>Ga0256835_1000546_pt1 | contig 27449 bp, 24 predicted proteins | sample PIR30metaG_FD_185972 | JGI IMG/M metagenome (GOLD analysis project Ga0256835, IMG submission 185972) | Hydrothermal vent microbial communities from East Pacific Rise, Pacific Ocean - PIR-30 | ecosystem: Environmental > Aquatic > Marine > Hydrothermal vents | place: Pacific Ocean: East Pacific...
CTCTTTCACCTTTTCGGGTCGCTCATACAGATATTTAACAAAGCAATACGGTAATGGCGACACCATAAAATACCTCTATGACCAAGGCAAAAGATTAACCTCACTCCAAGCCCTAACCAAAACAAATAAAACAATAAACCATTATGAATACACTTACAATAAAATCGGCTTAAAGACTTCCGAGAAACGACTCCATGATAATAACCTGATTAACAACTTCTCCTACGACTCAATCCTGAGACTGACCAAAATGGAGTTTGATAAACCAACCTCGGGTAATCCCGCAAAAACAATCTCTGTAAAGTTTGACAAACTCTCCAACATACTCAACCTGACTGAAGAAAAGAATAACCAAACAAAACAGTTGATAAGTGAGATAAATTCAACCCTCAACCAATACAAAAAGTTTGATGATATAACCTTTGACTATGACAAAAACGGCAACACAACTCAGAAAGGTAGCTGGACATACACCTATGATTACAAAAACAAAATAGTAAAAGCCACAAACGGCTCCAAGACAATCAGCTTTGAATACGACCCGTTCGGCAGAAGAATAACCAAATCAAACGGTAATCAAACAACCCACTACTACTACTCGGGAGATCAGGTAATAGAAGAACAAAACAGCTCAGGACAAACAATCAAGCAGTTTGTTTACGGTAACCTAATAGATGAAGTGCTAAGGATGGACAAATACAACAACAATACCATAGAAAACTCCTTTTACTATCATACAGATAGCATCGGAAACATCACAGCCATAACAGACAAGGACGGAAAAATAGTCGAGCGGTATAAATACAACATATACGGCTCACCCACAATAACAGATAATACGGGCAATATCCTTTCCGAATCCGCAATCGGCAACGATTATATGTTTCAGAGCAGAAGATATGATAAAGAATTGAAACTTTATTACTACCGTGCCAGAACATACGACCCCGAAATAGGCCGCTTCCTCCAAACCGATCCGATAGGCTACAAAGACAGTATGAATTTATATCAGGCAATGAATATGAATGGATTTAACTTTGTGGATCCGTGGGGGCTGAGGATTTATTTAACAGGTAAAGATCCTAAGGGAGATTTTGAATATTTCCTGAAGGCTTTTGAGTTAATAGGAATAAAAAATGTAAAAGAGAAGATAATAATGAAAAAAAATAAAGAAGGTAAATATTATATAGATTTAGCGAGTGGAAAAGGAACTCTTACAAGAGATAAACTCCCGAAAATTTATAAACACAAAGGTTTTATTAAATGGTTAAATAAGTATACAAAAGAATTAAAAAATCATCCTGAAATATACAAAAAAGATTTGGAAGAATTATTTGAATGGATAATATTAGATAAGGAGGATATAGCTGTTGATTTTCAAACAGGAAAGGAATATAAGAGCTACAATGGTCTTTTTGGAATGAGTTATAAAGGATTCGTTTTTAGAAAAGGAGGAGGAATAACCCTTGAGGCAGGAATAGATACAAAAAATGGCAATGTTAAAATTATCGTGGATCCTTATAATTATAGTATTAGATTAACAAATAATCTTCCGCTTAGCATTGAGACAATAATTATCCATGAGTTTGGACACGCATATGCAAATATTCTTGGTTATTATGGGGAGAAATTTAAAAAAATAGATTTGCTTCATATGTTTCCTAAAAATGATCTTTTGTTTACTGAAATAGCGGTTATGTTTGAAAACCAATATCGTTTACGCTTAGGGGAAAGATGGTTAAGAGGATGGCATAATGTAATAAATAGTCAAATGAGAATAAAATGATAAGAAAAATAAATAATATACTCTTACTAATACCTTTTTTACTATTCGTTATCAATATTATTTTTTATTCTCCTAATATTGGAAAATATGATCATACTGAACTGTTAATTTCTATTTTTATTCTTATAATAGGAATTATTTTTATTTTAAAGATAAATATAGATATTTATATTGCTCTTGTTTGGTCAATTTTCTTTTTTTTTAATATTCTTTATATATTATCTGAAAATAAATATATTGAGGGTTTTTTTAATGATGGAATAGAAGGCTATTTTCCATACATATTAACTCCCGTTATAACAAAAGGGTTATTACTTTTTTTTGTTATATATATAATATTTGATAATTTTTTATTGAAAAGAAAAGGTGTTAGTAAAAAAAGGATTAAATTATTATTAATTTATTCGTATTGTTTCAATCTTTTCATAATGTTGAGATATTTGACATCTTTTTCTTTTATCATGTTTTATTATTCAGTTGAAAAAACAGCATTTAATTTTAGATTTTACCTGATAATAATATCTTTCTTAATATCTATTTATTATTTGCTCTGGATTTACTTTTTGGATAAATCCCATTTTAAAATAGGAAAAATTTTAGTTTTTATTATAGGTTTATTTATAATTTTGAATTTTATTCCTTTGTACCAAATTCTTATTAAGAGAAGGATAATTTTTGAAAAGAACCTTTATAAGGAATTGTTAATGGTTTTCCAACATTATATTAAATATATTTTCGTCTTTTCAGGGCTTGTTTATTATTCGGTGTGGTTCTTAATTAAAAAATATATCTTAATTAAAAAAAGCATTTTGAAAAATGAAAAAAATCATTAAAGAATTAAAATGATTAAAAAACAACCTAAATTTGTAAAACTAATCATCCTAATTCACTATATCTATGATGAACTTAGGAAGGCTGCTCGGCTCTTGGCTTTTGGCTTCGAGGCTGGTGAGGACAGAGTCCGAACCATGGACAAAAACGGCAACACAACTCAGAAAGGTAGCTGGACATACACCTATGATTACAAAAACAAAATAGTAAAAGCCACAAACGGCACCAAAACAATATCCTTTGAATACGACCCGTTTGGCAGAAGAATAAAGAAAGACACAGGCTCCACTGCAATAAACTATTACTACGCCAGTGATCAAGTAATCGAAGAACAAAACAGCAGCGGTTCCACTTTGAAACAATACATCTATGGCAATTTAATAGATGAAATTATCCGCATGGATAAATATAACAACAACCAAATCGAAAACAGCTTCTACTATCACACGGACTCAATTGGCAATGTAACCGCCATAACCGATAAAGACGGAAATATCATAGAAAGATATAAATACAACATATATGGCAGCCCGACAATAACCGATAACACAGGTAACCCAATCAATGAATCCGCCATAGGCAATGATTATATGTTTCAGAGCAGAAGATATGACCCTGAACTAAAACTCTACTACTACCGTGCCAGAACATACGATCCACAGATAGGTAGATTCTTACAGACAGACCCTATGGGCTACCGAGACAGTATGAACCTATACCAAGCAATGAATATGAATGGCTGGGGGTTTGTGGATCCTTGGGGGCTTTTGGAATATAAGTGGAATTGGATGGGGAGATATATAGGAAAAATTGTAAACAAAAAGTTGGTTTTAGAGCCTCGCTTTCCCGGTGGAATAGAGGGATATCTTAGTAATTTTCCTGAATCAAGTGGTAGCAAAAGATTTGAGATTCCTCTTGCAATTATTTTTAATAATCCTATATATACATATATTAATTATAAAATAGTTAAAACAGGAAAAAAATATAAGATAGAATTTTCTTTCAAAATGAGCACATTTATTTATATGCCAATAAAAGATAAAAATAATAAAAGAAAATACAGACATGAGAAGTCTCATATTTTAGGGTATCAGTTGATGTTTTTAAAAGTTCTTTATAAATTGAGGAAAGCTGAAGAAAAAGAGTTTAAAGATGAACATTCGGCATTAAAATATGCAGGTAAAATATGGGAAAGTTGTAGGATAGATAAGATTAAAAATGATTCAAATTGGTATCCGAAGGAAGACAGCGTATGGGAAAAAATATTATATTTATTTTTTATGAATCCTCATGAAAAAAAATGGGAAAACTGGGCATCTCAAATAGATCCCGAAAAAGTTTGGCATGATATTCTTAATTTTGAGGAAACTTATAAAGAACAAAAAGAGTTTAATATTGAAAGATATAAAAGGCAAAAAAATGATAAGTGGGAAGAAGATTTACATTTAGAGGATAGTAATTAATGAAATTTGGAGGGTTTTATGATGTTAATATATGGTTTTTACATTAACTTACATTACTTCATAAAAAGTAATCCGTTTTCTTACATTGAGGTTGAGCCTGTTTTTGATGAATTTTACTTGGACAGTATGAGGATATCATTTATTATTCTGATTTATCTTTTGGTATTATTATTCTTTATTTTAGTAAAGCATATTAAAAGAGGAAAAATTATTGATAATTTGGAGAAAGCGATGATCGGTTTGTTTAATAATGAAAAAATGGGGGAAAATATCGGAAAAACTCTGAGAAAAATTTTTCATGTAAATTGGAAGGTAGTGAATGAAAAAATGGAAAAAACGGAAGAAATAAAATTTCGGGAAATAAAAACATTCATCAATGGTAAGAGGGCTCATTACTATGTATTGCTATTTTTGTTTATAATTAGTTCTTATTTTATTCTGATTTATTTACTGAGGGAAATTTCCGGAAACCCTCTGTTTTTTGGTTTGGATTTGGGGAGGCCGCGTTTTACGAATACAGATGATTTTGTGGTAGCTGTGTTGACTCTTATGTTTCCCTTTATTTCTAATTTTTTTTCGTATCTTTTTATTTTGAGTGTTAATATTCTTTTGTTTATTGTATATGTGAACATACGGGCTAATTTGGTGGCAGATATTTCAATGTGTTTTTATGCTACATATAAAAAATTGGTAAAAAAGCAAGGAGAGGGAGAGGATGAGCTATAAGGAATTTGTATTGTACATTTATGGTAATAAATTTCTTTTGTTTAGTTATTTTATTTTGTTATTGGCATTGCCATATGTTTTTTTGAGTATGGTAAAAGAAGCAAAAAAAATTACAGTACATCTTAAGAATAGGGTAATTAGCCCCAAAAATAAACATGAATGCGTGAAAGCGGTAATTTCGAATATTTTCGGGGAAGGATTTTTAAAAAGAAAAGAATATGAAAAAACATATGATTTTTTATACAATTCTTCTGATGATGGACTATCTTTTTCGGAAGCCTTAGGAGAAATTCAAAAAAGATATTTTTACAATAAGTTTTTTGTTTTTGTGGTTATTTTCATTATCTCATTTATTAGTAATATATATGTGTTTTGTTCCGAATTTTCATTTTTCAGAAGTATTATGATGGATGGTTCAAAGTATAATCGGGCTTTTTTTTCGTTTTTTGTGAATTTTGTTTTTTACAATATTGTTTTGTTTACAAATATTATTTTTTTAGTTATTTTGTTTTGTTTGGTAAGAAGGAGAATAAGGCTGATATCAGAAGTGGCTGTTGATTGTTTGGCGAATTCTGAGAATAAGATGGTAAATGAATTTGATAATTTCGGAGGATAAAAAGAAAAAATGTTCACTAAAAAATATATAATAATTATTTTGATTATGATTTTTTCAGCACAATTGTTTTGTGCTCAGGAAAAAGCTTATAAGAAAAAATATGAAGAGCATCTGAAAAAGTTGAGAAAAATAATAGAATTATTTGTAAACAATTCATTGAGTAAAAAAACTTTATTGGAGGTATTTGGAAAAGATGTAAAAATTGATGAGAGCTATTATAAAGAAAAGAAATATATATATATTACTACGGATAATTATTCTATGTATGTGGCATATATAGCTAATGTGAACAAGAGGGCGAAAATAATAAAATTAACTAATTTGTATTATCGAACAAAATATCTTGATTATTCTATTTCAATAAAGATGTTGGTTGATATATTCGGAAAATGGACATATTATTCGAATGATAAGAGAATGACAAAATCGCCTTATTTCTATTTTGAAAAAAAAATAGATAACAAAAAAAAGGTTAGTGTTTATGCAAGAGGAATTTATGGGCCATTTAAAAGACCAATGAAGTGTGTTTGTATAAGATTCTCTATAAATATTGAAAAAATAAAGAATGAAAAGTAAGATTGAAAAACAACTTAAAATAATCAAACTCTTAATCCTTATACGCTATATCCACGAGATGAAAAAAGCATTTAAAAAGCCTCCAAGCCAAGAGCCTCCGAGTGTTTTGTCCTAAAATAGGTTGACAGTTTTTTATAAAAACAAAATAGCAAACAATCACTAACCAATCACATGTAGAGCCGTAGCTGTCGGAGTGAAGCGTAGACCCGCCCTGGCGGGCAAGGTCTACACCATCAACAACAAATAATTAATGAGAAACCAAACAAAAAATCATTTGATTTAATTAAAATTCGATTGTAAAATTAATCGTATGAATATAATTATGGGTTTTTTTTGGAGAAGACACAAGAAAAAAAGATTTGGGCTTGAAAGCTGTGGGCTTTTAAGCTTTAAGCTTTTTGAAAGCTTTAATCGTATTCTCTATCAGAGTTAAAACAGTAATGGGACCTATCCCTCCGGGCACAGGTGTAAGGTAAGATGCTTTGTTTATAACTTCTGGATGGACATCTCCCACCAGCACATATCCTCTTTTTTCAAAGGATTTTATTTTTTCCGGAAGAGATGAAAGCTCTTTGCGGATTATTTTTTCATCATCAAGTGCATTTACTCCCACATCAATGACAACTGCTCCTTCTTTTACATAATCCTTTGTAATCATTAGAGGTCTTCCGGCAGCCGCAAAAAGAAAGTCTGCCTGAGATGTTATTTCCTGAAGGTTTTTTGTTTTTGAATGGGTTATGGTTATTGTCATATTTTCTTTTAAAAGCAGAATTGCGAGAGGTTTTCCAACTAAGTTTGATCTTCCCACAATAACAGCATTTTTCCCCGTAAGTTCAAATTTGTGAAATTTCAGAAAATTCACTATACCAGAAGGAGTGCAGGGGAAAAGTGCATCCTCACCTCTGAATAGTTTGCCTAAATTATAGGGATGAAAACCGTCCACATCCTTCTCCGGTGATATCGCTTCAATTATATTGTTAACATTTATATCTTTCGGCAAAGGAAGCTGTATTATAAATCCGTCAACATCACCTCTTCTGTTTAGTTTATTTATTAGTTCCAGGAGTTCTTTTTCATTCATATAATCGAATTTTAGTGTTTCCGCATTCATACCAATCTCTTTTGCGAATTTTTCCTTTCTCTTTACATAGGATTGAGAAGCTTTGTTATCACCTATGAGAACAACAGAAAGGGATGGAGCTCTGCCATATTTTTCTTTTAACCCTATTACCTCTTTTTTTAATTCTTCTTTTTTACTATTTATATATTCTGTTGAAGGAATCCATTTGCCCATTATTATTCCTTTAAAGCGGTGAGTGTAAAAACCTCAGAGTCAATCATTGCATTTTCTATAATACAGTTTTCATTTGGTTTATGTCCGGTATGCTCCACTTTTCTCCAGACCCCCACTTTAAATCCCCTTTCTCTTAAAAAAGAGGCAAGGGTGGCATATCCGATCCCGGTTAGAATTGAATCCTCGCCCAGAACCTCTTTGATGGAAGATTTGAGATTTTTTATTATCCGGGATGAAGCATCAGTCTTTTTTGCTGATCTTATTTCAAGGGTTTTTGACACAAAAATCTTTGCATCTTCCTCCTTTGCAACTTCCCCGGCAATTCTTTTAATCTCTTTTTCAATGTCCGGGATTGAATACTCGGGAAGAATTCTGCAGTCCATATAGAATATATCATTTCCGGGAATCATGTTAACATTGGGGACATTTTTTTCCTTTAGTGTTGGCTCAAATGTGGAGTAGGGGGGCTCGAAAATTTTATCTTCAAAGGAGAATATTTTGTGAAGCTCTTCGTATCTTTGTATGAGTTTTGCTGTGATTCTTAATGTATTCTTTCCTAAATGAGGGGTTGAAGCATGGGTGGCTTTTCCTTTAATATGGAATTTAAACCACAAAACCCCTTTTTCTGCTATTTCAAGCTTTAATCCCGAAGAACTTCCACCGTCAGCGACAATATAATAATCATCTGTTCTGAAAATTTCAGGATTTGTGTTTAGAATATATCTTATCCCTTTTTTTGAACCTGATTCCTCATCAGACAAAAATAAGAGGTTTATATCATAGGGAGGGGTTAGTTTTAATTCTTTCATGGCTTTTATCATATAAATAGTGGCAATTATATCCTGATTGTTATCCTCGGCTCCCCTTCCGTATATTCTTCCCTCTTCTATGTATGGATCAAAGGGATCTCCCTCCCAGAGAGAGAGATCCCCAACTGGTTCCACATCCAGGTGAGTTAAAATCCACAAACTCTTTTTTGATGATTTTCCCTTAAGCCTTCCGACAAAATTGGGTCTGTATCCTTTGCTTACATCAAGATCAGGTGCATCATAGTGAATAATTTCATCTATTCCCGCTTCTTTTAATTTCTCTTTTACAAATTCTGCCTTTTCCCACTCTCCATCTCCTCCGACAAGTGGAGAAAGAGCCGGGATTGCTGTTATATTTAACAGATCGTCTATGAAATCTTCGGCAAAATCCTCCTCTATTTTTTCAATAATCTCGGATTTTAACTCATTGTCTTTCATATTATCCGAAAAATTCGCTTAAAATCTTAACCACTTCAAGTCCTGCTCTTTCCTGTCCCTCTTTTGCTGATGCACCTAAGTGGGGCATTGGGATTAATCTTGGGTGATCAATGAGTTCATAATTTGTCGGAGGCTCTTTTTCATAAACATCCAAAACAGCAGCTCTGAGCTTTCCTTCGTTTAATGCTTTTAAAAGATCGGATTCATTTATAATTCCGCCTCTTCCGACATTTATTATAACGGCATCATCTTTCATCATATTTAATTCATTATAAGAAATCATATTTTTTGTTTTTTCGGTAAGAGGAAGATGAATAGAAATATAATCAGCTTTTTTCAGAAGTTCTTCAAGAGAGACCTGTTTTGCGGAAATATCTGATTTTATGTCAAAAATATCGAAAAAGATAACTTCCATTCCGAGAGCAATTTCCCTTCTTGCGACCTCTCTTCCGATTCTCCCGAAGCCTATAATCCCGGCTGTTTTTCCGTAAAGCTCCGTCCCTGTAAAAAGCTTTTTCTCCCACTTGTGAGCTTTCATTGAAGAGTATGCCTGAGGAATATTTCTTGCAACTGCAAACATTAATCCTATTGTGTATTCTGCAACTGTTATTGAGGTAGCCGAAGGAGTGTTAAAAACTTTGATACCTAACTCTTCGGCTTTTTTAAGGTCAACATTGTCAAGTCCTATTCCAGCCCTAACAACTACCTTTAAATTCTTTGCCTTTTCAAGAATGTTTGCTTTCAGCTTTGTGGCGCTTCTTATTACTATTGCATCATATGCCTCTATCTCTTTTTCAAGCTCTTCGGGACTCATACCTGTTTTTACGGTAACTTCAAACCCATCTACCTTTTTGAGCTCCTCAATAGCTCTTTCGGAAAGTTTATCGGATATTAGAATTTTTTTCATTTCCATTCCCTCCTCAAAACCTCTTCCGCTGCTGCAACTCCTTTGCCAGGCTCAACTTTATATCCCATATCTGCAAGAACCATTTCAAGAGCTGAAATTGCAATAATAACATCAAATCCTCCCATGTATCCGAGGTGAGCTATTCTGAAGAATTTACCTTTCATAGGATCCTGTGCACCGGAGATGTATGCACTGTATTTTTTTTGCATAAGGCTTACCAATTCTTTTCCGTCAATCCCTTCCGGAGTTTTAACTGAAGTTAAAATATTTCCGGGAGCTTTTGAAAATAGCTCAAGCCCCAGGGCTTTTACCGCTGCTCTTGTTGCATCTCCCAAAATTCTGTGATGCTCAATAATTCCGTCTATTGTCTGCCCTTTTATTAATTTCAATGCTTCAAGTTGTTGGTAAACGAGAGAAACACCGGGTGTGTAGGGAGTGGTTCTTTTTGCAAGGCTCTTTCTTGCCTTTTTCATATCAAAATAGTATTTCGGAAGATCCGATTTTTCAACAAGTTTCCATGCTTTTTCATCAAAGGAGATAAAGGCAAGGCCCGGGGGAATCATAAGAGATTTTTGTGAGCCTGTTAAAAGTACATTGACTCCCCATTCATCCATAGGACATGGAGTTGCGCCAAGACCAGAAATTCCATCAACAACTAAAATCGCATCTGTTTTTGAAACCACCTCCGCAAAGCCCTTTACATCATAAACCGTTCCTGTTGATGTTTCCGAAAGCTGGGAGAAAACAGCTTTTGCATCGGGATTTTCTTTTAAAACCTCTTCCAGCTTTGAAGGAGAAAGAGCATCACCCCATTCGATTTTGATTTCAACAACATTAATTCCGTAAACTTTACAAATCTGTCCCCATCTTTCGCCGAATTTTCCGCCGTTAATAACGATGACTTTGTCTCCTCTTGAAAGAAGATTTGTGACAGCGGTTTCCATGGCTCCCGTACCTGAGGAAGTCAGCGTGTAAACATCATTCTTTGTCTGAAAAACATATTGCATACCCTCTGTCATTTCCATGAAAAGATCGGAAAATTCCTTTGTCCTGTGATGGATAATAGGTAATGCAGCTTTTGCAAGAACATTCTCCGGAACGGGCGTTGGTCCGGGTGATAAAAGATAATACTTTTTAATCATATAAAACCTCCCAAATAATAAATTATAAATTAATTATTTATTAAAAAACAATAAATTATGCCATCTTAATTATAATTCAAAAAACGCTTTTTGTAAATCAGAAAGATTATAATATAGAAAAGCGGGAGAATTTTCAAATTATTCAACTTTTCCAAATACCTGAATTCCACAAACATAATATCTTTTATTGTTCAGTTTAAGAACATTATTTATAAAATCATCGTAGTAAGCTCCTAAAAATACTGTCCCCAGGGAAAATTCCTTTGAGAGAAGGTACATATTTTGAATAATTGTTCCCAATTCTGTAAAAACATATCTTATGCTTCTATTCATGTATTTTTTTCTTATCTTTTCAAAATCGGCCACATAAATGAAGAAAAAAGAACTTTTCCTAAGAATTCTCTTCCTTGGATACAAATTTATAAAAAAGGAGTTAAAGGCTTTCTGATTACACTCCAATCTAATTATGGAGTTTGTTTTTTCCTGATATAAATAAATGCCTCTTTGAATTGATTTTACTTTATTAATTATGATGTATATTTTAAAGGGGTAAAAAGCTCCTGCAGATGGGTGAAACCTTTTTCCATCTTTTCTAATTCCATTCGCGTAGTAGAGTAGGGAAGAAAGAGCCGAGAAAGAAGCTTTTTCTCCAGTGTAAACTCTTTGAGAATGCCTATTTTGTAGTAGTTCTTCTATTTTACTTTTTGGAATAATGGGTTTTAATTTAATGGATGCTCCGATGTAAGTCATTTCACATTTATAAAAGGTAATTCCGCTTTTTATTTCGGTGGTCTTAAAGAAAAGCTTAATAAAGTCATTTTTTATGGCTTTTGAAAGAGACGGAATAGTTAAAATATAAATGAAAAGAAATAATAAATAAAATTTTTTTTGTGCCTTATTTTTCATTTTAGTCCTCCGAATATTAAAATAGGAAAAATAGAGAAAAAGTCAAAAGTATTTTGATACCTTATTTGACATAATTTAAATATTTTTTTAAGATTAATATTAATTTAATTCAGAGAGAGGGAATGGCGAAAAAAGATGAATTTTCGAGAATAGGATTCATAATGGCCGCCCTGGGAATGGCCATAGGAACCGGAAATATCTGGAGATTTCCCCGGGTGGTTACTCAAAATGGCGGAGGTTCTTTTATAATTGCCTGGCTTGTATTTCTTTTTATCTGGTCAATGCCTCTTCTGATAATTGAGTTTACTATCGGGCATCATTTCCAGAAAGGTGTTTTGGGCTCTTTTAAAAAGGGAATGGGGGAAAAATTTACCTGGATGGGGGCTTTTGTTGCAACTGTTTCCACTGCAATTCTTTTTTACTACTCTGTGGTTACCGGCTGGTGTATTAAGTATCTTTATGCCTCAATTTTTAAGTTTGAAAAGCTTTCTTCACCGGAAAAATACTGGACTGGTTTTATTTCATCCGGGCATGCTGTTTTTTATGAGGCCATTGCTCTTTTGATAGGAGGAATGATAATAGCTTATGGTATAACAGCCGGAATAGAAAGAGTGAATAAATTCATAATTCCTATTCTTTTTGTGGTTTTGATTATAGGAGTTATAAGAGCTATTACTTTACCCGGAGGAGTTAGAGGGCTTAACTATCTTTTTTCCCCTTCTCTTGAGAAGTTAAAAGATTATAATTTATGGCTTCAAGCCCTTACACAATCCACATGGTCAACCGGTGCGGGGTGGGGTTTGATTTTAACTTATGCCATTTACACGAGCAAAAAGGATGATCCTGTTTATACAACTGCTACTATTGGATTCGGGAATAATTCCGCTTCTCTTTTAGCTGCCATGCTTGTTGTTCCCACTCTCTTTTATGCTCTCGGAGGAAATGAAAAAAAGCTCTTTGAAGTTTTAGGAAGTGGAAATCAGGGGCTTACTTTTATCTCTGTTCCAGCTCTTTTTAAAAACATAGCATTCGGACAGATTCTTTTAATCCTCTTTTTTCTATCACTAACTTTTGCTGCTTTTACCTCTTTGCTCTCATTACTTGAGCTTCCGGTAAGAATTCTTATTGATGCCGGGCTAAAAAGAAAAAAAGCTGTTCTTACAATAGCTCTTTTTAGTTTTGTTTTAGGGGTTCCATCCGCTCTTTCTTTAAGAGTTTTCAATAATCAGGATTTTACCTGGAGTCTCGGGCTCATGCTTTCCGGGTTTTTCTTTTCACTATTTGTTATTAAATATGGTGTCAAAAAATTCAGGGAAGAACTTATTAACAAGATAAGTAAAATAAAATTGGGAAAATACTTTGATTTTATTGTAAAGTTTCTTATTCCGGTGGAGTTTTTTGCTGTTATTATCTGGTGGTTTTACCAGAGTGTTAAATTGGATAAGTGGTATAATATTTTCGGTGAGTACAGTTTACTTTCAGTACTTTCTCAATGGGGAATTGTGATTATTATCTATATTTTAATTAATAAATTTCTTTCGAGAAAGGTGGCTAAATGAGTTTAGGTGCCATTATTTTAATGATTTTATCACTGGGTCTTTGTTTTGGTGGTTTTGTGTATTTTATTGTAAAAAGTTTAAGGAAATAGGAGGGCATGCTTTATGGGAGAGGAAAAAGAGGCAATATTTAGACAAAAGATTTATTCTAAGATTGAAGAATTACCTACGATTCCTGCTGTTGCAACAAAACTTTTGTACACTATAGATGATGAAAGGTCAAGTGTTTCAGATGTGGTGGAGCTGATTCAAAATGATCCTTCACTTACTTCCAAAATATTAAAAATAGCTAACTCCGCTTACTATGGTTTTTCAAGGGAAATTACTAAAATTTCTCAAGCTGTGGCTCTTTTGGGTTTTAATATGGTAAGGTCGCTTGTTATTTCTCTTGAAGTTATGAAAAATCTTCCTTCAGGAATAGAATCAGAGTATTTTTCACCTGAAGGGCTCTGGCTTCACAGTGTGGCAACAGCTACCTGTATGGAAAACTTCAGAAAAAAGTACCCACAGAAAAAAAATAGTGATTCTGCTTTTATTATCGGCCTTCTCCATGATATCGGGAAAATTGTTCTGGACCAGTTTTTTCATGAGGAATTTCAGAAGGCTCTTCATCTTGCGAATGGTAATCCGCCAATGGCATTACATCATGCGGAAGAAGAGCTTATAGGGCTTAATCACAGTGAAGTTGCAGGGATGCTCTTGGAAAGATGGAAATTTCCCGATGAAATCGTAAAGCCTATTGCAAATATGCACGCAAAGGAAATGGGCGAAGATGTTAAAATTCAGGATCTTGCTTTATTGAGAATTTCCAACAGTCTTGCACAGGAAACAAAAATCGGAAAGGAAGGAAATTCTGTTCCAAATACCATAAAAGAAAAGGATCTGGAAATTTTAGGAATAGATGAAAGTGTGCTTAATGATTTAAGGGATGAACTTGAGAATTCACAGGAGAGGATAGGGGAATTTTTGGGAGTCATAAAGGGTTAAACTCTCTTTCTAAAACCTCTTCCGAGCACTTCATATATGTCTGAAATAATAACAAAAGCATTGGGGTCTATTTTTCTTATTTCCTGTCTTAGTGTGGGAAACTGTTTTCTTGTGACAACTGTCATTATTATATTCTTCGGTTCCTCTTTATAGAGAGTTTTTCCGAAGAATATAGTACCACCTCTTCCCAATTTATCGAAGATAAGCTCTCTTACTTCATTCTCTTTATCCGTTATTATGAAAGCCATCTTTGCATAATTCCATCCTTCGAGCACAAAGTCAATTGCTTTGCTTGAAACAAAAAGGGTTAAGTATCCAATAAGAGGTGCTTCAAGACTGTGATAGGAGAAACCCGATGCTGATATTATAAGAGAATCTACAATGAGAATTGCCATTCCCACACTGATTCCAGTGTATTTGTTTATAAGCATTCCGATTACATCAGTTCCACCTGTGGATGCTCTTCCTTTGAAAACAAGTCCGAGTCCCACACCTAACATTACTCCTCCGTAGATGGAGGCTAAAATTTCATTGTTTGTTGCATGAATGTTCTTAAATTTTAAGATTTCATAGAAAAAATCTATTCCTAAATAAGAGAAAAGAATACCTACAATTGATTTTATGCCATAAGCTCTTCCCAATTTTTTTATCCCGAGATATAAAATGGGTAAATTAAGAACAATTGTTAATAATCCTACCGGTACATTTGCAAAATAGTTAATTATTATGGCAATTCCCGAAACTCCTCCGGGAACAATGTGAAATGGTATTATAAAGAGCGCATAAGAGATGGCGAGGATTATTGAACCAATGATAATAAAAACAAAATTTTTTATTTCCTGTTTGGTATTTTCTTTCATCAGCGGATTATAGCAGAAATATATAGAATTGTTCAACCATTATATTAGCTTAGTTTTTCTATCAAATTTTCTTTTTTTATAAGTTTTGTTATAAGGTATGAGATAATGAATAAAATTAAAATTATTCCTAATTCGATTGAGATTATTGTTGTGAGATTCATTTTTAATTTCATTTTAATTATCTTTTTTACTACCTTTGATATTAAAAAGAAGACTCCGAAAAACATGACAAAATAAACTGCTGTGCCAAGTTTTGTAAACCAGGTTAGAAAAATTACAAGGTAGCTTATTAACAAAAAGAGAATAGGGAGAATAAGCAAAATATTAAATAGAAAAAAAGGTGTTTTAAGTAGTCCGGAGAAAAACAGTAAAACAAGGATGTACGGGATTACAAGGGATAGTACTGTGAAAAAAAGGGCTTTTCCGAAACAGAGTTCTCCCACTCCGTATCCATATGCAAAATATATCTCTTCTTTTCCTATTGCGGATTCCTGAAAAATATATCGCATGAAACCTGTGGTGATAAAAAGGAGCCCCATGCTGACAAAAAGAATAATCGCAATGATAATCAATATATTATCAGGTAAATCATTTAATCTTTGAAAATAATTCTTCATCATGAAAAGGACAAATAAGAATATTGTGTAACTTATAAGTAATGATTTCACGGAATTTCTTGCGGTGAAAAAATCTTTCATTATAAGTGCTTTTATCCTATTCATTTTTTCCTCCTCTTACAATTTCAAGGAATTTTTCTTCAAGCTCAAGTTTTTCTTCTTCAAGTATTTTTTTATCTCCCGTCCATGCTATTTTTCCATTATTTAAGATAAGAATTTTATCCCCTATTTTCTCAACTTCATCAAGATTGTGGCTTGTCATAAAGATTGTTATATTTTTTTCGGAATTCAATTTTTTCAAAAGCTCCCTTATCTCAATTTTAACCAGTGGATCAAGGTTAGCAGTGGGCTCATCAAGAATCATAAATTCAGGCTCTTCCAAAATTACTCTCAAAAGCTCTGCCTTTCTTTTCATACCGGAGGAATATTTTGAAAGTTTAGTATTTAAGTCATTTTTTAAATTAAACAGATTAAGATATTTATCAAAAATTTCTTTATTGATGTTCTTCCTTTTCACTTTTGTGAAGAAAAGAAGATTTTCTTTCAGTGTGATATCCGAAAAAAGTATGTCCTTATGAAAAATAAAACCTATCTTATTAAAATCCGTTGATAGTGAAACTTCTCCTTCGTCATATTTCATAAGTTTTAGAATTATTCTTATAAGAGTTGTCTTTCCTGCTCCGTTCGGTCCGCAAAGAACTGTGATTTTTCCTTTTTCAGCTTTAAAATCAACTCCTTTTAGCACTTTTTTAGAGCCAAAGTTTTTTTTGAGATTCTTAACAACAAGCATAATACCTCCTTCCAGATTTGTGAAATGAATAATATTATTACGAAAACGGAGGTGAAAGGTTGCGCCTTTTGTCTTTCAGGAAAAGCTCTTTCTTCTGCTCTTTTTTTTAATTTAATTCGGGATGAAAATTGGAGCAGATGAGAATGAAAAAATCCTGATAAAATTTACAGATTAAGAATTCCTTTCCCGTATGGGATCTGGCTTTCATAGGTTTCCTTCAAAACCAATGATAATCCACCTTCCCGGCATTGGGATACCGCCTGCTTCAAAGTATTCCCTGTCAGTCAAATTATTTATCTTGAAAAAAATCCTTGTTGTGGAATTTATCTCTTTTGAAAAATAGGAATCCACTACAAGATAGGAATATCCTGATAATCTTTTCATATATCTTAGATTTATTTTATATTTGATGATTGAGAATAGCTTTCCGCTTAGTTCGAAAGTAAGCTGATTTTTCATACTGTCCCAGATATACTTACTTTCGTATTTATTTATTTTGTTTAATTCTTTGATATGGACAAATCCCATTTTTAAGTGTTTGAATAAAACTCCTTTCAAATACAGCGAAATTGTTGTTTCTACTCCAAAGTTTTTCATACCGGTTATATTTTGAGCCTTCCACTTTTCTTCTCTGTTTTTCCTCACCCAGTCTATTTTATCTTTTATTTTTCGGAAAAATATTGATGCCTGCATTGTAAAACTTTTACAATAGGATTTCATCCCTGTTTCATACTCAATGGATTTTTCCGGTGAAAGATTAATATTGCCCATATTTGCCGGTGAATTATAATATAATTCAGTGAAAGATGGTATTCTGAAGGATTTGCCTGTATTAAAAAATAGTTCTGTATTTTCATTTATTAAAAAATTTATAATAAGAGATGGAATTATCTTCCATCCCCAGTCTGAGTAATTATAGAGGTAAATAGCTGAATCAATGTAAAAGTTTTGTAATGGTTCTGTCCTCTGCTGAAAAAACAATGAAATAGTTTCTCTATTATGATTCCCCAATGAATTGCTTTTTATTGAATTTGATTCAAAATTGCCTCCGATGACAAAAATCCCCGAATGATGAAAGAAGGATAATTGAAAATCCATTCCATTGGTAACTGTAATGTGTTTGTTTGAGTAAAAATCAGGATTGTATCTATCCAAAATAAAATAATCTTTATGGTTTATATGATAAAAGGCAAATTTTAGTTTGTTTTTTTTACTTTCATATAAAATTTTGCCGCTTAGAAATCCTCCCGATGTATTTTCCCATTGATCGGGAAATTTTTTTGTGTAAAAGCTAAAAGCTCCGAATTTTTTATCCGAAAAAGCGGATGATACTGAAAATTTAGATTTCCCTTTCATGATAAAAAAATTTCCGAAAAAATTTTTCTTATCATATTCGGTTCCGCTTTTATAGCCATCTGATTGACCTTTGTTAAAGGAAATAAAGCTTTTTACGGTTTTTCCGGGTAATGATAGATTAAAACCAAAGGCTTTTGTTTTAAAACTTCCGTATTCTGTTTTAAGCCCGATTTTTCTTGTGTCACTCTTTCTTGTGATTATATTAATTATACCTCCCACTGCATTTGCTCCGAAAGAACTTGAACCGTGGCCTCTCAATATTTCTATTCTTTCTATGTCTTCCAGAGAAAGGGGAATATCAAGATTATGATGTCCGGTTTGAGGGTTATTGAATTTCACTCCATCTATCATAATTTGAAATTGCTCAAAATCAGCTCCTCTCATACTTAAATCCGCCTGAATTCCTGAAATTCCTCTACGTCTTAAATCAATTCCCGTTACATATTTGAGAAGTTCCTGAACACTTGTGGCAGGACTATTCTTTATCTCTTCTCCTGTGATAATGGTAACTATTCTTCCAGTCTCTGACAAATCAGCTGGAATTCTCGAAGCAGTTACAATTATTGTTTCTTTTATTTTGTTTTTTGTATTCTTTTTTTCAGAGAAAACGGAAAATGGAAAAAACAGAATTAAAAGTATCGTAAATATTTTGTATGGATGGAATGTTTCTTTCATTTTTTGCCTTTTCCCTGTTTTTAAATGAATGAATGATATCATATATTTGAAAAAACATTATATTTTTTGTATATTTTTAATATTTGGAGAAAGGAGGTAAAAGATGCAATCTTTTTTGAAAAAGATTATTCTTATTTTAATAATAATCGTTATTTCTGTTTTCCCTCTCGCTGCTCAGATTTCAGGGTTGAAAGGGATTTCTTTAAAACCTCATAAATATGAAATGATTATTGAGATTCGTGATATTGGAACTTTTTATTTAAAACCTATGAATATTTCTCTGGGAGAAATTGAAATTATAAAATATGAGGATGGAAATGACATCGTCCTGAGAAAGAGATCCGGAAAGATTCGGATAAAAAACCTTATGATTTATATTGATAATAATTATTACAAAACAGTTCAAAAGTGGACCTCTGTTTTTAGGAGTCTGAACTCATGGTTTGAGGGAGTGAAAAAAGTTAGTAGTGTAAATAGGAAGGAGTTTATGCTCTCTTTAAGAGAGAAAAAGACAGGAAATATTATTTTTAAGTTAGAAGGTAAAAGAAGCTGGCCATCAAAATTAGTACTCAGATGCTCCTCATCTTCCCTTCCTCAAATTATTTTATCTCTTGTGGTGGAAGAGCTCTGGATTTCAAATAGGTGATTTAATAAAGTTGTTTTATCTCTTCAAATATTTCAAGGGCTCTTAAAATAGCATTGTCCATATTATAGTACCTATATTCGGCAAGCCTTCCCACTAAAAAAAGGTTTTTTATTTTATTTGCCTCTTTCAGATATTTCTCAAAAATTTTTTTATTTTCTTTATTTAAAATTGGGTAGTATGGAATATTGAAATTCTTTTTTTGGGGAGTATATTCTCCGGGATACTCTTTAGAAATAGTCGTTTTCTTAACTTTTTGGTTGAGAAAGTGTTTATACTCAGTTATTCGAGTAAATCTTTCCTTTCCGGGATAGTTTACAACAGCCACAGGTTGAAATTCTTTTAAATCATAGTCCTCAAATTCGAATTTTAGTGATCTGTAGGGAAGTTTGCCGAACTTTCTGTCAAAAAGATAATCTATTTCACCTGTGTAAACTATTATCCCCTCAAATTTTTTCCCTTTGAAAAGAACTTTATTATCTTTTATTTTGAAGTCATCTTTAAAATCTTTTTTCAGCAAAATTTTTATATTTTTGTGATTGAGCATTTTTTGAAATAAATTTGTGAATCCATTGTTAGGAATGCCATAATAGGGGTCATCAAAGTAGTAGTCTCTATGTCCAATGAAAACAGGGACTCTTTTTAAAACCTCTTTTGAAAGCGAAAGTGGATTTACCCCCCACTGCTTTTTTGAGTAATTTAAAAAAATCTTTTCAAAAACAAATTCCCCGAATTCTTTTAAGATTTCCTTTTCACTGTTTAAAAGTTCGTAAATCGGAATTTTTTTATTCTTCCCATAAGTTTTTATAAGAGTATCTTTTATTTTTTCACTTTTATCGGTTAACAGTGTTTCAATTCCTTTAAAATCAAAGGGAAGAGATATAAGTTTACCTTCCACCTTTGCTAAGACTCTGTGTTTATACTCAAACCATTCGGTAAAGCTGGAGATATAATCCCAGACCTTTTTTGAAAATGTATGAAAAATATGGGGGCCATATTTATGAATGATAATTCCATCTTTATTTACAAAATCATAAGCATTTCCCCCTAAATGTTCTCTTTTTTCATAGATCAAGACTTTTTCATTCAGTTCATTTGCAATCCTCTCTGCAATTACCGCTCCTGAGAAACCTGCACCAGCTACTATGAACTTGTATTCACTCAATTTAATCTTCCTTAATTGAACCTTTAAGATTATGAGGTCCTGCCTCTTCAATTAAAATATCATAAAATTCCCCGACTTTTCCGCCCTTTACATTCACTATTCTGCCGGTATATATCCTCCCGACTGTTTCATTGGGATTTTTTTTATTAATATTTTCGGTCAATACTTTCATTACCTTTCCAACTCTTTTAAGATTATTTTTTAGCTGAATCTCTTTTTGAAGATTTTGAATATAAATTAACCTTTCTGTTTTTACCTCATCGGGTACATTATCTTCCAGAAGGTATGCCTTTGTGCCCGGACGGGGGGAGTATTTAAATGAAAACATATTTTCAAACTCAATTTCTTTTAGTACATCCACTGTATATTGAAAATCTTTGTCAGTTTCTCCAGGAAAACCAACTATTACATCAGTGGATAAAGCGATGTCAGGCACTATTTCCTTTATTTTATTAACAAGATCAAGGTATTTTTCAATTGAATAACCTCTGTTCATAAGTTCTAAGATTTTATTGCTTCCCGCTTGGAAGGGAATGTGAATTGAATGAAGAATTTTTGGATATTTTGCCATAATCTCCGCTATCCTTATTGAAAATTTTGCAGGGTGGGAGGTGAGAAATCTAATCCATTGTATTGAACTTGATTTTGCAATTTTTTCAAGAAGGGAGGCAAGATCCATTCCTGTTTCAGGGTCACGATATGAGTCAACATTTTGCCCCAAAAGCTGAACTTCTTTGAACTCTTGCTCTTCCAAGAATCTTATCTCTTTAAGGATTGAACTTGAAGGCCTGAACTTTTCTCTCCCCCTTGAAAAAGGCACCACACAGTAAGTACAAAAGCTGTCGCATCCTTCCATTATGGAAACATAGGCTGAAAAATCATTCTTTCTCAAAATGGGCTCAAATGGAATTTCAATCCAGTTTTTATAAAATTGAAAATCTGAAAATTTTGTTTTCTTCAGAGCATCTTTTATCTTAAAGTATGAGTTTGTTCCTAACATTATGTCAACATAGGGTGCTCTCTTTCGAATTTTATCCTTTAAGAGTTGGGAAACACACCCTGTTACAATTATCTTCAATTCTCTCTTTTCCTTAATACCATTCAATTTGCCTAAAAATGAGAAAAGTTTTTCCTTTGCCTTTTCCCTGACAGAGCAGGTATTTACAATAACGATATCAGCACTATTTTCATCATCAGCTGGTTTGTATCCTTCTGAAATAAGAATCCCGGCCATTTTTTCAGAATCATTTACATTCATCTGACAGCCATAGGTTTTTATAAAGAATTTTTTACCTTCCATTTAAATTTATCAGTTCCTCCGCACTTTTTATCACTGCTTCGCTTATATTTGAGCCTGACATCATTCTTGCTATCTCTTTAATTCTTTCAGGTTTGCTTAAAACATTTATTCTTGCAAAAGTCCTTCCCTCCCTTTCCTCTTTTTCCACTTTATAATGATAATCAGCAAAAGCTGCGACCTGTGGAAAATGAGTTATGCAAAGAACCTGTGAAGAAAGGGAAAGTTTTTTTAATTTTTCTCCTACATTCTCAGCTGTTTTCCCCCCCACACCGCTATCAATCTCATCAAATATGTAAGTATCTGTCAAATTATCTTTGAAAGCAAGTTTTAGGGCAAGCATTATTCTTGAAAGCTCACCCCCTGAGGCAACCTTGTTCAGAGGTCTCAACTCTTCTCCCTTGTTTGCTGAAAAGAGAAACTCCACTCTTTCATTTCCTAATGGACTAAACTTTTCCTCCGATTTTATGAATTTTATCTTAAATTCCGCATTTTTCATTGAAAGTTCCGAAAGCTCTTTTTTCAGGTTCTTTTCTATTAAATTTGCACTTTTTTTACGGTTATCACTTATTCTCCGGGCAAGATTATGATACTCATTTTCAAGAGTTTTTAGTTTTTCCGAAAGCTCCTTTTTATCAATCTCAAGGCTTTCCAATTTTCGGAGCTCTTCCTTAATTTTTTCATAGTGGGATAGAATCTCTTTTTCGGTTTCTCCATATTTTCTTTGGAGATTTTCTATCTTTGCCAATTTTGTTTCCAGTTCTTCTATTTCCTCCGGGGAGAAATCGGACTCTTCCGCAAAATCTCTTAATTTATAGGCGAGATCTTCCAAAAAAGGAGAGAATTCACTGAGCTTTTTATAATCATCTTCCCACTCTTTTTTGTATTTTGAAAGATTTTGAAAATTATTTTCTATTATTGAAAAGATAGAGATTAATGAGGAATCTCCATCATAAAGAAGGTTGAGAGTTTCTCTTACGGTTGAAAAAATTTGTTCTGAGTTTTGAAAAACTTTTCTCTTTTCTCTTAACTCTTCAATTATTCCCTCTTTAAGTTCAAGTTCTTCGATTTCATTAATAGTAAATTCCAGAAATTCTTTCCTTTGCTCTTTTTCTCTTTCAAGCTCCTCAATCCTTTTTAATTCCTTTTGTGTTCTTTCTATTTCAGAGCTTATTCTTTTTAAATTTTCCAGAAGTTCAGAATTTCCTGCTGCACTATCAAGTATTTCAAGCTGACTTTTTTTATCTGTTAATACCTTTTGATCATTTTGTCCGTATATATTATAAAGATAAGTTGAAAGCTCTTTTAAAAAGCTTAAATTAAACGATGCGTTATTCACAAAAACCTTATTTCTTCCATCCTCATAAAGCTCTCTTCTGATAATAATTTCTTTTAGATCTTCCTCTTCATCAAAGTATTCTTTTAAGATTAAAAGGGGTTTGCTAAATTCAAAAATTGCCTCAACTATAACCTTTTTTTCACCGGATCTTATAAGTGTTTTATCAAATCTCTCTCCGCCTATGAATTTAAGGCTTTCAAGAATAATTGATTTTCCAGCTCCAGTCTCTCCTGTAAGTATGTTAAGACCTTTTCCGAAATCAGTATTTATATCTTTTATTATTGCAAGATTTTTTATTCTTAGTGTTCTGAGCAATTTAGTTTAAGATTATAGGTGCAAGTGCTGTTTTAGCATTAACCCTGCCATACCCCATGAAAACATCTACACCAGGATATGCAGCTTTGTTAACATCATCTGCAGAAAATTCCAAAATTTTGTACAATTCATCAGGAGTTAGAAACTCTTTTTTTGAAATAATTAGTCCTGCTATGCCTGCTACTACAGCTGTGGCAGGGGAAGTCCCGGATACATATGCATACCTTCCTCCGACATATGTTGTTAAAATATAAACTCCGGGAGCGGCTACTCGAACTTCAGGACCATAATTTGAAAAATTCGGTTTTTTGTCTACATAATTTGTTGCTCCAACACCCAAAACATATGATGTATAGGCTGCTGGATAAAGAACACTTGTAGTGCCATCATTCCCTGTAGCTGCAAATACAGGTATTCCTTTAGTATAGGCTTCTTTCACTGCTGATTCAAGAAGATAGGAGGGAGCAGATCCTCCAAGACTCATACTAATTATTTTAGCGCCATTGTTTATTGCATACTGAATACCAAGAGCGATATTTGAATAGCTTCCAACACCATCCTTATCAAGAACTTTTATGGGCAAAATTTTACAATTCCAGCAAATCCCGGCTATACCAAGACTATTGTTGGTACTTGCAGCTATAATTCCTGACATTGCTGTTCCATGTCCATTATCATCTATAGCATAGGGATCTCCCTTTACAAAATTGTATCCTTCAAGAAGCTTGTTCCTCAAATCAGGGTGAGAAAAATCCACTCCTGTATCTATTACTGCTATTATTACCTCTTCTTTGCCTTTTGAATGTTCCCATGCATCGGTTGCTTTTATATCAGCTCCTATTTTCGGAGCAATTTTATTATCTCCTATTTGTAATATCTGTCCATTGCTTTTAAGATAAAATTGATAGGTAAAATAGGGGTCATTTGGTGTTATGCTTTGGGCGTAAGCAATGTAATCCGGTTCAACATAATCAATTATTGGAAGTTCCTTTAATTTTGAAATCATCTCTTTCATCGGAATTGAAAGATCATCCCTTTTTAAAAGATAAAACCCGTTTATAAGTTTTACCTCTTTTTTAAATCCTGTCCTCTCAAAAAAGCTTTTTTTATCAAGAGCTGTTATGCCAGCTTTATATTTAACTATAACTCTATCCTCTCTGTATCTTTTGTTTTCAATCTTTTTGGTAAAAGTTATAATTTGAAAATTCTTTTTTAAAAAGATTTTATCCTGTGCTCTGTCAAAATTTTTTATCCAGCTCACAGATACTCCAAATATTATGAGTAAAATTATTATATAAAAAAAACTCTTTCTCATCTTTTACCTCCTAAAAGATGTAATTTAAAGATAGTGAAAAAATCATTGTATTTAGCATATTTGCCGAAAGAGATATCTCCAGGTAATCTTCTATTGAATATTTTGCCATAATCGTAAAACCCGGATAAATGGAGTTGCTGAAATCAATGTCTTCAATAGAGGAGAGCTGTCCATCCGCAACATTCTCTTCTCCGTGAATGTTTCCTAAAGTTTTTAGTAAGGTTAAACCTCCCTGAATTTGAAGATTGTCTGAAATATCTCCCTTTCCTTCAAAAGAAGCAATAAAATTGTATAATCCAAAGTGAGTCTTAAAATCTCCTGATACAATTGGAAAAGTTAAATCCCAGCTTACATCACTTGTATAAATAGCAAGTACTCTTAAACTTCCCCCAAGTTCAATATTTTTAATCTCAAATGGGAAAAATGAAAACTTCCCATCAAAAAAAAGTCCGCTGCTTGATAGGTTAGGGATATTTATACTAAAGGGTAGCTTATCAAATTGTATATCTTCATTAAATTTAGAGGAGTTAATTCCTCCGTAAAAAGAGAGATAAAAGGTATCATCAAGATTAATTGTTCCTCCTAAAGCAAGGCTTGTGAAACTGAGAGTTTTTTCAATCTCAGAATTATTGTACTTTATCTTGGTGTTATTATAATATCCTTTGATTCCCAGAGTAAAGTTCAAATCAGAAGTAAAGCTGATGGAGGTAAAACTTATTGATATTATTAATATTGCAAGAATTTTTGTTAACCTTTTCATTTAAGTCCTCCTCTGATATATAGCATATATTATAATTTTTACTTCACTTTTTCAAGTTTTGATTATCTTTATTTTTGAAGATTTACTGCCGTTTCTGTCTGAATCCTTTGGGCTCAAATCTTGAGAATGGCGGATAATCAAAGGATAAAAAATCATTATTTTGAAAGTAGTGATAGCCCATACCTCCTATCATAGCAGCATTATCAGTACACAAAAGTGGGGAAGGCAGATAGTATTTTAGCCCTCTCTTTTTTGCTTTTTCTTCAATAGCTTTTCTCAATTGGCTGTTTCTTGAAACTCCTCCCGCAAGGATGATTGATTTTGGCTTGTACTCTTCCGCGAAGGAGAAAAGGTTGGACACAAGATATTCCACGATAATATTCTGAAAAGAGGCGACAAAGTCCGGGATATTTAAATCCTTACCTTCCCTTCTTATAATTCTTAAAGCAGCGCTTTTTATCCCGCTAAAACTAAAATCTTTGGAGTGATCACTCATTTTGGGGATTGTAAATTTATATCTTGTGGGGTCTCCATTCTTTGCGATTTTATCTATTATAGGTCCCCCAGGGTAACCAAGGGAGAGGTATTTTGCAATTTTATCAAGAATTTCTCCTGCCGCATCATCCCTTGTTCTGGCAAGTCTTGTATATTTCATTACACCTTCTACATAGTAAATAGATGTATGTCCTCCTGATACTATAAGACCAAGGGCAGGGTATTTAATTGAAAATTCAAGCTCAGGGGCGTAAAGATGAGCGAGTATATGATTCACTCCTACTATTGGTTTTGAAAGGGAAAGAGATAGGGCTTTTGCAAAAGAGATTCCTACAAGAAGAGAACCGATAAGTCCGGGGCCCTGCGTTACGGCTATACCATCAATGGACTTATATGTTAATCCGGAGGAAAGTACCGCTTTTCTTACTATGGAGTCTATTCTCTTAACATGTTCTCTTGATGCTAATTCAGGTACAACTCCTCCGAAATCAGAGTGAACTTTTTCCTGGGAATAGACTATATTGGAAAGGATATGTTTGCCATCTTCCACTATTGCAGCGGCTGTCTCATCACACGATGTTTCTATCCCTAAAATTTTCATTTAAAATTTTTTAAACTATTTTTTTATAATCTCTCTTATCATATCATAAAGATCCGGTCTTGCACCGACCACTCTTTGTAATACTTTACCATCCTTTGAAATTATTACGAAAGTCGGAATTCCTTCTACTCCATAGCTATCAGAAAGGCTTCTGTCAGATGTGACTATAACAGGAAAAGTTATACCCTGTTTTTTTAAGAAATCTTTTATTAGAGCAAATTCCTTTTCTTTGCTTATGTTAGAAACTCTGTTTGTTCCATCGGAAAAAGAACCATAGTAAGCGGTTATTCCAATAATTTGAAGTTTATCTTTATTGTTTTTATAAAGTTCTTCCATATGGGGTAAACTTCCTCTGCAATGGGGACACCATGGAGCCCAGAACTCCAGAACCACATATTTTTTACCTTTAAGACTTTTGATTGTAATGGGATTTTTAGTGTTTATCCAATCTCCCTTTATGTCAATATCTCTTGCCTGGGAACCTATAAGGCTTAAAAGAGTTTCTTTCTTTTCTATTTGCTGAAGTGCTCTTTGATCGGAACTGTAAAGATTTTTCATTCTTGTAAAAAGTCTTTTACTCTCTTCAGGAGAAAGTTTTTTTGCCTTAATATAAGAATCTATTGCGTAGCCAATATAATTTGAAAACGGAGGGCTTAATCTGTATTTAAATGCAATGTCAAGATACTCAATTATTTTGGAAGGTTCTCTGTTATTTAATCCCCCAATAAGAAAGTAAGGAGCAAAGTCTTTTAAGTCTTTTATTTCTTTCAATACTCGATCAAGGTATAGAGAAGTATTCTTTACATCTCTTTTGCTTAGATAGGCTTCTATTATGTATTTATAAGCATCTTTTTTCAATTGGGGTTTTGATGTTAACTTGTTTAAAAGAGAAATGGCTTTATCAAACTTTTTTGTTTCAATATAAATTTTTCCTAAAATTAATTTATCATTGTCAGATATTTTGTTTTCATCGACTCCTTTAACAAGTGCTTCAAGTCTCTGATTCCTTTCTTTTAAAAGATTATTAAACTGCTCTCTTGTTTTAATAGTTTTTAATTTTTCATTGAATTCTTTTGAAAGAGCTTCATATTTGGGTTTTAAAGAATCCTGTGGTGGTTTTGAACAATAAAGGGAAAAAATACTAACCATAGTTAAAAGAACAAAAAAAACAATAACTTTCTTAC
>Ga0256835_1000547_pt1 | contig 27448 bp, 24 predicted proteins | sample PIR30metaG_FD_185972 | JGI IMG/M metagenome (GOLD analysis project Ga0256835, IMG submission 185972) | Hydrothermal vent microbial communities from East Pacific Rise, Pacific Ocean - PIR-30 | ecosystem: Environmental > Aquatic > Marine > Hydrothermal vents | place: Pacific Ocean: East Pacific...
ATTGGGGTCCATGGCCACCACCGCGCCGGCCAGTCCCTCGAGCAGGTCGCGGGCCTTGGCCTGCAGGGCCAGGTCCAGGGTCAGGTAGATGTTGTAGCCCGGCTTGGCGTCCACGGTGTTGAGCACACGCACCACCTGGCCGGCGGCGTTGACCTCCACCTGGCGCCCGCCGGCCTTTCCGCGCAGCAGCTTTTCGAAGGTCTTCTCGGCGCCCAGCTTGCCGATGAAGTCGCCGGGCTTGTATCCGGCGCCGCCCGCTGACTTGAGTTCCTTGAGGTTGACCTCGCCCAGGTAGCCGATCAGGTGCGCGGCCACATCGCGGTTTAGGTACTGCCGGCGGGGCTGCACGCTGACCGCCACCCCGGGCAGATCGAAGCGGTGCACCTCCACCGCGGCCAGCAGGTCGCGGTCCATGTCGTGCATCAGCACGATGGGCTTGTAAGCCGATGACTTGCGGGCGGCGATGCGCGACTTGAGTTCGGCCACGCTGACGCCCATCAGCTGCGAGAGTTTCTCCAGCGTGCGGTTCAGCGGCCGGGCATCCTTGAGCACGATGGTCAGGTTGAACGACGGGCGGTTGTCCACCAGCATGCGGCCGTTGCGGTCAAAGATCAGGCCGCGCGGCGCAGGAATCTCCTGGAGCCGGATGCAGTTGTTCTCGGACAGGCGGCGGTACTCGGGTCCCTCGAGGATCTGCAGGTAAAACAGGCGCATGAAGAGCGCGCCGAAGACGGCCAGCACGATGGCCATGGCCCACGGCAGCCGTTGCTTGAACCACTCGTTGTTGTCGGAATTCTTGACCAGTGTGTCGTTCATTATCGTTACCCGCAGTACGTCCGGAGGCTACACGCCGGCGCCGTTTCGCACCCTCATGCGGGCGCGCACCCAACGGTTCCAGCGCCGGTGCGCCCCGCCCAGCGCCAGCAGGAAAAGGGGTCCCGTCACCAGGGCCCACAGAAACTGCGCCCCCAGCGACTGCAGGGCCCGGGGCAGAAACCCCTGGGCCGGCACGAAAACGGTGATGATAACGGCGAAAAAGAAGTTTTCCACGAACACCGCCAGCGCCACCACCACCGGCATCAGCAGGGTGTTGCTGGCGTGCAGGAACTGTGTAATCCATTTGAGCGACATGAACAACCAGAAATAGGCCGTGGTGAACATGCCAAAGGGCGCCCCGGACAGGCTGTCGACCACCAGCCCCAGCAGAATCACCACCGCCAGGCTTTCCCGGCGGGGCCGGAACAGCGCCAGGTAGACCACCAGTGGAATCAGCAGGTCGTAGAAGGTATCACGTAGAAAAGGGCTCAACTGGATGACGGTGGCCTGCAGCACCACCAGCAGCACGCTCACCAGGAGGTAGAAGCCGTAGGTCATGGCGCCTTTTCCTTCTGCGCCTCGTGGGGCTCCACCAGCACCAGCACCTCCTCGAGTTTTTCAAAGTCGACGAAAGGCGCCACCATAACCTCCTGGAAGATGCCCGAGCTGCGTTTGACGATGCCCGAGACGTCGCCGATGGGCAATCCCTTGGGAAACACCCCGTCCAAACCCGAGGAGATGACCGTATCGCCGATGCGGATCTCGTTTTTTCGCAGTACGTATTCGAAACGGCACTGCCCGGCGGTGTCGCCCTTGACGATGCCCCGCGCCCGGGTGCGCTGCACCAGGGCGTCCACGGCGCTGTTGTTGTCGATCAGCAGCAGCACCTTGGCGTAGTGGCCGGCGGCACTGACCACCTGGCCGGCGATGCCCTGGGGGATGACCACCGGCAGGCCCTTGACCACCCCGTCTGCGGTGCCCTTGTCGATGATGACGGTCTTAAACCAAGGCGAGGGGTCCTTGCCGATGACCTCGGCGGCGATCACGCGCCGCGTGATGTCCTTCTGGAAGTTGAGCAGCCGGCGCAGGCGCTGGTTGGACAGCTTGACCTCGGTGCACTCGGTGCTCAGGGCCATGGCCCGGCCCAGCTGTTTCTTGAGAACGTCGACCTCCTTGGCGGCCGATACCAGGAAGAAGTAATGCCGCCAGATGTCGCTGGTGAAATCCAGGGTGCGCGTGACGGCCTTCTGGACCGGTCCGATCAGCGCCAGAGCATAGCGCGCCACCGGGTTGCCGGCGTCCCGGCGGCGACTGGTCACCGACAGGATGACGGCGTTGACGGCCAGCACGGCGACCACCAGGGTGATCACCAGCATCTTGCGAGAAAACATGGACTAAGGTATGACGACGCGCTTTAGGATTTCGATGCTGTCCAGGGCCTTTCCCGAGCCAAGGGCCACGGTGGAGAGCGGGTCCTCGGTCACCGTGATGGGCAGGCCGCTCTCCTCCATCAGGAGTTTGTCGAGGTTCTTGAGCAGCGCACCGCCGCCGGTCAGCACGATGCCGCGGTCGACGATGTCGGCCGCCAGCTCCGGCGGGGTCTGCTCCAGCGCGATCTTGACGGTTTCGATGATGGCGTCCAGCTGCTCGGAGATGGCCACGCGGATTTCCTCCGAATCGATGGCCAGGATCTTGGGGATGCCGGAAACCAGGTCGCGTCCCTTGACCTCGATGGTCTCCAGTTCGTCAGGCTGGGGATAGGCGTTGCCGATGGCGGTCTTGATGATCTCGGAGGTGCGCTCGCCGATGAGCAGGTTATACTTGCGCTTGATGTACTGCTTGATGGCGGCGTCCATCTTGTCACCCGCTACGCGCAGCGACCGGCTGTAGACGATGCCCGCCAGCGAGATGACGGCCACCTCGGTGGTGCCGCCGCCGATGTCCACCACCATGTTGCAGGTGGGCTCGGTGATGGGCAGGCCGGCGCCGATGGCGGCCGCCATGGGCTCCTCGATGAGGAAGACCTCGCGGGCGCCCGCGGATTCGGCCGACTCGCGCACGGCGCGCTTCTCCACCTGGGTGATGCCCGAGGGCACGGCGATGATGATGCGCGGGCGCACCAGGCGGCGCCGGTTGTGCACCTTGTGAATGAAGTGGCGCAGCATGGCCTCTGTGACCTCGAAGTCGGCGATCACGCCGTCGCGCATGGGGCGGATGGCCACGATGTTGCCGGGGGTCTTGCCCAGCATGTTCTTGGCCTCCAGGCCCACGGCCAGCACGCGGTTCTTGGAGCGCCCGTCGGTCTGCACGGCGACCACCGAGGGCTCGCTCAGAACGATCCCCTTGCCCTTGACGTATACCAGCGTGTTGGCCGTTCCCAGGTCGATGGCCAGGTCATTGGAAAAGGCCCCCAAAAGTCCGTTCAGGAAAAAACTCATATCGCCTCATCGCGCCGCCGCGCCGTCACCGCAAAACCCGCGCCCGGAGACAGACCACGGCATCTGTCCAGATGGTTGAATGAATGCAGCCGGAATTCCGCTGCTTATAATAATCGGCTGTTTTAACAGAACCTGTAAAAGGAAGTACGCAGTTGCAAATAAGATCGCTTAACAAAATAATACAGGGAAGACAAGGACAAAAAAGGCGGCCCGCCCGCCGCACTGTCACACCGCCCGGGTCTCAGGCTAGGTCCTGCATGACGGTGTCGTGCAGGAGCGGCCGGAAGGCGCGGATGCGCTCGTTTTTCCGTGTCGGGTGGATGCGGTTGGTGAGCAGCACTACGGTTACGGCGCGCGGCAGGTCCATCCAGAAGGAGGTGCCGGTAAAGCCCAGGTGGCCCACGCTCTGCGGCGTGAAAAAGCGCCCGCTGCTGGAATTTTCGGCATCCGGCCGGTCGAAGCCCAGCGGCCGCCCCCCGGGCCGCCGGGGCGTGAAAAAGCGCCGCAGCAGGTCCCGCGCAAAGCCTTCCCCTCCCCCGGCGCCATGGTAGTCGGCCGTCAGCCGCGCCAGCAGTCGGCCAACGGCGCCCGCATTTCCGAACAGCCCGGCGTGGCCCTCAATGCCGCCGGCCGCATAGGCGTTTTCATCGTGCACGCGCCCCCTCACCAGGCCGCCGCGCCAGGCGCACACCTCGGTAGCGGCGTAGTCGCCCGGCCGCGCCCCCGCCCCCGTATCGCTCTCGATGAAAAAAAGGTCTTCAATGCCCAGAGGCCGGTAGATCTCCCGCTCCGCAAAACGATCCAGTCGCAGCCCCGACACCTGCTCCACCACCCGGCAAAGGATCATAAAGCCCAGGTCCGAGTAGAGCGTTTCGCCGGACGGGCCCGGGACCTCGGCCGCCAGCCGCCGCGTAAGTATCTGCCGGCGCCGTACCGCCGGCAGCGACAGGTCCACATCCTTATAATAGGGACGCCAGGCCGCCAGCCCCGAACTGTGGTCCAACAGCGCGGCTAGGGGGATCCCGGCGCCGGGCGCTTCGGCCCATTGCGGCAGCAGATCCCCCACCCTCTGACCAAGATCCAGCCGCCCCTGCTGCACCAGGCGCAGGACCGCCAGGGTGGTGGCCAGGGGCTTGGTCAGCGACGCCAGGTCGAAATAGGTCTCTTCGGTCACCGGCCGGCGTGTGTCCAGATCACACACCCCGTAAGCGCCGCTGAAAACCACCTCTCCTTCGCGCATCACGCACAGGACGCCGCCGGGAAAGACGCCCCCGCGCACGCCCTCCTGCATGCGGGCGTGGGCCGCCTTCAATACGCCGCCCCCTTCATTCACTGCGCGCTTCCCGGTCCGCGGTGCCGGCCAGTTCCCAGGCCAGGGTCCCGTCCGCCGTGTCCAGGCGCGCCGCAAGCCCCAGGGGGAAGGTCAGATTCTCGCCCCCGTGCCCGGCCTCGAAACCGCCCAGCACCGGGATGTCCGCGTCGGTGAAAACGTCCGCCACGGCCGCGTAGACTTCCTCCAGCGGCCCGCAGCGGTCGAAGCGCCCCAGGGCCACCCCGGCCAGGCCCGCCAGGTGCCCGGCCAGCTTGAGCTGGGTGAGCATGCGGTCGATGCGGTAGGGTTGCTCGGTGACGTCTTCTATGAACAGGATGTGCCCCCGCAGGTCCGGGAAATACGGCGTACCCGCCAGCGCCGCCAGCAGCGCCAGGTTGCCGCCGGCCACCGGCCCCCGCGCCGCACCGTCCCGCAGCACCTGCGGCCGGGCCGCGGTCAGCACGCAGGGCGCGTCCGAAAAGAGCGCTTCCTGAAAGGACCTGCGGCAGCGGTCGCCGCCCGCCCCCAGGCTGGTTACCACGGGTGCGTGAAAGGTCACCAGTCCGCAGCGGGCGTACAGCGCAGCATGCATGGCGGTGATGTCCGAAAAACCGGTGAACACCACCGGCCGCCGCGCCAGGCCCGCATAGTCGATGCGCGCCAGGATGCGCATGCTGCCGTACCCACCCCGGGCGCAGACGATGGCCCGTACGTCCAGGTCGCGGATGAAGCTGTTGACCTGGCGCGCGCGCTCCTCGTCCCCGCCCGCCAGGTAGCCGCGCCGCGCAAACAATCCCTCTGCCAGGCGCACTTCCAACCCCATGTCCTCCAGCACGGCCAGGCCCTTTTCAAAGGCCTGCCGGTCGAAGGGGCTGGCCGGTGCCACGACGCCGGCCACGTCGCCGGCCTGCAGCCGCGGCGGCCGCAGCGGCTCCCCTGCTTTCTGCGACTCCATCTGCATCGCTGTCCACGCTCCCCGCGGTCTGCGCCGATCTCTCGCCGGGCCCCGAAGGCCGTTCGGCAAACCGCATTTTTTGGCCCCCAATGTCTTGACAGCCCCGCTTTCAGGTGTTAAATCTTTCCCAGCGTCGGGGCGTAGCGCAGTCTGGTAGCGCACTTGAATGGGGTTCAAGGGGTCGGAGGTTCAAATCCTCTCGCCCCGACCAAAATTTACAAATGATTTAAGCGGGTTACAGATTTCATCTGACCCGCTTTTTCTTTGGAGAGCCCTTTTTTGTTCATCCCACCCTCCCCGGTTTTATAAAACGCATCACAGGCGGCAGTCGGCACTTTCTGTGCGTAAAATGCCCAATACCCAGGCGGCCCGTCCAGGGCAATGCCCTTTTCCACCGTTTTTTTGATACCCTGGATCCCCGAGCCGACGGTATCTATGATGTAACCGTTTTGGGGTGGATTCTCAAGCAAATTGCAATCGTTTAGAAACACTCCTTCCTGGAGGGCTGTAAATGAAGACAACGCTTGAACAGCAGCGCTTCCCGGTCGCTTCGGACGATCATCCTCTCGCCGCAGCGGTGCATGCCATCAACCGTATTTGGAAAAGGTGCTTCTCCCCATTGTGGGCACTCGGCCGAGGCGGCTCCAGGGACAAGTTTGTAAAAACGCTCGCCCCCTGAAATCGTGAAACTCGTGCCACGTGGCAGCTGTTTATTCGTTCTTATTCATCTGCATCCACGTCGGACAGCACACACAGCGTGGAGGAGGTTTGGTATGGCCGGGTGCCGGCAACATTCACCTCGCTTTCGACACCTGGCGGTGCCGCCCCCGGCACTCGGAAGGTGGTCACGTCCACGGGTGCGATGGGAGTCTCTTTGGGCGGATCCAGCTGGGGTATCCATTCGTATGGGAGGCGGTAAGCCCGGTAGATCATATTCATCCTGAAGTGCTTTCCCCAGTAAGGACTGATGTATTCCCACACCAGCCGGTGGTCGGCGGTCACCTCCAGGATCCGCCCGCCGCTGCCCTCGGTGATGAGCGTATTGCCGTTGGGCAATCGCTGGGCGCTGCTGATGAACGGACTGTAAAAGCGGCTGCTGTCGGTGGGGTGCAGCAGTCCGGCTTCGGCCGGTGTGTACTGCCAGACAATTTTCAGGGAGACGGGATCGAATTCCAGCACCCGGGAATAATCACGCAGGGCGTTCTTGGTGCCTGTGGCGCTGCCGGGGTTGGGCGCCCCGTAGCCTGCCCAGCCGCCGTTGTCGAAAACCAGGATGTTTCCTTCGCCCGGCAGTCCGCGCGGAATCATGTGGGCGTGGTGCTGGCCAATGATCCACCCCAGCCTTTTCAGCTCCGGCGTCTCGTCATAGTACGGCCCCACCTTCCACACAATCTCACCGGTTTTTTTACTGATGATGAAGATGATGTTGGTCTCACGTCCGTCGGAAATGATGTTGTCCGGGTGGAAGCGCTCGTCGCCGGCGTCGTACCAGCGGTTGGGGCCCAGAGCGGACATGGTGTTGAGATGCATCCAGTCGCCCATGCCGCCGCCGGCCGGCCGCATGTTGGGGTCCCGGCACAGGATGTTCCGGGCCTCTTCGCGGAAGCCGAACGCTTCGAAGTGTTCGCTGCAAACCCACTCCCATACGATATCGCCGTCCCAGGTGACTTCATAAATCGTATCGTCCAGCAGGGGCTTGTCGCTGATGGCCCTGCAGAAGAGGTTCTTGTGCCCCAGCAGGAGGGTGTTGCCGCCGTCGCTGCGCGGGGGCATCCCGGGAACGTAGTAGCCGACGGGGTTGCCCTCGCGCTGATAGTCGTGGTGCACACGGGCCATCCACTGCGGCTGTTCGCCGGGATCCTCGATGTACTCGTAGCGGTTGAACCGCCAGACGACATTGCCGTCCCAGTCCACCTGGATTAGATCCCGGTGGTCCTGCATACCATACAGCGTATTGCGCTCCCCGGTATGGCCCAGCAGATGGCCTCCCGGCAGCATCTTGTTGGGCAGGCCGTGCAGCTGTTTCCAGAGCCGCACTTCGCGTCCGTTCATGTCGATCAGCAGTGCACCGCGTTCCTTGGCCTGGAACAGGGTGTAGCCATTCCAGCATCGCTGGGGATCATAAACGGTTGCACCGGTAGGGTAAACGGTCGGATAGCTCATTTCTCGTTTCCTCTTCTGGGTAGTGACCCGATTCTTGTCCCGGCGGCGCGTCTTTCGATATCACGCACGTTTCCCGGCAATCTGCCCCCGGCCGTTGCGGCGGTCCCTGTAGAGCGGCACAACAACGACAAGCAGTGTCAGCACTATCAGCGCCAGGGAAATGGGCCGCGTAAAAAAAATGAGCGGGTTGCCGTCGCCGATACTCAGGCTCTCGCGCAGGCGGTTTTCCAGCATTTCTCCCAGTACCACGCCCATGACCAAATTGACGATGGGCCACTTGAGGCGCAGCAGGATGTAACCCAGCACCCCCATGAAAACCGCCACGGCGGCGTCGAAGAGGCGCGTGTTGACTGCATAAATGCTGACCACCGAGATCAGCATGATGTTGACGGCCAGCACCCTCGGCGAAACGCGCACGATCATGGCGAAAGGCCTCAGCCACAGGGCCAGCATCAGGAAAGCAATGATGTTGATCAGGAAGATGGAGAAGTAAAGCGTGTTGATCAGTACGGGCTGCTTGACCAGCAGCAGCGGGCCGGGATAGATGCCGTTGATGGTGAAAACGCCCAGCAGCACCGCACTGAGGGCCTCACCGGGAATGCCCAACGTCAGCAGTGGTATCATGGCGCCGGCCGGTACGGCGTTGTTGCCGGCCTCGGAGGCCAGGCAGCCTTCCGGTGTACCGCGGCCAAAATCTTCGGGGTGTTTCGAGGCCCGCTTGGCGGCCTCGTAAGACATGAAGGAGGCCAGAATAGAACCGGTGCCCGGCAGCAGGCCTACGAAAGTGCCGATGATTCCCGAGCGGATAAGGGTTTTCCAGTACTTTGCGGCCACCAGCAGGCGGGAAAAATCCAGCGTGTTGCGGGCCAGGTTCATTTTTTCGGTCAGCAGAATGCGGCTCTCCACCAGCAGCAGCGTCTGCCCCACACCGAAGAGCCCCAGGCACACCGGCACAATATGCAGCCCGTTCTGCATGAACAGGGTTCCGAAACAGAAACGCGGGGAGAGGGTGGCACCGTCGATGCCGACGGTGGAAAACCACAATCCCAGGCCGAGCAGCAGAATGCCCTGCATGAGCATGTCGCGGTTGGCCATCACCACCAGGGTGACGCCGAAAAGGGCGGCCGCAAAATACTCCGGCGATCCAAAACTGGCCGCCACGTGGGCCAGCAGCGGTGCGAGGAAAACCAGGATCACCACACTGATAATGCCCCCGCCGAAAGAGCCCAGCAGCGCGGCGGAGAGCGCCGTCTGGGCCTCGCCTCTCTGGGTTAAAGGAAACCCGTCGAAACTGGTCACCAGCGAAGACGGCACACCCGGCGTGCGCATCAGGATGGCCGGTACGGCGCCGCCGAAGTAGCCGCCGCAGAACACTCCCAGCAGCATGGACAGCGCTACATCCGGTGCCAGTGAAAAAGTGAAGGGCAGCAGCACCACCATGCCCACCATGGGGCCGATGCCGGGCAAAATGCCCACCACGATTCCCACCAGTGTCCCGAAAGTCAGGCTTGCCAGATTGGCCAGGGTCATTGCCGCGCCGATGCCGACAGCCAGATTATGCCACACGGGTCAGCCTCCCATCCAGTCCATGATCAGAGGAGTCGGGAAGAAAATGCCCAACAGGTATTTGAACACCACGACGATCAGCAGGGTGACCACCACCGGCATCACCACCAACTGGACCCATCCACGCCGGCCCAGGTAGTACAGCGCCACGACCAGAAATCCGGCACAGGAGGCTTCCAGCCCAATCACCACCAATCCCATGAGGGCGGCGATCAGCAGACCCAGCACAACGGCCGTTTTTACAGGAAGGCCCCTGCCGTCCAGGTGCCAGGTACTGTCCTGCGGCGGTCGCAGCAGCCGCACCCATGCGGGTATGGCCGCCAGCGTCATCATGGACAGCACAATAAGAGGGAAGATGAGAGGGCCCTTGTAAAAAGGGTCGGGCCCTTCGGTATCCACATTCCACGGCGATGTGGCCAGCAGAAGGGCCGCCATCCCCCCCAGAACGGCGGCCAGCAGGTCGTGGACTCGACTGTTTTTTTCCGGTGCCGTCGTCATGATTATTCCCCGTGCGGCAACAGCCGTAACGCCACTATTTGATGATCCCCAACTCCTTCATGATGGCTCCGAAGGCTTTGAGTTCACTATCCATCTGCCGACGTGCCTCTTCAGCGGTAGTTGGATGCGGGATGACACCCACTTTTTTAATGACGTCCTGGATCTCGGGCTTGGCCATAACGCCGAAAAATACCGCGCCCAGTTTTTTGGCGATCTCATCGGGTGTTTTGGCCGGCACAAAGGCCCCGAACCAGATGGAATACCCTTCGCCGAAACCCTGCTCCTTGACGGTGGGGACATTGGGATAATCCGGCAACCGCTCCGGCAACATGCAGGCCAGCAGCTTCAACTTACCGGATTCCACGTAGTCCCGCAGACCGGGTGTCGAAAAGGTGATCACGTCTGCGTCGCCTTTGACCACCAGCAGCGGATTGAGCTTTTTGTAGGCGGTTTCCTTCCATTTGAACCCCCCGATTTTGGCGATATTCATCGCAATCAGGGTGGGTACCGCACCCAGCCCCCAGTGCGCCAGCCGCAGTTCATGGGTTTTGCCATAGGCGGCCAGTTCCTTGAGGTTATTATAAGGTGCATCCGCCCTGCAGGCCAGTGTGAAGGGAGACGACCACACCAGGCCCAGCGGCTTGAGATCCTGATTTTTATAGGGCGTCTTGCCCCGCAGCACCTGGGTGATCATGGGACCAACGGAAATGAGCCCCATCATATAACCGTCGGGACGGCTCCTGACCAACTCGTTGGTGGCCAGCACCGCACCGCCGCCAGGTTTGTTGACGACCTTGACCGGCACGCCCAGTTCCTTGGCCATCAAGGGAGCCATAGCAGTGGCCACCATGGTGGAAGGGTCATTGCCGGCCGGCCAGGGAATCATGATTTGAATGGGCTTCGACGGCCACTTGGCCGCCGCCGGCGAAACCATGAACCCCAGGGTCAGCAACGCCACTCCTGCCAGTAATAAACATTTCCTCAACATGGGCACCTCCTGTCGAAACGGGTTGCGGGATAAGCAAAACCTCCGCCCGCCGTGTGGGCCAGAGGAATCGGTTGCCAATTTTGGGCTAATGATATATGTTAGCCCAATCTATGTCAACGATATTCTCTCTGAGCTTTTCATGCACCAGGAGATAATGGCCCATGCCTGACTTCGAACCGGTGAAGACACTGCGCATTTCCGAAAACATCAGCACCCAACTAAAAAACGCCATACTAAAAGGCGATTTCAAGCCCGGCCAAAAACTGCCTTCGGAGCGGCAGTTGACGGAAGCCTTTCAGGCCAGCCGCGTGGTCGTGCGCGAAGCGCTCAGGACACTGGAGCTATCCGGTTTTGTGCGCATCCGTCAGGGTCCTCGGGGGGGGGCCTATGTCCAGCGCCTGGGATACGAACGGCTCACCGAATACTACACCGACCTTTTCCTTTCCGGGGCGCTCTCGGTGGGCGAACTGGTCGAGGCCCGCGTGCACCTGGAACCGGAAATCGCCCGCCTGGCGGCGCAGAACCTGACACCCGAAGCGGCCGCCAGACTCAAACAGGCGCTGTCCCGGGAGCAAATTCCCGCCATGAAGCATGCCGACTGGGTGCACCGCAACATGGCCACTGATTATGTCCTGATGGAGATATGCGGCAACCGCCTGTTCCAGGCCATGCTGGACCCCCTGCTTCGGCTCACCCAGGAGATCATCCTGGTAGTGAAGCCCAGGCGAACGGTTATCCATGACCCGCACGAACATGAGGCCATCGTGGATGCGGTGCTGGCCGGAGACGGCCGACGTGCGGCCAGGGCCATGAGGGATCACATCGAAAATGTAGGGCGCAGCCTGACCGGGCTTGAAAAAGCCTACCGACGGCAAAAGGGCTTGGGATGATCGCCGGCCGGCGGAGTGCTGCACCACTCGGCCCGCATAAGCCGGTATGCCGGCCACGACTGCCAGAAGCTGCTCCGCGGCTTGCAGATCGTGCCGGGCATGAGGCGCAAGGCAGACCGGCCGGGATAACGCTCCCATGGAAAGTTTTCTGCTCCGCCTAAATTCCCAAAGGCTGGACTACTGCCGGTTTGCCGACGGAAGGGCGACCAGCCGGCCCGATGCTTACCCGACGCCGGCGCCCTTCCCCGCCGCCTGAACGGCCATGGGATGATGGCCGGGTTTTTCCATGTCCTTGGTGTGGCACAGGCGGCAGTTGTTCCGCCCGATGGTGCGGGCGGCGCCCTGATATTGAATGGGTTGAATGTTGTCGCGGTCGCGGTCGAGCTTGTTAACGGCCGGGTAAACCGCATGGGGTGAACCGTGGCAGGCCTCGCACATCAGCGACTTGGTCTTGTCACGGCGCATACGGTAAAGATCTGCCGCTCCCGCCGTCCATTTGTTGAAACCGTCGGCCTTTCCGGCCACGGGGCGCTTGAAGTCCCCATGACAACCGAGGCAATCCGGCTCGTTGTGCCAGGGCGTGCGCGGCTTGATCTCGGCGAGAGTAGCGACCCTGCGGGGCCGCAGGTGCCGCATCAGGCGCCCAGCACTCAGCTTTCCGGCCTTCTGCTCGGCCTTGAGCAGCGTCAGAGCGTGATCCTCGAGAGTGCCGTGGCAGGTTGTGCAGTCCAGGTTCTTGGCATGCACGCCGCGCAGGCACTGGGTCGGTCCGTCAGGGGAAGAAGGATGGCATTTGAAGCAGGCCTCCGTTCCCCGGTCGGTGAGAAAATTGGCGTGCCATCCGTGGATGGCCGCCGGGAAATTGAGTATGCCCGCTTTGCCCTTGGCACCCAGAATCGGGTCGGGATGGCAGGACTGGCAAAGCTGAGGCTGGCCGGCCTCGGCCATTTCCAGCAGGCGCGTACCGCTGTTTTTATCGTGCACGGCCAGGATGTCTTTGGCGGTTTCGGCTGTGAACCCGGCTTTTCCGTCCACCCGCCATTGGCCGCCGTGGCAATTTCGGCACCCCATCTCGGTAGCTGTGGGAGCCACCACGCGGGTCTTGGCCAGGAGCCGCCCCGTCTTTTCATCGCGGGCTTCGACGGTAAAAAGCGGATACGGATTGTAGCCCCCCTGGTCCGGGTAGGGAACCACCGGAATCAGACTGGCCTCGTATGCGTTTAGCTTCTCGTCGAAATGCATCTCACCGGCCAGTCCGTTGCCCGAAAGCCCCACATTGGGTTCGAGCCGTTTGCCGAAAACCGATGGCGCATATTTCCAGAAATCCACGTGGGCCGCGGGATTTTCAAATCCCGATTCGACCCGATAGGTCAGCCTTACGCCCCTGGTGACCACTTGTGGCTTGGGCCCGCGTCGGACCAATTGCGCCACCAGATCGTTGGCCGGCGGCAGCAATACCCAGTATCGGTCGCTGTCGGAGATGCAGTGCATGCCCAGATCGTTCCAGGACAGCAGTACGTATTCGCTCGTAGCGGGGTCGAAGGGGGGCACCTCGTGCTGCAACCGACGGGCCGGCACCGGTCCGGCCGCTTCTTTCTGCTTGCCGTGCAGGCCGGCCACGATGAAACCGGCCAGGGCCCGGCGCTCGGCAACGGTTCCCATGAACGGCGGCATGTAGTCGTTGATTTTCCCCAGGCCGTTTAGCATGCTGTCCATGCCGAAAGTCTGGAACTTGGCCGTTCGGGGCAGGATATCGTTGAGCGGTCCGCCAATGGAGTGACAGCTAAGGCACTCGACACGAAATATCTCCCGTCCCGCCGCCAGTTCCGTGAGGGGCGTCAGGTTGCGGTAGCGCACCCAACGGGCGGTCTTCAGGATACCCTCCCTGTCGATTCTGGCCCGGTCACTTTTTACGATGGCGTTGGCGTATGTGTGGTTGTAGATGATGTACGGTTTGCGCCCGCCTTCGCGCAGAAATTCAAAGCCGCCCATGTACACCAGTCCGAGGGCCAGCACGCCGAAGGCGATGGCTTTCTGCACCGGCTGGGGGCTGCGCAGTGCCATCAGCACGGCAGCCACCAGCATGGCACCGGATGCGCCGGCAAAAACCTTCATGTAGCGCACCAGCTCCGGTGAACGTTTGACCATCATGGTCTGTATCTCCGGCGGCAGGCTGGAAAAATACCACCAAGCCCCGGCCGCGGCCACTGCGAAAGACAACAGCAACCAGCGGGCGCAGTACCGGGCCATGCGGTGGCGCAGTTCGTCCTCGCGAATGAAAGAACTGGTCAGGAAACCGAATATTCCGGTGTACATCAGGCCGATGGCGGTACGGAACACCATGGCCGGAAGCATGCTGGGGTTGAAAAATCCCGTCCAGAAACCGCCGTTTTGCAGCCAACCGCCCGGCGTAAGCATGAAGGCGATGATGCCATTAATCAGCACCAGCGAAAGCCAGGCGAAAAGAAAGTAGAGCCAGCCGATGCGCAGGTGCTGTGCCGGCTGCATTTTACCAAATGTATAATAGTAGATAAAAAGCGCTACGATCTCACCCGTAAAGCACACCCACTCCATGGCCCAGCCGAAGACGAACGTATGGATAAGGGTAGAGGTTGCCCCGGGATTGAGCAGGGCGATGGTGAACCATATCCCCACTCCTGTCAGCCCCCCGAAAACCATGGTCAGCAGCAGAAAAAACTTGGCGTGCTGCTGGACGTAACTCAGCAGACCCTGGGACCGCAGGCGGTAGGCTTTCTTTTCGAGCAGCACCAGAAACAGGCCGCCACCTACGGCAAAGTGGGAAACGTAGACATGCACCACGGCAATCAGGGCAATGATCAGTCCGCCACCGGCGACGGTGAGTTCCCATACCGGGTAATTCATGTCAGGCCTCCTTTCCGGCTGCCGCGGCAAGCTTGAGCATATAACCGATAACCGTGACGCCGATGACAAAAACGATCAGAAAAGCAATCAGCGGGCTGTAGTGGCCTGTTACCTTCAGGTCCGAAAACGAGAAGTACGGTGCCAGATAGGCCTGCCGCAGGGCATCGCGCATCAACGTCATGGGCACAATGGCAGCCATTAACGCTGCCGCAGACGGCCACACCAGTCCCTTGAGCCCCAGCACCAGCACCGCCAGCGCAGCGCATACGCCGATGATCAGCAGCGCCGTTGCATATCCGCTGCCGCCAAGAAACAGTTGCCGTTTATCGGGCGGCAGCGACATCAGGAACCAGAGCCCGATGAGCATTTGCACCAAGGTTGCGCCGGAGAACCAGCGCATCCCCTTGTCCAGGTTTCGCTGAGCGCCGACATCACCTTTGCCCAATCGCCGTTGGGCCAATATGGCCTGGAAAAGACCGGCGACCGCAACCGAAGCCGTCACGAAATGCAGGTACCGCGGGTAGAGCGTTTTATCGGACAGGTTTAGCAGGGTTCCCCTGGGATTGGAAAAGTAGCGGGTCCAGGCTTCAGGCCGTTGCATGAAGGTCATGTTGTTGCTGAAGATAAACCCGATCAACAGAAGTAAAATTGTTGTAATGGCAATAAAAATGGTACGACTGCCGGCCAGTTCATCGAATTTGAAGTCATATAGATAAGCGCAGTAATAGGCGACAATCAACAGGGCCACTACCGATAGCCAATAGACCGCCATGAGCACCGAGCTGCAGTAGATGAAATGGCCGTAAAGGACCTGCAAAAACAGTAGCGGCGCTACCCCGAAGTTGACAGTGAAAGCGATAGTGTAAGGCAATTTCAGGGAAATCACCTTATTCAGCCTCGGCTTGCCATCCCGTCCGCCGAGTTCGGTGACCAGGGCGATGATGCTGCTGCCCAGCATGGTGTTCATCATCAACAGATGCAACACAAAAGTCAGCAAAAGCAGCCCCTGAAACCATCCATAGGGCACCGAAATGGCATCCGGCTGCGGTACCAGATTGGCGGGATCCATAGTCAGCCTCCTTGTCGCTCATATTCGCTTTCGATCGGAGGGACCGTTTAACACGATCATCATCGATCGCAGCGCCCGGACGAAACGCATCGACTATGTCTTTATGTCTCTGCCGTAGCGCACGGAAATCAATACATTGGCATTAGCAAAATACGTGCCGCATGTATTGTAGTTCGGCGGACAGGGTCAAAACTTTAGCGATCAATTGGACAGAGAGACCCGAAGCGGTCAGAATACGCCACCGGTCCGAGCGCCGTTTTGGTCCAATCGCATGGCGCGCTGCCGCGGTCGCATACAAGGACGGTGATACTGCAAATGGAATTCCTGTGCGCATGCCAGCCACCAAAACGATGCGTGCAGCCACGCATCACCACGTGGCCGGTGCCCCGGCGATACCCTGATCAATCCTTTCCAGGCCCATCCACTGATGGCGGCCATGGGGGAAGGTATCGCCGTTGGAGAGCCGGCTTGCCATCCGGTATGCGCCAATGGTATCGTAGCGTGGAAGTGATGTGCATCCGCCGCCAGACAGGGATTGATGGCGGCAATACCCACAGCAGCTCCCATCACAAAAGGAGAGGTGTCCCGTTACCATGCGTGTCGGATTCTATCAATTCAACCCCGAATTCGGGCGTGTCCACCAGAACGTGACGCGGGTGATTGACGCCCTGCAAGACGTCCGTGCCGACATTATCGTTCTGCCCGAGCTGCCGTTTACCGGCTACCTTTTCCGGGATCGCCGGGAACTGGCCCTTCTGGCCGAGGAGATCCCGTGCTCGGAGACCATCGGCGCCCTGGCGACGCTTTGCCGGCGGAAGGACTTTTTCATCGTGACCGGCTTTGCCGAAAAGGCCGGCGACCGGCTGTTCAACAGCGCGGTGCTCGTCGGTCCCGGCGGTGTGCTGCACGTTTACCGCAAGCTGCACCTGTTCAATACCGAAAAAGAATGCTTCGACCCGGGCGACACGCCGCTGGAGGCGGTGACGGTGCGGGATGCCCGCGTGGGGATGATGGTGTGCTACGACTGGCGCTTTCCGGAGGTGGCCCGCGTGCTGACCCTCAAGGGGGCCCAGCTGATCTGCCAGCCGGCCAACCTGGTGCTGCCCTGGTGCCAGCAGGCCATGCTGACCCGTTCGCTGGAGAACAACGTCTTTTCGGTGACGGCCAACCGCCACGGCACCGAGCGGCGCCCACACGGCGAACTGACCTTCACCGGCCAGAGCCAGATCGCCGATCCCCGCGGTAACCGGCTGTGCCGCGCTCCGAAGGACACCGTTGCGCTGTGCATCGAAGACATCGACATCGCCCAGGCCGACGAGAAGAAGATGACGCCGCAAAACGACCTGCTCACCGACCGCCGCCCGGAGTTCTATGGCGAACTGGTGAAGACGAGGCAAGAGAACCGAAAGGAGACACCTGCATGACCCGAGAAGACACCACCGTCTGGCTGAACGGCCGACTGATTCCCTGGCGCGAGGCAACCGTTCCAATCCTGTCACATGCCCTTTCCCGCGGTTCGGCCTTTTTCGACCTGTTCGGCGTGCACGTGGGGCCCGAGGGGCCCGTGGCGTTTCGCATGGACAGGCACCTGGAGCGCTTCGAAAAAAGCGCCGCGCTGCTGGAAATGCCGCTTCCCCGCACCAGAGAAGAAATCGTCGCGGCGGTCAAAGAGGTGGTCGCCGCCAACCAACTGGGCCGCGGCATCGTGAAACTGGTAGCCTACTGGGGCGAGGAAGCCATCATCAACCTGGTGCTGGACACGCCCCTGGACCTGGCCATCTTTCCCATCGCCGACAGCCCGGAACTGGCCCTGGACGTGGCCACTCCCATCACGGCCTGCCTCTCGCGGTGGCGCAAGTTGCATCCGCAGACCGTACCCGTGGAGGCCAAAGCCTGCGCCAACTACCTCAACGGCTACCTGGCCCGCAAGGACGCCCGCGACCGCGGCTTCGACATCGGCATCATGCTGGACACCGACGGCAACCTGGCCGAGGGCAGCACCGAGGCGCTGTTCATCGTGGAGGGCGGCGTGCTGAAAGTGCCTCCGCTGGGCGGCGTGCTCTCGAGCATCACGCGCCTTTCGGTCATCGAGGCGGCGCCTTCCGCGGGCCTCGAGGTGCGCGAGGAAGTCATCGGGGAGCAGCGGCTGCACGTGGCGGACGAGCTGTTCTGTGTGCACACGGGAATCAAGGTGCACCCCGTCAGGCGCTTTGAGGACCGTTCCTTTGAGGCACCGGGACCGGTCACGCGCAAGATGATGGCCCTCATGGACGACATCATCAGCTTCCGCGACGAGCGCTTCGCCCACTGGTTCCAGCCGCTGTTCTGAAAAAAGGGCCCTGCAGAAAAAGAAAGGCCGCCGGATGAAGTACTCCTAGCGGCCTTTTTTCTATGGTTTCCGATCAGAAAAAGCTAGTACATCATTTCATCTTCGGTGATCTTGCCGGAGAAGACCTTGTAGGCCCATATCTGGTAAATCAGCACGATGGGTACGAAGATGGCGGCCACCACCAGCATAATCTTGAGGGTCAGCGGGCTGGAGGAGGCGTTGAAGGCCGTCAGGCTGTACTTGGCGTCCATGCTGGAGGGGAACAGGTTGGGAAAGAGCCCCACCACGCCAAAGAACACGGCGCCCGTGATGGTCAGCGCAGAGGCCGCCCAAGCCTTCATGAAAGCGCCCTTGGCCAGGAACAGCCGCGTGGCCAGCAGGGCCAGCACGGTCACGGCGATAACCACGAACAGCGAACGGTTGGCCATATAATTGGCGTACAGGTTGGTGGCAAACCAGGAGTACACCAGGAAGGCCACGGCCACCACCAGCAGCACGGGCCACAGGGCCGTGGCGGTGAATGCGGCGCGGTCGTGGATCTCACCCTCGGTCTTGAAGGCCAGCCAGATGGCGCCGTGCACCATGAAAAGCATCACGAACAGCAGCCCGCCCACCAGGCCATAGGGGTTGAGCAGGGTGAAGAGCGTGCCGTGGTACACCCCGTTTTGGTCGATGGGAATGCCCTTGAAGATGTTGGCGAAGGCCACGCCGAAGAGCAGCGCCGGCAGGAAGCTGCCAAGGAAGATGCAGGTGTCCCAGAGCTTGCGCCAGCCCGGGCTGTCCACCTGGTGGCGCATCTCGAAAGAGACGCCGCGGATGATGAGCGCGAACAGAATCAGCATCAGCGCCGAGTAGAGCGAGGAGAACATGACCGCGTAGAACAGCGGGAAAGCCGCGAAGGTCACGCCGCCGGCGGTGATCAGCCACACCTGGTTGCCGTCCCACAGCGGACCCATGGCGTTGATCATGGCGCGCTTGTCTTCTTCTTTCTTTCCGAGAAAGGGGTAGAGGGTGCCGATGCCGAAATCGAAGCCATCGGTGACAAAGAACAGCGCCCAGAGAAGTCCCCACACAAAAAACCAAATCGTCTGCAAATCCATTTTATTATCTCTCCCTGTTGATGACTGGTTGTGTTTTCAGGTCAAACATGCGTCCCGTCACTGCCCCGGCCGTCTAAGCTTCGGCCACCTGGGCGTCTTCAATGGCAGGCGTCTGCTCTTGCTCGTCCTGGGGGCCCTTGCGGGCGTTCTTGATGATCAGGGTGAAGCCGGCGATGCCCAGCAGGGTGTAGACCACGATGAAGGCCACCAGGCTGGTAAGCACCTGGGAAGAGGCCACCGGCGAGGCCGCGTCGGAGGTCTTGAGCATGCCGTAGACAATCCATGGCTGCCGCCCGAACTCGGTGACGATCCAGCCCAGCTGGATGGCCAGATAGGGCAGCGGGATGGCCCATATCATCAGCTTGAGATAGCCACGGCTCTCGAGCAGCTTGTTTCGCTTGAACCAGCCGTACAGCGTCAGCAGGATAAACAGCGTGCCAAGCCCCACCATGCCCTTGAAGGCGAAGGAGGTCAGCAGCACGGGCGGGCGCTCATCCTTGGGGAAATCCTTGAGGCCCTGCACCTCGGCGTTCAGGTCGTGCTTGACCAGGAAACTGAGGGCACCGGGGATGCGTCCGATCTCGACGGTGTTCTCCTCCTTTTCCTGGTCCGGCCAGGCAAACAGGTAGATGGGCGCGCCCTTCTCGGTGTTCCACAGGGCCTCCATGGCAGCCAGTTTGGTGGGCTGCTTTTCAGCCACCACGATGCCATTGATGTCGCCGACGATGAAGACCATCAGCGAAAAGATCAGGCCGAAGCCCAGGCCGGTGCGGAAGGATTTGGTGAAAAACTCGACGTTCTTTTTCCGGAGCAGATGGTAGGCGCTTATGCCCATGACGAAGAAGGCCGCCAGGGTGTAGGCGGAACTGGCGGTGTGCAGGAATTTGACGATGGCGAACTTCTGGAAGACGACGCTGCTGAAATCGATCAGCTCGGCGCGGCCGCCGCGGATGGTGTAGCCCACCGGGCTCTGCATCCAGGCGTTGGCGATCAGGATCCAGATGGCCGACAGGTTAGAGCCGAAGGCCACCAGCCACATGGTGCGGGCATGGGCTTTTTTGGAGAGCTTCTTCCAGCCGAAGATCCAGACGCCGATGAGCACCGATTCCAGGAAAAAGGCGGCCGTGGCCTCGATGGCCAGCAGGGACCCGAAAATATCGCCCACGTAAGCCGAGTACCGGGACCAGTTGGTCCCGAACTGGAACTCGAGGGTGATGCCGGTTACCACGCCCACGGCGAAGTTGATCAGAAAGAGCTTCCCCCAGAACTTGGTCATGCGCAGGTAGGTTTCATCTCCGGTTTTGACGTACCGGCTCTCCATGTAAGCTACCAGGATGGACAGCCCCAGGGTCAGCGGTACGAAGAGAAAATGAAACATGGTGGTTGAAGCAAACTGGATTCGTGAGAGTAACATTGCATCCATACGTTCTCCTCCTTCAAAAAATTATAACAAGAACTCATCACGCCGAGTCGCTTTCAAAACGCCTCTTGTGGTTCGGCGGACATTTTGAGATCGGCTCAGTGCTTATAAATCGCCCTTGATCTCTTTCTGTTGGCGCTTGAGCAGGTCCAGCGTGCAGCTTTCATGCTGCAGCAGCCTGGCGAAAGTGGCCTCCCGCAGTGTCTGCCGCAGTTGGTCCCTGGCTTTGCCCCACACCTCGTGAATACCGCAAGTGGAGATTCTATTGCAAGTGTTTGGGTTGATCAGACAGTCGTTTAGAAATATTTCCCCGATGACGGCTTCCACCACGTCCAGCAGGGTCAGCTTGTCGGGCGAAATGATCAGGCGGTAGCCGCCCTTGGAGCCCTGCACGATTTCGATAATGCGGGCCCGCGAGAGCTGCTGCGCGATCTTTCCCAGGAACTGGTCAGGGATGTCCATGATCCTGGCAATGTCCTTGCGCCGGGTCAGCACGCCCTCTCCCCGGAAAGACAGGTACAGGGCACATCGTACAGCATATTCACCCGCTCTGGTCAGGCGCATCACTACTCCAATACGTTACAATTGAGATATTTTTTATCTCATATTATAACCAAAACCCTTTGTCAAATGCTTTTTTAAAAAAAATAAGGGGACGTGGGAGGCTGGTGGACTATTTTCGCATCCATAAGATATGATGGGATTTATCCGCGATGGAAAAAGCTCCCGTTGGGGCCCCTGGAGGCTTCCTGCGGCCACGTCCGCCCCCCCAAAAAAAAACGTCAACCAAACTACTGGTTGACATTTTTTTGCCTTCCCGTGCGGCACTGCAACGGGGCCACCACCCCCAGCCATTGCCCACCGGCCTCCGGTGTAAAGGCCGGCAGACTCACCCGGGGGACTTTCGCGGCCGGCTCTTTCCGGGAGCAGCAGCGAAAACTTCCAGGGTGCCTTTCCGGGGCAGAGCCTGGAATATCCCCCGAGGCAGCGCGCCTGGCAAGGCAGGTAAAACCTCCCCGCCGGAGCCGGCAGCCGCGCTTGAATCGCTCGCGATTCGGGCGCCAGAGCACGCCGCATGCCGAATCGGCGGTGCGCTGTTTATCATTATCGGCAACCGCCGGCGTCGGCTTTAGTTCCGCGGCTCTCCCATCGGGCTATCGCAGGAATTTCAGACCAATGCCGCTGTCTTCATTGCGCACCACCCGGCAGGCCACCGAAACCCAGCCCATCTTCTTCCTGAAGGGGATAGTGGCCAGCACTTTGGCGCCTACGGGCACCACGTTGCTGGTTTCGATAAATGCGCCGCCGCGGCTCAGGTCCCGCAACAGCCCCCGAAAGGAACCGCTCTGCGTGCCGAAAATGATTTCTGCCGCGTAGCGCAGCCGATGGTGCCGCCGGTTGTTGGTCAGCGGACGGATCTTTGGACTGGAAAGCGGGGTGCGCCGCGAAAGGCGGATTCCCGAAGACGTGTTGCTTTTCTGCCGGGTGATGAGATGCGAAACCTTGGCCATTGATTCCTCCCTGCGGGTTGCCGTTAAGAGTGTTCGGGTCCTGCCGTGATGCTGGAATCGCCCCTTTCTTGCTCTGTTCTCTGCATACAGCAGTACAGCAACAACGATGCCAACCGGGAGAATATCACCAAAATATACAATAATTACTTTTATTTCAGCGTATTGGACAAAAGTTCCTCAAGGACCCGGAGAAACCCTGAATGGGAAAAATGGAAAGGCGCTTCGCACGCAGGCGGAAGTTTTTTTCCCAAAAAAAGTGGCCCGTCCCAAGACGAGCCACATTAGAAAGGAGGATATAAATAAATTGCCACTACCATTGGCGTGGTGGATGCCGGGCTCTTCATGGAACACGTGCGCCCGCGCTCGGCGGTCGGACAGGTTTCGCATGCACGCGGTTGGAGAACCGCTGGAAACAGATCCGCGGACCGGCAGCCGGATGCCGTACGGGCACCCGGCTGCAATCGCTTTTGGTACAGGAGGCTACTATTGGCTCGGGTTATTTAGTTATTTAAGGACGTCCCTGAATACTGGATAAATTTCGGCGGCGGCAGATTGGAATTGCCAAAAGGCCCATTTTCTGGTTTCCTTGCGTCACAGGCTGCTTCGACGGTTTTACGGTCGTGGACCCATTTCACGGGAGGCCCGATATGCTGAGAAAAATCAACCCCACCCGGACGCAGAGCTGGCGGAAGCTGTCTGAGCATTTTACAAAGATGGCGTCGGTGCACATGCGCGACCTTTTCGCCGCCGACCCTGGGCGATTCGAGCGCTTCTCGCTGACCTTTAACGACATCCTGGTGGATTTTTCCAAGAACCGCATCACGGATGAAACGCTGCGGCTGCTGCGGAACCTGGCGGCCGAGTGCGGCGTGGCCGAGGCCACCGAGGAGATGTTCCGCGGCGAGCGCATCAACGAAACTGAAAACCGCCCCGTGCTGCACGTGGCCCTGCGCAACCGCGACAGCACCCCCATTCGGGTGGACGGCCGGGACGTCATGCCGGACGTCAACGCGGTGCTGGACAAGATGCGGCATTTTTCGGAACGGCTGGCATCCGGGCAGTGGCGCGGTTTCAGCGGCCGGCGCATCACCGACATCGTCAACATCGGCATCGGCGGCTCGGACCTGGGCCCCGTGATGGTCTGCGAGGCCCTGCGGCCCTATGCGCGCACCGGCCTCAGGCCCCACTTCGTGTCCAACGTGGACGGCACCCACATCAGCGAGACGCTCAGGGCGCTGGACCCCGGGACCACGCTCTTCATGATCGCCTCCAAGACCTTCACCACCCAAGAGACCATGACCAACGCCCACAGCGCGCGGCGGTGGCTGCTGGAAAAGGCCGGCGCGCCCTCGGCCGTGGCGCGGCACTTCGTGGCCATCTCCACCAACCGCGAAGCAGTGGAGGCCTTCGGCATCGACAACGACAACATGTTCGTCTTCTGGGATTGGGTGGGCGGCCGCTACTCCCTGTGGTCGGCCATCGGGCTGTCCATCGTGTGCACCATCGGATACGACAATTTCTGCCGCCTGCTGCAGGGCGCCTTCGAGATGGACCTCCACTTCCGAACCGCACCCCCGGAAGAGAACATCCCCCTCACCCTGGCCCTGATCGGCATCTGGTACACCAACTTCTTCGGCGCCGAGACCGAGGCGCTGCTGCCCTACGACCAGTACATGCACCGCTTTCCGGCCTACATGCAGCAGGCCTGCATGGAGAGCAACGGCAAATCCGTGGACCGCGCCGGCCGACCCCTGGACTACGCCTCGGGCCCCATCATCTGGGGCGAGCCCGGCACCAACGGGCAGCACTCCTTCTACCAGCTGATCCACCAGGGCACGCAGCTGGTCCCCGCCGACTTCCTGGCCCCAGCCGTGAGCCACAACCCGCTGGGCGCGCATCACGAAATCCTACTGTCGAACTTTTTCGCCCAGACCGAGGCCCTGATGAACGGCAAGACCCGCGACGAGGTGGTGGCCGAACTCAGGGCGCAGGGGATGTCCGATGACGCCGTCGAGCGGCTGTGGCCCTTCAAGGTCTTTGGGGGCAACCGGCCCACCAACTCCATCCTGTTTCGCAAGCTGACCCCCGAGACGCTGGGTAGCCTGATCGCCCTGTACGAGCACAAGATCTTCGTACAGGGCGTCATCTGGAACATCTTCTCCTTCGACCAGTGGGGCGTGGAACTGGGCAAGCAGCTGGCCCGCAGGATCCAGCCCGAGCTGGCCGACCAACGGCCCGTGAGCGGGCACGACGCCTCCACCAACGGCCTGATCAACGCCTTCAAGCGGATGCGGGACTGAAAGTGCACCGGCCATGACCCACGTGTCCCCTGCGCCCCGGACCCCGACATCGGGCCCCGAAGCCGCCCTGGCCGGACCGCTTTTCATGCTGGCGGCCGCCTTGCTGTTCACGGCGCTCAACCTGCTGATCAAGCTGATGGGACCGTCCTACACCATCTGGCACATCGGCTTCTACCGCTTCGCCGGGGGCGTGGCGCTGCTGGTGCTGCTCTTCGGCCGGCACGGCAATCCTTACCGCAGCCGCGACTTGCGGCTGCTGATTATCCGCGGCTGCACGGGGTCGGCCGCCTTTTTGTCCATCATCACCGCCATCCGACTGCTGCCGGTCTCCACGGCCCTGGTGATCTTCTACGCCTTCCCGGCCTTTGCGGCGATTTTCTCTTTCCTGATCTATGGCGAGCGCATCTCGCGGGCCGAGATGGCCTGCATCGCCGCGGTTATCGCGGGCATCGCCGTGCTGTTCGATTTCCGGCTGGAAGGCGGGCTCTTCGGGCAGGCCATGGCGCTCTGCGGCGCGGCCTTTGCCGGGCTGACGGTGACGCTGATCCGCAACCTGCGTCAGCGCAACGGGCCGGTGGTCATCTATCTCTACTTCTGCACCATGGGCATGCTGGTGACGGCGCCCAAATTCGCGGCCGAGCCGCTATTGCCGTCTACGGCCCTGGACATCGCCATGGTGGCGGGCATCGTGGTGATCTCCGTCACGGCCCAGCTGCTGATGAACCAGGGGTTTTTCTACTGCCGGGGGTGGGAAGGCGGGGTCTTCATGTCCAGCGAGGTGATCTTCACGGCCGTGGTGGGCATCGTCTTTCTGGGCGACCCGGCCTCGTGGCGTTTCTGGACCGGCGGGGCCCTGGTCTTCGCAAGCTCCCTGGCCCTGAACCGGCTCAAGGCCGCGGCGGCGGGAAATCCGGCACCCGCGCGGCCGCCGGCGTCCTGAAAGCCCGCCCGCGGCTGCCGGCGCGACACGGACCGCCCACCGCCGGGGCGCATCGCTTCAGCCGCAGGTGCGCACGCTTTCGAGCACCGTCGGCAGGGCCTCCAGCAGTTCATCGATGTCCAGCGGCTGCACCACGGCCCGCCCGATGCCCTCCAGCAGCACCATGGCGATACGCTTGCGGGTGCGCTTCTTGTCGCGCAGCAACCCGTCGGCCATGCGCCGGGGGTCTACCTCGATGATCGTCGGCAGCCCCATGGCTGTGATCAGGCTACCAATACGCGCCAGCTCTTCGGGGGCCAGCAGGCCCCGGTCTACGGACATCTGGGCCGCGATCATCATGCCGGCGCTGACGGCGTGGCCGTGGGGCACACCGGCGGCGGCCTCGATGGCGTGGCCGAAGGTGTGGCCGAAGTTGAGCTTGCGCCGCTCGCCGCCCTCGCGCTCGTCGCGGTTGACGATGCCGCCCTTGATGGTCACCGAGTCCCAAACCAGGCGCTCGAGCACGGCGGGCGCCAGTGCCAAAGCCTCGCGGTGGCGGTCCTCCAGCAGTTCGAACATGCGGCGGCTGCTAATGAGGGCGTGCTTGATGATCTCGGCGAAACCGCAGGCCAGCTCCGCCGGCGCCAAGGTCTTGAGGAAGGCCACGTCGCTGAGCACAAAGCGCGGCTGCCGGAAGCAGCCCACCATGTTTTTGTAGCCGCCGAAGTTGACGCCATTCTTTCCGCCCATGGCGGCGTCCACCTGGGCCAGCAGGGTGGTCGGTACAAACCCGAAATCCACGCCGCGCAGGTAGGTGGAAGCCGCAAAGCCCGTGATATCGCACACGAGGCCGCCGCCGATGCCCACCACGCAGCCGCCGCGGTCCATGCCGCGGTCCATGAAGGCCTCGTAGAGGCTGCGCACGGTCTCCAGGGTCTTGACGCCCTCGCCGGTGCCGATTTCCACCACGTCCGTCGGCGGAATGGACCCGCCATAGAGCCGCTTCACGGTGGTGTCAGTGACCGCCACGACCTGCCGGCCGGCGACGAGCTCCGGAAGGTGCGCCAGCCCGGCGCCCACCAGGACCTGCGAGTCTCCCGCCGCGCCGCGGATGGTGTAGGTCTTCATGCGCTCTTCTCCCGCGGATCAGCCTGCGCCGCACCGGCGCCGCCGGGTTTAACGATCCGGAAAATGTCGTTGACCTCGCGGCACAGCTGCGCGAACTGGTGCGGGTAGAGCGACTGGGCGCCGTCACTGAGGGCCTTTTCCGGCTGATGGTGGACCTCCACCATGATGCCGTGGGCCTCGACGGCCACGGCCGCCCGGCTCAGCGGCAGCACCTGGTCCCGTCGACCGGCGGCGTGGGAGGGATCGATGATCACCGGCAGGTGGCTCTCCTTGCGGACCACCGCCACGGCCGACAGGTCCAGGGTGTTGCGGCTGTGGTGCACGAAGGTGCGCACCCCCCGCTCGCACAGGATCACGCGGGGGTTTCCGCCGGCCAGGATGTACTCGGCCGCCATGAGCCACTCGTCCACGGTGGCCGCCATGCCGCGCTTGAGCAGGATGGGCCGCGAGGAGCGCCCGGCGCGCTTGAGCAGGCTGAAGTTCTGCATGTTGCGCGTGCCGATCTGGATGATGTCGGCGTAGGCTTCCACGGCGTCGAAGCTGGCCTCGTCCATCACCTCGGTGACCACCGGCAGACCGAAAGCTTCGCGCACGCGCGCCAGGATGCGCAGCCCCTCCAGCCCCAGCCCCTGGAAGGAGTACGGCGAGGTGCGCGGCTTGAAGGCGCCGCCGCGGAAGACCTGGGCACCGGCGGCCCTGACCTTCTCGGCAATGGCCATGGCCTGCTCCTCGCTCTCCACGGCACAGGGGCCGGCGATGACGGTGAAATGGCCGTTTCCGATGACGGTGCCGCCCACTTCGATAAGGGTGTCCTCGGGCTTGAACTCGCGGCTGACCTGCTTGTAGGGCCGCGTGACCGGCACGACGTCCTTGACCCCGGCCAGGCCCGTGAACAGGGCCGGCTCCACCGGCCCCTCGTTGTTGACGATGCCGATGGCCACCCGCTGACCGCCGGGCATGGGCCGCGCCCCGTACCCGTTTTCCTCGATCCGGGCGACCACAGCGTCAATCTGTTCCTGCGTGGCATCCTGTTCCATGACAACCAGCATGACATTTCCTCCAGTAATGGCGTTTGCAGCGGCGGGCTGCTGGTCCCGGAACGGGTCCCGGGGCCGGGCCGGGCGCCGCGCGAGGGCACAAAAAAACCGCGGGCTGCCCGGGCT
>Ga0256835_1000548_pt1 | contig 27380 bp, 26 predicted proteins | sample PIR30metaG_FD_185972 | JGI IMG/M metagenome (GOLD analysis project Ga0256835, IMG submission 185972) | Hydrothermal vent microbial communities from East Pacific Rise, Pacific Ocean - PIR-30 | ecosystem: Environmental > Aquatic > Marine > Hydrothermal vents | place: Pacific Ocean: East Pacific...
GACGGTCTCGAGCCCCTGCTCCTCGAGCCAGCGCACCAGCAGGCCCACCGCCCGCTTGACCCCGGCGGTGACCAGGGGGCTGCAGCTGGGCCGGAGGCCCACGAAGACCCCCTTGCTGCTGGGCCGGGCCTCGAGCAGCACCTCCTGGACGAGCTCGGGCTCCTCGACGCGGGCGAGCACCACCAGGCCGCCGGCCGCCTGCCAGGCCTCGAGCAACACCACGCTGGCCTCGGGCGCGGGTTCGACCTGCTTGGTGAAGGCTTCGGCGGGGGGCAGGGTTCCTTGCATCAGGGCGTGGGGCACGGGGTACCTCCGGATCGGGGGGAAGGCCTCGTCGGCCTCGGCGGTCTTGACGAAGGCGGCGTGAAAGATGGGCCTCGACTGGTCGAGCCACTTCTGAGCGTACTTGGTGCGCAAGGTCTCGGGCGGGGGTGGGCCCGGCCGCACCTCGAAGAGGCCGCTGGCGCGGGCCTCGGCGGTGGCGAAGTCGAAGTACTCGGGGTGGTCGGTGGTGAGCAGCAGCGCCCCGCCCGCAACCAGGCGGGTAGAGAGCAGGCGGAAGAAGGGCGACTGCAGCAGGCGGCGGCTTGCGTGCTTCTTCTTGGGCCAGGGGTCGGGGAAGTTGACGTAGACGCGCTCGAGCGCCCGCGGGCCTACCAGGTTGCGCAAGAGGAAGCGGGCGTCGCCGCGGAAGAGGCGCGCCTGGGTCACGCCTTCGCGCTTCAGTCGGCGGAGCGCCCGGCTCACGCTCGCGGGGGCCACCTCGGCGCCGAGCAGGTTCCACCCGGGGTGGAGGCGGGCGAGCTCCACCAGGAAACGCCCGTCCCCGAAGCCGATCTCGAGCACCCAGGGGCCGGCGCGGCCGTAAAGCGTCGCGGGATCGGCGGGAAAAGGCAGATCGGAGGGCAGGAGCAGCACGCACCGGTTATACCACCACGGGACGTATCGCCGTCAGATTACGCGTATACTGGCAATTTGGACGCCACGGGGTACGAATTTATGGAGCCGAATCTTAGCTGGATTCTCCTCTTCGCAGCGTCGGTGCTCGTCCTGGGCATTTTGGGGGCGTGGCGGGAACGGCGCTCCGCCTGGCTCGCGGGGCTGGGCATGGCCTTCGCGGGACTGGGCATGGCCGTCTACGGCGCGGCCGGTCTGGCCCTGGGAGCGTTGGGTCTTGGGCTCGTCGTCTGGGCCCTGGCCGCGCCCCGCCCGCCGGGCGGCCGCCGCACCCTGGAGCTGGTGGTGGACAAACAGGGGCGGTTGGTGCAGTCGCGCAACCTGAAACCCCTGCTAGGTTGGGTGCCCGACGAGGTGCACGGCGAGCCGCTGGCGGGCCTCATCTACCCCGAGGACCACCCGCTCTGGGAAAAGACGCTCGAACAGGGGCGCGAGGCCGCCGAGCCCACGACGCTGGAGCTGCGCGCGGTGCATGCGGTCGGGCGGCTGGTCTGGCTGCGCGTCTACGTCGAGCCGTTCGCCAAGGGGCTGCGGCTCGAGGCCTTCGAGGTCACGCCCTACAAACTGGCCGAGCAGACCCTGCGCAGTCAGGAACGCCTGCTCAAGGGCGTCTCCGACGCCACCCGCACCATGCTGGCCGCCGCCGACGACCTGGGCTGGCCGCTCAACAAGGCGATGGCCTCGCTGGCCATGAGCCTGGGTGCGGAGCGAGCGTACCTCTACAAGGTCGAGGACCACCCCGAGAGCGGCCACCGCCGCGCCCTCCTGCAGGTCGAGTGGGTGCGCGACGTACTCAAGACCCGTATTGACAACCCCCTTTCGGGCGAGCTGGTCGAGAACGACCCTCGCTTCATCCGCTGGTTTCGCGAGCTCGAGCACGGTCAGGTGATCGCCGGACCGGTGGCGCAGCTGCCGGGCGAGGAGCGGATGATGCTCGAAGCCAGCGGCGTGGGCTCGATCCTGCTGCTGCCGCTGCTGATCGGTGGGGTTTTCTGGGGTTTTGCGGGCTTCGAGCTGCCCGAGACGGGCCGCCGCTTCGGTCACGAGATGATCCGGGTGCTGCGCACCGCCGCGGCCTCGCTGGCCGCGGGGATCGAGCGCGTCGAGCACACCCGCGAGCTTTCGTTGCAGCACCTGCTGCTCGAACGCATTAACGAGGCCGCGGGCGACGGCATCCTGGCGGTGGACGCGCAGTGGCGTCCGCTCTTTTACAACAAGCGCTTTCTCGAAATCTGGGGCCTGAACGCCGAGGAGCTGTCCGCCGAGAGCGGCGCCGGGCTCTCGGCGCTTACTCGCCGCACCAAGAACCCCAAGCGTTTCGCCGAGGTGCTGCTGGAGCTGCACGAGCACCCCGAGCGCAACGTCCACATCGAACTACGCCTGGCGGACGGACGCCTCCTGCAGGCGTCATCCTCGCCCCTGGGCGGCGTCGGAGGGCGCGTCTGGTTCATGCGCGACGTCACCAAAGCCCGCCGCCTCGAGCAGGCCCTCGTTCGCAGCGAGGAGCGCTTTCGTACGATCTTGCAGAACACGTCGGACATCACCGCGGTGCTCGACGAAACGATGCAGATCCGCTACGTAAGTCCCGCGGTCGAAAGGGTGCTGGGGCACAAGGTGCGCGATCTGGTGGGGCTGACCGTGGGCGAGAGCATCCATCCCGAAGACCGGCCCGCGGTGCAGCGCGCGTTCGACGCGGCCCTGGCCGACCCCGGCCGCTCAATCCACGTCACCTTCCGCATCCGCTCGGCCGCGGGCGAGACCCGCTGGCTTGAGGCGCGCGGCCGCAACCTGCTCGCCAACCCCGCGGTGCGCGGGGTGCTGGTCAGCGCCCGCGACATAACCGAGCACAAGGTTTACGAAGCGCAGATCGAATACATAGCTTATTTCGACGCCCTCACCGGGCTGGCCAACCGCCGCATGCTGCGGGAGCGGGTGGAACAAGCCATCGAGGAGCTGGGGGACGAGGGCGGGTTCGCCTTCGTATACATAGACCTGGACCGCTTCAAGAACGTCAACGACACCTTGGGGCACGACATCGGCGACGCTCTGCTGGTGCAGGTGGCCCGCCGGCTAGAGGCGGAAACCGCGAAGGACGGCGTACTAGCGCGCCTCGGCGGCGACGAGTTCGGCCTCTTGATTCGCAGCGACGACCAGGGAAACGTACTCGAGGTCGCCCAGCGCTTCATTCACGCGTTACGCCCCTCCTTCCGCGTCGAAGGGCACCGCATTCACGTAAGCGGCACCGCCGGCATCGCGCTCTACCCCGGCGACGGTACGACCTTCGAACAGCTACTGCGCCACGCCGACATCGCCATGTACCGCGCTAAGGACGACCGGGTGCCCCTGCAGTTCTACTCGCCCCATCTCAACGTCTACACCCACGAGCGCTTCCAGCTCGAAACCGACCTGCGCACGGCCATGCAGTCGGGCAGCCTGATCCTCTACTACCAGCCCATTCAAAACGTCCGGGGCGAGGTGCACGGGCTCGAGGCGCTGGTGCGCTGGGAACACCCCACGCGCGGGCAGATCTTCCCCGAGGAGTTCCTGCCCCTGATCGAAGAGGCGGGCCTGGCCGTGAGCTTCGACCGCCAGATCCTCACCCAGGCGGTGCGGCAGATCGCGCGCTGGCGCGGGGCCGAGCCCCCGGTCTGGGTGAGCGTCAACGTGGGCTACGCCTCGCTGCTCGATCCGGGCTTCCTCGACTTCCTGGAGCAACTTTTGGCCAAGGAAGAGGTGCCTCCCGAGCGGCTGCTTATCGAGGTGACCGAAACCCAGGCTTCCCGCGACCCGGAGCGTACCAAGCTAGTGCTGGGCCAGCTCAAGGAGCTGGGCGTGCAGCTGGCGCTCGACGACTTCGGCCAGGGCTACTCTTCGCTCAGTTACCTCTCCGACTTCCCCATCGATCTGATAAAGATCGACCGCGCCTTCATCAGCGGCGTGCCGTTCCGCACCAAGGACGCCGGCATCGTGCGCATGATCGTGGCGCTGGCGAGCCAGCTGGGTATAGACGTGCTGGCCGAAGGGGTCGAGACCGAGACCCAGCGCGAGTGGTTGCTGCACGTCGGGGTGCATTACCTGCAGGGCTACGCGATCAGCGAGGCCCTGCCCCCGGCCGATCTGCCCTTTGGAGAGGTTTCCTAGGTTCACACAACGTTCACGAAGCCTTCCCCCGTCCTTCACCGCTTCGCCGCGATGATGCGGGCGGAGGTGACCGAAATGAAGAAAAAGACGGTTCTGGCCCTGATGCTCGTCGGCGCCCTCGGCTTCGTCTTCGCGGCCGACGGCGAAGCCCTCTACACCCAGTACTGCCAGGCCTGCCACCAGGCGGGCGGCGAGGGAATACCCGGGACCTACCCCTTCATCAACGGACCGATCAAGAACCTCTCGTCCTTCGACGTGGGGCGCGAGTTCGTGATCGCCGCCACCCTCTTCGGGCTTAAAGGCGAGATGATGCAGCGCGGCTACGCCTACGACGGCTTCATGCCCGGCTACGGTCCCGCGATGAACGACGAAGAGGTCGCCACCCTGCTCAACTGGATCGTGGAGCAGACCTCCTGGCGCCGCCGCAACGCCGCAACGCAGACGGTCCGCCCCTACACCGCCGAAGAGGTGGCCCGGGTGCGGGCGCTCGCCCTTACGCCCGACCAAGTGCACGAATTGCTGATGAAGGTCGAGGCGCAGATGCACGGCGCCAACCCGGTGCCCGGCCGAAACCAAAACCCTTAATCCTGCGCCCGCGGCCCTCCGCTCCCCCGCGCGGGTGCGGAGGGCGGGGTCTACTAAAATGGAAGCCATGGCCGAAAAGCGCATTTTAGTGGTCGAGGACGAGACCCGCATCGCCGACGTGCTCGAGCGCTACCTGCGAGCCGAGGGGTTCGCGACCGAGCGCGCGACCACGGGCAGGCGCGCCCTCGAGCTGTGGCGCGCTTTTCAGCCCGACCTGATCCTGCTCGACCTGATGCTGCCCGAGATTAGCGGGATCGAGGTGGCCCGCACCATCCGCACCCGCTCGGACGTGCCCATCCTGATGGTCACGGCCAAGGCCGAGGAGGTGGACCGGCTGCTGGGGCTCGAGCTGGGCGCCGACGACTACATCACCAAGCCCTTCAGCCCCCGCGAGGTGGTGGCGCGGGTGCGGGCGGTGCTTCGTCGCGCGGGGGGACGCGGCCGCGCCCAAAGAATCTACCGCGCAGGGGCGATCGAGGTTGACCTGGACGCCTTCGAGGCCCGCTGCGGCGGCCAACCGGCGGCGCTCAGCCCCACCCAGCTGCGCCTGCTGGCGGCGCTGGCCCAGGCCGAGGGGCGCGCGCTTTCGCGGCACGAGCTGCTCGACCAGCTGGGAGAGGCCTACGTGGACGTGCGCACCGTGGACGCCCACGTCAAGAACCTGCGCCGGCGGCTGGGACCCTGCGGCGCGCTGATCGAAACCGTGCGCGGGGTGGGCTACCGCCTGCGTGTAAATTAATTTTGACACCTTTTCCGCGTCCAACCTTTAGTATGGGATTATGCCGCGGAATACCCTTCAGGCCTTCGCCGAGATTCTCCGCGCTCTCCGGCCTCACCTGGGCCAGCCCAACTTTCCGCACGTGCTATACCAGACGCTCTCCGCTCAGGTAGGCCAGCGGGTGGCCGTCGCCGCCGACGGGTTGCGCTTTCCCGACCCGTTGCCCGACGGTCCGCCCCGCCTCGTCGAGGCGGAGATCAGCGTCTGGTGGCCCGACGGGCAACCGCGAGCGCTCGAGGAGCTGGTGCGCACCCTGATCCGCGCTCACGTGACGATCAGCGACCTGAGGGGCGAGCTGCTGGCCCTCGAAGATCAGTCTTCACGCAGCGCGCGCATGCTCAGCGTCCTCGCCCACGAGATCAAGAACCCGCTCTTCGCAGTGCTGGGCAGCCTGGAGCTCTTGACTCAAAAACCTCTTGACGCCGACGTCCAGAAGCTCGTCGAAACCGCGCACGCGAGCGCCCAGAGAATGCACGCTCTGGTCAACGATTCGCTGCAGCTGGTCGCGCTCGAGCAGGACAGCGTGCGCTTGAAGGCCGAACAGCTCTCGATCAACGATCTGCTCGAGGAGCTAGCCGACGAGATCAAACCGGTGGCCATGGCCTCGAACGTGCAGCTGCAGGTCGTCCCCCTGCGCGGCGACGCCGAGCTCCTGGGCGATCATCGCTGGTTGCTGCAAGCGTTCTTGAACCTTGCCCTCAACGCGGTGAAGTACACCCCCGAGGGCGGCCTCGTGACCTTGCGGGCCTTTCAGGACGGCGAACGCGTGGGTCTGATAATCGAAGATACCGGACCCGGCATCGCCGAACAAGATATCGGACGCATCTTCGAACCCTTCCAGCGAGCCGATACCCAAAAGGAAGGCAGCGGGCTGGGCCTGGCCATCGTCAAGCGGGTCGTCGAGGCTCACGGCGGCGATATCAAGGTAGAAAGCCAGCCGGGTCGGGGTAGCCGCTTCCGGGTCGAGCTGCCGCGACTCGTGCCCGGCCGTCGCGGCGGTACGGGATGGGGGCTGCGGGTGCTCGTACTCACCGCCGTGGTCGCTTTCATGCTGGCGCGTCTACCGGTATTCCCCGTCGGCGTGGAGGCGACTACCCCCACCGGTTCGCTGGACCTAACCCAGGAACAGGAGCTGCCCCAGGGAGGAGCGGTGGTGCTGGGGAACGCCCACCTTAGCTTCGAACCCGGCAGCCGCGCGCAGCTCAGCGCCCGCCGGAGCCTTTGGGGAGGGGCGTTCTCCGCCTCGCTACGCATGCCCGCCGGCGGCGTCGCCGTCGAGCGCAAGGGCAGTACGCCGCAGCTGGAGGTGGCGCTCGGGCACGCCGTCTTGCGTCCGCACGGCACCGAGTTCCTGGCCCAAAGCGGCGCGAGCGACCGCGTCAGCCTCTTCGGCGGCGCGCTGGCGCTCTCGGGACCCGGCTTCCAGGGCGAGCTGGGGCCGGGCGAGGGCGCGGTGGTGAGCGCGGCGGGCGTGGAGAAGCGCAAGCTCCTGCCCGCGCCCCAGATGCGGGCGCGCACCCTGGCCGACGGGCGGCTCGAGCTGCGCTGGCTCCCCGTCGAAGGCGCTGCGTCCTACCGCGTCGAGCTGAGCGAGGACGACCTTCCGGTCGTGGTGGCCGAAACGACCGCGACCCGCTGGACGTACGCGCCCACGGCGGACCGGATCCTCAGCGCGCGTGTGCGCGCCCTCGACGACCTGGGTCTGGCGGGAGCGGCCTCGCCGCCGCAGCTCTACCAGGAGCGGGGGGCGTTCTACCGGGGGCACATCAAGTTCCTGGCGGGAGCCCATGCGCAGGCGGCGCGGCTGTTCGAGCAGGCGCTCGCGCGCGACCCGGCCCTGCCCCAGGCCTGGCTCGAGTACGGTCTGGCGAAGCTGGAACTGGGCGACGCCGGAACGGCGCGTGAAGCCCTGGAACGCGCCGTGCAGCTGGAACCCGACTATCAGGACCGCGCGCTGCTGCCGCTCGCGCGGGCGCTGGAACAGCTGGGCGACATCGAAGCGGCCGCGCGCTACTACGCGCGGGCGCGCGACCGCAAAGACTTGAGCCGCGAGGGCACGTTCGGTCTGGTGCGCATCTACCTGAAACAAGGCAGGGCCGAGCGCGCCGAGGAGCTGGCGTGTGACTGGTTGGCCTCCCATCCCAACGATGCGGAAGCGAAGTCCCTGCTGCGGGCGGCGCTCGACGCGGCCGGCAAGCCCTACGCCCGACCCGGCTGCCCGGCTTTCCAGCCGCCCCCTCCGCCCAAGCCGAAGCCCAAGCCCAAACCGAAGCCCGAGCCCGAGCCGAAGCCCGAGCCGCCACCCGAGCCGCCGCTACACTGCGACCCGTTCTGCAATTGAATCCAACCTTACACGGCGCGTTCCTGGGGCGTATAATTGATCTCAAGGTATGCCTAAGATCTTGTTGATCGAAGACGACCCCCAGGTGGCGCAGCTGCTTCAAATCACCCTGGAGCAGAAGGGCCACACGGTTTACTGGGCGACCAGCGGCGAGGAGGCGATGGGATACCTGCCCAAGATCGACCTGCTCGCCCTCGACCTGGGACTGCCCGACGTAGACGGCGTGGAGATCCTCAAACAGGCCCGCACGCTCCGTCCGCGGCTGCCGGTTTTGGTGCTGACGGCCAAGGACGACGAGTACACCAAGGTCTACTGCCTCGAGATCGGCGCCGACGACTACATGACCAAGCCCTTTTCGGTGCTCGAGTTCACCGCGCGCGTCCAGGCGTTGCTGCGCCGTAGCTATGGCAGCCCCAAGATGCGCATCGGCCATCTGGAACTCGACGTCGAGGGTCACCGCGTCACCCTCGAAGGGCGCGAGCTCAAGCTTTCCAAGACCGAGTTCGCGCTGTTGCGCACCCTGGCGAGCGCCCCGGGGCGGGTCTGGAGCCGCAACGAGCTGCTCGAGGCCGTCTGGGGGCTGACCTTCGACGGCACCGACCGGGTAGTGGACGTCTATATCAACATGCTGCGCAAGAAACTGGGCGACGACCCCCGCAACCCTCACTTCATCGAGACCATGGTGGGGGTGGGCTACCGCTTGCTGGAGCCCAGACGTAACAACCCTACGGTTCCCTGAACGAAGCGTTATAGCAGCGTTTCTCCCGCCGCGTTACCCCAAAACGGGGGATTACAAACTTGTAAAACATTTTGTATTCTTGAGTTCAGGAGGCTACGAACCGTCTTCCGCAATACGGGCGCCTGGAAGACGGGGAGCTAGTGGCGCGACCGGCCTCAACCACGGGTAAAACCCGCGAGAAGGGTGAGGCATGGCCATTTTTGGGAATTTCAACCACATGTCCCTGGGCGACCTGCTGCCGCTTTTGTCGGTACAAAACGGGGCCCTGGAGGTCTTCAATCTAGAACAGCACCCGCGGGTAACCCTGTACTTCCGTGGCGGTCTGCTGCGGTGCCTCTACGTGGGCGGACGTCCTGCGGATCCGCTGCAAGCCCGCAGCACCGTGAGCCGGCTGGTTTCGGCGAAGCGCGGCTGCTTCGAATTCGCCCCCGGCGCCCCCGTCCCTCGCTGCCCCGATCCGCTGGGTTGGCCGCTCGATCAACTGCTCCTCACCACGGTGACGGTGCAGGACGAGATCGAAGGGCTCGAGCAGCTCCTGCCCCATCCGGAAACGGTCTTCCGGCAGGTGCGGTCTCAGGCCCCCGAGGACGAACGGCTCTTCGACTTTTGGCGCCGCGCTCAGGACCTCCTCCAGGCGGGCGCCTCGGCGCGGGAGCTGGCCGAGGAACTGGGCATGCCCCTCGATCACGCCCGCTACTATCTGCTCAAACTGCGCCAGTCGAGCCTCCTCCAACCCGTACGCGCTCGGGTGCGCCCACGCGGAAACGGCTCGGTGGCGGCCCGCCTGCTGGACTCGTTGAAGCGACGGTTCCTGGGAGGGCGGCAAGCATGGAACCACTGAAGGTCGTCGTCTCCGGCCCCGTGGGCGCGGGGAAGAGCACGCTCATTCGCACCCTTTCGGAAACCGAGATCGTCGACACCGACGCGCTGACCAGCGAGGCGATCGGCAAGGAGCTAACCACCGTCGCCATGGACTACGGCACCCTGACGCTGGAAGACCAGCTGCTCTACCTCTTCGGCACCCCCGGACAGGAGCGCTTCGACTTCATGTGGGACGTGCTTACCGAAGGCGCCTTGGGCATGGTGCTCCTCGTAAGGGGAGACCGCCCCGAAGACTTCCCTCAGGCCCGCCGCCAGCTCGACTACCTGCTCTCCCAGCAGCCCGTTCCTTACGTCGTCGGCGTGACCCGCCAGGACCAGCCTCCGGTGTGGGGGCCCGAAGAAGTGGCCCTCTACCTGGGTCAGCCAGCCGAGCGCGTCGTGGGCCTCAACGCCACCGAGCCCACGAGCGCGGTTCAACCCCTGGTGCGCCTGCTGGAGCTGATGCTTCAGGAAGGCGCCGCTTAGAACCGGTTTTACCGGCCTTGCCGGATAGAATAGAAACAAAAGGAGTGTGCATTCATGACCAAGCAAGAACAACTGCAACAGATTTTACGCGAGCTCAAACAGGCCCTGCCCGAACTGCGCAGCGTCGTGGTGGCCTCCACCGACGGTCTGCCCATCGTTCATGATTCGGCCGACGCACCCCGCGTCGCCGCCATGGCCGCCACCGCGCTGGGTCTGGGTAAGCGCATCAGCCAGACCACCGAGCTGGGCAGCCTCGAGGAAACGATCGTCCGCGGCAGGGAAGGGTATTTCGTCGTCTACGCCGCTGGCGACAAGGGGGTGCTCGCCCTGGCCGCCCCCTCGGGAGCCAACCTGGGCCTCATCCACCTGGAGGCCCGCGACTTCGCCACCCGTCTGGCACAGGTTCTCTAAGAGGTGATCCGTGGATTTTCATGAAGTGGCCCAAAAAGCCATCGGCGACATGCCGCCGCAGACCCGTTTCCGACCCGAGGACGCCGAGGCCATCAAGGCCCACGCCGAGTTGATCCTGCCGCTGGCTGGCGAGTTCGTCGAAGGTTTTTACGACATCGTCTTTTCCCACGAGCCCACCCGGGCCGTCTTCAGGGAAGGTGAGCGAGCCGAGCGCGAGAAGACGCTGGGCGAGTTTCTGGCTCACGTGGTCAACGGCCCTCACGACGACGAGTTCTTCGCCTGGCTCGCCTTCGTGGGACCGGTGCACGTGGTGCGCCAGGTCAGCAACCCGATGATGCTGGCGATGCTCGACTACCTGGTCCTTTTCGTAATGAAGAAGTTTCAGGGTCACGAGAACGCGGCGGCGGTGACCGAGGCCTTCGTCCGCCTCTCCGCCACTCTGGGCGCGATCATCAGCTACGGCTACGAGGTGGCCTGGCAGGAGGCCCTGCAAAACGTGGTGGGCATGCCGCCGGCGCTGGTGCAGCGGATGGTGCACGAAGAAGCGCAGCGGATGTTCCCCTTGCGCGGCCAGGACGCCGCTTCTTAGTCTTGTTTGGTCGGCAGGGCGCCCCCGCGGGGGCGCCCTGCGACGCGTTTGTTACTTCTTTTCGATCCACTCGGCGTCGGGCGGAAAGCTTATCAGGTCGTCCCGCGTGAGCCGCACGTGCCGGAACTCGACCCACTTCAAGTCGGATAGCAGCCTTCCCTCGGCATCGAAGAAGGCGGTGCGCAGCAGCCGCAGCGGCTCCCGGGCGATCCAGACCTCCACCCGCGCGAAGCCGGCCGCGTCCGGGTCGGCCGCGCGGCCGACGACGCGCCAGGCGGGCCGTCCCTCGTAGGCCGCCTCTTCCGGTTTTTCCCAGCTGACCTCGCCGCGCTCGCCCAGCTTGCGCAGGTCGCCCATGCGTGAGAGGTCGAAGCCCAGGCCCTCGATGCGCGCCTTGGCGCGGGGATAGACGACGACCTGGTTGGTGAGGAAGAGGTAGTTGTACACCTTCTCGGGGGTGATCACCACGTAGTTGTCGGCGAGCGCGTCGGGACGCAGGAACTCGATGCGCACGATCCCTTCCCCGGGCAACGCCTTGACGATCAGGTCTGCGGCCTGGGCGTCGCCGCCGGGGGTGACGATCCGGCCCACCAGGCGGGCCTGCCAGGGGCCCTGCTCGAGCGCCGCGCCTACCCGGTCGAAGAGCTCGTCCGCGCTCACGGCCAGCGCCGGCAGCCCCGCGAGCAGCACCAGGGCGAACAGTACGCGCCGCATCACAACCCCTCCAGCGGCAGGGTGTAGCGCAGGTAGAACTCGTAGCCGGCCCGATCCACCCCGGCGTCGAGCGCCCAGGCGTCCCAGGCCACCCCGGCCTGCGCCCGCGCCGGGTAGGCGAGCGTCAGGTGCGCCTTGTAGGCGCGGTCCGCGTAGTCGAGGCGGAGCTCGTTGAACGCCCCCAGGCGCAGCCGACCCTGCACCACCGCCCCGGCGTAAGGCGTCTTGTAACCCAGCAGCGCATAGGCGTTGCTGGCGCGATCCACCCCGCCGGCCCCCAGGGTAAAGGTCTGGCGCCTCAACCGCCAGGCGAGCGCCGCCTCGGCCCGGCCGCCGCCGCGGTAGAAGTCGCCGCGGGCGAGCAGGGTGAGGTGGCGGTCTATGCGGTACTTCCCGCTCAAGCGGGCGTAGGGCCCCAGGGTTTCTCCCGCGAGCGGCCAGAAGTGGCCGGGGGTGCGGTTGTAGGTGTAACCGCCTCGCACCTCGAGCGCGCCCTTGCCTAGTACGAAGCCGCCGTAAGCCTCCAGCCAGTAGTGGGCGTCCATGCCGACGAAGCCGCGCGCCCCCAGCTCGCCGCGGCCCGCGGGACCGGCCTCGAAGGCGCGGCGCGCCCCCAGGCCGAACGAGATCTCTGCGGTGTTCGGCAGGTAGGCGCGCAGGTAGGCGTCGAAGGTCCAGTCGCCGCGCGGCAGGTTGAGGTTGACGGTGGGGCCGATGGAAAAGCCCGGTCCGCCGGCCCAGAGACCGAACTCGAGCGACTGCGCCGCCGCGAGCGGGGTGAGGGCCAGCAGGATCGCAACTCCCAGTTTCTTCATACCGTCTCCTTTATACCGGCGGCTCGTGAGCGCCGCCTAAAGTAAACGTTTGCGGAAGCTCAAGGTAGCCAGCCCCAGCATCAGCACCGTGAAAAGGGCGAGCGCGGCGAAGGGGACGAGGAGCGCGTCGAGGCCGACGCCGCGCAGCATCACCCCGCGCGCCGCCTCGAGGAAGTAGCGCAGCGGGATCAGGTAGGTGACCGCCTGCAGCGCCCGCGGCATCCCCTCGATGGGGAAGAAGAGGCCGGAGAGAAAGATCGAGGGCAGGTAGTAGACCAGGGTGGCGAAGATGGCCTGGATCTGGGTGCGGGCGCGCGCCGAGACGACGATCCCCACCGCCAGCGAGCCCAGCACGAAGAGGAAGACGAGGCCGAGCAGGAGCGCGAGGCTGCCGCGCATGGGCACCGCGAATACGACGCGCCCCACCCAGAGGACGAGCAGGGCGTCCACGAAGGCGATGAAGAGGTAAGGCAGCACCTTGCCCAGCACCAGCTCGCCGGGCCGGACCGGGGTGGCGATGAGGGCCTCGAGCATGCGCGTCTCCTTTTCGCGGACGATGGCCAGCCCGGTAAGGATCACGGCGATCTGGGTGAGGATGATGCCGACGATCCCCGGAACCATGAAGGCGGCGGTGTTGCCCTCGGGGTTGTAGAGCAGCACCGGCTCTAGGGCCAGCGGCAGCGGCTGGGCCTCGCCCGCCAGCATGCGGGCGGCGACCAGGCGGGCGTTCAGCCGCCCGACGGCCTTCTGCAGCCCCACCTGGGCCTGGAAGGCGAAGGTGGGGTCGGAACCGTCGACCAGCGCGGTCAGCTTGACGCCCTGCCCCGCGCGGACGCGCTCGAGCATCCCCGGGGGCAACTCCAGCCCCACCCGCGCCTGCTGGCGGTCGATCAACCGCTTCAACTCGTCCTCGCCGCTGACCCTGTAGACCACGTCGAACTTGCCGTCCTTCTCCAGCTCGCGCACGAGCGCCTGGCTGATGCGGTCGTTGGCCCGGTCCCAGACGGCGAGCGGGATGTGCCTCAGGTTGAAGTTGACCGCGTAGCCAAAGAGCAGCAGCATCGCCACCGGCAGCACGACGATGACCCGCAGCAGGATGGGGTCGCGCCGCAGCTCGAGCATTTCCTTTTTGGCCACCGCCCGCACCCTAGACGTGCGCATCGGCGTCCTCCTCGCGAATCTTCAGCACGAAGACGTCTTCCATCGTCGGTTCCTCCACGGCCGCGCCGGCGGGAGCGGGGGCGTCGGGCGCTAGCACTACCCGGATCGCGCCGCCGCGCTGCCAGGCGTCCACCACCCCCGCCCGGGCGCGCCAGACCTCGGCGTCGCTGCCGGGCACCCGGAAGAAGCGGTAGCGGCGGCGCACCGCCTCCTTGAGCTCCTGCGGCGTGCCCAGGGCGATCAGGCGGCCGCGGTAGACGAGGCCCACCCGGTGGCAGCGCTCGGCTTCGTCCATGTAGTGGGTCGTGACCAGCGCGCTCATCCCCCGCTCCGCTTCGGCGTAGACCAACTCCCAGACGGCGCGCCGCGCCAGCGGGTCGAGGCCGGTGGTCGGCTCGTCGAGGAAGGCCACCCGCGGCCGGTGCACCACCGCCTGGGCGATGGAGAGCCGCTGCCGCCAGCCGCCCGAGAGTTCGCCGGCGCGGCGGCCGGCCGCCTCCGCCAGCCCGAAGCGGGCGAGCGCGTCCTCCACCGCCGCGGCCAGCGCGCGCCCTTCCAGGTACATCGCCGCGCGGAACTCCAGGTTTTCGCGCACCGTCAGGAAGGGGTAAACGCTGGCCTCCTGGGTGGCGTAGCCGATGCGCTCCTTGACGCGCTCGGGTTCGCGCACCACGCTGGCTCCGTCCACGACGGCGTCGCCGCCGCTGGGGGCGAGCACCCCGCTGAGCATCCGCACCAGCGTCGTCTTGCCGGCGCCGTTGGGGCCCAGCAGCCCGAAGACCTCGCCCTCGTAGACTTCGAAGCTCACCCCGGCCACCGCGATCAGGTGGCCGAAGCGGCGCTCGAGCCGCTCGGCCCGCACCTTCACCGGCGCCACGCTCACGCGGACCACCCCCCGAGGAAACCCTCCACGTGCTTCTCCAGGTCCAGACGGGGCCCCCGCCCGGTGGTTCGCTGGAAGAAGGCGGCGCCGACAAGGGGTCCTAAGAAGGCGTTGATCATCGTGTCGAGGTCGCCAGGACGCAGCGCGCCGGCCCGCTGGTAGTGGGCGAAGAAGTCCTGGACCGCACGGATGCGCGGCTGCAGCGCCTCCGCCAGCGCCCCCCGCAGTTCGCCGGCCCGGGAAGCCTCGACCGCCAGCATGAAGGCGGCCGCGCCGCCGAGCTCGAACGGCTCCTGGTAGTTTCGCGCCATCTCCAGCAGGTCGGCGCGCAGGTCGCCGCTGGGGCGGGCGGCCACTTCCTCGAAGGCCGCCCCCGCACGCCGCACCGCCTCGGCCAAAAGCCGCGCCTTGGAGCCGAAGCGGCGGAAGAGCGTCACCTCGGCCACGCCGGCGCGCTCGGCGATGCGGCGCGTGGTCGCTCCCTGGTAGCCGCGCTCGGCCAGCAGCTCGAGCGCGGCCTCGAGCAGGCGCGCGTCGGTCTCGCCTGTATGTAAGTGCATGCTAACATCAGTCTACGCCCTCCCGCTCCCGCGCTCAACCCGCGGGCTAGACTGGGTTATGCGTAACTTCCTGGTTCGCTGGATCCTCAACGCCCTGGCGCTGTGGCTGGTGGCCCAGCTATACGGCGGCGTGAACTTCGCCCCCGGCAGCACCATCGCCGACTATCTGATCGCCGGCTTGGCGCTGGGGCTGGCCAACGCGCTGGTGCGGCCGCTGCTGCTCCTGCTTACGCTGCCGCTCAACCTGCTCACCCTGGGGCTGTTCACCCTGGTGGTGAACGCCCTGGTGCTGCTGCTCGTCGCTCAGGCGACGGCGCTCGAGGTGGTGGGGTTCGCCGGCGCCTTCTGGGGGGCGGTGCTGCTCTCGGTCGTTTCCTGGTTGCTCGACGCCGTCTTCGGCGACGTGGCGAAGGTAGAATGACCGAACCATGACCCGCTCCTTGTGACTTCCCGCGCTCTTGGCCCTCCTCCCCGTCCTGCCGACCCTGGCCCGGAGCGGTTCGATCGCCACAGCACCGACGCCCCCCAGGTGGCCGCCTGGCTGGCCGCGGGCGGCTACAACTTCAGCCTCGACGAGGACGACGAGGGCATTCCGCTCTTCCGCCTGGAGATCGCGGGCGGCTACGACGCCCTGCTCTTCTTCTACGACGACGACCCCGACCAGCCCGGCTACGAGAGCCTGCAGCTCCACGCGGGCTTCTCCACCGAGGGCAAGGTCTCGCTCGTGAGCGTCAACGACTGGAACTACGGCTACCGCTTCGCCAAGGTTTACCTCTCAGGCGAGCTCGACCCCGTGATCGAAAGCGACCTCGACCTGGCGGGGGGCGTGAACCTCGAGGGGGCGCTCGCGGTCTTCCTGCAAAACTTCGAGGCGGCCTTCGAAACCTTCGTCAGCGGGGTCTTGGGCGAGTAGCCCCGTCTCATTTATTTAGCGCGCGGTTGTGGTTGACTGGCCCCCGAGATGGCGACCCGACCCGTTCCCACCGCGACCCTGAAGAGCCTGGCCGTCCCCAACGAGCACGGGGGCTGGGGATTCACGCTCGAGCCCGTGATCCTGGGCCTGCTCGTCGCTCCCAGCACCGCGGGCTGGGGTCTGGGGCTGATGGCGCTGGCCAGCTTCTTCGCCCGCCACCCCACCAAGCTGGCCGCCGGAGACCTGCGCCGCGGCCACGTCTACCCGCGCACCCGGCTGGCCCTCTTCTTCGCGCTGCTCTACGGCGGGCTGGCGCTCGCGGGGCTGCTCCTCGCCTGGTTCGCGGGCGACCGCGCCTTCGTCTTCCCGCTCGCGGCCGCCGCGCCGCTGGTGGCTTTGCAGGTAGCCTACGACGCCCTGGGCAAGGGGCGCACCCTGATCGGCGAGCTCTCGGGCTCGCTCGCCATGGGTGCGGTGGCCACGGCGATCATCCTCGCCGGCGGCGGCGACGCCCGGCTGGCCTGGGGGGCCTGGCTGGTGCTGGCCATGCGCGGCCTCGTGGCCATCCGCTACGCCCGCGCCCAGGTGCGCCGCGCCTACGGCAAGCCGGTGAGCAAGGTCTCCATCTTCACCACCGCGGTGCTGGCCGTCTTCGTCCTCTTTTTGGGCGCGGCCTGGGGCGTGAGCCCCTGGCTGGGAATGTGGGCGGTGCTGGCGCTTTCGCTCTACGCGGTCTACATGCTCGAGCGTCCCCCGGTGACGGCCAAGCACGTGGGCTGGAGCCAGATGTTCTTCGGCTGGCTGGTGGCCATCATGACCGCCGTCGGCATACGCTTGGGTTGGTGACTTTTCGTGCCCTAAGGAGACGCCCCGCCGGATTGGCGGGGCCTCGCTTCGCAGCGTAGCTCAGCGACCCGGGGGCAAGAAGGTGAGGGTATCGCCGCTCTTTAGGCGGGTGGCCAGACCTTCCAGGTAGGCCACGTCGCGACCGTTCTTGAGCAGCGCCCAGCGCGGCTTGAAGCGCCAGCGGACCACCTCTTCCATCCAGCCGGCGTGCTCTTCGGCGTCCTGCACGGGCTCGAGCGCGATGTCGCGCAGCTCCGGGCGGAAGGCGAAGACCTTGAGGACGGCGTCCAACACCGTGCCTCCCTGGGGCAGTCGCACCTCCAGCGGCTCGGGCAGCGCCGGCCGGGCCAGCCCCAGCGCGTCCACCCGGACCGCGGTGCGGCCCTTCTCGAGTTCTAGCGCGGCCTCGAAGCCGGCGCGCATCACCTCCTGCTGCACCCCCAGGTAGCTGCTCCAAAGCCCCAGCCGTTCGGCGGGCACGACGGCGCTGAACATGCGCAGGATCAGCGTCAGCGAGAGGCTCACCCACTCGGGCGGCACGAAGCGGCGGTCGGGACCGTAACCGGCGTGGACGCGGCCGGCGTGGAAGAGGTAGCGGGCGAACTCGCCCGAGGTGTCAACGCCGATGGTGCGGCCGATCCAGCCCGAGAAGAAGGTGCGGCGCAGGTAGAGCTCGTCCTCGGGGATGCGGCCTTCCCAACCCAGCGCCTTGGCCGTGGGGGCGAAGCGCGAGAGGTGGTCGTAGGCCGCGGCCACCCAGTCGGCGGCGTGCCGCAGCAGCGGCTCGCCGTCGAGGTACATCTGGCGCTTGGCCGCTTCGTCCAGGCCCACGAAGGCCAGCTGCTCGCGCATCTGCGCCTCGGGCGTCGGGGGCAGGTCGAAGACGGCCGCGGATACCGGAAGATCAATCTTTTTTTGTGTCGCCATGATTTCGCCTCGCTTCCCTCATCTTACGCAGTTTCCAGAGCATTTCATTAGTGACCACCCGCCGCTGCATCGCGAAGGCGAAGGTCAGCACCCCCGCCAGCTGGAGCAGCGCCCCCAGGACCAGCAGCTCCCGCAGCACCTCCGAGCGCTGGGCGAGCGCGAAGGGCTCGAAGACCAGCCGCAGCAGCAACCCGGCGTTCAGGGCATAGAAGGTGGCCGCTTCCAGCCCCGGCTGCTTCAGCTGGCCCGGACGCGGCATCATCCAGTAGGCCACCCCAAAGACCATGTTGAGGAAGAAGCCCACCAGCCCCGCGTGCACGTGCGAGCTGCGCAGGTAGGCCATCAAGCCGGGCTCGAGGTAGAAGAGGAAGCCCAAGAGCGCCGTATAGACCAGGTAGACCAGCGAGGCGCGGACGAATAAGTATTCGTAGAAGAACATCTCAGCGAACGACCAGGACGGGGCCCACCGCCCGCCGCAGCACCAGCTCGGCGGTCGAGCCCAGCAGCAGCGTGCGGATCAACCCCTTGCCGAAGGCCCCCATGATCAGCAGGTCGGTGGGGGTTTCGGCCTCCAGGATGCGTTCGTCGGGGTCGCCGGCGGCGGTCTGGGCGCTGGCGGCGGCTCCGCGTTCCTCCAGATAGGCCACGGCTTCCGCCGCGAGCGCCTCCGCCCGGACCGCGTCGTCGTCTACGGTCAGCACCAGCACGGGCAGGTCCAGTTCGGGAGCCAGCTCCGCGGTGAGGTGCAGCGCCCGGGTGGCGGGGTCGGAACCGTCGTAGGCCAGGAGCAGCCGTTCGGGGCGCACCGGCTCGAGCGGCGCCACCAGCACCGGCGTGGGCGAGGTGCGCACCACCCGCTCCGTCGTCGAGCCCAGCCCCGTAGCCTCGTGGCCGCTGGCCTCACCGGCGCGGCCCAGCACCACCAGGTCGGCGGTGCGCGCCTCCTCGACGATGACCTGGTAGGGCAGTCCGGTGCGCACCGTCGGCTCGACCTTCACGCCCGCCCGTTCGGTCTCTCGGCGCACCCGCTCCAGCACCGCCTCGGCGCGCGCGGTCAGCACCTTCTCCATTTCTTCGTGATAGACCGGTACGGGCACGCTGATCGCGCCCCAGTCCATCAGCTCGGGCATGCGGATCAGCCGGATGTCCCGCACGTAGAGAACCTCGAGCACCGCCTCCAGCTCGTAGGCCAGGTAGGCCGCCAGCCGCTCGGCCCCCAGGGCGGGGGCGGAGCCGTCGGTGGCGAGGAGCAGCCGCTTGATCATGGGACACCTCCTGCCCTCATTCTACGCCGCCCGGCAGCGAAAACCCTGGCGCCTGCGTGCTACAATCCGGGTTGTGCGTCGGGTTCACCCAGGGCTCAAGCTGAGTCGCTATAAAGGAAAAAGTGGTGCGCCCGACAGGATTCGAACCTGTGGCCTTCGGCTCCGGAGGCCGACGCTCTATCCAACTGAGCTACGGGCGCACTCGCACCCAGCAATCTAGCACCGCCCGAAGGAGGACGTCAAGTGAAAATCAGTAAACGCGCGATCACCATCATCTTCGGCATTCTGGCTGCGGCCTTTGCCATCGGCACCATCTTCCTCTTCACCCCGCAGGGCAACCCGCAGCAACAGGGGCGACCGATCCTCTACGTCAACGGTCAGCCGATCCACGAGCTGGAGCTGATGCGCAAGGCGCAGACGAACCCGCTCTTCACCCTCAACCCCACCGGGGTGCTGCGGCCCCTGATCGACACCTACTTTTTGGAGCAGGTGATCACCCTCGAGGCGCTGCGGCAGGACGCCGCGCGCATCCGGGTATCCAGCGCCGAGGTCAAGCAGCAGGTGGACCAGCTGCGCGAACGCCTGGGCCTCGCCGACCGCGAAAGCTACGACCGCTTCCTGCAGTCCATCGGCTATACCGACAGCCAGTTGCGCGACGAGATCCGCACCCAATTGCGAATCCAGAAGCGCATAGACGAGATCCGCAAGAAGGTCAAGCTGACGGACGAGGAGGCGCGCTTCTATTACGAGCTGCACAAAGGCGAGTACGCCGCCGAGGACCGGGTCAAGGCGCGCCAGATCGTGCTCGACGACAAGGCCACCGCCGAGGAGGTCTACAAACAGCTGCTCGGCGGCGCCGACTTCGCCGAGCTGGCGCGGAAGTACTCCAAGGTGGCCGCCGAGCAGGGCGGCGCCGTGGGCGCCGAGCCGGGCTCGAGCGAGCCCGGGCCCGTCACCCGCCTCGTCTTCCCCACTCCCGTGGCCGACGCCGTCTTCCAGCTCAAGAACGGCGGCATGACCGAGATCATCGAGACCGGCGGCCGCTTCTACATCGTCAAGGTCGAAGAGTTCCTGCCCGGCGGCGACGTGCCCTACGAAGAGGTGGCCGAGCGCGTCAAGGCCGACGCCCTCGCGGTCAAGCAGAACGGCGCCGTGGAGAACTACATCCGCGAGGTGCGCGAGCGCGCCGTCGTCAAGTTTAGCGAGGAGCAGATCCCCTACGAGTACAAGAACCCCGTCGTGGCCAAGGTGGGCGACAAGCCCATCAAGCTGGCCGAGGTCATCCAGGTCGTCTTCGCCGACCAGCAGGTGCCGCAGCTGATCCAGCAGGGCCTGGGCGAGCTGGCCGTCTCCTTCTTCTTCCCCGCCGCCACCGAGCAGCTGATCGTCGAAGAGCTGCTGGTGCAGCAGGCCGACGCCTCGGGCCAGCCCTTCATCGGCACCCGCGCCCAGAAGGCCCAAGACGTGCAGCTGTGGAAGACCAAGGACGTCACCGTGACCCCTGAGGAGGTGCGCAAGTACTACGAAGAGAACCCGGCGCGCTTCAGCATCCCCGCTTCGGCGACGGTCAAGGTGGTGAGCTTCAAGGACAAGGAGACCGCCGACAAGTTCCGCGAAAAGCTGCTCGCCGGCGACCCCCTCGAGGAGCTGGCCAAGGGTCTGGGCGGCGAGATCAGCGACCTGGGAAGGGTCAGCCCAGGCAGCGGTCTGCCGCCGGTCGTCGAGCAGCTGGTCTTCGCAGCCGACGCCGACTACGACCGCGCCGGCGAATGGGGCGTCTCCGAGGTAGTCGAGCTGCCCGGCCAGGACGGCGAGAAGAGCTACATGGTAGTCCTCGTCAAGGACAGGAAGGCCGAGGTAAAGAAACCCTTCGAGGAGGTCAAGGATGAGGCCGAGAGGCTGGCGCTGGCCGCCAAGCGCGCCAAGCTGGCCGCCGAGTGGATCGAGCAGCTCAAGCAGGAGGTCGGCGTCGAGAACAAGATCGTCGAGGTCCTGGAAAGCCTTACGCCCAAGTCCGAAGAGCCCGCAACTGAGGAAGCTCCCGAAGGCGAAACGCCCTCCGAGTCCGCGCCTGCCGAGGCCGAGCCCGCGAGCGAGGGCGCCCACTAAACCTCCGAAAGCGTGCGGTGCCGGCCGGCCCCAAGGGGCCGGCCGCTTTGCGGTAGACTGGGGGCATGCAAGCCGACCCGGGTTTGGAACGCGCCTTCCGGAAAGTACGCCTGCTGCTCGAAGGGGACGAGCGCAACCCTGGCCTGACGAGGCAGGACCTGGAGCGCATGGTCGGTTACCCCGAGCGCGGCCAGGGGCCGCTCTCGTACACCCTGCCGCCCCAGGAGGGGCTCGAGGGGGTGCGGGCGGTGCGCTTCTTCTACTACCCCAAGGACCCGGAAGTCACCCTCATCATCGAGGTCGAAGATCAGCAGGGGCGGCGCCACCTGCGCCACCTGAAATGGAACGGCCTCGCCTGGATCTCGCCGCCCAGCGGGTTGAAGTCGGAGCTGGTGCCCACCCGCGAGGTCCTGCCCGAAGGCTACGTCGAGATCGGCGGCGACTACTACGTGGGCTTCTCTCCCGAGGAGGCGCACGACCTGGCCGAGCACGTCTACCTGGGCGAGGCGGGAGGGCAGAAGTACCTGCTCTGCCCGCAGGACTCCACCCGCATTTTCTACGGACCGTCGGTGGCGCCGGCCAGCCTTATCTGCCCCATTTGCGGTAACACCTCGCTGCTCTTCAAGGCCATACCCATCGAGATTTCGCGCCGCTTCCAGGAAGACCACCAAGCCCCTTCGGAAGGCAAGCTGGAGGCCAAGCTCGAGGCCCTGGTCGAGCAGAACCGCGAACTCAGCCAGCAGTTATCCGAGCTGATCCACCTGCTCAAACGCAATATAGGTTAGCGGTTTGGTGTTCGGGGGCTCAGGGAGGGAGCACCTCCCGACCCCCCTCCCCGCCCGCGGCGCGGGCTTCGCGGTAGGCGCCCTCGTGGCGCTCGAGCGCGCCCCGGCCCACCAGCGCCTCCAGCGCGAACTCCGCCCAGGCCACCCCCTCGGCTGCGGTCTGCGCGTGGCGCGCGGCCAGCTCCGCGAGCGGCGCTACCTCCTGCACCCGCGCCCAGGCGGCCTGGGCCGCTTCGGGCAGCTCCAGGCTGCGCCCGCCCTCGAACCAGGCGGCTACCGCCGCAAGCCCCGGACGCTCGTCCCACTCCTCGGCGAAGGCGCGGGCGATCAGCTCCCGCGCCAGGGTCTCGGCCCCTACGAGCTCGCCCTCGTACTCGAGCTCGAGTTTACCGGTGATCGCCGGGAGGCCGCCGTAAACGTCGCGCGGGCGCGCCAGCGCGGGCTCGCCGCCGTACGCCAAAGAGCGGGCCTCGGCCCCCGCGGCCACCTGCTCGAGCAGCGCGATCGGCAACCGCTGGCTAACCCCGCTCGCCGGGTCCACCCGCGGATCGCGGCGGGCCAGGAAGGCCACCCGCTCGACGGCGCGGGCCACGAAGTCGGGGATGCGCACGCCCTCGGGCAGGCGCGCCTCGGCGCGGGTGATGCGCATGCCCGCGTCCAGGCTGCGGGGGTAGTGGGTGCGGATCTCGGCGTCGATGCGGTCCTTGAGCGGCGTGACGATGCGTCCACGGGCGGTGTAGTCCTCGGGGTTGGCGCTGAAGACGAGCCAGACGTCGAGCGGCAACCGCAGCGGGAAGCCGCGCACCTGGACGTCGCCCTCCTCGAGCACGTTGAACAGCGCCACCTGCACCCGCGCGGGCAGATCTGGCAGCTCGTTGACGGCGAAGACGCCGCGGTTGGCGCGGGGGATCAGGCCGTAGTGCACCGCCTCCAGGTCGGCGAGCCCCTCGCCGCGGCGCGCCGCCTTGATGGGGTCGAGCTCGCCGATCAGGTCGGCCACGGTCACGTCGGGAGTGGCCAGCTTCTCTACGTAGCGGTCCTCGGGGGCGAGCCAGACGATGGGCGCCTCGTCTCCCGCTTCGGCGATAAGCCGCCGCCCCTCCGGGCTGACCGGGGCCAGCGGGTTGTCGCGTAGCGGGGTGTCGAGGGCCGGCAACAGCGGGTCGAGCAGGCGCACCAGGCTGCGCAGGATGCGGGTCTTGGCCTGCCCCCGCAGCCCCAGCAGAACAAAGTGCTGGCGGGCCAGCACCGCCCGCACCAGCGCGGGGACGACGGTCTCCTGGTAGCCGTAGACGCCGGGGAAGAGCGCCTCGCCGCTGCGCAGCTTGGCCATGAGGTTGGCCCGCGCCTCGTCGCGGACGCTGCGGGAGAGGCGCTCGAGCGGCCAGCCGCTCGCCTTCAGCTCCCCCAGTGTGTGCGGTCGCTTCATTCTTCTGCACCCAGCGCCCGGGCCAGGACGCGGCCGTTGGCCTCCCAGACGGCCAGGTAGTCGTCGCCCGTTTGATTCAGCAGGTCGATGAGCGCCGGCTTTACCCCCAGGCTGCGGGCCACGCGCGCGGCCTCGGCCTCGAGTTGCAGCGGCGCGACCAGATAGCCGAGGCCGCTACGTGCCAGCATCTTCGCCGCCTCGGCCAGCTCGCGGGGGCTGGGCTGGGCGGCGGGGTTGGGAGTGATCAGGTAGACGCGCTCGAGGTCGTAGCGCGCGGCCAGGTAAGTGAAGGGGTTCTTGTAGGCCACGAAGCGGTTCGTGGGCGCGGCGGCCAGCCGCTCGCGGATCGCCCGGTCGAGTTCGAAGAGTTGCAGTTTGTAGGCGCGGGCGCGCTCCAGGTAGGCCGCGGCGTTTTCGGGGTCGGCCTCGCCGGCGGCGCGGGCGAGGTCGCAGACCACGAAGGTCATGGCTACCGGATCGCTCCAGACGTGGGGGTCGGGCGCGCCCGAGGGGAGCGGCCGCACCAGGGGGCCCAGCGAGTCCTCGGCGCGGTACACCCTCGCCCCCAGGTTGTTGGGGCGCACCAGCTTGTCGAGCAGCCACCCATCGAGGCCCAGCCCGTTCATGATCACCAGCCGCGCCCGGGCCACCTTCTTCACGTCGGCGGGGGTGGGGCTGAAGACGTGGGGATTGGCCCCGGGCGGCACCAGGCTCTCCACCCGCCAGCCGTCCCCCAGAACCGCACGGGCGAGCGCGGCGTACGGGGGTATCGTGGCCACGGCCAGGGGGCGTTCGGCCAGCGCCAGGCCGGCGAGCAGGATGAGCAGGACGAGAGCGCGCTTCATGCCCTCATCTTAGCCCCCGCCCATGAATGTTCTCCTAAGTTCGTCGTCGGACGCCCAGGCCCGGTCCGTGCGGCAGGACGAGGCGGGCGCCGTCGTAGTCCAGGCCCGTGAAGGGGTCGTTCTTTATCAGCAGCGGGCCGTCGAGGTCGGCGTGGTCGGCCAGCGGCGCCAGGTGGGCGGCCGCGCCCACGGCCAGCCGGGTCTCTACCATGCAGCCCAGCATCACCCGCAGGCCGAGGTCGCGGGCGGTCTCGATCATCGCCCGCGCCGGAGCGAGGCCGCCGCTCTTGGCCAGCTTGATCACCACCCCGTCCACGTAGGGAGCCCAGTCCACCACGTCGCGCACGGTCTTGATGGGCTCGTCGGCGAAGAGGGGAAGGTCCCCTTTCAGCTCAGCGTAGGCCGCGCGCTCCTCGGCCGGCAGGGGCTGCTCCAGGAACTCGACGCCCAGGCGCGCCAGCTCCGGGAGGAGGCGGCGGGCGGTCTCGAGCGTCCAGCCGCCGTTGGCGTCGACGCGGATGCGGGCTTCGGGGCGGGCGGCGCGCACCGCCTCGACCCGCGCCAGGTCGTCCTGCGAGCCCACCTTGAGTTTGAGAACGGGCAGCTTCGCGGTGCGGGCCAGGCCGGCCATCTCCTCGGGGTCGCCCATGGCGACGGTGAACGAGGTGGGCGGGGCGCGGTCCGGATCGAGGCCAAAGAGCCGCCACAGCGGCGCGCCCAGCGCGCCGCCCCAGAGGTCGAAGAGCGCCATCTCCAGCGCCGCCCGCGCCGCGCGCGAGCCCCCGGCGGGCAGGCGCGCGAGCCTGCCCTGCAGGCTGGCGGGCGCGCCCTCGAGCCGGGTGCGGGCGGCCTCCAGGTAGGCGGTCACCGCCTCCACGCTCTCGCCGTGGTAGTCCACCACCGCGGCCTCGCCGAGACCGCCTTCCAGGTCCACGAAGACGGCGGTCCGCGTCCGGCTGGTGCCGTGGGCGATGCGGAAGGGGTGGACCAGCTCGAGGGTGTAGGTCTGCCAGTCGAGGCGCACGGTCAGACGCGGTCGAGGGCGCGCAGCACGGCCCAGGCGTAGGCGGGAGCCTCGTTGCAGGCGAGCTTGCGGTAGGCTGCGGGGCCGGGGATGGGGGTGCCGGACGCGGCCAGGCGGGCGGCCTTTTCCAGGCAGCGGCGGCGCAGGGTATAGGTCTTGTTGCTCGAGCCCACCCGCACCACCGCGGTGTTCTCGGTGACCTTCTCCACGGTGAAGGCGTCGCCGCGTTTGGTGGCGAGGCGGCGTCCCGCGAGCGCGCGCACGGCCCCCCAGTCGAGGCCGGCGGGGGGTGTGGCCTCGGGGGTGTGAGAAGGGGGTTCGGGCGCCGGCGGCGGCGCCGCGGGGCCGGCCTCCAGCTCCGCCAGGCCGCGCACCACCGCCACGACCAGCCGCCCGGGGCCGTGCACTCCCTGGACCATGATCTGGCCGATGTCGGCCGACTTGCTGGGCCCCGAGTGCAGCGCCAGGGCGCTGGGCGGGTCGCCTGCGAGCCGCGCCAGCGCCTCGCTCAGGTGCTGCACCACCTCGGCCTCGTCCAGCCAGACCAGGTGCGCCGGGGGCAGGAGCTGCAGCAACCGACCCTCGGCGCTCGAAAGCAGCACGCTGCCGGTGTCGGCCACCGCGGCGAGGGCGCGGCTCACGCCCAGCTCGGCCTCCTCGGGCGGCGCGGCGGGCAGCGCCGGGGCGAGCGGCTCGGGCACGAGCGGGCTCACCGCGGCGCTCTTGAAGCCCGCGGCCCAGTCCGCAAGCCAGGCGCGGGCGGCGGCCGGGCTTTCGAAGCGCCGCGCCTCCACGCCGCTGGCTTCTGCGTGGGCGAGGAAACGCTCCACCGCGCTGGCGGCCTCGGCGGCGGGACGCCAGGGGCCGGTGGGCGCCTCTACCGGCCAGCGGCCCTCGAGGGCGCGGCGCACGCGGCGGAGGATGCGGCTCTTGGCCTCAGGCACCGTCCAGTTCCTCCTCCCAGATCTCGCGGAAGCTCTTGGGGCTGGGCTCGAGCGCCCCGTGGCCCGCGGCCCAGGCGCCCAGAACGGGCAGCCAGGGCGCGCCGGTGAGGGGCGCGGCGATCCGGAGCAGCTTGCTAGAAAGCCGGTAGAAACGCGGCCGCGTCATCACCCCGGCGTAGCCCGCAAACGCCAACTTTTCGGCCGCGGGGGCGCGCTCGGCTGAGCGCACCCGCCAGGTGAGGATCTGCCTGGGCAGGGGGATCTTCACCGGGCAGACGTCGGCGCAGGCGGTGCAGAGGCTGCAGGCGTAGCCGAGGTCCTCGGCCAGGCGGGGGTCCTTGAGCCCGGGGGTGAGCACGATGCCGATGGGCCCGGAGTAGACCTGGCCGTAGGCGTGGCCGCCGGTCTGGCGGTAGACGGGGCAGGCGTTTAGGCAGGCGCCGCAGCGGATGCAGGCGAGCGCCTCGTGCATCTCGCGGTCGGCGAGGACGCTGGTGCGACCGTTGTCCACGAAGACGACGTGCAGGTGTTCGGGCCCGTCGGGCTCGCCCTCGCGCCGCGGCCCGTTGATCAGGCTCACGAAGGTGCCGATCTTCTGGCCGGTGGCGGCGCGCGCCAACAGCTGCAGGAAGACCTCCAGGTCGCACGCGCGCGGCAGCAGCTTTTCGATGCCCACGAGCGCCACGTGCACCCGCGGCGCGCTGGTGGCGAGGCGGATGTTGCCCTCGTTTTCCACCAGCACCAGCGTGCCCGTCTCCGCCACCACGAAGTTTGCGCCGCTGATGCCCATGTCGGCGGTCAGGAAGGCCTCTCGCAGCACCCGGCGGGCGGCGGCGGCCAGCTCTTCGGGGCTGGCGTCGGCCGGGGTTCCCAGCTTTTCGTGAAAGAGGCGGCGGATTTCGTCGAGCCCCTTGTGGATCGCCGGGCCGACGATGTGGCTGGGGGGCTCGCCCGCGAGCTGGATGATGTACTCGCCCAGGTCGGTCTCGAAGACTTCCACCCCCAACCGCTCCAGCAGCCCGTTAACCCCCAGCTCCTCGCTGAGCATGCTCTTGCCCTTGACCACCCGCCGCACGCCGTAGCGCCCCGCCAGCTCACGCAGGATCTGCTGCGCGTCCCCTGCGTCCTCGGCCCAGTGGACCTCGGCGCCGCGGGCGGTGAGGCGGCGTTCAGCCTCGAGCAGGTAGCGGTCGAGCTGGCTCAGGGTGTGGCGCTTTGTCGCCGCGGCCCAGTCGCGCCAGGCCTCGGCGTCGATCTCGCCGTAGGCGCGGG
>Ga0256835_1000549_pt1 | contig 27373 bp, 21 predicted proteins | sample PIR30metaG_FD_185972 | JGI IMG/M metagenome (GOLD analysis project Ga0256835, IMG submission 185972) | Hydrothermal vent microbial communities from East Pacific Rise, Pacific Ocean - PIR-30 | ecosystem: Environmental > Aquatic > Marine > Hydrothermal vents | place: Pacific Ocean: East Pacific...
GTGAGAAAACCCTGCCTGATTAAGAAGGCATTACGACGCGAACCTCCTTCTTTGATTTTTTTTGTGTTGATGTAACCGTGAGAAAACCCTGCCTGATTAAGAAGGCATTACGACCAACCCCATTTGGGGTTAGAGAATCTGATCTTAACTTTTCTTTCTGTGAGAAAACCCTGCCTGATTAAGAAGGCATTACGACACAGGAGAGCCCTGGCGACCAACTCAATTCCCTCTTTTATATAGGTGAGAAAACCCTGCCTGATTAAGAAGGCATTACGACTCGGGAGCCTAAAATCCACGACTGTGACGACCTTCTCGATTGTGAGAAAACCCTGCCTGATTAAGAAGGCATTACGACCTCATAAAAGAGGGCGGAGATTTCCCGCTCCGCCCTGTGGGGTGAGAAAACCCTGCCTGATTAAGAAGGCATTACGACAATCCGGTTTAGGCCCCGGTCTCCAAGGGAGGTAGAAAGATGTGAGAAAACCCTGCCTGATTAAGAAGGCATTACGACAAATAACTGTGTGATGACGTCATGAGGAAGTGGCCTAAGCCCTGTGAGAAAACCCTGCCTGATTAAGAAGGCATTACGACGTGGTGGTAGTTCCAGAGGAACAGCACCCCCGGTCCCTCCATTCGTGAGAAAACCCTGCCTGATTAAGAAGGCATTACGACGTTGAAAGAAAAGAGATTTGTTACGGAGATAGATTAGAGTGAGAAAACCCTGCCTGATTAAGAAGGCATTACGACAAAGTTCCCGCCCTCTAAAATGTTCCGGTCCATTAAAACATGTGAGAAAACCCTGCCTGATTAAGAAGGCATTACGACAACCTCAGCCTCAATAAGACGATAATTTTCCTTTTCCATAACTTGTGAGAAAACCCTGCCTGATTAAGAAGGCATTACGACCCAATATCAATACGAATTCAGGATTTGTAATGACGACAGGGTGAGAAAACCCTGCCTGATTAAGAAGGCATTACGACCGCGTCTACTTCCGGACGGGTCTTCTCCACCTCGTCCAGAAGCGTGAGAAAACCCTGCCTGATTAAGAAGGCATTACGACTTCCTCTTCCTTTGCACGGGGCACCGTGTGCCCTGTACACATGAGTGAGAAAACCCTGCCTGATTAAGAAGGCATTACGACTGCCTCCGGCCTTCAGGGCTTTTCCTAGGAAGACCTAAGAGTGAGAAAACCCTGCCTGATTAAGAAGGCATTACGACCTAAAACGAATAAGCCTATACGTTTTCGGTACCTCTAAATCGAGGTGAGAAAACCCTGCCTGATTAAGAAGGCATTACGACACGGCTGCCCTGAGGACAGCCACGATCTGTCCGCCCTTCGTGAGAAAACCCTGCCTGATTAAGAAGGCATTACGACTCAAGGCTGTAGGGGCTGGCCAGGGCCGCCTACATAATGTAGTGTGAGAAAACCCTGCCTGATTAAGAAGGCATTACGACGCCTGTAAAATTAGAGTGGGTAAAAGGCCTCGGCACCAGTGAGAAAACCCTGCCTGATTAAGAAGGCATTACGACATGAGGCTCAAAATAGGTGGAAAAATATGGAAGTTTTTGTGATATTTGTGAGAAAACCCTGCCTGATTAAGAAGGCATTACGACTCTACCATCCATTTTTGTTTTTTTAATCTACCTAGTTAAAGTGAGAAAACCCTGCCTGATTAAGAAGGCATTACGACCATAAAGATGGCCCCCGTCTCAGGATCCATTGCCACGGCGTGTGAGAAAACCCTGCCTGATTAAGAAGGCATTACGACTCGTCCTTCACGTCCCGCCAGATTTCGTTTTCGAGGTGCCGCAGTGAGAAAACCCTGCCTGATTAAGAAGGCATTACGACGGGAAAAATGGCCCGTAGGATCTTCCCAAGTTTGACCACAGGTGAGAAAACCCTGCCTGATTAAGAAGGCATTACGACTTGGAACGTTGAGGAGCTGAACGTGCCACCGATCGTGGTCGAGTGAGAAAACCCTGCCTGATTAAGAAGGCATTACGACGCACCCTTCCTTTTTTATTATTTTAACATCTTTAGAGCTACTGTGAGAAAACCCTGCCTGATTAAGAAGGCATTACGACTGGCGCCCTTGGGTTTCACCTTCACGGCCTCATCGAGTGTGAGAAAACCCTGCCTGATTAAGAAGGCATTACGACATACTTGCCAGTCCTCAAGTCAAGTGTCAACCCAACGATATACACGTGAGAAAACCCTGCCTGATTAAGAAGGCATTACGACAAAAGGTTTCTACTCCTTATAGTTAGTATCAAAACGCAACTTCCGTGAGAAAACCCTGCCTGATTAAGAAGGCATTACGACTTACAGACTACGGTCGTAGGTAACCGTGATCTTGTCACCAGTGAGAAAACCCTGCCTGATTAAGAAGGCATTACGACGTAAATTCCTCAGCGGGAACCCACTTCCCGCACTTCTTGCACTTGTGAGAAAACCCTGCCTGATTAAGAAGGCATTACGACTCAGCCACGACCCGGATGAGGGGCCGACTTTCCAAGGCCGAGGTGTGAGAAAACCCTGCCTGATTAAGAAGGCATTACGACTCAAACACGGGATCAGCCTCATTATCCTTTGGGGGTCTCTTGGTGAGAAAACCCTGCCTGATTAAGAAGGCATTTGGCCCTTACGGGCCGGTGAGTAGCGAGTAGCGAATAGCGAGTGGTGAGAGATTTTGAGATGGCTTCGGTCGCTTCACTCCCTCGCCATGACATCGAGGAAGGCTGGTGACGTTCTGGGTCATCGCGAGAGGCGTGCTTTGAAGCGATCCCTGTCCCGAGGGAATCGAGGGATCTGGAATTGCTTCGCTCGCAATGATAAAACCCACCAAACTATTCGCCATTCGCTATTTAACCATTCACCAGAAATGCCCTGCCTGATTAAGAAGGCATTACGACGTCGGAGTCCCGAGGATGAAGCCCGAAAGGAATTTTTTCCCATTTTTCTCTCGAAGCCAGAACGCGTGAGAAAACCCTGCCTGACTAAGAAGGCATTACGACTTAAGAAAAGAATCCAGCTTGATTTTTGCCCCCACTTTTTTTGAGCGAGTGAGAAAACCCTGCCTGATTAAGAAGGCATTTGGGCCCTTATGGGCCGGTGAGTAGTGAGTAGCGAATAGCGAGTGGTGAAGGTCAAAAAGGAAATTACTATTCGCTATTCGCTATTTAACCATTCACCAGAAATGCCCTGCCTGATTAAGAAGGCATTTGGCCCTAACGGGCCGGTGAGTAGCGAGTAGCGAATAGCGAGTGGTAAAGACTAAAAAAGAGGGAAAAAACTACTATTCGCCATTCGCTAATAACCATTCGCTATGATTGCCCTGCCTGATTAAGAAGGCATTACGACATCTCCGTCTCCGGCCAGTAGTAGAGGTCGCAGATTTTTGGCGGTGAGAAAACCCTGCCTGATTAAGAAGGCATTTGGGCCCTTACGGGCCGGTGAGTAGCGAGAGGATTCGAGATGGCTTCGGTCGCTTCGCTCCCTCGCCATGACATGGAGGCTCGTCATGATTGAAGGAAGGTCCAGTCATCGCAAGTAGCGTTAGCCTCGAAGCGATCCCCCTGTCGCGAGGGCCGCAGGCGCAGCGATCTCCGTCCCGAGTGAAGCGAGGAATCTGAGATTGCTTCGCTCACTTCGTGAGTTCGCAATGATAGTAAAAAAGCTCGCTTGCAAGGGCATTAAAAATGCTTCGCTCGCAATGGGGTCCCGTAGATTTAGGCCATTACGCTTACGAACCAGCTAATAGTAATGGTTTTAAGCTCCGAATTTACGGGCCACCTTCTCCAAAGTTAGCCCCTGGAAGATCACCGAAAAAAGCACGTTGAAATAGGCAAAGGCCAGGAGTGTTTCCTTAAAAGGTCCCTCCGGTAAGGAGAGCGCAAGGGCGAGGGCAATCCCCCCTTTGAGCCCGGACCAGGTGAAGAAAAAGACCTGTTTGAAGGTGATTCTTCGGAGGGGGTTTACCACTTTGAGGCTTATGGCCACGCTGATGAACCTCGCAAGAATGGCTACCACCAGACTCAAGGCCGAAAGGGCCAGAAGGGTCGGATTCCAGGAAAGGAGGAGGACCTCCAGACCCACCATGAGAAACAAGAAGGCGTTCAGGGAGCTATCCGTGAGCCGCCAGAAGGTGTCCACGTGTTCGATAGTTTTGGGGCTCATGGCCAGACGCCGCCCGTGATTCCCTATCAGAAGGCCTGCCACCACCACCGCCAGAGGGCCTGAAAGGTGAAACTTCTCGGCAAGAGAGTAGCAGAGCATGACCAGCGTAACGGTGATGAGGACTTCCAGCTCGTAATCGTCGATGTCTTTGAGGAGCAGGAAGGCCACGAAGCCCAGGATCAGGCCCAGAAGGATTCCTCCCAGGGCCTCTTGACCAAAAAGGAAGAGGGCCTGGCTCCAGTGCAGTTCTGTTTGGCTTACGAGCACCTCGAAAAGAATCATGAACAGTACCACCGCCACCCCGTCGTTCAGGAGCGATTCTCCAACGATGACGATTTCGGTCTCCTTCTTTACGCCGGAAGATTTAAAGATCGTGAGCACGGCTACGGGATCGGTAGGGGAGATGAGGACTCCAAAGATGAGGGTCCAGAGGAAGGGAAGGGGGTGTCCGAAAGCGGAGAGCCAGAAGTAGAGAAGGCTTCCGGTGATGACAGCCGAAACCAGGACCCCAAGAGTGGCCAGCGAGAGGATGCTTTTCAGGCGGTCAAGAAGGGCGTCGAGTTCTACGTGAATGGCGCCGGCGAAGAGGAGAAAACCAAGCATCCAGTGAAGAAGTGTCCTTTCGAAGGAAAGCTCTGTCAGGAGTTCCCGGAGGTAACGGCTCAACCCGAGGGCGGGGAAAAAATGGTCCGAAACCGTGGCGCCCAGAGCCAGAAGAAAGGCCACCAGGGTGAGGCCGATGGCGCTCGGCAACTTCAAGAAGCGATAGTTGAAGTACCCACAGAACACTATGATGGTGAGCAAAAAGGAGATTATACTGTAGAGGTCCATCTCGCTAGCTCCCTTCTTTTGAAGTAAGATTTAAGAAATTTCCAAAACAGGTGAAAAAATGGCAAGCCTTTTGGAAAAGATCAACTCTCCCGAAGATCTCAAGAAGCTAAAACTTTCTCAGCTCGAAAAACTTGCGGGAGAGCTTCGAAAGGTCATCGTTGAAACCGTAGCCGAAACAGGTGGCCACCTGGCTCCCAACTTGGGGGTCATCGAGCTCACCATTGCCCTCCACTACGTCTTCGATTCTCCGAAAGACAAGATCGTCTGGGACGTAGGGCACCAGGCCTACGCCCACAAACTCCTTACCGGTCGGCGCGAGAAGTTCCACACTTTGCGCCAGTATGGCGGTATAGCAGGTTTTCCAAAGCGTTCCGAAAGCCCTCACGATATCGTGGACGTGGGCCACAGCAGCACCTCCATCTCTGTGGGGCTCGGGATCGTAACGGCTCAAGAGCTTCTCGGCAAGGAAGGAAAGGTGGTGGTGGTGATAGGCGACGGCTCCATGACGGCGGGCCTTGCCTTCGAAGGGCTCAACAACGCCGGCCACCTCAAGAAAGATCTCATCGTCATCCTGAACGACAACGAAATGTCCATCTCTCCCAACGTGGGGGCCCTTTCTTCCTTTCTTTCTCGCAAACTCACCGGCCCCCTGGCGAGGCGTTTCAAGCGGGAGCTGGAATCTCTCATGAGTCACCTCCCCGGAGGCGAACATCTCGTTCACGCCATCAAGAAGAGCGAAGACGCCCTCAAGTGCATCCTGACCCCGGGAATGCTCTTCGAAGCTCTGGGCTTCCGCTATGTGGGCCCCATCCCCGGCCACAACCTCGAAACCCTCGTCAAGACCCTCAAAAACGTGAAAGAACTCGAAGGCCCCACTCTCGTTCACGTTCTCACCAAAAAGGGCAAGGGTTATCCCCCGGCGGAAAGGGAGCCCGAGCGTTTTCACGGCCTGGGGCCCTTCGACGTCAAGACCGGGAAGCCCAAACCGGGAAAACCCAAACCACCTTCTTACACCAGCGTCTTTTCCAAACTCATGGTACGGCTCGGGGAGGAAGAACCCCGGCTGGTGGCCATTACCGCCGCCATGCCCACGGGGACGGGGCTCAAAGTCTTTGCGGAAAGGTTTCCGGAGCGCTTTTTCGACGTGGGGATTGCTGAACAGCACGCCGTGACCTTCGCCGCGGGCCTTGCCATCGGAGGTCTGATCCCGGTTTGCGCCATTTATTCCACCTTCCTTCAGAGGGCCTACGACCAGATCATCCACGACGTGGCCCTGATGAACCTTCACGTGGTCTTTGCCATCGACCGCGGTGGCATCGTGGGGGAAGATGGCCCCACACACCAGGGGCAATTCGATCTTTCCTACCTCCGTGTCATTCCAAACATGGTGGTCATGGCTCCCAAAGACGAAAACGAACTTCAGCACATGCTCTACACCGCCGTGAAGCACGATGGTCCCATTGCGGTACGATATCCCCGCGGAGCCGGGGAGGGGGTAAGCCTCGACTGGGAACTCCAGGAGATTCCCATTGGCAAGGCCGAGGTTCTCAAAGAAGGGGAAGACATCCTCCTCCTGGCCATCGGCAATATGGTCTATCCCTCCCTCAGGGCGGCTGAAATTTTGGCCCAAGAAGGGATTTCAGCCACGGTGGTCAACGCCCGCTTTGTGAAACCCCTCGACGAAGAGCTCTTCCTGAGGCTCGCCAAGAAGGCGGCCCTTGTGGTTACGGTGGAAGAAAACACCCTGCACGGAGGTTTTGGAGCAGCGGTGCTGGAACTGTTTTCTCGCGAAGGACTCTTGACACCGGTGAAGTGTATTGGCCTTCCAGACAAGTTTCTCGAGCACGGAGCCCCTCAGCTTCTACGTGAGAAATATGGCCTAACGTCCGAAAGTATCGCCAAAAATGTAAAATCCTGGCTTTCGAGTCTGGCTGAAAAGAGAGATCAGGCGAGGGCCAAGCTCGAAGTGATCAAGAACTAAAAGATTTTTCTTCCCCGGTAGATAAGCGCGGGCAAAAGCAGCAAGTCCGCCGCGAGAGCAAGCCCCATCACCAGCGCGCAAAGTTTCCCGAATTGCGCGGTGGGAATGAATTTCGAAACCACCAGAACCAGGAAGCCCACGATGAGCACCACAGAGGTGGTGATGGCTGCCAGACCCTTGCTCTCAAGGGTCCTCTTGACGGCGGTGATGGGTTCGAACCGGCGTCTTTCACGCTGATATTGCACGAGGAAATGGATGGTATCGTCTACGGCGATCCCGATGGCCACCGCGGAGATGGTGGCGGTAGCGGTGTTGAGGGGTATGCCGACAAAGCCCATGAAACCGAGGTTGGCGATGATGGGGAATATGTTGGGCGGAATGGAAAGAAGCCCTATTTTGATGGAGCGCAAAACCAGGAACATGAGACCAAAAATGATTACCGCAGCCAAAGCCAGGCTTTCGGTCTGACTCTTGACGATATCCTCGACGGTGCGGTTCACCAGATAGGTCTTTCCGGTGAGACGGTATTTCACCGGGGTGTCTTTGAAGATCTCTTCGAGTTTCTTTTCTATGAGAGCGATCTCCCGGTTGATGGCTTCAGAGCTGTGCTCGGGAGTTCGGGCGGAGACGCGGGTCCAGGTCTGGGAGGTGTCGAGGAAATGTTCGAGCTCTGTTCCGCCGTAAAGTAAAAGATACTGGGCGAGTAGTTCGCGGCTCTCCGGCACACGGTAAAACCTGGGATCCTCGTTATGAAAGGCCCGATTCATGAGCTTGAAAAACTCTGCTGCGGAGACCACCTTGCTGAAAAGAGGTCTTCCTTCCAGAAAACGGGAAAGAGCGTCCACTTTGGCCAAGAGTTTGGGGTTGATGAAGTCTCCCTCCTCTACCTTGAGAGAGATCTCGATGGTCTGGACTCCTCCTAAGTGCTTGTCGATGAAGATGGCATCCTGATAGACGGGGGTTTTGTGGTGGAAAAACTCGATGACGTCACTGTCCACCCGGATCTTCTTGAGCCCCCAGAGGGAGAGAAGGGTCAAGAGCAGGAATACGAGAAGGCTTCCTCGAGCCCACCGGGGATAGGTTCGGATCAGGGGGGAGAGAAGGGTCTTGGAGAGGCGAGAGCTGTGCTTTCCTCTACCAATCCAGGGGAGGAGAAAGGCCAGGACAGTAAAGGTGAAAAAATATTCCACAAACATGGCACAGGCCGCCGCGGCCCCGAATTCTCGAATGGAAGGGATACGAGAAATCATCAAGGAGGCAAAGCCCACCGCGGTGGTGAGACTCGTCAAAAAGCAGGGGCTCCAGCTCTCCGCCACGGCCGCTGCTACCGCCCGGGGGTTTCCCTGCTGGTGATGCTTGAAATAGCTGGTGAGGAGATGGATGGCGTCTGCCAGGGCCAGAGCCATGGTGAGCGGTGCCAAAATGGCGGTCATGGGGCTTAAGGCCCCGCCTACCAGTTTGAGACAGGCCATGGCTGCAAGGAGGGAAAGGTTGATGATGATCCCCACCGCCGCCATGGCTCTCACCGAGCGTAAAAAGATCAACACCAGGAGACAGAGAAAGCAAAACGAGGTGGGGACAAAGACCATGAGGTCACGGTTCATGTAACTTGCCATGTTGACATTCACCACCGGCCAACCGGAGAGATGGATCTCTACTCCCGGAGGCGGTGGGTTCTGGTCCAGGATCTTTCGGACCTTGGCGATAAGACGACTTTCGAAGTCGAGGTCTTCTCCCTTGTAGGCGGTGCGAATCAGGAGCATCGTGCTCCTGAAATCCGGGGAAACAAGGTTCCCCAGGATGAGGGGGTTTTTGGCCGCCCGATCCTTGAGATAAGAAAGTCTCTCAGGATCCCGGGGGATTTCGTCTCCCACCAGGGGTTCCACCACGAAGATCTCTTTCCCTCCCCGCACGTCTTCCACGTTGGTGAGAGAGAGGACGTCTTCGACCTCTTCGATTTCTTCAAAGTTTTCGGTGAGGCGTTTAATGTAGGAGAGGACCGCCGGGGTAAAGACGTCTTCAGCCTTCAAGGCTACGGCTACCGCGTCGTCAGCCCCAAATTCTTCCCGGAATCTTTCGTAAAAGCGATATTCTTCGTCGCGAGGGATGATGGCGTCTGTGGAAGTAACGATGGGAAGCCTCATGGCCTGCCACGCCGAGAGAAGGACGAAGACCACTATGATTAGGAGCCAGAGACCTTTGTGACGAAGGACAAATTTTTCGTAAAAAGACATGGTAATAACTTGATCGGCACAAATCCCTAAAATTAAAAGCTTATCTTGAGTCCCAGGTAAACCTGGTCGTTGTTGTCGTAGACGTCAAAGAAAGTCCCCTTTGGGCCGTCGATGAGGTGAAACCCTCCAAAAAGTTCCCAGTTATCACGGAACTTGTAGGCTATCTCGGGATTCAGATAGTAGATCCGTGTGGTGATGCCATAGGTGCCATCCAGGCGGAGCTCCAGGAAATCCCGGAGAAAGCCCTTGGAAAGTCTTAAAAAGATGTAAGAGTCGTATTCTGGGTCGAAAAGGATTTTTTCCGACCAGCCCAGAATGTGCTGCTGGAGAAACTGCAAATTGAGATAGAGCCCGTTTTCGAAACGGTAATCAAGGCCCAGAACATAGCGCCAATAGGGTTTCTGAACGCTCTCCAGGTCTTTCTTCATGAAGACCCGCCCTGTATGGTAGGCAAACTCACCGCGAAGCCCCAGACCTCGCCAGGTGGTTTCGAAGGCAAAACCCAGGATGTTGTCCTGGGGACGATCGATGCGGGCGGTGTTACCCAGGATGCGCAGGTTGGGGAAGGCTGCCCGGAGGTCCTTTATCGGCTCGGCGGGGTGCTCGATATCCAGCCCCCGGAGAGGAAAACGGCGAACGTAATAGTAGAAGGAGCGGTTATGGGCGTGGAGAAAGGAGATCTCCCAATCGACTTCCCGGAAGACACCCTGGAGGCGCAGACCGAATTCGCTATTCCTGAGCGACGGGGAGAGCTTTTGCTTGTCGAGGTCGATCTCCAGGGGAAAGGGTAAAGGGGCCCTTTTCAGGGCCAGCCTGAGATGATCGAAGACCGCCCAGTCAGAGTCGAAGTCGTCGCGCTTGGGCCACATGGGCCAGAGGGTGAAGACCCCTTCCAGGGTAAAGTTTTGGAAGAAATGCTGCACTCTGAGCCACGGCCAGGGACGTTCTCGCTCCTCAAGCCGCCAGGTGAATAGCTCCCGCAGATCTTGCCAGGTTAAATTGTCGAGCACCGTGATCTCGTCGGCCTTGCCCCACCTGATGATCTGGTTCCCTACGGTTACTTCCGTGTTTTTCCCGAGAAAACGAAGGTAAGATTCCCAGAATTCCAGACGTGTCTCTTCCCGACCGTTGTGGTTCCCGTAAAAAGCCAGCCGATCAAGCCTGAGCCCCAGCTTCCCTTCTAGACGCTCGGAAAGGTCAAAACGAGCTTCGACTTTGAGGTATTCCCGGTCGGAGGTTTGATCCTCAAGGGGGCGGTCGTGGGTGAGATCTAAGGTGCCCCGGCTGAGGAAGGTGCCGGAGAGATCCACCCTTGCCCCCACCGGGGGGCTAAGGATTAAGGCTACGATCAGGGCTATGACGTATTTTACCAGCGCTCCAAACTCCTCCGGGTGAAGAGTCTCGGATCAAGACCCTGATCATATATAATTTTTTGCACTTTGAGAACTGTCTTGTGTTTTTTCTTCAGGTCTTCCATTTCGGAATCGAGAATCGTCCAGTAGCCCTGTATCTTTTCCCACCGACGGCTCGAAAGCCTCTTCCAGAGTTTTCCTTTGCGGTCGTAATAGTCGATTCTGGCGTGGAAGAAACCGTCCTTGATGATCCACTCGATCCAGTAACCGTAAATGGAGTCCTTTTTGTTTTTGGGCCAGGATTTGATCACCCAGCAGGGTGTGTTCTGGATCTCCTCTTCCCCCAGGAGTTCGTGATGGTACTTGGGAGGATAGCGTCTCGTTAAATCTTCGTAGAAGAAATCAGAGTTCACGAAACGGTGGAAGCGGAAAGAACCCGCGATGCGCCGGGTACGTTTGAGGGCGGGAAGGTAGAGAAATTGTTCGTCTCCGCCCTTATGATAGGATATCGCCAGAAAAGCCGTCCCCGCGATGTCTTTGGGGGAAAGGAAGCGAACGAGCATATAACGGGCCTTCTCATCTTCCCGATTGAAGATCTTCATTTCCCGTACTTTTTCTCTCCCTTTGGCGTCTATGAGAATCATGAGGGTCTGGGCTTCGGAATCTTTCCCGATCGGACGGTTGTAAACTTTCCAGGCGATTTCTTCCGCGGTAAGGCAAAGCCCTGCTTTTACCCCACAAAGGAAGAAAATAACGAAGCAGGCCAGGAAAACGGGTTTGAAGGATTTTGGCGCGCCCAAGGCTTCCTCCTTTTTAGTTATATTGGTTGACGGCAAAGCCACCAGAGCAATCTCGGCAACGGCCTGACATCCGTCCCATAACAAATTTTACTCCGGACAAGCTGAAAAGGGCAGGTTTTTCCACCACTTTAAAAGTCATTCGACTCTTTTGGAAGGAAACTCAAATCAGGGGTGAGGCAGATAGCTGTCGCCTCCGGGAGGAAATATGACAAGCCTGGCAAATGCCGCCAACCGCCGATGTGCACCAGGGGCTTTCGTAAGGAGGCGAGTCTTTTGATCTTTCTCGCCATGAATCTCTCGCGCCTGATATCTTCGGGGCTTCTTGGGGGAAAGTAGAGCCCTTCGAGAAAGAGGCGTAAATAAGCGAGTTCTTTTGCTGGAGAGAAAGTCTCCTCTGGAGGGTCTTCCAGGAGGTCTTCGAGGGCTGAGAGATATCTCCGGGCGGGAGCGCATAGGTCCACGGGCACCACCGGGCAGAGGTCAAGCTCTTTGGGAATGCGAAATTCATAGGGCATCCTGAGGGCGGCCCAAAGAGAGCCCAGGACTTTTTCCGGCACCTTTCCGCCAAGATCCTGCAACTTTTTTGACCACAAAGGCTCTCGTTTCTTCCGGTAGGCCACGGAAAAGGGGCTTATCTCAACGGTGATGAGCCGGGGTGCAATCTCCTTTAAGAGTTTTTCGAGTAAATCCTTGAAAGCTTCGACCCGGTGAATGGTTCCCACCAGGACGACATCCGCTTCCCGGGGAAGTTCTCCCGGGTAAGAAAAGATTTGCCCCCTTCCGCTTTCGTTGGCACAATGCATGCAAAATTCTAACCCCAAATGGGAGGCCCTGTGGAGGCGAAACAACGGCTCATCTTTCCCCTCGATGTTTCGAGCTTGAAAGAGGCCCGTCGCTGGGTGCGGAAGCTCAAAGACGTGGTGGGGGTTTTCAAGGTAGGTCTCGAACTCTTTGTGGCGGAAGGTCCGCCGGTGCTGGACATGATAAGAGAGGAGGCCGAAGCCGATATCTTTTTGGATCTCAAGCTCCATGATATTCCGGCCACGATGCAGAAAGCGGCCCGCAAGGCCAGTCTCCAGGGGGTCGATATCCTTACGGTGCACATGCTGGCAGGTCGCCAGGCGGTGCGCAAGACCGTGGAGGCGGTCGAAGGGGGGTGCAAGGTCTTCGGGGTCACCATCCTTACCTCTCATACCCGGGCCGATCTGATGGAAATCGGCTATTCTCCGGAACTTTCACGCGACCTGACGGAGGCGGTCCTCCGCCTGGCTGGTCTTGCCTACCGGGCCGGGTGTCACGGGGTGGTGTGTTCGGGCAAAGAGGTGAAGGCCGTAAAGGAAGCCTTTCGGCACCTTCGCACCATCGTGCCGGGGATTCGCCCGGAATGGGCCGCTGATCCTCAGGATCAGGTGCGGGTAACCACCCCTTACGAGGCCATTTTGGCGGGCGCTGATTATCTCGTCATCGGCCGCCCCATCAGGGAAGCCTCTGACCCGGTGGCGGCGGCGGGCAAGATACTCGAAGAAATGGAAGAAGCCTTTTCCGCCCGGGAGAAATGATGCGCCGTACCGGAACCGCCGATCTTCCGCTTCACGGAGGGCATGCTCCCCGCTGGCTCTTCTCCCGGATGGTGCGCCTTTCGCGGGCCCTGATCGAGGTCATGGCTCTCGAGTTCGGTGTCGAGGAGTTCTTGCGCCGTATAGCAGACCCGCACTGGTTCCAGGCCTTCGGTTGTGTGCTCGGCTTTGACTGGCACTCTTCCGGGCTCACGACCACCGTGTGCGGAGCTGTCAAGGAGGCTCTGGCTCCTGTCGCCCGGGATTTGGGCCTCTTTGTATGTGGTGGCAAGGCCCGGGCTTCCCGGCGCACTCCGGAAGAGATCCTTTCCTGGCTTGAAAAAGGGGGGCTCCCCCAAGAGTTTTCGGCTCTGGTCCAAAAGAGCAGACTCGCCGCCAAGATTGACAACACCGCTTTGCAGGACGGCTACCAGCTCTACCACCATTGCTTTTTCTTCACGAGGAAGGGCGCCTGGGCCGTGGTGCAGCAGGGGCTCAACGAGAAGACCTCTTACGCCCGGCGCTACCACTGGCTGGGAGAGCGGATCCGTAAGATGACCCAGGAGCCCCACAGTGGCATCGCCAGCCAGAGGAAGGAGGAAACCGTTCTCAATCTCGTGGCCCGGGAGAGTCTCAGGGCTCAGGAAGCCATTGTCAGCCTGACCAAAGAAGGCCCTTCCCGGATCATGAAAGAAATAGAGAGGGCAAAACACCTTGTCCTTCCCCGGAGACATTCCCTCACCGAGGCCGATCTAAAACCCCGTGGTCTGGAGAAGGTTCTCCTCAAGACTTATGAAAGCCCTCCCAAAGATTTTGAGGCTCTTCTCGGGGTGAGGGGGCTCGGTCCCAAAAACCTGCGAGCTCTCGCCCTTCTTTCGGAGCTTGTTTACGACGTTTCGGTGAGTCGCAAAGATCCTGCCAAGTATTCCTTCGCCCATGGCGGGAAGGATGGTCATCCTTACCCTGTGAATCGCAAGGTTTACGACGAAAGTATTGCTTACCTCGAAGAGCTTCTCGCCAAGGCCCGCCTGGAGCATAGCGAAAAGATGAAGGCCTTTCGGCGGCTTCATCAACTTTTTTGAAGATTATTTTAAGGCCTCTATGGCAAGCTTTTGTCGATTTGGAGATTTTCTGCGCCTGAAGAGGGTTTTATCAGCATTTGTTGCCATTATTAAGGCTAAATCCTGCCTTGACCAAGGACTGAAAATTTTTTAAAAGGTCGCCAGTCCCGAGAGAGAGGAGCCATGGCTTTAAAAGACCTTCTTACCGAAAAAAAGGGCCAAATCCAGAAGAAGTGGTACCACCTCATCCTTGAGACCTACCCTCCAGAGGCCGCCGCTTTCTTCAAGAAGAACCGGGATCAGTTCGAAAACCCGGTGGGAGTACATCTCGGAGAAGGGGTAGAGGGGATACTCTCCCAGCTCCTGGGAGAGACCGATGAAGATCAGGTAAAACACTACATCGACCGGATCGTTCGCATCCGGGCGGTGCAGGATTTCACCCCGGCAGACGCCGTGCGGGTCTTCCCTTTACTCAAGAAAGCAATCCGGGAAGTGCTGGGGGAGGAACTCGAAGATCTTGCCCTTCTCAAGGAGTTTTTGGCCTTTGAAGAACAAATTGATGAGATAACCCTCAAGGCTTTCGAAATATATCACTCTTGTCGGGAAAGGCTCTACCATATGAAAGTTGAAGAGTGGAAGAGCCGCATGTATATGCTGCTGCGGAAAGCGGGGCTTCTTTATGATGAGAGAGAAGGCAGTTTGCCTCCACAAACAAATATGATGGGCTAAGCGAGGTAACCATATGGGCGCCGTATTCGCATTAGTTACAGTGTTGGCTTTTGTTATCGTGGTTTACGTAGGGGTAGGGGTAGCCGGTCTAAAGAGCCTGTTCGGGATTGTGGTCCCCTACGCGGCCTTTCTGGTCTTTCTCATCGGGATGGTCTACCGCATGATAGATTGGGCCAAGGTTCCGGTGCCATTCCGCATCGTGACCACCTGTGGCCAGCAAAAGTCTTTGCGGTGGATCAAGCGCAGCCGTCTGGAATCTCCTTACACCAATTTCGAGGTCGTCCTGCGCATGCTCCTTGAGGTCTTTGCTTTTCGGAGCCTCTTCCGCAACCTCAAGGCAGAACTCAAGGGGCCCAATCTGGTCTATGGTTCCTACAAGTGGCTCTGGCTGGGGGCCATTGCTTTCCATTACGCTTTCTTCACCATTCTCTTGCGGCACCTGCGGTTCTTCACCTATCCCGTACCGGAGTCCATCCAGATCATCGACCAGATCGACAGCTTTTTCCACATAGGGATTCCCCATCTTTACATGACCGACGCGGTCATTCTGGCGGCGCTCACTTTCCTTTTCCTGCGTCGCCTGGCAGATCCCAGGCTCCGTTACATCTCTCTCGCTTCCGATTATTTGCCGCTTTTCATGATCTACGGCCTGGTCATTTCCGGAGTTCTCATGCGCCACTTCTTCAAGGTTGACGTCACCCAGGTCAAGGAGTTCACCATGGGGCTGGTGCACTTCAAGCCCAAGGCTCCTGACGTCGGGGTAATTTTCTATATCCATCTTTTCTTCATCAGTGCCCTGATGGCTTATTTCCCCTTCAGCAAGCTGGTTCACATGGTGGGAGTCTTCTTTAGCCCCACCAGGAATTTGGCCAACAACAGCCGGGCCGTAAGGCACGAACCGGCACCGTGGTGGAAGAAGCCCAAGTTCAAGACCTACTGTGAATGGCAGGAAGAATTCAAAGAGCAGCTCATAGAGTCTGGTCAGCCCATCGACGAAGACTGTTACAAGAAGAAATAAACCAAAACGGAGAGGTTAGATATGGCTAAGCTTCCGAAACCTGACGAACTAATCAAAAGCATCGATTGGACACCTCCTGAGAAAGACTGGATGGACGACGTCCCTCCAGAGATTAAACCGGGGAGGTTCTGTTATCCGGCCAAAAAGAACATCCTGGAAGAGATAGGCTTCCCGAATCCCCGGGATTGGTCTCCCCTTGACGACGACTGGAAGCTGCCTCCGAACTTCCGTGAGATCATTATCGAGGGCATGAAAGACCGCCTCTCCAAGTATCGCTCTTTCAAGGTCTTCATGGATATCTGTGTCCGCTGTGGGGCCTGTGCGGACAAGTGCCATTATTTTCTGGGTTCCGGTGATCCCAAAAACATGCCCGTCTTGAGGGCAGAACTCATTCGTTCTATCTACAAGGGAGAACTTACCTGGCAGGGAAAACTCTTCGGAAAGCTTGCCGGAGCACGCAAACTTACGGAAGACATCATCAAAGAATGGTTCTATTACTACTACCAGTGCAGTGAGTGTCGTCGTTGTTCGGTCTTTTGCCCCTACGGCATTGATACCTGCGAAGTCACCATGATGGGGCGTGAGCTCCTGCATCTGGTGGGTTGTAACATCAACTGGATCCTCGAACCGGTAAGGAACTGCTTCAAGATCGGAAACCACATCGGTATTCCGCCTCACACCATCAAAGAGATCCTCGAATACCTCTGCTGGGACATCGAAGAAGTCACAGGACTCAAACTCGAGGTGCCCCTCAACAAGAAGGGGGCGGAGATCCTCTTCGTAACTCCTTCTGGTGACTACTTTGCCGAGCCCGGCATCTACACCATGATGGGTTACATCCTGCTCTTCCACTACCTGGATCTCGACTGGACCATGAGCACCTACGCCTCAGAAGGTGGAAACTTTGGTCTCTTCACCTCTCACGAGGCCATGGCCAAGATCAACGCCAAGATCTACCACGAAGCAGAGCGCTTGAAGGTGAAGTTCATCATCGGTGGTGAGTGTGGCCACATGTGGCGTGTCAAGCATCAGTACATGGACACCGCCACCGGGCCGGCACCCAAAAACCTCGAGACACCAAAGAGCCCCATCACAGGAACGGTTTTCGAACACGCCAAATCCACCAAAATGATCCATGTTTGTGAGTTTACCGCTGATCTCATCGCTCACGGAAAGCTTGAGCTTGATCCGAGCCGGAATGACAATTACGTCGTAACCTTCCACGACTCCTGTAACCCTTCGCGGGGAATGGGGTTCTTTGAGGAGCCGCGGTACATTCTCAAACACGTTTGCAACAACTTCTACGACATGCCCGAGAACACCATTCGTGAAAAGACCTTCTGCTGTGGTAGTGGTTCCGGTCTCAATACCGACGAGTTCATGGAAATGCGGATGCGTGGAGGTTTACCGCGGGCCAACGCCGTGCAATACGTGCGAGACAAGCACAACGTCAACATGCTTGCTTGTATTTGCGCCATCGACCGTGCGGCGTTGCCCACTCTCATGAACTACTGGGTGCCTGATGTTCAGGTATGCGGGGTACACGAGTTGCTGGCCAATGCTCTTGTGCTACCGCACGAAAAGACGGGTGAACGTCCGCGGACCCTTAATATGCGTCAAGAACCCTTGAAGCCGGAGGAAGAAGAAAATGCATGATGCCGGCAAGGTAATCCCAGGAATCATTGCGTTCGTAGTTCTGGTAACGGTCCCTTTCTGGACCAACTTTGGAAAGGCTGCTCCCAAGCCGCAACCGGAGATACCAAAGGAATACAAGAAGTGTGTGGAATCGCGGGATTTCATGAGGCGGGAACACATGAAGCTCTTGCGGAAGTGGCGTTACGACGTGGTACGAAACAACATGCGGATCTACATCAACTCCGAGGGGCGGCCGATCAACATGAGCCTCCAAAACGAGTGTATGCGTTGTCATTCAAGCAAGAAAAAGTTTTGTGATGTGTGCCACGATTACGTTTCGGCACACCCCTATTGTTGGAATTGTCATATTCCGCCGGAGGAGAAGAAAGGATGGGCGACAAAAGAAGTAAAAAGCTTGACCGAAGAAGCTTCCTCAAAGCAGCCGGCTTCGCATCATTAGCGGGGCTCTGGGCCTCTGCTACGGTGGGGGTCCTCTCGAAGGGTGAGGTGAAGGCTTACGCCGTAAAGCCTTCGGAAAAGGGGCTTACGGCCGGGCGCTGGGCCATGGTGATTGACACGCGTGTCTGTCGAAAACACGAGCCCTGTGAGGAATGTATCCATGCGTGTCATCATCTGCACAACGTGCCCCAGATACCCTACAAGAAACACGAGATCAAATGGATCTGGAAAGACGAATTCGAGCACGCTTTCCCGGATACGGCTCACGAATATGCCAACGAAGTCTTGAAGGACAGAGAATTTCTCCTTCTCTGCAATCATTGTGAACACCCCCCCTGCGTGAGGGTGTGTCCCACTAAAGCCACCTTCAAGCGGGAAGATGGCATCGTGATGATGGACATGCACCGCTGTATCGGTTGCCGCTTTTGCATGGCGGCGTGCCCTTACGGATCGCGGAGCTTCAACTGGCGCGACCCCAGGCCCTTTATCAAGAATCCCAACCCGTCTTATCCCACCCGTATGAAAGGTGTGGTCGAGAAGTGCACCTTTTGTACGGAACGTTTGGCGGAAGGGAAGCTTCCGGCCTGTGTCGAAGCCTGCAAGCACGGGGCCATCATTGTGGGGGATCTCGCAGATCCGCATTCAGAAATAAACAAGATCTTGCGAGAGTATTTTACTCTCAGGCGTAAAGTTCACTTGGGAACTGGTCCTTCTGTTTTTTATATCATTTAGGTGAGGTGTACCTATGTTAGAAAAGGCCTTAGTCGGTAGCAAAAAATATTACGCCTTGGTCTTTTTCCTCGCGGCTGTCTTTTTGGTGGGTTTCTTCTTCTTTTTAAAGCAGCTCAAGTTCGGTTTGGGGATCACCGGGATGAGCCGCGACGTCTCCTGGGGTTTTTACGTGGCCCAGTTTACTTATCTCGTTGGTGTCGCGGCTTCGGCGGTGATGGTGGTGCTTCCCTATTATCTCCACAACTACAAAGATTACGGGAAACTTACGATTTTCGGTGAGTTCTTGGCCATCGGGGCCGTGACCATGTGCCTCCTTTTCATCGTGGTGGATATCGGTCAAACTCACCGTCTCTTCAACGTCCTTCTTCACCCGACGCCGAACTCCATGCTCTTCTACGACATGATCGTTCTCAACGGCTATCTCCTCCTGAATCTCATCTGCGGCTGGACGGCGCTGCACGCCATCTACAAGGGCACCAAGTACCCCGACTGGGTAAAACCCTTCATCTATCTTTCTATTCCCTGGGCCTTCAGCATCCACACCGTGACGGCCTTTCTGTACGCCGGTTTGCCGGGGCGTCACTTCTGGCTCACGGCGGTCATGGCACCCCGTTTCCTGGCTTCGGCTTTTTGTTCCGGGCCAGCGCTCCTTTTGCTCCTCATCTACATCGTGAAGACCTTCACCCGCTTTGATCCCGGAGAGAAGGCCATCAAGGCCCTGGCGAAAACCATTACCTACGCCCTTTTGGCCAACCTCTTTCTCTTTGGCTGTGAACTCTTCACCGCCTTTTACAGCGGTATTCCCAGCCACCAGTTCTCCATCAAGTATCTCTTCGCCGGGCTTCATGGTCACATGAAACTCGTGCCCTGGATGTGGACGGCTTACGCTCTGATGCTGATCGCGGCGGTGCTTTTCGTTATCCCCAAGACCAGAAACAATCTCGGGCTTTTGCCCCTTCTCTGTATCCTCGTTGTCATTGGTACCTGGATCGACAAAGGGATGGGGCTCATCATAGGTGGTTTTATCCCTAACCCCCTGGAGAGGATTACAGAGTATATGCCCACTTTCCCCGAAGTCATGATCTCTGTTGGCATCTATGCCGCCGGATTCCTCATCATCACCGTTCTCTACAAAATAGCCATCTCTGTTATGGAAAGCCGAGGACTTATCTAAAGAGGAGGAGGCCGGGGCACACCGCCCCGGCCTTTTTATTTTTGGTCTTTTTTCTTTTGAAAAAGGCCGTTAAATTTCCGATTTATGAAGAGTTTTAATCTTCCACGCTTGGTCATAAGCGCCCAGAAAGGCGGGGCTGGCAAGACCCTGTTTGCCCTGGGTTTGGTGGCAGCTCTTAGGGGAATCGGCGAAAAGGTCGTCCCCTTCAAAAAGGGGCCGGATTATATCGATGCTGGCTGGCTCTCCTTTGCTGCCAAACATCCCTGCTACAATCTCGACCCTTTTTTTATGGATCCGGCAGTGATCCTGGCCTCTTTCTTGGGGCATGCCAGTGAAGATGCTATTGCCGTAATAGAAGGCAACCGCGGTCTTTTGGATGGTGTAGATCCCGAGGGAACTTGTTCTACAGCACAACTGGCCCGTATTTTGAGTGCCCCGGTAGTTTTGGTCCTGGATTGCACCAAGGTTACCAGGAGTCTCGCCGCCTTTGTAAAAGGCTGCCAGGTATTGGAGGAGGGGCTTTCCTTTGGCGGCGTGATACTGAACCAGATCGTCCGGGCACGTCATGAAGAGATCATCACCCGCAGTATAGAGCAGTATACCGGTCTCAAGGTCCTGGGCATCATGCCCCGGCTCAAAAATTTTTCCCTTCCGATGCGGCATCTGGGGCTTTTGCCCTGGCAGGAGCACGGAGAAGGGGAGGGGGTCATCAAACAACTCTCCCAGGTAGTTTCGGAAAACGTCGATCTCGAAGCCATAAAAGAAATTGCTCAGGCAGCCAGCCCTTTGTATGGTGATCCTCTAACCTGGCCCAAAGGGCAGGCCCGGGTCAAAATAGGCATTTTTAGAGACCGGGCTTTTCAGTTTTATTATCCCGAAAATCTGGCCGCCTTGGAGGCTTTGGGAGCAGAGCTTGTCTTTCTGGATGCCCTTGAAACCAGCTCCCTGCCATCAGATCTAAGTGCCCTTTACATCGGTGGAGGTTTTCCCGAGACCCAGGCCGAAGAACTTTCCGCCAATGAAACTTTCCGCCGGGATTTGAAGATCGCCCTGGAAGAAGGGCTTCCGGTTTACGCCGAATGTGGTGGGCTCATGTATCTGGGGCGTACGCTCAGATGGCGGGGTAAAACTTACGAAATGGTAGGGGTCTTGCCCGTTGATTTTGAAGTCAAAGAAAGACCCCAGGGGCACGGTTACGTGAAGGCCACTGTAGTTAAGCCCAACCCGTTTTACCCTGTGGGAACCAAGATTCTGGGGCATGAATTTCATTATTCTCGCCCAGTAAACGTGAAAGAAGATCAAATTTCCTTGGTTTTGAACTTGGAAAAGGGCCATGGTTTCGTGCAAAAACTTGATGGCGTGGTTTACAGAAACGTTTTTGGGGCCTATACTCACGTACACGTTTTGGGCCAGCCCCTTTGGGCAAAGGGTCTTCTGGAAGCGGCCCAGAGATGGAAAGCCGGAGAGCGGAGTGACTGGCGTGTGGTTTCTCCGCCAGAATTTTTGATGGGTGCTTATCGCCAAACCAAAATTTAACACAGTAAGGAGGAGCTTATGTTTGAGATCACCATCGATTACGACAAGTGTCAGGCGGATCAGGAGTGCATTGAGGCTTGCCCCGCACAGGTCTACGACGAAGGCGAAGACGGAAAGCCCGTCATCGCTCGTCCCGAAGATTGCCTTGGCTGTGAGACCTGTGTGGAAGTATGCCCCACCGGAGCCATCACGGTAACCGAGATCTAAAACGTCTAGTTAGTAGTAGAAGGGGAGGGCCCTTCTGGGGCCCTTTCCTTTTTAGGAAGTCTGGCGAGCTCCTTTTCTAGGTCGTCTGCCACCTTAAAAAATTCTTTGTAACGCTTGGCTTCGAGGAGCTCTCTAAGATAGCGCAAACGAACTTCCCATTTGAGTCTTTCCCGGGGATTTATCCGAACCTCTTTCCAGCGTGATACAATCTTCGCAAACCTCTTTTCCGCCTTGTCTTTCAGTTCTTGTTGTTGTTTGAGGGTCTCCTGTCTGGCCTTCTTGGCGTAATCAATCGCCTTCTCGAAATAAAAACGCGCGTGTGAATATTTCTCCTCCGAAAAGGCTTTGAGACCCTTATCGTAATATTTACGGGCCTTTTCCCAGAGATCCGGGGTATAAAAAGGGGCTCCCTCCCAATAGGCCTCTTCGAGCGTCTGGAGAGCTTTTTTCTTCAAATCTTCCGGGGGGCTTTCTTCTTTAAAAAATCGGCCCACGTAGGGAAGACGGGAGAGTTTTTCTCGAATCTTGAAGGGAAAAGAGAACGCAGCCGCCCCAAGCCACACTAAAATTAAAAGCCCCCCCTTTAAAAGAGAGCGCCTTTTTACTATAAAGGGGTCATACTTCATGAAGCGGATTATAAGCACTTAAGGGGTCGATCGTGAAGAGAATATTTTCCATTCTGTTATTGTTGTTCGTCGTGGCCCTGGTGGCTGCTTTGTCCTTCCTTTTCTTTTTCAAATTCGAAGGAACTCCTCCGGAGATCAAAAAGTTCGTCCTTCGGGAGCCCTTGGGCAAAAAAAGCAAGCTCATTTTGGAGGTGAGCGACCAGCGCTCCGGTATCCGGGCCATCAAAATCTACCTCCTTCAGAAGCAGCATCGCGCGGCCCTTTTCGAGAAGCAGTATCCGGTAGATCTGCTTTGGGGCTCACGCGTCAAGGAAGAACACCTCGAGATAACCTTTGAGCCCCTGAAACTGGGTTTTCGCAGTGGCAAGGCCAAGCTCCTCCTGGAAATTAGCGACGGTGCCTGGCGAAACGGTCTCAAAGGCAATCTTCTGGCTGTTGAAAAAGAAGTCCTCCTTGATCTCGATTCTCCACGCATCGTGATTCACTCTCCTATTCATTATTTAAGCCCTGGTGGTAGCAACCTGGTCGTCTACAGCATTTCTGAAAAGGTCCGGCGGCACGGGGTGGTGCTGAACGAAAGATTCTTTGAAGGTTACGAACTTCCGGGAGCCGATAGGCTCTATTTCGCCCTGGTGGCTCTTCCCATACAAGAAAGAGATATTACCAAGATGTTTGTGGAGGCCGAAGATCTGGCAGGCAACAAAGCCCGCCTTCCCGTGGCCTATTACGTGCGCAAGAAGAAATATCGTCACGACGTCATCAACATCACCGATTCCTTCCTCAAGAGAAAGATCCCGGAATTTTGGGAGAGATACCCCGACGTTCCCCAGGGAGATTTGCTCAAGGCCTTCATCTACATCAACACCGAGATGCGTCAGAAGAACAACGCCACGATCTCCAAGCTTACCAGGCGTTCCCAGATAAAGGCCTTTTACGGTGACCAAGCCCTCCTGAGGCTTCCCAAGTCTGCCACGAGGGCCCTTTTCGGGGATCACCGTACCTACTACTACAAACGCCGCGAAATAGGGCGGGCCATACACCTTGGAATCGATCTGGCCTCCGTGGCCAGGGCCCCGGTGCCGGCTGCGGCGGAAGGCAAGGTCGTCTTTGCCGACTATCTCGGTATTTACGGGAACACCATCATTTTGGACCACGGGCTGGGGCTTTTCACCCTTTACGCCCATCTGGCGGGTTTCACGGTCTCATTGGGGGATTCCGTAAAGCGCGGCCAGTTGATTGCCTATACCGATACCACCGGCCTGGCAGGGGGGGATCATCTCCACTTCGCGGTGCTGGTGCAGGGGGTCTTTGTGGAGCCGGTCGAATGGTTTGACCCGCACTGGGTAAAAACGAGGATAAAATCCAAGCTCCCCGTGCCAGGGAAGGCCCCTAAATCCTGATAATTTTTTGCCCCTTGGCCACCTGAAGGAGGTGATCCTTCTCCACCAGCTTCAGGCGGCAGGGAAGCCCGAAGGTCTCCTCGAAGGTCTTCTCGAACTTTTCCGCGATCCGGTGAAGCCCGAGAATGCTGGGCTCAAAGAGCTTTTCGTTTATGGCCACCCAGAGTTCGAGCTCTTCCAGGTAGTTCCTCCGCCGGATGCAGAGGAGATATTCCGGTACGTGGCCATAGGTCTCTTCCAGTAAGGTCTCGATGTAGGAAAGCGAGACTTTGATGCCACGGATGGAGACCCTTCCGTCACTGTGACCCACGATTTGAGAAATCCGGGGGGTGGTCCTCCCGCAGGGGCAGGTCCCTGGCAAGAAGCGGCAGAGGTCTCCTGTCCGAAAGCGGATGAGGGGGTTGGCCTTGACCGTAAGCGTGGTGATCACAAGTTCTCCCGTCTCCCCCTCTTTCACGTCTTCGCCGGTTTCCGGGTCTATGATTTCTGCCAGAAAATAGTCCGCCGCCAGGTGATAGCCCTCTCTTTCCTCACACTCGTAACCCATCCCCGGCCCCACGGCTTCGGTCACCCCGTAGCCAAGGCGCGTATCTACTCCGAGGGCCTTCTCAAGACGCAATCTCTCCGGGGCTTCGATTCCTTCACCCACGAAAACGATGAGACGAAGGCTTTCCGGAGGGCTGATCCCTTTTTCTTGCATGAAATGCGCCAGGTAGAGGGCGTAGGAAGGGGTGGTCACCAGGACCGAGGTGCGAAAATCCCGCATGATGCGAATCCGGTTGGTGACGCTCTGGGGATCGGGTGGAATGACAGAGGCCCCCACTTCTTCCGCCCCTTCTTTGAGCTCTTCGATCCAGATGGACATGCCGGGATCGAGGCAGATCTGGACGATGTCCTCCGAGGTAACTCCGGAGGTAACGAGAAAGCGCGCCGTGAGTCTCCTGATGCTTGCGAGATCTCGCCTGGTAAAACCTTTGACAATGGGAGTGCGCGGCCCCGGGAAGGTGTGGAGGCGCACGATGTCTCTCAGGGGGACGGCAAAGAGGTCGTAAGGGTAGTTCTTTTCCAGGTGTTCGCGGGTGGTGAAGGGGAGTTTCTTGAGGGCGGAGAGATCGGTCACGTCTTCGGGCTTGAGCCCCTTTTCGTCCATGAGTTTGCGGTAGAAGGGCACCCGGCTGTAGACCCGGTTGAGGGTGCTCTGCAGAAGCTCAAGATGCCACTGCCGCCAGCCTTCCGGGGAGAGATACTCCACCTTGTTTTCGATCTCCATCGCAAAAACCCCTAGTCGGTGAATTTTTGGTAATCCTTGCCGAGGTAGGCCCGCCGCACGTCTTCGTCAGCGGCCAGATCCTCGGTGCGCCCCTGAAGGATGATGCGCCCCGTCTCGAGCACGTAGCCCCGGTGGGCCAGTTCCAGGGCCTTGCGGGCGTTCTGTTCTACGAGCAAGATCGTAAGCCCCTTTTCATTGAGGGTTTTGATGGCCTGCAGGATGCTGTCTACCAGTTTAGGTGCCAGACCAAGGGAAGGTTCGTCAAGCATGAGGAGCTTGGGCCGCGCCATGAAGGCCCGGCCAATGGCAAGCATTTGCTGCTCCCCTCCCGAAAGGGTTCCGGCAAGCTGTTTTCTCCTCTCCCGGAGCCGGGGAAAGAGCTCGTAGACGCTTTCAAGGTCTGCCAGGACGGACTCTTTGGGTTCGCGTTTGAAGCGCTGGTAGGCCCCGAGTTCCAGGTTCTCCTCTACCGTCAGGGGGTAGAAGATCTGTCTCCCCTCAGGCACCAGGCTTATGCCACGAGAGACGATGGCAGGGGGTTCGAGCCCCTGGATGGGCTCGTCTTCGAAGAGGATCTCCCCCTGGCTCGGGCGCACCACTCCCATGATGGTGAACATGAGGGTGGATTTCCCGGCCCCGTTGGCCCCGATGAGACAGACGATTTCCCCCTTGCCCACGTGGAGGGAGACGTTTTTGAGGGCCTGCACCGGGCCGTAATGGGTGGTGAGATTCCTTACCGTGAGCACTAGGCCTCGCCTCCCAGGTAGACGGCTATTACCTGCGGATCGCGCTGGATCTCTGCCGGCGGACCCTGGGCGATCTTCTGGCCCTGGTCCAGCACGATGACCTCGTCGGCAAGCTCCATGGTGAGGTTGATGTCGTGCTCCACGAGGAGGATGCTCAAGCCTTCTTCCCGGAGTCTTTTGATGAGAGAGGCAAGCAGGGCCTTTTCGTTGGCGTCGAGGCCGGAAGCCGCTTCGTCGAGAAGGAGCAGGCGGGGTCTTGCCGCAAGCGCCCTTACGATCTCGAGATAGCGCTGAAGCCCGAAGGGAAGGCTTGCCGCCGGCTTGAAGGCCCAGTCTTCAAGCGGCAGGAGACGCAGATAGGAAAGGGCCTCTCGGAGGCTTTCCCTTTCTTTGCGAAAAAACGAGGGAAGCCTCAAGACGCTTTCGAGAAGCGAGACCTTGAAATGGCTGTTGATAGCCAGGAGGACGTTTTCCACCACGGTGAGGTGGCCAAAGATCTCAAGGTTCTGGAAGGTACGAGCAATCCCCAGGCGGGCGATTTTGTAAGGCGGAAGGCCATCAATGCGCTTGCCGTCAAAGTAGATCTTCCCGCTCGTGGGGCGGAGATGGCCGGAGATCATGTTGAAGGTGGTGGTCTTTCCGGAACCGTTGGGGCCGATGAGGGCGGTGACAAGGCCCCTTTTGATCTCAAAAGAAAGCTCGTTTACGGCCTTAAGCCCCCCGAAGACCTTACTGAGCCCTTCGACCCGCAGAATCGTATCCGCCATGTGCTGGCAGGATAATAGGATCTTTCCGGAATTCAATACGTTTCATTTGAGATTGCTCTCATAGCCCAGATCCTCGATCATCTGCTTGTCGGCCTCGATGTTTCGCCCGGAGGTGGTGAGGTAGTTTCCCACCATCAGGGCGTTGGCCGGCAAAAGGGCCAGGGCTTGAAGATCCCGCAAATTGTACTCTCTTCCACCACAGATCCGTATCGCCGCCTCAGGAAGCTCAAACCTCAAGACGCAAAGAATGGCAAGGGCCTTCTGGGGTGTGAGATAGGAAGCCCCTTCAAGGGGAGTGCCAGGGATGGGGTGCAGGAAGTTTACCGGGACGGAATCCGGCGAAAGATCTTTCAGGGTGGCGGCAAACTCAAGCACGTGTTCGGTGCCCTCTCCCAGGCCGAAGAGCCCTCCACAGCAGAGAGAGAGCCCCACCTCCTTGACGCGCAGGGCCGTGAGGTAGCGATCCTTCCAGGACTGCCGGGTGCAGATACGGGGGTAGAAGCTTTCAGCGCACTCGAGATTGTGGTGGTAGCGGTCAAGCCCCGCCTCCTTTAAGGCCTCAAGGCTTTCTCGATCAAGCTGCCCCAGGGAGGCGCAGAGCTTGAGGCCGGGAAGCTCCTCTCGCAACCGCGAGATGGTTTGGAGGAGTCTTCGAAATTCCTTTTTCGAAAGAGAGATCCCGCTGGTGACGAAGCTGAAGCGGTCGATACCCCTTTTAGCGGCCTCTCTGGCCCGGGAAAGGAGCTCCTCTTCGGGAAGAAGCGGGTAGTCCGGGGCCCCGGTGGTGTGGAATTTCGACTGGGCGCAGAATTTACAGTCCGAAGCGCAGCGGCCACTTTTGGCGTTCAGGATGGCACAGGTCTCAATAAATTTTCCGAAAGCCCTTTCTTTCGTCTTTTTGGCTTCGAGCAGGGCCTCGAAAAGATCGGTCTTGCCCTCGAGGAGCTCTCGCAGGTCCCGCATCATGCCACGAAAAGATCCACAAAATCGAATTTTTCCACGTCCACCAGGCCTCTGTCCGTGATCTTGAGGGATGGAATGACGGCCAGTGAGAGGAAAGAAAGGGCCATGAAAGGCTC
>Ga0256835_1000550_pt1 | contig 27322 bp, 20 predicted proteins | sample PIR30metaG_FD_185972 | JGI IMG/M metagenome (GOLD analysis project Ga0256835, IMG submission 185972) | Hydrothermal vent microbial communities from East Pacific Rise, Pacific Ocean - PIR-30 | ecosystem: Environmental > Aquatic > Marine > Hydrothermal vents | place: Pacific Ocean: East Pacific...
GCGATCCACAGAGCCTGGATCTCCACCGGGTATCCCTGGCGGGGTGTGCCGGCCGGGTGGTTGGTGTCCATCCACGTAAAGTGGGTGGGGCTGAACACCAGGCCGCTTTCCGGGTCTACGGAGATGCCGTTGGGCGTGCCGGCCAGGTAATGATCGGCGATGGACACCAGCACCTCGTGGACACTGCGGCCGCCGCAGTCGGCGTCCAGGAAACGCCGGTTCTTCTGGCGCCGGACCAGGTCGGCGCAGGCCGTCACGAACCACAGGGCGGCGTCGGAAGTGTCGCGGTTTGCCGGCGTATCGCCCTGGATCATGTTGGGCAGGGTGCCGTCTTCCTCGAAGCGGCCGAACTGCAGCAGAACCGCACGGGCCGTGCCGGTCTTACCGGCGGCCACCAGCCCGCGCACGAAGATGAGGGCGTCTCGCCCCCAGTCCAGAAACCAGGGATAGCCGGCGATGACGGTCTTGCCGCCGCTGCGCGCGGCCACGTATGTTTCCAGGAACGCTTTGGTCCACGGCAGCACCGGCTGCCGCCGCCGTGCGCCGGCCGGCAGGGGCATGTCCCCTGCATCCGTTTGCTGCGCGGCAGCCGTGTGAACACTGGCCGCCAGCCGTGCGGACTGGCCGCCGGTCAGGAAAACGTCGAAATACCCCGGGCTGAACAGGTCGGAGTCCGGGTCCTGACCACGCAGGGCCTCCTGGGGACGGTGGACCATGTACTGCCACTCGGGTTCGGCATGAAAGCGCCCCCCCGGCAGGTCCAGTTCCAGGCGGCGCCCTTGATCGGGCTGGAAACGCAACCCGCTCTCACGGGCCGTGACGGCTCCCGGCCAGGCGAACTCGGGACCGGTGTGGGCCTTGGTGACGGCATGAAAGCTGCGGTCTTCGATGTCCGGGCGCAGGATAAGGCGCACCGGCCGGTGGTCGCCGAGCATCTCCGGACGGCCGTCGGTCGGGCGGCGGATGAAAGTCAGCCGGGTCTCGTTCCGGCCGGGGACCATTTGCACACACGCATCCAGGCGCACGTGCTGCCCCTGGCCCATGGGCACCCGGAAATGCCAGCGGCCCCCGTGTCGATCGTAGGTGAAACCGTACAGGCAACTCTCGCCGATCTCCGCCGAAAACCCCTGGTAGCGCAGCCAGGCCCGGCATCGGGTGAACATGACACGTCGTTCGTCGGGGCACTCGGGGTTGAGATTGGCCGCCAGCAGGGCGTCGTAGCGGCTGTACAGCCGCCCCCAGAGCACTGCGGCCCGGGACATGGCGCCACGGCCGTTGGTGGCAAGCAGCAGCAGTCCATCGTGCAGCAGTTCCACCCGACGGTAGGCGGGGCGAATGGAGGATACGCTTCCGGCCTCCGGCAAATACAGGAGCGCGCTTTGATGGTGCTCACCCCGCCCGTTGCAGTAGCGCGTCAGCTTCAGTTCCCGGGAACGGGGCACCCGGGGGGCCTCCAGCGGGGAAAAGAGCGCAAAAAAGCCGCCGTCTTCGGCCCGCAGGCCGTCTTCACAGGCCAGGGTCCGACGGCCGGAGGCAATAACCACCCGGAAAGGATCGGGACAGCGAACCAGCAGGAAGTGGCCGGGCGGCACCATCACCTCCCGGCGGGTGTCCACGGGCCAGTCCCACGGGATCACGCGGGACTCGGCACTGTCCGGGTTCAGGCGCCGGCAAAAGGCCTCGGGATTGCGGGAAAGCGCGCGCCCCCCTTCCAGGGGATCAAAGTCACCGATGTCCACCGTGCCGTGAAAGGTCCGAAAGACATCCAGCGCCTTGGCCCGCAGCATCTGTTGCCGGGTGCGACCCGGCAGTTCGGCCCCGCTGGCGGGGTAGTCCGACATTTCGAGGTCCCGATGGTCGGCGGACAGGCACAGCACCTCCCCCGGTTCCAGCTGCACCCGCAGCAGGTCTCGCTCCCGGTCGGGGTGCACCTCACGGCCGCTCAGCAGATCGAAGAGCGGCGTCGCCTGCAGGCCACCGTCTTCCCCGCGCCAGGCGGCCGCTGCCCCCCGGTCGTCGCTGAGGTTGACGACGATCACCAGTCGCTGGCCGCCGGGGCGGTAATGGCGCGCGAGCACAAGGGCGTTGTCCGGCCCCCGGCCGATGACACGCGGCATGCAGCCGTCGGAAAAGCAGGGATGGGCTCTCAGCAGGGTGTTAAGCCGCCGGATGTGGTCCACCTGGTTTTCGGCCGCACCCCAGTTGAGCGAAGGGGCGTCGTGCACATCGATCTTCTCAGTGGCCAGCCACTCCACGCCGTTGGCGAAACCGAAGGCACCGCTCAGCGAGGCCAGGGCGCACAGCGCCGTGCGCATGCGGGCCCACACGGCCGAACGCGCCGCCAGGCGGTTGTTGTCGTGGGTTTCGGCAAAGTGCACCATCAGTCCCTGGCCACGGGAGATCTCCACCGCCAGGGGCAGGTAGGCCGACACCTGGTCGCGGTCGTAGTTCTGGAACAGCTCGGAATAGGCCCAGTTCAGGTTGGCGTTGTCCAGCAGCCGCCGGGTGACCGACACCTTGCCGCCCAGCCCCTCCAGCAGGAAGATGGTGTCCGGGTACTGCGTGCGCACCCGCGCCACGATGTACTCCCAGGCCGGTTCGGGTATCATGTAGCCGGCGTCGCAGCGGAAGCCGTCCACTCCCCGGCGGCACCAGGTCAGGAAAACGTCGGCCATGTACCGCCACAACCCGGTGTGGCGGTAGTCCAGTCGGGTGAGATCCTCCCAGCGCACGCCCCAGGCGCCGGGCACCTCGATGCGGCCGTCGGGGTCGCGCACCAGCCATTCGGGGTGCGCCTCGTGCAGGCGCGCGGCCCATCCGGTGTGATTGATGGCGATGTCGATGATCACGAGGCCCTGCCGGGCGTGGACGGCATCCACCAGCTCGATGAACTGTTCCACCGGGGTTGCCCGGGGGTCGAACTCGGCCAGCGCGGGGTCCACCTCAGTGAAGCTCAGGGCGGCAAAGGGGCTGCCAAAGCGACCCATGCGGCCATATGTCGTGGGGGTGGGATGGATCGGCAGCAGTTGCAGGATGCGGCAGCCCAGGTGGCCGATGATAAAGTCCAGCTCGCGAATCAGGTCTCGAAATTTCCCCGAGGGCGGGATCAGGGTGTAGCCGGCGGCGTCAAGGTCCCGGGCCGGAACTTTCTCCAGCAGCGTAAAGCCGCCGCCGGACTTGTTGGGGCCGAACTGCCGCACGAAGGCGTTGTAGATGATGTTGGCGCAGCAAGTGTGGGCCGGCTCCACGTTCACGGTAACGTTGGGACCCGGCGGCCAGGTGGGCTCCGTGAGGCCGTCCTCCAGAAAGAAGCTCTTGGCCTCGAAGTGGCCCACCTCAGTGAGGGGCAGGGTCAGCCGGAAAACGCCCGGCCCCACGGCCGGCATGGGTATATCGGCCCAGTCCTGCCCCAGGCGCGCTTCGCGGTGGTCCACCTGGCGCCGGATGGCCCTTCTCTGCAGGTCGGCGCGGCCCAGGTTGGTGCGCAGCCAGGCGCCGCCGGGCCGCGGACGGTCGATGGTCAGGGTAAACGTCTGGCAGTCGCCGCGGAAGCGCAGCCGGCGGTCGCCCGGCGGCGGGTCCTGGATCAGGCGGTCCGAAACGGTCATGACGGGCCCTGTATCACCAGGCGCCCGGTTTCACAGCCTATGTGCCGGGCGATAACCGGGCATTTGGCCTTGAACAGGAACACGATGGGATAGTCCTCGTCGGACAGGGTCTCGTAATTGCCCTGGCCTTTGGCAATGACCAGGTCGGCCTGGCGAAAACGGTCCCTGAACTGCGGTGCGCATTCCGCCAGCACGGTGCCGGGGATGTCGGAACCATTGTCGATGACCGGCACCAGCTTGGTCATGCCGCTCATTTCGGCATCGGTCATGGTGACGTCGTTGATCACGGGCCGGCCGCGCACGACGAAAGTGACCTCCCGGGGCAGGAGCTGCTCGATGAGCAGCCGGTCGAAAACAATCTCGCCGCAGTTGTCGCCGAGGTAAAGAATCCGACCGGCCCGTTGCAGTGCTTCCCGGAATCGCCCCAGGTCACCAAACAGCTCGGCGTCCAGTGCCTGTGTAATGGATGCCGAGATCACTTTTTCATCCAGATCCGACAGCGCCCCGAAATCGATAACATTGCCGGCGATGGCCAGCCGCACGGCGGTTTCCAAGGGGTCGTCGGCCTCTTCGACCCGGGCCCTGCATTGCGGATAGAGGGCCAGGGCGGCCCGGTTAAAGCGCTCTTTGACCGCCCGGTAAGGGTCGGCGTCGTCGCACAGCTCACGGATCAGCCGGTGAATGCGGCGCCCCATGACCGGCGGGGACTGGTCCATGGGCATGCGGCCCGCCATGTTCAGCACCCCGCGCAGCACCGCTTCGTGGATCTTCTCGTCGGAGGTGGCCATGCGGGCCGCCTCCAGGGCCTGACGCACGAAACAGGGAATGCAATCGAGATAGGTTTGCATGAGAATCGTCCGTTATCTGGAATGTGAAAATCACCGCCCCCGGTTCAACATATAGTAACAAAGGCCGGCCGCTTTTGTTTGGCAATGGCTGATGCGCGGTGGGGGATCAAACCGGTGGCAGATTCCCCACGCCGGGCAACACGTACTTGGGATGGTAGGCGTACTTCTCCAGGTCCGCCTCGGCGGTAACCCCACTCAACACCAGAACGGTATCCATTCCGGAATGAATGCCGGCAATGATGTCTGTCTCCATGCGGTCGCCGATGATGGCGGTTTGTTTGCGTGTGCAGCCCAGCATCTTCCGGCCGTGTCGCATCATCAAAGGATTGGGCTTACCCAGAAAGTAGGCTTTGATACCGGTGGCCATTTCGATGGGGGCGATGAGCGCTCCGGTGGCCGGGACGATCCCCTTTCCCATGGAATCGGTGAGATCGGGATTGGTGCCGATTAATTTGGCGCCGTTTTGCACCAGTATCACGGCACGCTCGATTTTCTCGTAGGAATACGAACGTGTCTCACCTACCACGACATAGTCCGGGCTGACCTCGTTCATGGAAAAACCCGCCTCGTATAGCGCGTTGATCAGCCCCGCCTCCCCGATGACATAGGCACTGCCGCCTGGGCGCTGGGATGCCAGGAAACTGGCCGTGGCCTGGGCGCTGGTATAAAAATGCCGCGCCCCCACCTCTATGCCGAGCCGCGCCAGCTTCTCAGACAGTTCGCGGGGGGAGCGTTCACTGCTGTTGGTCAGGAACAAGAACTTTTTTTTCTCGGCTTTGAACCAGTCAATCAATGCATGAACCCCGGGCAACAGACGGTTGCCGTGGTAAATGACACCGTCCATGTCGCAGATGAACCCCTCTTTGTTACGCAGTGTTTCTAAATTCACTCCAGCAGTCCCCGTTTCGTGTGTTTTCAACAATATAGTCATACCCCAAAGACCTTCCGAACCCGTCTTCAGACCGGCGTCGCATCCCTCAGCCGCAGGCGCTTTGGGCGGTCAAGACTAGTGTCTGGGGCCGTGTGTCACCAAGTGGGTTTGGCGTAAGGCCAATGCTGCCGGATATGCACGACGACCACAATCATGAATGCAAGGGCCGCCCATTCATGTACAGCGACGCAGAAATGCCGCAGGGAGACCAACAAGCCGCTGCGGGCGTTGGATCCTGTGGGCAAAACCAACCAATTCAACAGTCCCGTACCCGCCAGAACGACAAAGAGGGGGGAAGGAAATCACAGTCACGACCCACAGCTTCGATGATTTCATGGTCCCCATGCCGCGCTCCTGTCGTTGTCGATTCCTCGAATGCTTCCCGGCGGCAAAATCCGGGCATCAATCGGGCCCGGCAGAATCTCCTGGTCGGATGTCCCGGCAGGCAATCCCCGCTCATTCCGAAACAAACAGCTTTTCAATCTGTTTGAAGCGTCTTTCCCCTTCCGCGTCCAGCGGGCCGTCGGCCGTGTTGATACGGTAGATGAGGTCGAGCACCCGGGGCCCTTCCTCCTCGTGCCCGGCCATCAGCTTGGGGATGGCCGCTATGGCCCGCTTCTGGTCCAGCAGCAGCATGTAGTACTGGTCCCGCAGCACCTCTTTGAACCTGGACAGCGGCAGGCTGTCTTCCTGCTGCGCCCGGTATCTTCGAATGACCTCGAATTCCCGCTCGTCGACCACCTTCCCGGGCATGTTGACGTACATCATGCCGCGCAGCGCAGCCTCGCGCGGACCGCCTTTTTCGATCGCTGCCAGCAGCTCTTTTTTCCGGCGCGCGACGCGCTCCAGGTGGAGGGGATCCTTTCCGGGGTGCCTTCTGGGCGGGTCGTCGGAGGCCCGCAGGCCCATCAGGGCCTGGACCCATGGCTGACCGTAGAAGGCGAAAAAGGCCTGCTCGGTCATCCTGTCACGCCAGTCGCGGTAGGCGTCCAGGCTCTGGATGACCAGGTCCGAAAAGGCCTCCTGCCACTTCAGGAAGGGGTTGTCCGGATCTACCGGCCGCCGGTTTTCCTGCACCCAGCGGGCAGCCGGGGGCAGCAGGGTCATCAGCGGGTTGCGGTCGGAAAACAGATCGTAGCTTATCCGCAGCGGGTGCAGGCGCCGCAGCCACTCGGCCGTGGTGTCGTTGGACATGGCCCGCACCAGCGGCTGGAGCATGGTGCGATAGAGGCCCAGGTTGGTTTCCGACAGCCGCGCCACTCCGGCGAAACAGCGCTCGTCATCAAGATCATTGCCGCCCAGGGCCCGGATGTCGTCCAGCGTGCGCTCCTCGAAACGCGAGATGTAGTCGCCGGTCACCAGGTCCTCGTTGAGTGTGTCGTCGGAGGCCTTCTCGATAACCGCCTCGTAGAGGCCCGGCGGCAAACAGTCGATAAGGTCGATGTTGCTGGTGAACTCGCTGTGCTCCTTCCGGGCCACGCTGCCGGAGACGAAGATGCCCAGGTGACCGATGTGGTCGTGGATGGCGTAGATGATAGTCTGGCCCATGGCGCGGATGTCGTCCACGCTGTCGTAGAGATCCAGGATCCAGTCCAGCGCCTGCTGGGGCGGGGTGATGTTGTCGCCCTGCGAACAGAAACAGATGATGGGCGAACGGATGTTGCGCAGGTCTATCCGCTTGTTGTCCGAGGTGATGAGCTTCGCCGTGCTGAGCTTGTTGCCCACGAAGAGGTTGTCGACGATGTACTGGATCTCCTCGCCGTTGAGCAGCACGTGGCCGGTCCACCAGCGTTCAAAGCCCAGGTAACGCGGCACTTCGGTGTCGATGTGGGAGTACAGGTTGTACTGCTTGGACCACAGGGTGTTGGCGGGATTGAGGTTCTCGAAGTTTACGACCAGCCATGAGCCGTCGAAGATGCCGTTGCCCAAATCGCTGGCAAGCGCCGTCAGCCAGCTGCCTCCCAGCATGCCGCCGCTATAACGCATGGGGTTCTTTCCGTGCACGCCGGCCCAGTACGACAGCGGCGATCCGGCCGCGATGATGGGGCCACACCGGTCGGGGTAGACCGCCGCCATCATCATGACGGCCCAGCCGGCCTGGCAGTTGCCGATGATGACGGGTTTTTCGTCGGCATCGGGGTGCAGGCCGATGACGTGCGCCAGGAAACGGGCCAGGGCGCGCATCACCGCCTCGATGGTCTGCCCCGGTTCGGGACGGGGCGAAAAGCCGATGAAGTAGCAGGGGTGGCCCTCGGCCAGGATCATGCCGATCTCGCTGTCGGCCTTGAAGCCGCCGATGCCCGGCCCGTGGCCGGCGCGCGGGTCCACCACCACGAAGGGGCGCTTGGTCTCGTCGACGGCGGTTCCCTCGGGAGGGTGAATCTTCACCAGCCCGTAGTTGACGGGTTCGGGCAGGGTGCGGCCGTCGACAACCAGTTCGAAATCGTAGTCCAGCACGTTGGGCGCTTTGCGCGCCATGTGCCGGTGGTACTGGTTGCCGCGTCGGCGCATGGTGTCCAGGTAAAGGATCGTTCGCTGGGCGGCATCGATCAGGTACGGGGTCAAAGGGTCGCTGCCGGGCGGGTTCCCGGCGGCCTTTTTGTCGTCTTTCATTGTGAGTTCTCCGGCCTGCAGCCATTGGTCCCGGATGAGCCTTAGCGGCGGCAGGCGCCGTCCTCCGCGCGCGGGAGCTCTACTACCCCTTGGATCCCAGCCGCAGGCCGCCGTGGATAAAAAACACTTCTCCGGCCAGGGCCTCGTTCTTGTAAATATCGCCCACCAGCTGGGCCACTTCCCCAGGCTCGATGAGCCGCCCGATGGGCACCTGGGACAGGATCTTGTCCAGCGCCTTCTGGTTCATCCCCTTGACCATGGCTGTGCCCACGTAACCCGGCGCCACCGCCACGCAGCGGATCTTGTCCGCAAGCCCGCGCCGGAAAAACTCCGCCGTGATGACCTTGGGCATGACCGACATGGCGGCCTTGGTGGAGGAATAGTTGATCTGTCCGGCGGTACCCAGCGAACCGGTGGAGGAAATCAGGCAAATCAGCCCCTTGCAGTTGTGGTTGATCATACGCTCGGCGCACTCGCGCACGGTCAGAAAGACGCCGGTCAGGTTGATGTCGATGACCAGCTGGAAATCGGACAGGGACATCTTGCGGGTCACTTTTCCGGTTTCGCGGTCCGGGGAAACCATCATGCCGTCGCGGATGATGCCGGCGAAAGGCGCCACCAGGTTGATCTGTCCGAATTTCTCGATGGCCGCATCGGCCAGCTTGCTGTTGTCTTCCTCGGTGGTCACGTTGGCCGCCACCGAGAGGACTTCTCCGCCAAGTTCCCTGAGTTCCGCCTCGGCCTTGTCGAGCAACTCCTGTGCAATGTCGGCGATGACCACTTTTCCGCCGTTATTGACCCAGTATTTGGCCAGTTCCAGGCCGATACCGCCACCTCCGCCGGTGATGACCGCTACGGAATCCTTGATTTCAAGTATGGTATAGTCCTCCTGTGTCTGTCGGCGGATGTATTCGGATCAATATAATGAAAAAAGGGACATTTAGCTATCGTATCAGGAATACACTGGAAAAGAAAGGCGCAAAACCAACGCTCCGCCGGCGCCTGGCGGGCCGACGCCGGGGCTTCCGGCATTGCCGTCACTGTTCTTCCCCGTCGGTCCGCGAAAGGTCCTGCAGGATTTTTTCGACCGATATCGTCGAACCCGAGCCGGAGAGCATACCCAGGTGGGATTTCAGCAGGGCCAGCCGCTGGGCCGGCTCGGCCCCCGCCCCCTGAAACTCGGCCAGGGCGGCCGACACCAGGGCCAGCTGCCGCTGGATCAGGCTGTCGGGGTGTCTGCGGATCTCTTCCAGTCCCGAGAAATACGCGTTGGTCAACTGGTCCGTCAGCGCCCGGCAATCGGCCAGCCGCTGGTTGAGTTCGGCCATGTTTTCCTTGAGCGACTCGAACTCGCTCTCGGGCAGTTTCTCCTTTTCGATGCCGCCCAGCATGTCCAGTTCATTCTGCAGCCGCCGGCAACGGGCCGTGGTGTTGACGATGGACTCGGCCGTGAACAGCGTCTTCCAGATCAGGGCTCGGGCGGCCTGGGCCTCTTTTTCGGACTTCAGGCCGGCGCTCTGGCGGAGATAGTCCCGCAGCCGGTTCAATTGGCGGCGGTCGGGTCCGGTGCCCGCCGACAGTTTCTCCAGATCTGCCGCCAGGGATTCCGGGGTGGCAGCCTTTTCCGCGGACCCGGTGCTTTGGGCGGCCGTGGGGTGCAGCGCGGCCCATTGCCGGCGCAGCATGTCGGTGCGGCTGGCGGGCGTCACGATGCCCGAAAGCACCACCCGGAAGCCCAGGTCCCGGCTGCGGTAGGGTCCCTGGTCCAGGAAGAAGGGCATTTCTTCGCGGCGGCCGGGCATAATCTCATCGCGGTGCTTGCGAAAACTGCCGCCCTTGATTACAAAACCGCCGGCCGCACCGTGCAGCCGTTGATCCACCGAGAAACGGAAGAGATCGAGCGTCATTTCGGCGGCGTTGCCGGCCGTGTCGAACAGCCCCAGGGGATTGGCGCAGCGTGTGCCGATCCAGGCCAGTTTTTCCGGCGACTTGGCGGCGCCGGTGTCGGTAAAAACGGCGTAGTCGGAAAGTGGCCGGTCGTAGAGGGGGAAAAAGGCTTCGCTGTCGATGGCGGACACGTCCACACGCTGTCCACCACGGGCAGCGTACTCCCACTCGGCCTCCGTGGGCAGGCGGATGTAGGCCCGACGGCCGTCGGCCAGGCGGGGAAGGGCGTCGGGGCGGTTCTTGAGCAGCCACTCGGTGTAGCGCCGCGTGAAATCCACGGCTTCGAACCACGAAACATCGGTCCGCGGGCGCGGGTCCTCGGCCGTGTAAGTGGCGTCCCAGCCCGGGCAGTCCTTCTCCATAACCACCTGCCACTGGTAGTTGGAAATCTCATACTTGCCGATAAAATAGTACAAGCTACCCACAGTGCCGTCGCCAGGCGGGGGGCAGGCGCGTCTGTCCGCGGCCGCAACGGTCACCTGCTCCCGCCAGGCCGGGGGCAGATCATCGAGGCGGAAAGCGCCGGCCAGGGCCGTACGGTGCCGGGCGTCCATGAAACGCTCCCGCACCCGGCCGCAGTCGGTGCAGCCCAGTTCCAGGTCCAGGTCGTCGAACAGGTACACCGACGGGATGCACACCAGGCGCAGGATCAGTTTGGCGCCGCAGGGCATGGGCAGTTCGAAGTCGCCGGGCAGAGGCGTAGGGTTGACCATGTCTTTTACGATGGGGACGCGGTCGCTGCGTTTGTGCTGGTAGGCCGGGCAGTCCACGGCCCCGGCAGGCGGCACCAGCAGTGTCGTGAAAAATAAGACCAGCACAACACACCACATTCGACGACAGAAATATTCAGCCATGCTCATGAAAACCCCAAAAGCGCCGGTTTCGTGTCTTTCGCGGACGGGAATAAAGGGATTTCTTTCCCCGGCTGTGAAATGGAACCGGAAACCGTTCTTCATACATCCCGGATGACCGTGGAGGGTTCGATCCGGGTCACCCGGTAAGCTGCCAGGCTGGCGGCAATGACGCCCAAGGCCAGGGTGACGGCGAAGGCCGCCGCCAGGTGCAGCAGCGACAGACGGCAGACGTACTCGCCGACCGCCAGGTAACGGGCGAACAGGCGGTTGATGATCAGCGCCGAGGCCCCGTAAAGGCCGGCGGCCAGAGCGGTGCCCAGCACGCTGGTGGCTACGGACTGCACCACCGGGAACCAGACGATGCTGGCGGTGGAAAAGCCGATCAGACGGATGACACCCAGGTGGCGGCGCTTGCGGTTGACGCCCGCCAGCACGTTGCTGGCCATGGAGGCCAGGTAGCCGCACACCGCCACCAGCGCGATGAGCCGAAAGATCAGGCTGAAGGAACGGTCCAGCCGCTGAACCACCTCGATCTGCTCGGCCCGCGTATAGACCTCCAGCCCCTCGGCCTGCAGCCGGTCGCGCAGCGTGATCAGGTCGTAAATCGAACGGGCGTAGAGCCGGAACCCTGGGTACTGCCGGGCCCCGGCGGGTCTCGGGGGGCCGGGCCAGCCGAACAGGGCCGAGCCAAACCCGTCGCGGTAGTCCTCGGTGGCCTCCAGCAGCGCCAGGCGAATGAAGGCAGCATCACGTGAAAACGTGCCCTCCGGCAGCACGGCGGCCACCGCCAGGGGCAGGGTCACCTGCTGCTTGACGCCGTTCACAGCACGCCCCACGCGGCCCGTGATGGTGTCACCGGCCTTGACGCCGATCTTGCGGGCGGCCGAGGCCGAAAGCACCACCTGGTGATTGTCGGCCGGCACCCGGCCCCACTTTTCCAGCAGCGGGTCGCCCTCTCCCGTTGGGATCAGGTCAACGGCCAACGTGCGTGTGCGTCCACCGCTGCGGCGCGATAGGATCATGCTAGAGGCGATGGAGCGCGTGCGGGGAATGACAAAGGCCACCTCCGGCAGCGCAGCCATTTCGGCGAACCACTTCTGCCCGTAATGCCCGCTGCCGATGGGCGATATCTCCAGGTTGCGCGGGTCTCTCACCAGACGGTCCACCATGGTGTTGATGATGCCGCTCTTGACGCCGAACAGGATCAGCAGCGGCGCCAGAATGGCGGCCAGGCCCATGACGGCGCAGGCCGACAGCAGGCGTTCGTGGAAATAGTCCCGCAGAGACAGACCGATGATCGTCTTGAGTCCGTGCATCGCCGCCTACTCCCGCCCGCCGACCTGAGCGCGCACGGCGCCCCCGGCTGCCTGGGTGAGCTGAAAGCGGATCGGCCGGAAATCCAGCGCCTCGACGCGGTCCCACTCGTGGGTGGCCACGATCAGGGTGACCCCTTTCTCCTCGGCCAACGCGGTAAATAGGCCCATGATCTCTCCGGCGTTGATGGGGTCCAGCGAAGCAGTCGGTTCATCGGCGATAACCACCGCCGGCTGGTGGGCCATGGCGCGGGCGATGGCCGCCCGCTGGCGCTCTCCCACAGACAGCTGGCTGGGGTATTTCTTCAAGTGCCGGGCGATGCCCAGCTTCTCGGCTACGCGCTCCACGGACCCATCGTCGGGCAGGCCCAGCCCGCGGCGGCTGAGCGCGATGTTGTCGCAAATGCGCAGGAAGGGCAACAGCCCGCCGGTCTGCAGCACGTAGCCGATACGCCGCATGCGCACGCGGGCCAGACCGTCGATGTCCCGCTGCCGCCAGGCGGCGCCGACGTCCATCGACGGCAGGCCACCGCCCCCGAAGGTGAATTCGTCCGCACGGTCGGGCTCCAGGATCATGGCCAGCAGGTCCAGCAGCGTGCTTTTGCCACACCCGCTGTAGCCCACCAGGGCGACCTTTTCGCCCTCACGGATGGTCAGGCGGGGAACGCTCAGCTCGAACCCGGGCGCCCCCTCCCAGCGCTTGACGACGCTCGCCAGGCGAAACACCTCACCCCCGCCGCCCGCTTCGGGATCGGCGGGTGCCGGGGACTGCCGATGTTGGTCCATTTCCGTCAATACCATCTCCTGGCGTCGGTGAACGGGGGGTCAGGGCATCATGCTCAGCGGCACGCGGTAGACGCTGTCGCCGGGATCGGCGGCCCCGAAGCTGGTCCAGTTGGCCACATCGTCGTGGTACTGCCGATAGCGCTTGAGCTTGAGTTTCAGGTCGTCGATGAGGGCCTGCTGTTCGCCTACGCTCATGCGGTACCAATCCTCTTCGGTCAGGCGCATGATGTCGCTGCGGTAGGGCAGGTCGTCCAGAAATTCTCCCAGCAACCCCATCTGCCTCAGGTTCTCGGCCGGCTTGAGGCTGAACTGGTTGGGGTCCCGCGAAATGCGGGCGGCGGCCGACAGGATGCCCTGGAAGAAATCCCGCGCACCGGTGCGCTTGGTGCGCTGGGCCTGGTCCAGGATCACTTTGAGCCGCTGGTACAGGTCGCTCAGCTGGTTCTTGGTGAGCAGCACCGTGACCTTGAAGGCCGGGATGTCCGGGCGCGCCAGGTCCATGTCCGACACCCACGAGGTTACCACGTGGGGCGCCTGCACCTGCTCGCGCTGGCCCAGGAAGTCCAGCTGCATGGCGTAGCCCAGGATGGCGGCCTTGCGTTCAGCATCGGCCACCACGTCACCCCCGGCGGCGGTGCGTGTCGGCAGCTTCAGGCGCTTTCCCTGGCCGGTGGCCGCCACCAGGTGGACCATCTGGGCGGCCACTTTCTCCACCACCCGGCCGAAGGTGCGCGTGCCGCTGGCCACCTGGCTGGCGTCGATGGGCACGTAGAGATTGCCCAGGGTGGGGTCGGACTGTCCCGTGAGCACCTTGTACTGGGACTCGGCATAGGAGATGTTGCCGAGTTTTTTGCCCAAGGGGGTGCGAATGTGAAGGGCGAAGATTTTGACCCCCTTGGCCTCGGCCGCATCGGCAATTTCACGCTCGTTGAGTCCGGTGGAGGACCACGGGTCGTCGGCACGAATGGCGCCGGCATCGGTGATCAGGAAGATAATGCGCGACTGGTAGGGGCCCCAGTCCATCTTGTCCAGGGCGGTCTTGATGCCCGCAAAGGCGTCCTCGTTAAAGGACTGGGTCGAAACCCGGGCCTCGCGGGTTTGTTCCAGGGCCTTTTCGAAGGCCTGGCGGTCGGTGCCGTCGCGCAGGCCGGACATGACCTTGCTGACGTACTCCAGCTGGGGGGTTTTCTCGGTGCTGTTGCGGAAGGCTACCAACCCGAAGGCCACTTTGTCGGCCAGGCCGGCCTGCTCGATGGCGTCGTAGATCCGGCGCACGGCCTGGCGTGTGCGCTGGATGTAAGGCTTCATGGATATGGTGGTGTCGATGACAAACACGATGGCCGTGCGCAGCTCGCGGCGGGCCACGGGCAGCTGCCAGTTGCCCGGGTCGATGGAGGCCACCTCAAGGAACTTGACGCCCTCGAACAGCTGCACGGTCTGGAAAATGGGCATCAGGTAGAAGCGTTCCCGGGAAACGGCATGTTCGGCGGGCTCCATGGCTACCACCGGCAGGTCCGCCGGTCGCGCCCCTTCATCCGAACGCGCGGCCGCGAAACGCTGGGCCAGGGCGGCGGCCTCCCGGCCGGGAGACTTGCTGCCCGCTACGTTTTCCAGGGACTTGAGATCTTTGAAAAACAGGACCGGCTGGCGGCCCGACCTTTCGGTGAACACCAGAGTCAGGGCCTGGCGCCACTGCGAGGCCTTGTCGGCCGGCAGCCAGCCGCTGATCTCGCAACTGCTGGACGGCCCGACCTTGAGCCACTCCGTGCCGTCTTTCTGCACACGCTCGTAAATGTAGAACACCGTGAAAGGCTTGACCGGCGACTCGACCACCGGTGAGGCGGCATCGGCGGCGGTGTGCAGTTCAGCGCCCGGGTGGGTGACGACGCGCTGAAAAAGCGTGTGCTTGCCGGGCAGCAGCAAAGGCTTGCAGGGTTGGGCCAGGACGGCGGCCGAATCAAATACCAACAGGCCGACCAGCAGCAACGCGGCCGGTACGACGACGGTCAACAGGGAGGCTCTCGCAATGCGCATGATCAAAGGTATCCTCCGAAAGTCTGTCATGGGTGTGTCTCAGTCCCAGTGGTTCAGGAGTTCCCGGGCCTCCCGGGACCCCTGCCGGGCCTGCTCCTCGAGCCAGCCGCGGAGGCGGTCCAGCAACCGTTGCGCTTCGGGCCGGCCACCCTTGAGCGCCTCGCGGTACCAGTCACGGGCGGTCTCGGGGTTTTTTCGGATGGTGCCGCTGGGCTGATCGTCGGTGGGATCGTAGTACCGACCTACAGCCAGGGCGGCCGCGGGGTTTCCGCTGTCGGCGGCATACTCCAGCAGCAGAAAAGCCGCATCGGCCCGTTCCGGGCTGTCGGGCAGGGACCTGGCCAGCGATACCGCCTCCTCGGGGGTGACGCCCTTTTTCAGGGCCCCACGGACCTTTTCCAGCACCGGCGCATCGGGCGTGTAGGCCGGCGGCGGAGGCGGCTTCACCAGCGGTTTCTGGACCGGCTGGTTGGCCATGCGCGGCAGCTTGGTCTCCATCTTCGGTTGGGCTGCCTGCCGTTCGGCGGCCGTTTTTATGCGGTCTTTCATCAGGAAATACCCCACTGCGGCAGCGGCCAGCACGATCAGCGCCACGATGATCAGCAGGGGGGCCAGCTGGATTTGACCGGCAGCTGTCGTCCCTGTCCGGTTCTCATTGAACGGATGTCCCATGGCGGACGCACCTCCTCGGCGTCTCTGGTTTCCAAAGCGACTTCCCGGCCGGGACGCGGCGTCAGAGAGGTCGACGGCAAACATGGCTGTCTTCAAGGGGCGAGGGCTTTTCGTCGGCGCAGGACGTGTCTTCGGCTGCCGCCGCTTCCTCGCGCAACATGATGCGGGCGTCGGCCACCACACAGTCCTGCGGGGTACCGAATACCGGGTTGAGATCAATGGACGTAAAGCGTCCCTCGAGCTGCATCACCAGCTTGGAGAAATTCACCATCATGGCCACCAGCCGCTCGGGATTGACCGCCGGGCTGCCGCGGTGTCCCAGGATCAGCCGACGCCCTATCAGGCAGGTGACCATGGACCGCACGTCACGGGCCTCCAGGGGCGCCATACGCACACTGACGTCTTTGTAAATCTCGACGGCGGTGCCGCCGATGCCCAGCAGCACCACGGGGCCAAACTGGTAGTCCATTTTTGCGCCCACGATGAGTTCGACCCCGCCCAGACTCTCCTCCACCAGCACGCCGGCGAAACCGTCGATGCGCGCAAAACGGTCAAAAGCCGCCTCCAGGCTGCTCTCGTCGCGGATGCCCACCGCCACGCCGCCGACCTCGGTTTTGTGCACCACCCGAGGCGAGACCACCTTGGCCACCACGGGGTAGCCCACCTGGCGGGCGAAAGACAGGGCGTCGGCCTTTTCCCGCGCCCAGACATAGCGGGGCGTGGACAGGCCGGCGAGCTTGAGCAGCCGCTTGGCCTCGGGCTCCAGCACCCAGCCGGCGTTTTCGGCCTCGGAGAGAATGCTTTCGATGGCTGGATCTAGCATGGCTGGCACCTCCTCATGGCATCCGCCATGTAAATGGCCCGCTCGATGGAAGCGGCCACGGGGATGCCGTTGAGCTCAAAGCCTTCGATGAGAATGCGGTAACGCTCCGATGCGGGTACGTAAGCCACCAGGGGCTTGCCCTGATGGCGGTACAGCTGGCTGATGCGCGCCCCCAGATCGCCGCTGATCCCCGGCGAGTACGGCAGCAGCAGGATGATAACGCAGTCGATCTGATCGGACTGGCACAGGCCCAGGGCCGCCTCATAAAAGTCGTCGTCCACGGCGCTGCCCGTGACGTCCACCGGGTTCTTGAGCGAAGCGATGCCCTGGATGTTGGGATGCAGGCGTTCGCGGATGCGCGCCTGCTCGGCCTCGGTCAGCTCGGGCACTTCCAGGCCGACGGCGGCGCAGATGTCCACCGACAGCACCCCGTGGCCGCCGCTGCCGGTGAGGATTCCCACACGCCCCTGGATGGCGTCAGGGTAGCAGGAAAGAGCCTCGCAATAGGACACCAGCCGGTATTCATTGATCACCTCCACGACGCCGTGCTGAGCCAGCACCGACGAAAATACGGTGTAATCGCCGGCCATGGAAGCCGTGTGGCTGGAGGCGGCCCGCTGCCCGCCGGGGCTCTTGCCCGACTTGAGCACCACCACCGGTTTGGGGCAGCGGCTGGCGGCCTGCACGAAGGCGCGGCCCTCCCCGCGGGAGAAGCCCTCGATGTAAAAGGCGATCACGCGCGTCTTGGGGTCGTTGGCCAGGTAGTTGAGCAGGTCAATCTCCCGGATAAGCGCCTTGTTGCCGATGCTGACGGCCAGCGACACGCCCACACCCTCACCCGCGAAAATCACCATCTGGTCCACCAGCACGCCGCCGCTCTGGCTCACGAAGGCCACGTTGCCGGGCTCGGGGCGGACCAGGCGTTCGGCCGGGAGGAAGAAAGTATCCACCACGTTGGGGGCGTAGATGCCGAGGCAGTTGGGCCCCACGAAGGGGAAATCCGCTTCGCGGGCCAGGTCCACCAACTGCTGCTGGAGGTCGGTGCGGCCTACTTCGGCGAATCCGCCGGAGATGACCGTGGCCCCCCCCACGCCGGCGCGAATGCAGGCCGCCATCACGTCCGGCACCAGGTCGGCGCGCACGGCGATGACAGCCAAGTCGATCTTGTCCGGAATCTCGGAGACATCCCGGAAGACCGGGTTGCCCTGCAGAACGCCGCCCCGGGGATTGACGGGGTACACCGTGGCCGGGTACCGGTGCAGGGCCTTGTTGTAGATCACATTGGCCGGGTGTCGCCGGTTGCTCAGAGAGACCCCGATGACCGCCACCGTTTTGGGCTCAAAGAGGGGTTTGAAATTCACTGTCCACCTCCTGGCTGTGCCTGCATCCCGGCATCGCCCGGATGCGGGGCGCCTGCTCCGAATGCCATTGCATATGCATATCCTGTTCATCGGCAGGCGGGGAAAATTCCTCAGTCCCCGGCCGACGGCATCGACGGTCCGCTGCTCCTCAGCGCGGCGTCACCGTGATGACATTGTTGAAGGTGCCGAAACAGTTGCGCACCACTTCGCTGTTCTCGGGATCCGAAATCCACCGGCCGTCCACCTGGAACCGATACTCGTAGCGGCCGGGCGGTATAATGACGACTTTTTTCCAGGCACCGTTCTTTTCCCGGCGCATGGGGTGCTTTTTGGGATCCCACTGGTTGAAGTCGCCCAGCAGCCGGACTTCCCCGGCCTCGGGCTGTCTCAGGATGAAGGTGACACGGCGACGTTTGACTCTGGTCTGGGTTTTATGGTTTTTCTTACTCATGTCAAGCCCCCTCTGGGTTTTGATGGCATTGTTCAAAGGCCAGCGGCGCAGTGCCTCCCGGCAAAATACAGTTATGTGCAACGATGGTGTTGTCTGTCAGGTTTTTCCGGGCAGTGTGACGGCAACTAGCGGCGACTACAGAACAAGGTCACCGGTGACAACCGACCCCCGCCGCACGACGGCCTGGCGGTTGCCCTTGTTGACGATGGTCACCCGCCCGCGGATGACGACGTCTGCCTCGAAGCGCACGTCCCCCCTGACGCGCAGTGATTCGCACGCCACTAGGGAGGGTGCGCCCTCGGGAAAACGGGCGTCGAATTCGTCGATTTTTTCGAAATACCGCGGATCCAAATCGATGTGGAGGGAATCGAGGGAGCGGGAAGGATTGATCCGGAATCCATTTTCCCGGTCGTACACATAGCAGTCCGACCGCAAGGCCAGCAACTGGTTGCATTTCTTGACCGGCAGAAAGCGTCTGCGATCCACCAGAACGCCGGCCGCGCCATCAAACAGGGAAACGGCGGCCCCCATGGCCGTCTCGATCTGGTAGACCGGCGGGCTGCTCTCGTCCCTGGGATCAAGCGTCTTGGGGTTGACGATAATGGGCAGCCGGACGGTTCTCTCACGCGCCACCAAGTCCTGCAGAAAAGGCAGATCGATCCACAGGCTGTTGGTGTTGAAGTAACGGTAGCGGCTAATGTCACGAAAGGCGTCCAGTTCCTCGATGGGGCACTGGGCGGCTTCGCGTAGTACCAGGCGGCCGTCCATGCGCCGCGCCAGGTGCCCGCCCTTGAGGTCCACCGGCGTGCGCTCGGCCACCTCCATCATGAAAGGCAACCGCCGCTGCGTGAAATATCCCAGCAGCACGGGGTCCAGCACGGCGCCCAGGTTGTCCGAATTGCAGATGAACGCGGTCCGTTTGCCCTCGTCGAGCAGTCGCTGCAGCGTGCCCGACGTGACCAGGGCGGTGTAGATGTCCCCGTGGCCGGGAGGGTTCCACTCCAGGGCCGGGTTGGGCGGCCACACCGCCGGCGAAAGATCCTTGCGAAGAATCTTGGGGAACTTGTGCTGTAAAAAGAGAACGGGTTCCTGCGGCGGACGGATCTTCTCCAGCGCCCGGCAGGTGGCCTCGTGGGTGCTGAAGCTGTTCATCAGGGCCAGTTCCGCCCCCTTGGCGGCCGCCTGTTCCACGATCACCTGCAGAAAGCTGATACCGGGTTTGACCTCCAGCAGGGACTTGGGTCCCCGAAGCCCCATGCTGGTTCCCAAGCCGCCGTTCAGGACGATCATGACGGTTTCTTTCAGGGCGTCCCTGCCGGCGGCGACGTACTCCCCGGGCTCCCCGGCCATGTGCACTTCGTCCGCGGACACCGGCGTCAGTTCGGCGTCGCAGATGAAACCCCGCTCACCGCCGGCCACCTCCCGGTAGTAACCGGCAAAGGTGTCGATGACCATGTGCGGCAGGTCCTCCGCCTCCATTTTGCGGATGAAGTCCGGCAGGTGGACATATGGGTCCTTCTTGTTCATAAAGTGAACATCTCTACACCACCGCTTCGATCCAGCCATGGGTGTCTTCCACCCGGCCGTATTGGATGTCGGTAATGGCGTCGAAAAGGCGCTGGGCCACTGGCCCCACCTTGCCGTCGCCCACGGCAATGATCTTGTCGCCGTATTTCAGCTCACCCACCGGGGAGATGACCGCCGCCGTGCCCGAACCGAAAATCTCCTCCAGAGTGCCCTTTTCATGGGCCGCGATGACTTCGTCGATACTAATGCGGCGCTCGGAGGCCTTCATGTTCCAGGATCGGGCTAGGGTCAGCACCGCGTCGCGGGTGATACCCGGCAGAATGCTGCCGTTCAGCGCAGGGGTCACCAGTTCGCCGTCGATGACGAAAAAGATGTTCATCGAGCCGACTTCCTCGATGTACTTGCGCTCCACGCCGTCCAGCCACAGCACCTGGGTGTAGCCCTCCTGCTGGGCCTTTTCGCCGGCCAGCAGGCTGGCGGCGTAGTTTCCCGGCGTCTTGGCCTCGCCCACACCACCCCTGACGGCGCGCACGTGGTCGTGGGAAACCATGATCTTGACGGGGTTGAAGCCCTCAGCGTAATAAGCCCCCACCGGCGAGAGGATGATGAAAAAGCGGTACGTGTGAGAAGCGCGCACCCCCAGGTAGGGATCGGTGGCGATGATGGTGGGCCGGATGTAGAGCGACGTTCCCGGAGCGCCCGGCACCCACTGCTTCTCGATCTCCACCAGCTTCTTGAGGGCCTGCAGGGTGAAGTCCTCGTCAATGTGGGGGATGCACAGCAGGTCACAGGAGCGGTTCATACGCTTCATGTTCTCGGCGGGGCGGAACAGCTGCACGCGGCCGTCGGAGGTGCGGAAGGCCTTGAGCCCCTCGAACACCGCCTGGCCATAGTGCAGCACCATCGTGGCGGGGTCCAGCTCCAGGGCGCCGTATGGCTCGATGCGCGGGTTGTGCCACCCCTGTTCCGGGCTGTAGTCCATGTTGAACATGTGGTCGGTGAACAGGGTCCCGAACCCCAGGTTGTTCTCGTCCGGCCGCGGTTTGAGTTGATCGGCGATGTTGACGGTGAGCTGCATGACGCCTCCTTTTACTTGCTTTTTACTTGCTTTCGTTGCTGCCTGCTGTCCATGGTTCCTGGCTGTTGGCGGTACCGGTTTCCGGGATCTGCTGCGGCCAGAGATCCAGCCCCAGCGATGAGTCATAGTGCCTGTCAAACACGGGCGCGGTGATTTCCAGCATATCAATTTCGGCCTCCAGCAGCCGGGTGGGCGAAAAAAGCCGCCCGGCCACCACCCGCCCCCGGGCGTCGGCCAGGCAGATGTGCGCCCGCACAAATAACCCCCTCCCCTTGCGGGAAACATTCCCGCGGCAGGCAGCGATGTCGAAGGGCGCCTTCTCGTTTTCGGTGACGTAAACCTGCTGGGCGGGATCGAATGCCCCGATAGTGTATTCGCTCACCGTCCCCATGACCGAAAAAGCGGCCGTGTGAACGCCCGCCTGCCGACAGAAAGCGACGATCGCCGCTATCAGATCCCGGCCGTCCGGCATACGCCCCATCCAGCGTCGCCCGACCTTCACCGGCCTGATTCCCCGCAGTTCCATTGTCGTATCGGAATCCACCGCTGCCACACCCCCATCGAACCGGCCGGAGAGGACTTCCGCGAACAGGCCCCCCGGCATCACATTACCCCGCCACGGCAGTGAAAATCAAGCCCGGTGGAAAAATTTTCCATCCGCGTCCGACCGGGTGGTCAGTAGATGGACTCGCCCTTCTCGGCATCGAATATATGCAGGTGCTCTAGATTCATGGCCAGCTGCAGACGGTCGCCGCGCCGAATGAGTCTGCGGCCCTCGCTTTTGGCAATGAAGGCCGTTCCTTCGAGGTCAACGTGCACCAGGGTTTCACTGCCCAGGGGTTCGACCACCTCCACTACGCTCTCCACCCGCCAGTCCTGAGGGAAGCGTCGGCTGTCGATGAGCAGGTCCTCGGTGCGCAGCCCCATGATCACATCCATACCGGCCTCGATGGCGGCCCCCGGTTTTTCGGGAACCGGCACCTGGAAGCGGCCCTCGAAGTCCAGTTTGAGCCCGCCGTCGCCGGCCACGATGCGGGCCGGCACCAGGTTCATGGGCGGCGTGCCGATGAAACCGGCCACGAAGGTGTTTCGCGGGTGCTGGAACACCTCCAGGGGAGTGCCGACCTGCTCAATGTAGCCGTCCTGCATGATGACGATGCGGTCGGCCAGACTCATGGCCTCCACCTGGTCGTGGGTCACGTAGATAATGGTGGCCTCCACCTTGTGGTGCAGACGTTTAATCTCGATGCGCATCTGGGTGCGCAGTTTGGCGTCCAGGTTCGACAGCGGTTCATCAAACAGGAAAACCTCCGGCTCCCGCACGATGGCCCGCCCCATGGCCACCCGCTGGCGCTGCCCGCCGGACAGTTCGAACGGCTTGCGTTTGAGCAGGTCCATCAGGCCCAGGATGCCGGCGGCGGTTTCCACCCGCTGCTGGATCTCGTCTCTGGGAACCTTCTGCAGCCGCAAGCCGAAGGACATGTTTTTAAAGACGTTCATGTGGGGGTAGAGGGCGTAGTTCTGGAACACCATGGCCACGTCCCGGTCCTTGGGCGCCAGGTCGTTGACCACGCGGTCCCCGATTCGGATCTCGCCCTCGGTGACTGTCTCCAGCCCGGCCACCAGGCGCAGGGTGGTCGACTTGCCGCAGCCCGAGGGGCCTACCAGCACGACGAACTCGTTGTCTTCGATATCCAGGTTGATGCGGTGCAGCACCTCGGTCCTGCCGTAGCGCTTGACCACATCCTTGAGGGTTACAGCAGCCATTGGCAATCATCTTTCTTGCGGTTGGGTAAAGCCCTGCCCCATACGGCGCACGCCGTGCCAACGACCTCCTTAAAACCACGTTGCTCCCCGCAAAGTCAAGTCGCCCGGCAAAGTTTTTTACTCCCGGGACCGCCCGGAAAAGAGGTCCGGGCGCAGCCCAAACCGCCCGCGCGGACCAGGCGGGCATTTTTCCTTGACGGATGACAAAATCGCATTTAGGCTGTTACCCTCTTTCAGCTTCCGACGGATTGCGCCCGACAGCACCGTCAGCGTTCACTCTTCAATTCTTGTAAGGAGGACACCACCATGAGGAAACGAAGCGTCATCACAGCTGTAGGCATCATCGCACTGACCTTCTTCTTATGCGGCCAGGTGATGGCCAAACCGATCACCATCCACTGGTGGCACGCCATGCGCAGTGCGCGCGGCGAGGTTGTCAAAGAGATGATCAAGGAATTTAACGCCTCCCAGGACAAATACGTGGTGGTGGGCACCAACAAGGGCAACTACGATGAAACCGTCAACGCCGGCATTGCGGCCATCCGGGCCGGAAAGCAGCCCCACATTCTGCAGTCCTTCGAGGTGGGCACGCTGACCATGATGCTCTCGGGAGCCATCTACCCAGTCTACAAACTCATGGCCGACATGGGCTACAAGGTCAACTGGAACGACTACCTCCAGCCGGTGCTGTCGTACTACGTCAACGACGACGGCAACCTGATGTCCATGCCTTTCAACTCCTCCACGCCCGTTATGTATTACAACGTGGACATGTTCAAGAAGATCGGCATCGCCCCCCTGTCCAAGACCGAGCCCATCACCTGGGACCAGCTGGGCGATATCTGCGCCAAACTTGTCAAGGCCGGCGTTCCCGGCGGCATGGTGACCGCCTGGCAGTCCTGGATCCAGATCGAGAACTACAGCGCCATCCAGAACCTGCCTTTCGCCACCAAGGCCAACGGCTACGAGGGTCTGGACTGCGAACTGACCATCAACAACGACAAGGTCGTGCACCACATTGCACAACTCAAATCGTGGATGAAGGACAATCGCTTCGTTTACGCCGGCCAGAAATACCAGGGCGCCAAGAGCGAGTTCATCGGGCAAAAGGTGGGGGTCTACATGGACTCCATCAGCGCCATCGCCAAGCTGCAGAAGGCCGTCAAGGACTTCAAGTGGGACGCCGCCCCGTTGCCGGTGGAAGCCTGGAACAAGGAACCCCAGAACAGCATCATCGGCGGGGCCTCCAACTGGGTGCTCAAGGGGCACAGCAAGGAAGAGTACAAGGGCGTAGCCGCCTTCCTGGCTTTCCTGGCCACCAACAAGATGCAGGAGTTCTGGCACGAGAAAACCGGCTATTTCCCCATCACCCTGACGGCCTACAGGGACCTCAAATCCAAGGGCTATTACAAAAAGTATCCTTACCAGGAAGTGGGCATCAAGCAGATGACGCGCCGCAACCCCAACAAGAACTCCCGCGGCCTGCGGCTGGGCTACTTCATCCAGATCCGCAACATTATCAACGAGGAACTGGAACTGGTCTGGAACGGCAAGAAAACCGCCAAGGAAGCCCTTGACAGCGCGGTCAAGCGCAGCAACGTCAAGCTGCGCGAGTTCGAAAAGACCTACGAGTAGCGTTACGTTGCGTGTGAAATAACCGTGAGAACATGATCCCGCAGCGGGGCGGCCCCAACAGGGGGTGCGCCCCGTTTGCGGTGGCCACCGCCCGCCATGATCAAGCGCTCCATCTTCAAAAACCGGTTGTTGCCCTACCTGCTGATTCTGCCCCAGATCCTGGTGACGGCAACCTTCTTCTATTGGCCGGCGGCCCAGGGCGTCTACCAGTCCTTGATGCGCAGCGACCCCTTCGGGCTGCACAACCGCTTCATCTGGTTCGACAACTTCATCGCCCTGTTCACCGACCCGCTGTACCTCAAGTCCATCGGCATTACCCTGGTGTTCAGCGCCTCGGTGGCCGCCGTCTCCATCTCCATGGGGCTGTTCATCGCCACCATGGCCAACCGGGCCTTCAAGGTCAAAACCGTCATCCGCACCATGCTGATCTGGCCCTACGCCGTGGCGCCGGCCATCTCCGGCATCCTGTGGCTCTTCCTGCTGCACCCTTCTTACGGGGTGGTGGCCCTGTTCATCGAGAAATACCTTTCGATCCCCTGGAACCCGGTGCTCAACGGCAACGACGCGCTGGCCATGGTCATCCTGGCCAGCGCCTGGAAGGAAATCAGCTACAACTTCGTCTTTTTCCTGGCCGGCATGCAGTCCATCCCCCATTCGCTCATCGAGGCCGCCGCCATGGACGGCGCCAGCCCTTTCCGCCGCTTCTGGGCCATCACACTGCCCATGCTGTCGCCAACGCTCTTCTTCGTGACCGTCATGAACATCATCTACGCATTCTTTGACACTTTCGGCGTGATTCACACCGTCACCCAGGGCGGCCCGGGCGGCGCCACCAACATCCTGGTTTACAAGGTCTACCAGGACGGCTTCATCGGCCTGAACCTGGGCTCCTCGGCGGCCCAGTCTATCGTGCTGATGATCCTGATCATCATCATCACGGTGCTGCAGTTCAAATACGTGGAGAGAAAGGTGCAGTACACGGGGTAACTCGAAATGGTTGAAAAAACGCCCATCCTGGACACATTCACCTACGTTTTCCTGATGCTCGGCATTCTGGTGGTGGGCTTCCCCATCATCTACGCCATCATCGCCGCCACCCTGCCTCTGGACCAGGTCAGCCGGGTGCCCATGCCCATGATCCCAGGCGACCAGCTGCTGGCCAATTTACGTGAGGCCTGGCAGCGCGGCGACCTGGGCACGCAGCTGATGAACTCCTTCATCATGGCCAGCGGCATCACCTTCGGCAAGATCGTTGTATCCATGCTGGGCGCCTTCTCCATCGTCTACTTCGACTACCGCTTCCGCACGGTGGCCTTTGTGACCGTTTTCTGCACCCTCATGCTGCCGGTGGAGGTACGCATCCTGCCCACCTACGAAATGGCCGCCAACCTGCTGGGGCCACTGCAGCCTCTGTGGAAATTTCTGCACATTGACAGCATTATCTCCTGGTTCGCCGGCCACGATATCAAGGTGTCCCTGGAACTCAGCCTGCTGGACACTTACACTGGGCTGATCCTGCCGCTGGTAGCGTCGGCCACCTGCACCTTTCTCTTCCGGCAGTTTTTCCTGACGGTGCCCGAGGAACTGTGCGAGGCCGCCAAAATGGACGGCGCCTCGGCCATGACCTTTTTCACCCGCATCCTGCTGCCGCTTTCCAAGACCAACATCGCCGCCTTGATCGTCATTGAGTTCGTCTACGGCTGGAATCAGTACCTGTGGCCGCTGCTGATCACCACGAATCCCAAGATGACCACAGCCGTCATCGGCCTGCAGAACCTGATCCCCCAGGCCGACGACCTGCCCGAGTGGAATGTGGCCATGGCCGCCGCCCTGATCGTTATGCTGCCGCCCATCCTGGTGGTGCTGTTCATGCAGCGCTGGTTCGTGAAGGGTTTGGTGGACCCGGAAAAGTAGCTTCTCATTTGAAGCTTTTAGATAGAGGCTTGTTATTCCTCTAATGGGGCATAGGGAAAGGGGACGAATTTTCCTTATAAGGCTATTTGCCCATTTTTATTGACAAAAACATGAATCAATGCTATTAATTTTTTATTTTTATTTACAGCATCAGTATATGTGCTGAATGCATCTATCTGTAAAGCAAGGACTGCTGCAGCTGAATTGAACATGAGGCTGAAGATAGGCATATTGGCCACAATCGTGGCGATCGTGTTATGGGCGGCATTCACCTGCGCTGCTGAAGAGTTGAGCATGCCGGACCCCGGGTTGCAGTTGAAGTCCTTTTTGGACAAAATGGCAACTCATCTGAAAAGCGAAGCCTTCAGCCGGGGGAAAAAAACCGGACAGTACAGGGGCACCGTCGCCGTGGCATCGGAGGGTATTGATTTTCGTGAAATGTCGCGCCGCGTACTCGGCAAACAGTGGGAAACGCTAACATCTGAACAACAGGGCCGGTTCGTAGACCTTTTCTCGAAACTTCTGAAATATACGTACATTAAGAAAATCACCCAGGACGCCGATAAGAAGGTGGAAATTAAAAGACAGCGCATCCGAGGGCGACGGGCTGAGGTGAAAACGATGGTGACGGACCAGGGGGGCATAAAGCCGGTCGCCTATCGTATGATTCTCAAAAACCGAAAGTGGATGATTTACGACATCATTGTGGAAGGTATCAGTCTGGTTCATAACTATGGCGAACAAATGCGGGGAATTCTCCGCGATAAGCAGATTGCAGGTTTGCTGACCATGCTGAGCCAAAAAGTCAACAAGCTGGAAGTGCGACAGAGGAGAGGGCAAAGTTAAATCGACACAGGATACGCAGTTGGTTTCTGCCCATGAGGTTGATCACGGGTAAAGGTAATTGACCGGACCACTCAAAAAATATGCTTAAAATCGTTTACCATTGTGCTTTGCGCAACCTCATGCGTGTAAAGTTGCGCTCGTTTTTCACGCTGCTGATCATTAGCATCATTTTTGCATTGTTTCTGATTGTAACATCTATCGGACGCCAGCTTTCCACTCAAATAACAGACACCCTCAATGACAAAAAGATCGACATTGTCGTTCAGTCCAAATATGCCAGTAGCCCCTTTTCTTCCACTATTTCCCGCTCTACC
>Ga0256835_1000551_pt1 | contig 27249 bp, 24 predicted proteins | sample PIR30metaG_FD_185972 | JGI IMG/M metagenome (GOLD analysis project Ga0256835, IMG submission 185972) | Hydrothermal vent microbial communities from East Pacific Rise, Pacific Ocean - PIR-30 | ecosystem: Environmental > Aquatic > Marine > Hydrothermal vents | place: Pacific Ocean: East Pacific...
CATTTCTATATAGTGGGCTTGGTTGGATAGGCTAGTTTTTTACTAAGTCTTAATCCCTTCGTAAATCAGGTCCATTTCTATGTGGGCTTTGGTAGTTGGTTATACAAACTAAATTGAAAGGGTCTTAATCCCTTCGTAAATCAGGTCCATTTCTATCGTAATTGCCCCATTCATTTGAATGGGTACAAATTTCGTCTTAATCCCTTCGTAAATCAGGTCCATTTCTATTTGCTCCCCAGCCGGCATAGGCTGGGGGGCTTTGGTGTCTTAATCCCTTCGTAAATCAGGTCCATTTCTATGCAGGGCACTATTTTTATAGTGTCCAGGCTGGTCGCGTCTTAATCCCTTCGTAAATCAGGTCCATTTCTATACTAATTTCCATTGCTCCCCAGCCGGCATAGGCGTCTTAATCCCTTCGTAAATCAGGTCCATTTCTATCCGTGCACCGAAGAGCCAGCGCCAGGGCCTCTTCAAGGTCTTAATCCCTTCGTAAATCAGGTCCATTTCTATACGGATTCATGATTGGAGAAAAGATGGAGAATCTGGTCTTAATCCCTTCGTAAATCAGGTCCATTTCTATAGCGGACAATATCCGCCCAATAAAAGCTGACACCTACAACCGCATTTCCGCGAACCTGAAAGCAACAAGCGCACAACCACGACCGCTTCATGCAATTTAACCACCCCCTCTCTGTGTAACTGTTTAATATCATGGGGTTTGCTCGATTTCCGCAAACCTCGCCAGAGGCCTAAGATAATTTTATAATAATATCCACTTGTTATAAAAACCGCCTCGCGGAAAGGCCAGGTTCGCGTGGACAACCAGTACCCCCGGGACACTCACTCGCCAAGTATCTCCTTAATTTTCTGCACCTTAAGTTGCTGTCTTTTGTTGTGCTTTTTCTTTTTCCCCCACTTGCCATGTTCCTGCCAGTAATCCTTCAGGGCCAAGGCCACCCGCTTGCGCAAATCTTCCTCCATCTCATCCAGGCGACGGTAGAGTTTCACCACCATATCTTGCTCGCTCAACTGGCCATCTTGCAACTGTTTGAGATGGCGCTCGTCTGGCGGCATGGCCTCCAACTCAGCTTCGCGCTTGGCCCCCTCCTCCTCGGCCCGTCGCTGAGCTTCTTTTAGCTCTTCTTGTTGGCGACGCCTTTCCTCGAGTTCCCGCGCCGCCTGGTTCCGCAAGGCCAGCCGGGCCTCAATTTGCCGCTGGTCGTGCTTCCGCTTGCGAGCAGTCCCCTCTTGGTGTCTCTCCCCCGGGCAAGGCGAAAGTTTGACCCAGCCAAAGGGGTAGAAGCCATCAGCCAGGGTGCGGGTCTTGCCGTAACCCTTGGAAGACTGCGGGTTGTTGTCAGTGATGGTCATGCATTCAATGTGGGAGTAGTGCCCTACACGCAGGAACATCTCTCCCTGGGACCTCGCCTCGATCACCGGCCCCAGCACTTTGCGTAGGTAGTCTCCAGTGTCATGGTGGATGCCAGAGCTATAAAATTTGCTTATCTCTTTTTCGTAGCGCGAGAGGTAGAACCGGCTGACCAGGTCGGCCAGGGCGTTCCAGTCCCAGGAGGCTCGGAAGTGGCCCTGGTTAATAACTAGAAGTTCGGATTGATGGTCTCCCAAGGAGGCCCGTCCGTAGAGATGCCAGGCGAAGCTATTGCCGGAGCCGGATAGACACATGCTGGCCAGGACTTCACATGGGGCCTTGGGGGTCGCCTGTTTGTCGGGATTCAGGCTGATCTCCTGGGCCCGCACGACTAGTGATGTGTCCACCGGCGCCTCGAAGTCGCCCACCTTGAGCATCTTAAAAGCGTCGTCCTGGATGGAGCCCAGGGCTCTTTGCAACGCCTTGGTGTAGCCATTTTTTCCGCGTCTCGCAGCCGCCTTGAGCCCCAGGCCTTGCTCCTGGTCCAGGTAATCAATCACAGCGGTGCGCATGGCCCCTTTAAGCGAACTGCCTGGAACCAGGGGGGCTTGGTTGGCTTGGTTGCGTAGGTTGGGGCCGATCAAGAGACTGGTCCGGCTGGCCTGGGAGGCCATCTCTTTTCGATAGGTTTCAAACACATCCCGGGAGGCAACTTTGGAGCGGGCGGTGCCAAAGGCCCGGGGGTCTAGCTCCTGCGCTACCATTGCCCTGATGGCTGGAAGCTCACTTTTTGCGAAGCGTTCGGCCAGGCCTTCAGGGTCGGGGTGGTGTCCGATCCAGGCGGCTGTATCCACCGTATAGCAGTAGGGAGTGCCGTCCTCCTCGCGCATCAGGTAGCTCATGGGGTCCAAGCTGTCCCCGGTGCCCACGTGTACCGGGGACAGCACCTCCAGCTCCAGGTCGAGGTGTTTCATGGCGAGTCCTCCATGGCAAATGGCACGGTCAGCGGCCAAGTCACCTGCACCACCTTGGGGTCGCTGTGCACGTTCTGCAAGACGTGGCCCGGTCCGGGCACACGGCGGAATACCGATCCTTCCTCAAAGGCCAGGAAGGGTTTTTTAAAGGGGTTGCTTTCGCCAAACCCGCTCCATACCTTGCCATGCTTGATAAAGGGTTTGTAGTGTCCCGCCACCTCGGTCAGGGTAGGGGTGGCACAGACCGACAGGTTCATCTGCCAATCACCTTCTGCTTCAAACAAGTCTTGGTCGAAGTTTGGATCGCACTCCCACTGGAAATGCCCTTTGCCCGTGGTGCGGTCGGCGCCGAAGCCGGTTTGGGCCATGTAAGCTAAGATTTCCTCGAAGCGTTTTACGTCGTCGCTTTGCACATACAGGTCCAACTTGCTTCCCGGCTTGTAGAAGGTCACTTGGGTGAAGAACAATCCTCCCTCGTCCAGGACGTTATCCCCCCTGCGGTCTATGCTGTTGTGCGGCTCCAATACATTCTCACTCTTTGGCGGCTCAAAGGCCGTTTCGTCCTCCAGGTAGGCTGCGAAGATCTTTTCCTGGCTAAGCCCGGCTCGCAACTCCCGCCATACCTTTAGCGGCAAGTACCCCAGCTTTCGGAGCCCCTTGTATCTGCCCAGCTTGTCTACCAAGACAACCACGTCGTCGCCGTGCGCAAAGCGCTCTCTAAAACGCGCCCGCGGAATGCCCGGCAGTACCGGCATGGGCAGAAATCCGGACGGGAAGGCCGAACTCAGGCGAAAGGGGGGCGAGTCCGATTTGAAGACATCAATTAGCTCGGCAACCGCAGAATCGCCCTCCCACTCCGCCACCGCACAGAGAAGGTGGCCGTAAAGGGTGTCGCTCCTGAGCGGCGTGGCAAACGCCGATAAGGGCTCGATCGTATATCGGTAATAGCCCATGCTTACCCCCTACAGAGTTATGGACTCCAGTGCTACGGCTTCACCGTTGCAACTCAGATCGAGGAACTCTACCTGGCCGCAACCACGCGAGCTGTTGCCGCCCAGGGCGTCTAGCTGGATCAGCTTCAGGCCTTTGTACACGTAGTCAACGAGGTCCTCGTCGTCATCCTCGAACACCTTAAAGGAGAGGTGAAAGTCGAACTCCACGCCGGCCGGAACGCGCTCCAGGGGGCGGGGGTCCTTTGCAGTGCCCTTTACACGGTGGATGGTGTTCTCGTACTTGACTTCCATTGGCAGGTCACCATTCTGGAATCGTTTTTCCCAGTCCGGTGAGAGGTAGGCGTCGCGTACGATCAAGCGGGTGGGGCCCAGGTCCTCGTCCTTGTTGTTGGCCGAGGTGCCGAATATCTGGCAGGAGGGGCAATCCTTCTTGCCACACCCGCAGGCCATACCCCGGCTCAGCCAATGCCTGGTTTCCGGCCTCTCTATAAACTGGCTCATTTCCAAAAGCGACCGCATCTTTCCCTTGATGGACGAGCCTGGGATGTAAGGCGCCTTGCTAAGAGGGTGCTTGATTATCGGCTGGTCCAGTCCCCCGATCTCCAGCGAATCTTTACCCGCGCCGATATGCAACCCGGTGAGCACCCTGATCCTGCCTTCTATTTTTTTAATGCTTTGTAAACGCATGATTCGCACCCCTTTATTAATCTTTGAGCCCTAGTCCATAGCAGTAGCCGACCACCGCCTCGAAGTGCAGCACAAAGGCCTCGAATGACTTGACGTCCTTAATGTCCTGCACGCAATCCTCGAACCAGTCAACGAAGGTCCCCGGCACTAAATCGCGGCCTTTGGCATATTTGACCTTGGCTATCGTCATCTTGACGATGGGATGCAAGGCTCGATAGCCTGCTTCCTTGTCGGTTTTGGTATCTAGCTTTCTCTGGAGCCCCTTGAACTCGTTGAAGAAGCGACGCAGTTGGTGGGCTTTGAGCTTCAATCGCCCTCTCCGGTCTTTTTCACTGGTAATGTCTTTAGCCACCTTCTCTGCCTCCTCGCAAAGGAGCGTAGCCTTGAGGTGCTCTTCCTTGTCGAAGTACCTACTCATATTTTCCTCCCCGTTTAGTCCTTGCGCAGGCGGTACAGCGCGTAGGAAACCGGTATCTTGATATTGTCGAGCAGGAAATCATCCTGCTGTATCTCAAATATTTTCTTTCGTTCTGCCAGTTTTTCACTGATGTTGCGTTCGAAGTCATATGACATGTGGGATCTGAACATCCCTTGCTCTATCTTGCCCGACTCAAAGGACCGCTTCTGTTCACCGTAGTGCAATAAACGACCCGCCAGGCCCATGGGAACTTTGTCATCTTTAAGAAGGCCGTGCAGCCATTTGCCTTTTTCCAGCAGCAAGAGGAAGTCATCCCAGCTCACCGTGGTGTCAAAGACGCTCATCCCGTCCTTGACCACCCGGCCCCCTTCCCGGCGGCGCTTGGATTGATCCAGGAGTTTTTCCGCCATGTCGGCCATGGTATGGACCGGCAGGCCGGGCTTGCTCAGGGCCAAGCCGGCCGAGACGGTGATATCGCGGTTGTGGGCGGTGAACTGCCGGAAGGCCGGTCCTATCTCCTGGGCGAATTCCACCAGGTGGTTCCAGGGTCCCAACAGGAAGAGGTCATCGCCACCGCTGAACACCACGTATATGCTTGGGTGTCTCTCCTGGATCAACTTCAGGAGGTACTCGGTGAAGAAGTAGTTTAGCATCCGGGAGAGGGCCACAAATCGGGACATGGAAAGCCTGCCGCCCAAACCCACGCTAAAGATGAAGCCCAAGTTGTCCACGTCGGCCTTAAACACCCCCAGGAAGGACCTCCCGAGGACCTCCCTTTTGCCATTTTCTTCCCCGCTGAGTTCGCGCGCCTCTCCGGCCAGGATGTTAAAGGTCTTGGGCGCTCCAACCTCCACGCGGTCCCCGCGGTAGGTTTCCCGCTCTTGGTCGTCAAGAATCAGCAGGTCCCAGCTTCGCCAACGCTCAAGGTCCCCGGAGGTTATCACCGGCAAGTTGCCTGCCAGGGGCATGAAGGATGCCCAGCCGCGCTCCTTCAGTGACGCCACCTCCACCGTCTGGGTCCCCCTAGTGGCCGGCGGTGCCTTCTCGCCGTGGAGGCGCATGTACATTTCACCGAAGAGCGCCGCGTCGCTATTTTCATCATCCCGGGAGATAACCAGCCAGCGCGCGTTAGGCAGCTTTTTGCCGATGCCTTCTATCTGGCCATGGCAATGTCGGCACAGTTTTATCTCCTCACCGTGTTCAGACTGGTAAGCGGCTGACGACCGGGGGTCTGCCGGGTGTATCTGGCAAATGGCGCAGGCGCCATCCTGGGCAAAGGACGAGAAGTCCAGGTCCATGACCGTGTCCAATCCCTCGTTGACCAGGGCGGCGAACTTGCGGGTCTTGGCGTTTTCCAATTCGTCGTTGAGCTCATCGATCTTGTTTTTAAATTTTTTTAGTTCCAGGTCGCTTTCCTTGAGAAGGATGGCGCGGGTAAGACACAAACTAAGCCGGCCGTGAAACCGCTGGAAGAACCAGCGCTGCAAATCTAAATCCAGCTCGGGCAGCATTTGTCGTACGCTCGCGGTGGCGGGCAGCAACAACACGAAGCGCCCTCCCGCGTCCATGACCCGGGCCAGGGGCGACAATCCTGCCCGACGGGTTGCCTCCAGTACCACGGAGCGGGTGATGGCCTGAAGGTAGAAAGACCGGGCGCGAAACAGCTTGGCGACTCCCGCACCATGAGAACGGTCCACCTCGAAGATGTATTTTTGTATGCCGGAAAGGTCCCCTCCCACCCAAATGAACTTGTCGTCCTTGGATGCCGCTTCACCGGGCATCCCGCCGGCCTCCTGGTGATATAGGTATAGGCTCTGGGCTATGGCCGCGGTGGTGATGGAGTGGTCGTAAAGCGAGATATCGGGCAGTGAGCGATAGGTGGAAGACGGCACGCACCACGTGTAACGCTCCAGCAGGGAGACCACGGCGTCGATATAGCGGGGCACACCCTGGTCTAGGGGTAGCCTCGCCAAATCCGCAAGGAATCTACTGAACAAGGCCTGGTAGCTGGTGCCCCGGGCGTCTTGCAGCGGGCCCGGGAAAGCACTTTCTTCAATGGGCGAGAGATGATAGTAGGCGCCTCCCACGATTTCGCCCGAGCGTTTTTCCCCGCTCAGGGAAACTTGTTCAAACACGGAGAGCAACCGCGCCTTCTTGTAGCTCCCGGTATCCTCCGTTTCATTGGTCCGGTCGGTCCCCGCCGAAAGCCGGTCACCCTGGCAGATGGCCTTTTCGGCCAGGCTGTCCTCGGCCGGCTTGTGGTGGGCCGAGGCCAGGCGGGCCAGGCGCGACCGGTCGTTATTCAACTCCAGCGGCAGGGGCAAGTCGTTTTCGATGAAGTAGTCGGTGTAGAGCACGTGTAGGTGGGTGGACTGGCCGCTATCGTTCGTACGGCAATACTCACCGACTTGGTCGGCGCTCTTGGGCCGCTCCGCCCGCTGGGCAAACTTCCCGATGTCGTGGAGCAACGCTGCCAGGACCAACAGTTCAATATCCTTCTCCATAACGTCTCCAACCTGCGTGTTGGCATTTATCCTCGAATTACTATCAACCATTTATTTGGGCTACTTTTGCAATGTTGCCGCCTCACATGACAACCTTTATGCGATCTTTCTTCATGGTGATGCCGTAGCGTGTATCCGGCCTCTGCCCCTGCGAGGCGATCTCCAGCCGGGGCAGTTCGTAAGGACCGAAGGCCTTTTCCAGGTCGGTCCGGATCTTAGACTTGTAGGAGTTAAAGTTTTCGGCCGATAGGGCCATGATGCCGGAATCGCTCATACGGCCTTGTAGCCTGGTCCCGCCAACCGTGGCGTAGAGCTTTGCTATCTCGTCCAACCGATCCAAAATTTCCACCAGGGTCAAGAGGCAGGCATCGCACCCTTTGCAATCAGGCGTGGCGCAATCAGAGCGCTTTTTTTGGAGGGCAAAGAAGGCGTAGAGTGCGAGCCGTGCCGGCATCATGTCCATTTCCAGTCCCCGATAGATCAGCTTGCGGTTGCGACAGTCGACCACCAGTTCGGGCTCGCGCTCGCGCACCAGGGAAAGCAGGAGAGCGCTGGGCGGCTCGGGTTTTTTGAGCATGCCGTCAGATATACGATCACGCACTGAGATGAATGGCAGGGGGGCCAAGGTCACCCGGGCATAACGGGTGCTTTTGTAACAGGGCTGGCCCATGGCGTCCCTGAGCTCTATTCGCCGGGGCTTTGCCGGGGGGTAGTAAAAATTTCGGTTGCTCTCGAATTCAGGGCTAACCAAAACGTGGTACATGCGGTCCTGGGGCCGGCCATAGAACTGGGCCGCCAGGCTCAAGCAGGCCCCCATGGTTTTGCGCCCGCCAGCGATCGAGAAAAGCACGCGGTTGTCTTCAGAGGCAGTGTGTTCAAAGGCGGCTTCCAGGCAAGCCTTGAGAAACGCTTCGTTGTCGTCTGAGCCTGCTATGTCGTCTATGGGAGCTCCCGATGGGCCGGCGACCGACCTGACGTGGCGAGGTGCAAAGTCGATCCGCTTGTTCTCCGGGGCATATTCCCGCAGGTAGCGGTGGAAATGGCCGTCGCCCGCCCCGAACAAGCCGGTAAGGCAGGCGTCCTTGCCCGGCCGGGTGGTCAAAATGCGAATGGCGTCAACTGGGGTCCCGCGCTGGTGCAAGGCGTATAGGGTCTCGGTAATGACCTGGGGGGTGAGACCGCACACCGCCAGCAGGATGGTCTTCATCGGATTTCCCCTTGCCATGTGAAGTCAATTTTGCCCAGGCCAAAGCTGGTCTGTTTGCCCAGGTGGACCGCACGGGACACTTCCATCAAGGGCAGGTACTCGCCCAAGTCCCCCTGGTAGGTAACGTTGCCGACCATACCGCCCATGAGCAATGCCTGCTCCTGCCGGTTGGAATATCGCCTGATGTCAAGCCATCGCAGGCGGGACTCCACCGTCTTTACCTCGTGCGATCGCGCGACAAGAGCTTTGTAGTCAAGCGCTGGTTCCCCGTTATCGTGAGCTGCGAACAGTGATGATATCCGGCGCAGCATGGCCCTGGCCAACAGGTGGAACGGGAGGTCAGCTTGGTACCGATTGGACCATTTCATGCGCAGGGGAGTGGTGAGCTCCAGGGTCAGGGTGCCGTTGGCCGGATGGGGCTCTGATAACACCAGTTCACTGGTGGGGGGGATGGATCGGATGCGTTCCTCGCCCTGGAGATAGACCACTTTACCCTGAGCGGTCACTTTTTTTAGCTTGAAGCGGGCCCTTTTACCGTCGGCCCTACGCCCGATCCCCTGCCCACCCATCTGCTCAACCGCGTATATGAAGTAGGGGAGGTATTCATTGACTGCGCCAAACAGGAGCAGGTTGAAATCGAAATTCTTGCCTTGGGTCAGTTCTGTATCGGTATCAAGCGGAGGCTCGATCACGTACGGGTGGGGCGGGGCGGCTACTCTCGGCCGCCCGTTATCAGATCGGTGCGGACGCAGCTCGAATACTTTAGAGTAGATACACCTCTCGGATAAAAGGCAGGCAAGGCAGTCCTTGATCCTTACGGCGCAGCATACCTTCTTAAGCGCATGCCCAAACGCGCCGCGAAAAACCGATCCTTTATATCGTGGAATTCGGCAGCCGTCAGCCATGGAGCAGTGGAAAGAATATCGTCCTAGCTTCATAGGTACTTTCTCCTGCAATATCCATGAGAAGTACAGAGATCATCGCGCAAATCAAACATTCGCAATGTTGCAGAATGGTCAATACTTCAAGACCAATGCCGATCCTGGTTTCGTCGCCAAAGTCGGCGCGGTCTCTCCAGGTTATTATGGCTGGTCTCATGGCGTCACCGGTCAAGCCCTTTTAAAGTATGCCTTATGGGGAGTTGCACCGTCCAGAATGGATTGGTATTTATCGTAGGTTTCTAGGTTACTTTATAGGTTAGAGACCTATGACGTGGTGCCACGTCCAGCCAAGTGGTGTATCGTCATCCGGGCATTATAAAGCTGATCAATTGTCAGGCAGTTGCCGGCAATAAGAATTGCGTGATGGCCATGCAGCTATTGGGAGCTTTGGCGTTGTCGATCAGACAAAAGGGAAGGTTAACCGCCACTTAAAGTCTGGTAGGCTCCAGCTGGTAGCGTAATTCATTAAAGTGAAACCCCGGGCATATGACGGCCCACTTAAATCATAATCTGTCCTAGCGGTTGTTGTTAAACAGGCTGTTCTCACGTTGTAGCTTGGAGCCGGGTGGTTCTCGGTTCAAAGTGCAACGCGGTCTCTGGTTGTTGTAAAAGAGGCACCGGGGCGGGTGCGCACATACCGCACCCTAATCCCTGGAGAGGGAGGCGGAAAAGCTGCGAGCGGTAGCAGGCAGCTGCCGATATCGGCCGAGCAACCCGCTGCAACCGCATGCCATGACCGCCCTGGCCACCGGGCCCCTGGCCCGCGGCGGGCCTGGGATTCGGGCCGGCCGGGTCGGGTCTAATCTTCCAGGACCGAGCGCGGCGAAGACAGTATCCGCGACACCTTGGCCTCGCGGATGCGGTCTTCCTGCTCGGCCTTGCGCTCGTAGGCCTTGTTGATCTTGGAGACCAACTCGTCGGTGTCGCAGGGCTTCATCAGGTAGTCGTAGGCCCCGAGCTTCATGCCCTCCACGCCGGACTCCACCGAGGCGTGGCCAGTGAGCATGATCACCTCGGTCAGCGGCTTGAGGTTCTTGATGGCCCGCAGGGCCTCGATGCCGTCGATGCCGGGCATGAGCACGTCCAGGATCACCACGTCGAAATTGGCTTCCTTGATCTTTTCTATGGCCTCTTCGCCGCTAAAGGCCACCGATACGTCAAAACCACGGTTGACCAGTCTCTTGTTCAGGTAATCGGCGAATTTTTCTTCGTCGTCTACAATAAGTATCCGTGTTTTCATGACGGCACCTCCTCCAAAGGTGGTGAATGTGGCAACTTAACGGTGAAAGTGGAGCCTTTGCCCTCTTCACCACTCTCCACAAATATCTCTCCTCCCAGCTTCTTCACAATGCCATAGCAGATGGCCAGGCCCAAGCCGGTGCCCTGACCCACCGGCTTGGTGGTGAAGAAGGGGTCGAACAGTCTTTTCTTGATGTTCTCCGGTATGCCGGGCCCGTCGTCGGTCACCTTGATGAGCACATGGTCGGCGTGGGCCTCGGTGCTGAGGGTGATGAGCCCGCCGCGCTCCTTGGTGAAATGGATGGCGTTGTCGATGAGGTTTATCAGCACCTGCTGCAGTTGGCTGGGGTCGGTCTTGATGATGGGCATATTGCGGTCGAAGCGGTCCACCACCCGCACCTTGCCGGTCTTGGTGAGGATGCGGGCGTAGGACTTGAGCAGCTCGCCAACTAGCTTGTTGATGTCCACCTCCATGATCTTGGCGTCGGGCCCGCGGGCGAAGCCGAGCAGCTGTTGAGTGATATCCTTGCCCCGGAAGCTCTCTTTGATGATGTCGTCAAGGGCGGTATATATCTCCCGGCGTTGCTCCGGGGTGAGGGGACGTCCCTGGGCCTCGGCCATGTCCATCACCTCCTTGGCGTAGCCGGCCGATTCGCTGATGATGGCCAGGGGGTTGTTTATTTCGTGGGCCAGGCCGGCGGCCATCTTGCCCAGCGAGACCAGCTTGCCGGTGCGCGACATGTGCTCCTGGATCATGTCCTTCTGGCGGTCGGCCACCTGGATTTTCCTGACGATCCAGTGGGCGGCGTAAAAGGTGATGGCCCCGATCACCACCACCGCGATGAAAAACAAAAACAACCCCACCCGGCGGGCCTGGTAGAGCGAGACGAACTCCGAGGTGGGGTCCTCGGCCACCAGCAGCAGCCAGCGGTTGTGGTTGAGCCATCCCACCGCGGTGAGCATGCGGTGGCCGTCCACCGTGGTCACGGTGCCCACCGATATCTCGCCGGGCCGGGGCAGGGTGATGGTGGCCGGGTCGATGGGTTTGCTGCCGCCCTGGTGCAACTGCAGGGTCTTGTCGCTCTTGTAGAGATAGGCGTCGCGTATGGCCCCCACCTGGCCGGAGCTGATGAGCCGCTTGAAGGTCTCGGTGTTGATGGTGGCCCGCAGGTACCAGGGCGGGCCGTCCCCGGCGCCGCGGACCGCGATGGCCAGGTGGGGGATATGGCGGAAGCCCAGGAACACGTCGCTGATGTACACTCCGCTTTTGCGTACCTGCTGGAACCACAGGCTGTCGGAGTAGTCCTTGCCCTTGAGATCAAAGGGGCCCACGTAGGCGATCTGGCGCCCCCGGTGGTCGATCATGCCCATGTCCACAAAGGAATCCGACAGAGGCTTCACCACCGAGAACAGGTACTCCAGGCCTCTCTGGCCGCTCCGAGGGTTGACGCACCGGATGTGGGCCAGGGTCTGCAGGTAGGCCACCCGTTCGGACAAGAACACCTCAATGGCCGTGCGCCGCTTTTCCACCACCGCCTTGAGGTTTTGTTCCACCGTGGTGCGCACGTAGGTCTGGTAATAGCGATAGATGGTGCCGGCCACGATGGGCAGAGGCAGGCACACCACCATGAGCATGAACAAAAAGAGGTTCCACTTCAGGCGCTGGTAGTAGTTCATACGGGGAGGACGGAAGACCATTTGGATCACCGCGGCGCCTCCCCGGCGTTGTCCTCGCCGTAGCCCATGGTGTAGTCGCCCTGCAGGAAGAGCTCGATGTAGCGCTCCACCATCTCCTCGTTGTGCATGGTGACGTCAAGCTGCCGGGAGCAGCCCATGAGCCGTCCCAGCATGCGCAGCTTCTCCTCCATCTGCTCGCGGGGCAGTCGCTTGATACGGGCGTTGATCAGGTCGGACTTCTGGTCCACCCAGAAATCGAAGCGCCTGAGCACTTCGCCCAAAAAACGGGCCCGGCGGGTGCGCATCTCCAGGCGGGCGGCGCCGCCCTTGAAGCGGAAGGAGAGGTAGTTGTCGTTGGGGTCGCGCCCCAGGTAGGCGTCCACGATGGAGAAGTGGTATCCCAGGCGGGAGGAGAAATTAACGTAGTGGCGCGAGAGGATGGCGTAGCTGTGGTCGCCCAGCTTCCTCTCGTACTTGGCGCCGTCGAACATGGTGTTGGCGAACACGCTCATAAAGCCTCGGAAGTCGATGGGTACGTGTCCCGCCCAGCGCACCCCCGGCGTGGTCATGCCTTCATACAGGGCCCGCATGGGGATGGAGGTGATGTCCTCGGGGTCCACCCGCTTGGGCGAGGCCCCCTCGGCGATGCCTCCCCCCAAGTCTATCAGGTAGATATCCAGCGGCACCTCCGAGCGCAGGCGCACCACCTTGCCCCGGCCCATCAGCCGGCTGTCGTTGAGCCCGAACATGGCGTTGATGGCGCTCTCGTGGGCAAAGCGGATGATGTCGTGGATGGTGCGGATGGACTGCAGGCGGAAAGAGGGGTCGCGGGGGTTGACCAGGTTCAAGGGGGTGACGTATTGCAGGACCTCGTCCAGCAGGCGGTGCAGGGGCGACGGCGGGGTGTCCTGGGCCTGCTGGTTGATGCGTTTGGCGCACTCCAGCAGGGCCTCCACCCGGCCGGGATAGATGGCCCCGGTGAAGGCGTCCACGGTCACCTGGTCCTGGCCGGTGAGCAGCTCGGTCTGCCCCGGCGGCAGGCCGATGACCAACGGTACGTTGAACTCCCGGGCGATGAGGGCCAGGTGCCCGCTGAGATTGCCGCGCGCCGCCACCACCGCGGCCGCCCGGGGCAGGATGTTGACCAGGTCGGGTGCGGTGTTGCTCACCAACACCACCGCCCCGGAGGGCAGGGCGCCGTTTTCCCCGGGCTGGTCCAGCACCACCGCCGGGCCGGCGGCCGCCCCGGCGCTGCCCACCTGCAGGTCTTTGACCAAGGGCTCGGCCGCCCGGGCCATCTCCTGCCAGGGATAAAGGTCGGTCCAGCTAAGCACGGCCGGCTCCACCACCAGCGGCCGGCACTGCACGATGTTGATCCGGCCGCCGGCGTCGATGCTCCACTCTACGTCCTGGGGGCTCTCGAAGTGCTGCTCCAGGCGCCGCCCCAGCCGGGCCAAGCGGACCAGTTGATCCTCGGTGAGGCAGGGGGCCCGGCGCAAGTCCTCCTCCACCGGCGCCCGGGCGGTGCCGCCGCCGGGCAGCAGCTCCAGCTGGCAGGGCTTGTCCCCCGGCGTGATCTCCAGGACCCGGGGCACCTCGCCGCGCGACAGGCGGAAGGTGTCGGGGGTTACGCTGCCCTCCACCGCCAGCTTGCCCAGACCCCAGACCCCGCTGATGAGCATGGCGTCGCCTTCGCCCTGGCTGTCACGGGTGAACATCACCCCCCCGGCCCGGGCCTGCACCAGCTCCATCATCAACACCCCCATGGGGCACAGGTCGTGGTAGATGCCCTTTTGCATGAAGTAGGTGAGGGCCCGGGGGGAGAACTTGCTGGCCACCACCGCCTTGTAGGCCTGGTCCAATTGGTCGGGGGGGGGATTGATGACGCTTTGGTAGAGCCCGGCAAAGGAGGAGCCGGGGGCGTCCTCGCCCACCGCGCTGGAGCGCAGCACCACCGGCACCGGCGCTTGGCCCGGCTTCTGGAACCCCTGGTAGGTGTCTTGGATAAGCTGGTGCAGCTCCTCGGGCATCTGCGCCTGCATGATCATCTCGGTCAGGCGCTCCGACAGCTCGGTGAGCATCTCGGGCTCCTCCGGGGTGAGCACCAGCAGCTCCTTGTTAATCTGGCGCAGCAGGTCGTTGTGCTCCAGGAAGCGATGGTAGGCGTCGGTGGTGAGGGCCAGGCCGTCCGGCACCCGCAGATCGGGCAGGCCGGCGATCTCGCCCAGGTTGGCCGCCTTGGCCCCCAGGCGCTCGGCCTGGCTGGCGTCGGCCCGGCTCAGCGCGACCCCCAGGGGTCCCTGTTCGGCCGGCGGGTGGACCTCCAGCTTGGCGGTGATCTTGGCCTCCAGGGAGGCGAAAATCTTGTCCAGGGACTTGTACTGGTTGTCGCTGATGAAGTTCAGGTTTTGGATCAGGCGGTAGACGTTTACCGCGGTGCGGGTCATGAGGGAGCGGATCTTGCCCAGGCTGATCCACTGGTCGCGGTCGCGGATGTCGGCCAGCAGGCTGATGGTCTCTAAAACCTCGTTGTTGCGCTCCAACAGCTCGCGAAACTGGTCGTACTTCTGCCGGAAGGCCCGGTTTTCCTCCTCCTTGGATGAGGCCAGGAATCTTTTAAAGAAACTCAGCATATCGGGTCCCTCCGGCCGTCGCGGTAATCACGGGTCCCTTTTCCTATACCCCTTGGCCTACACCTGCGCCACGGGGCCGCCTCGCCGCTATATTGCTTCAGAGCAAGACCTATACCAAGGCCAACCCGGGACCGCAGGGCCGGGCCCAGGGACCTCCCGGACAGGGTGGGCCCACGAAACCACCATGATGATAGTAGGTTAGGCCTAGATCAGCTCCCCGGTCGCCCTCCGCCGGCCACCTTGTCGTCCTGGGAAACTCCCCGTGGCCCGTGGTGTTCGGCAAAAATATGCCGCTTTGCCGCCGGGCGGCTCCCGGTGGCCGGCCATGACTGCGGACAGCCGGCAAAAAATTGCCCACGATGGCCGCTCCGGCCGGCCCGGCCAGCCGCCCCGGCGGGGAGATGCGTTTTCAACCATCCGGGGTTACAGGCAAAAACCCCTGCGTCCCCTAGCGGCGCGCCACCGGACGGCGGCGCTGGTACTTGATGCCATAATCGCTCATCTTCTGGCGCAGGGTGCGCGGCTTTATCTCCAGCAGCTCGGCGGTGCGTTGCCGGTCGCCGTCGGTGGCCTTGAGCGCCCGCAGGATCAGCTCCCTCTCGGCCCGTTGCCGGGCCTTCCACAGCGGCTCGATCCGGCCGCTGGCGGCGGGGCCCGTCCCGGAGTCCGGGGGGGGGGCCTCCTGCTCGGCCTGGCTCACCTCCCCGCTGAGAAAATCCGCGGGCAACTGGTCCAGGTCGATGACCTCCGAGGTGGCCGTGATGAAGAGACGCTCCAGGAAGTTCTTTAGTTGCCGTACGTTGCCCGGCCAGTGGTAGTCGACCAAAAGCCGCATCACCGCCGGGCTCACCCGCACCCGGGGCTTGCCGTAGAGGGTGCCGAAGCGCTCCAGGAAGTGCTCCACGAAGTGGGGGATGGCCTCGCGGCGCTCACGCAGGGGCAGCAGGTTGATGGGGATCACGTGCAGCCGGTAGTAAAGGTCCTTGCGAAAGGCGCCCTGGCGCACCGCCTCGGCCAGGTCCTTGTTGGTGGCCGCCACGATGCGCACGTCGGCCTTGATCGGCTTTTGCCCGCCGATGCGCCGGAACCAGCCGTCTTCCAATACCCGCAGGAAATTCACCTGGTTGCGCGCCGATATCTCCGACACCTCGTCTAAAAACAGGGTGCCCAGGTGGGCCTGCTCAAAGCGGCCCTGGGAGCGGCGCTGCGCCCCGGTGAAGGCCCCGGCCTCGTGGCCGAAGAGCTTGCTCTCAAACAGGTCGCCGGCCAGGGACCCGCAGTTGACCGGTACGAAGGGGCGGTCCCGGCGGGGGCTTATCTGGTGGATAATGCGGGCCAAAAGCTCCTTGCCCGTGCCCGACTCGCCGGAGATGAGTACGCTGGCGTCATAGGCGGAAATCTTTTGCACCAGCTCCATCACCGCGCGCAGGTGCTCGCTGGCCACCACGTATTCCTGGTACAGGTCTGGCTGCAGGGGGTGCAGCAGGGTGATGTTTTCTTGTTCGGCCAAGGTGCTCTCCTGCGCCGGCGGCGCTTTGGGGGGTGGTCGGCGAGGGCCGCGGCGTGGGTTTAGTCTCCCTTAACGGCAAAAAAATGTCAACTTTTTGTGCACAAATACGCAAACGGCAAAAAAATACCGATAAATAATAACGCGCCGTGGGTGATTTCAGTAACTAAGTGAAAAAACGGATAAAAAAATTTTGTTGCATAATGGTACGTATATTGCTGCATATGCGAACAGACCAGTGACCTCACCCGGCCCTGAAAACGGAGGACCGCATGTTCAACATATTTCTTCCTGTAGCGGACATGAGCATCAACCTGTTCCTGGTTCTGGGTATCGGGGGCTTGGTGGGCTTCTTGTCCGGGTTGTTCGGAGTAGGAGGCGGATTCCTGCTCACCCCCCTGATGATGATGATCGGCATCCCACCGGCCGTGGCCGCGGCCAGCGATTCCAACCAGATCGTGGCCGCCGCCGCCTCCGGCGCCATGGCCCACACCCGGTTGGGCAACGTGGACATGAAGATGGGACTCATCATCCTCATCGGCGGCATCGCCGGCGGCACCGTGGGGGTCCAGGTGGTGAAGGTGCTCAGGCAAATGGGCAACTTCGAATTCGCGGTGAAGATGGTTTACGTCCTGATGCTCGGCGGGGTCGGCAGCGCCATGTTCGTGGAGAGCCTGCGCACCCTGCGCAAAAAGGCGCCCACCGGGGGCCAGGCCGGCGACACCGCGGTGGGACAGCCCAAGTTCAGCGCCTTTTTCAACCGCCTGCCCCTGAAGATGCACTTCAAAAAATCGGGGCTGCACACCTCGGCCATCTTCCCCTTCACCATCGGGGCCATGGTCGGGTTCCTGGCCGCCCTGATGGGAGTGGGCGGCGGCTTCATCATGGTGCCGGCCATGATCTACATCATCGGCATGCCCACCGTGGTGGCCATCGGAACCGACCTGTTCCAGATCGTCTTCACCACCGCCAACGTCACCCTGCAACAGGCCATCACCAACCACACCGTGGATATCGTGCTGGCCCTGGTGCTGCTCATCGGTTCCACCGTGGGCGCCCAGTTCGGAGCCCGGGTGAGCAAGGTGCTAAAAGGCGAACAGATACGCATCCTGCTGTCGGTTATCGTCCTGGTGATGATGATCAAGCTGCTATTTGACCTGCTTATCACCCCCGACAGCCTGGTGGGCTTTGTCGCCGCCAAGGGAGGACACTAATGACTAGAAGGCTATTGCAGTTGGCGCTGGCGGCCTGGTGTCTCCTGGCCTGGGTCCCCGCGGCCCCGGCGGCCCAGCAAGAAATGGTGACCGACCACAGCCAGCAGAGCATCGAGGTCGACATACGCTTCCACGGCGAACGTATCTACTTCTTCGGAACCGTGCCCGACCCCAAGGCCGAGGTGGTGGTAAAGCTGGTCCCCCTGAAATCCCCGCCGATCAAGCTGACCCGCAAGGGTAAGGTGGTCCTGTTCTGGATGGGCGTAAAGCAGTTCGAGATCAAACGCATGCCCTTCCTCTACAAGATCCACTCCTCGCGCCCCCTCAAGGAGATTCTCTCCCCCGAGGTGGCCGCCAAGTACCGCCTGGGTTACCAAACCCTAAAGAACGATATGGAACTGACCCTGCTCAAGGGCACCCCCACGCCCGATGACCGCGACGTCATGTTCAAGGGCTTCGTGGAGCTCAAGGAAAAGTTCAACCTCTACCGTATCGCCGAAAACCGCATCCGCATCCGCAAGGGAAGGCTCTTCGATCACTACTTCACCTTCCCGGACAAGGCCAAGGAAGGCGACTACCTGGTGGAGTCCTACGCCATCAAGGACGGGCGGGTGATCGCCATTGCCCGCGATAAGATCACGGTGCGCAAGGTGGGAATCACCGCCTGGCTATACCGCACCGCGCAGGAAAACGGGCTGCTCTATGGCGTCCTGGCCGTGATTATTGCTCTCGGCGCCGGCCTGTTGGTGGGCGTGTTCTTCAAAGGAGGCGGGCACTAATGTCAAGCGAGGCCAAGATTCAACAAGTAATGGTGGCGGTGGATGGCTCTCCACCTTCCCAAAACGCCCTCAAGTACGCTATCTTCACCGCCTCCAAGTTTGGAGCCCAACTGGTGGTCTTTAGCGTGGTGGAGCAGGAGAAGGTCGGCTACTGGCAGTTCGTTGATGAACACTTCAAAAAAGAGCTGCTGGACAAGGCCAAAGAGGTGATTCGCCAGGCCGAGGCCCAGGCCACCGAACAGGGCCTGAGCATCACCTCCGAGCTGGTGGAGGGCGCCCAGCCCTACCAGGAGATAGTGGATTTCGTGGAAAAACACTCGGGCATAACCACCCTGGTCATGGGCGACCACGGCGTGGGACTCACCGATCGCCACCTGCTGGGCAGCACCACCGAACGGGTCATCCGGCTCATCGCCAAGAAGGGACTGCCGGTGGCCGTTACCGTGGTGCCCTACGTGGCCCCGGGCAGCCCCGCCTGCCAACTTTACGCCGGGCCTCTTTGCACCTGATACGCACAGGGCCCACGGTCATGGAGATGCCTTGGTGAGTGGTGATTGCTGATGCCGGAAAGACGTGTCGGCGAGCTGGTCAAGGAGGCCAAAGACCCTGACTGGATCAATAGCGGTTCGCTGATCGTGGAAGCCGTGAACCTCCTGGGCCGGCAGTTGGCCCAGGGGGGGCCCGGCTTCTTGCTGGTGGTGCGCCAAAAAGCCGACCACCGCGAAATCCTGGGCATGGTCACCCTGGATGAAATCCTGGCCAAGCTGGAGCCCACCGCCTGGTCCACCGAAAGCGACGTGCCCATCTTCTGGCAAGGCCAGTTGACCGAGCAGGCCCGTGAGCTGTTCCGCAAAGAAGTCGACACCGTGATGATCGAGCCCGAGTACGCCCTCAACCACAACAGCACCCTCATGGAAGCCCTGCACCTCATGAACTCCCGGAATGCCCGCATGCTGGTGGTGATCGACGGTGACCGGGTGGTCGGTATGCTCACCCGCCAACACCTGGAGAACGAGATCATCAGCCTGGCCGGCGACTGATACCCGCCCCGGGCTGACCAGGACCCTCGGCCCAGACCGTCGCCTGCATACCCGCCGCTGCACCCGGTGCGCGGGCGCATGCGGCACCCGCCTTGTGACATTGTGGCGCGGCGCCAGCAACTATAAGAATCGATGCCAGTTAAGCCATGTAGTCATTGACCTCTACGCTTAGTATAGGATACTATATGCTGCGAGTAGCGGCAGCGACTACGGCCGATGACAACCTGGGCGGTTGGACTATCAAGCCGGGATGGCGTTAGTTGGGCTACCGGGATGGCGGTAGTTGGGCTGGCTATAGGTGGCGTTAGTTGGGCTATTTAGGTAATAGTCCCGCGCTTTGGTATGGCGTCATACACGACTACTAGGCGCTAGAGCAAGCGGGCGCTAGGACAAGGCGCTAGGACAATTAGTACAGGCAAGTGAATCTTGAGGGCCTGCCTATGGGGCCGCGAGGATCAGAACGGTGGGTCGCGAGGACCAGAACGGTGGGCCGCGAGGATCAGAACGATTAACACATTAGACCCTAAACGGTAAGGGAGATCGACGTGTCAAAACGCAAACTCATTATGATTAGTGTTGTGTGCGTGGTGTTTGGCCTGAGCCAAGTCGCCTTGGCCGCCACAACGCTGAAAAGGTTGGGCCGTAACCCGCTCAACCCCACGGCGCTGACCTCAATCGAGGATCTGCGGGCCGCGGTGCAAAAGTACCAGTCCGACCTGAAGGACGGCTTTGCCAAGGCGGGTGATGCCGACCTGTACGAGGCTTTTGCCCAGCAGTTCCCCTCGGCCAAGGTGGAAGAGGTAAAGATCCAGCCGGGTGAAACCCTGCAGTGGATGCTTTACAAGCGCAAGGGCAAGGGGAAAGTCCGGGTGGTCCACGATGTCACCTGGGCCGGCGCCCAGCCTTTTGACGCCTACCGCTTTGTCATCAAAAAGGACAACGTACTCTACGAGTTCATCGTGCCGCTGGTGTGCACCAACCTGGCGCTCAAGGGCTCGGCCCCGGCGCCCTCGGTGAAGAAGACTTCGCCCCCGCCCCCGCCGCCGCCGCCCAAGGTGGTCCCGCCGCGCCATTGGTTCCCGGTGATCGATCTGGCCTACTTCCGCCAGTTTGACCCGGCCAACTACATCGGTCTTCGCGGTGGCGTGGAGTACAAGTTCAACCCCACCATCTCGGTGATGGCCCTGTTCGGCGGCCTGGCCAAGGTCCAGGGCGATGACGGCGAGAGCCAAGCCGTGGTGGACGCTATCCTCAACTTCAACGTGGATCGCTTCTTCGTGGGTATCGGCGCCGGCTACCGCTTCGGCTCCGACAATAACAACGTGGACCTCATCGCCGACCTGGGCGCCCGGGTCTACGGCGATCCCCAGGCCTTTAACGTGTCGGTGTTCGTGGAAGCCCGCATCGCGGTGGACCAGACCGATGACATCAGCGCCTTCAGCCGCTTTGGCCTGGGTGTAAGGATCAAGTTCTAGACCACGACGTAAGAACCAACCCAACTGCGGACCGGTGGCCATTGTGGCCACCGGTCCGTTTTTTAGACGGCCGGCCACCTTTTTGGGGGCCGACCGGGACGGTCTACTTGAGCTTGGCCAACTCCTCGTCGCGCAGCACCCGGCGCAGCACCTTGCCCACCACCGAGGTGGGCAGCTCGTCGCGAAACTCCACCTCGCGGGGGCGCTTGTAGGCGGCCAGGTGCTCCTTGGCAAAGTCCATGATCTCCTGTTCGGTGGCGGTGACGCCTGGTTTGAGCTGGATAAAGGCCTTGACCTTTTCGCCGGAGTGAGGATCGGGCACGCCCACCACCGCGGCCTGGGCCACCGCCGGGTGCTCATAGAGCGCGTCCTCGATCTCCCGCGGGTAGGCGTTGAAGCCGCCCACCAGGATGAGGTCTTTCTTGCGGTCGGTGATGACCACGAAGCCGTCTTCGTCCAAGTGCCCGATATCGCCGGTGAGGAACCATCGCTTGCCGTTGATCTGGCGGAACACCTCGGCGTCGGCCTCGGGCCGTCCCCAGTAGCCCACCATCACTTGCGGGCCGTGCACCGCGATTTCGCCGTCTTCGCCCTGGGGCAGGAAGGTGTTACCCTCGGCCAGGTCCACGATGGCCACCTCGCAGCCTGGGAGGGGCATGCCGGTGGAGCCGATTTTGCGGGTGGCGCGGTTGGTGGGGTTGACGGTGACCACCGGTGAGGTTTCGCTGAGCCCCCAGCCTTCGAAGATGACCGCGCCGGTTTTTTCCTCGAACTGGCGCAGCACCTCCGGTGGCAGCGGCGCGCCGCCGGAGCCACAGGCCCAGATGGAGCTGAGGTCGAATTTATCGGTGAGGGGGTGGTTGATGAAGGCCGAGTAGATGGTGGGCACGGCGATAATGATGGTGCACCGGTATTTTTCCACCGCCGCGATGGTGTCGGTAAAGGGCGGGTCGCCGGCCTTGGGGTCGGGGATGCATACCAGCTTGGAGGCGCTGCCGGCGGCGGCGAGCATGCACATGGTGAGTCCGAAGCTGTGGTACCAGGGCAGGACCCCCAGGTAGGTGTGCACCCCGCCAAAGGCCAGCTTGGTCGGCTCGGCGTCCGGCCCGGCGTTTCCGTCGGTGACCTGTATCCACTCCAGGCAGGCCAGTGCGTCGTAGACCATGGAGCAGTGCCGGATGGCCGCGCCCTTGGGCACCCCGGTGGTGCCGCCGGTGTAGATGATCAGGGCTAGGTCTTCATCCGGATCGATGGTGAGCTCCGGGGGCTGGGGTGGGGCGGCTTTGACCACGTGGTCGAACATGAAGTGGCCGGGGTCGTGCTGTTTGGCGTGGGGGATTTTGCCGAGCAGGCCGCCGAGCAGGCCCTTGATGGCCGGCAGGTATGACTTGAGGTTGCAGACCACCACGGTCTGGACGTCGGTGCCGGCTACCGCCTCGGCGGTGGTGGGGTAGAATTGGGGATGGTCCATGCAGAAGACGGCCTTGGCCCCGGAATCGCTCAGTTGGAAGTTGAGTTCCTCGGTGGTGTAGAGGGGGTTGCAGGTTACGCAGACCGCGCCGGCCTTGAGGATGCCGAAGAAGATTGCGGGAAAATGCGGCAGGTTGGGCAGAAAGATGGCCACCCGGTCGCCCTTGGCGACACCGCGGGAGGCCAGGAAGTTGGCGACGCGGTCAGCGGTGTCCTTCACCTGGGCGAAGGTGCGGGTGGCGCCTTGAAACATGGTGTAGGCGAGGTTGGGGTATTGGCTGGCCGAGTCGTCGAGCAGGGAAGATACCGGCCGGTGGTAGCCGTCAATATCAAAGGGGATTTCCTTAGGCCATCGTGGTGAATTATGCCATGGTTTGTCAGACATGGACGTCCTCTAGCCTGGGATCGGGGTTGAGTTTTGTTAGTTTAGAACGATATTACAGAACGCCGCGTATCCGGGGCAATGATCAATTGATCGTTAGCCGAGGCCAAGGTTGGCGGGGGCATAAAAAACGTCTTCCATGCGAGATGGAAGACGTCGTGATTTTGGCTGGATTGGGCCCGTGGGCGCTGGACTAGTTGGCTTGTCTGAGGCTTGGTCTCTACTTGCCCCTGTCGTATTTGCTTGCCCCCTGTCTTAGCGTCGGCTCTCTTTGCTTGTTGGCCCTTGGTCCCTTTGTCCGCTTGGCCTTTGCTTGTAACTCTTCGCTGCCCCCCCTGCCTGCGCTTCTGCCTACGCTCCCGCTTGCTGCCCCTGGCTTGTTGCCCTTTGCCTACTTGGCCCCTCTAGCCCCTAGTCCCTAGTCCCTAGCCCCGGTTGGCTTGTGACCCTTTGACTCTCGTTTGGGCCCTTACTGCTTGTTGCCTGCTTGGCCCCTTTGGCCCCCAGCTCCCCTGGTCCCTTTAGCCTGTTTGGCCACCAGCCCCTTTGGCCCTTCTAGCCCTCTTGGTCCCTCTAGCCTGTTTGGCTCCTAGCCCCCTTGGCCCCTCTAGCCCCCTTGGCCCTTTAGCTTACTTGGCTCCCAGCCCCCTTGGCGGCGAGTTGAGAGGCGAAGGAGTTGATGAGGTTGGCCCGGTCTTCGGGGGTGATGGCGGCGGATATTTTTTGGCTGGCGATATCCACGGCCAGGTCGACCATTTCGATGGCCAGGTCGCGCTTGGCTTTTTCGAGGGCGCGCGAGGCCTGGTTTTTGGCGCGTTCGATGATGAGGTCGGCTTCGCGCTTGGTGGCGGCGATTATTTCGTCGCGTTGCCGCTGGGCCTGTCTTTCCATGGCTTGGCGGTAGGCGTCGAGTTCATCTTGCAGGCCGGCGATTTTTTGTTGGATTTCGGCTAGTTTTTCCTGGGCCTCTTTTTTAGCGTTTTCGGCGGCCTCGAGTTCTTCGACGTAGGAGGCTTTTTTAGTTGCCAGGAAGTTTTTAAACGGTTCTTTGCCCAGTTTGAAGATGAGTCCGGCCAGGATCAGGAAGTTTAGTATCCGCCAAGTGAGGTTCCATATTTTCATACCCTCGGAGATTTCCTTGGCTTTAGCGGCCAGGGCCGGTTCGGCCAGGGCGAGGATAGTGGTGGCGGCGGTTATGGCCAGGGCGCCTGTCATGAGGTGAGATTTTTTCATGACAGCTCCCTTCCCAGGATGCGGGTAGCCATGGAGCGTGCGACCCGCTCGGCTTCTTGGCCTATATCCTGTCGAGCCTGGGCCATTTCGGCTTCGATTTTCTCGACCAATTGGTTATAGACCTCTTGGGCTTCCTGTTGTTTTTCTTTGATCATGGCCTGGCTTTGGGCCCGATGCTCTTGGAGCATCTGTTTCATTTTTTGGCTTATCTCGCCTCTTCCCCGGGAGAGCTCTTGGGCATACCGGCTCTGGGTTTCCTGGGTTTGGGCCAGGGTCGCCTTGGCTTGGCTCAGACCATCATCGATAGCTTGTTGGCGTTTGGCCACCAATTTTCTGAGCGGCTGGTACATCACCTTGTTGAGGATGAAGATCAGCAGCAGCAGATTGATGATCTGGACGATTAGAGTTGCGTTGATACTTATCATACGCCCACGTCCCACCTGCGGGCCGGCGATCCGGCCCGTAGCGCGGCAATAAGCAGCGCTAGACCACGAAAATCAGAAGCAGGGCCACGACCAGGGAGTAGATACCGGTCGACTCGCTAACCGCCTGTCCCACCAGCATGGTACGGGTGAGGAGTCCGGCCTGCTGGGGGTTGCGTCCGATGGCCTCACAGGCCTTGCCGGCGGCATAACCTTCGCCCACGCCGGGGCCGATAGCGCCCAGGCCCATAGCTATTCCAGCGCCCATGAGAGCGGCGGCCCTAATCAAATCCGCGCCTTCAATACCCATTCTCTAGCCTCCTGATTTGACGCCTGGGGCGTCCCAATTTAATCCGGCGGATTTTTTCCGCCTATTGTTTACACCACGAACAGTAACAAGAGGGACACGATGAGCGAGTAGATACCCGTGGACTCGGCCACGGCCTGACCCACCAGCATGACCCTGGTTAGGAGCACTCTTTGTTCGGCATCGCGAGCGATGCGGTTAACCGCGTAGGCGGCGGCGATTCCTTCGCCGATGCCTGGTCCTATTCCTCCGAATCCCATACAGATACCGGCGGAGAGGGGTATGGTCCAGTCGACGATATTGGTGGAGGCTTCCAGGGGTATGAACAGCAGTATGAGGCTGACCAGGAAGCCGTAGATAACGGTTGACTGGGCCACGGTTTGGCCGATGAGCATGGTGGTGGTGATAGGTCCGGAGGCCTCGGGCACCCGGGCCACGCCGGCGGAGGCTTCCCAGGCGGTGAAGCCGTTACCGATACCGGGGCCGATGGCGCTGAGGCCGGTGGAGAGACCGGCGCCGAGCAGGGCGGCCCAGGTAGGCCAGGCGGCGCGGTCGGAGAAGTCGACGAACATGAGCATGAAGGCGACGACCATGCCGAAGATAGCCGGGGTTTGGCTGACGGCCGATCCGATGAGCATATTGGTGCGGATTTGGCTAGCGGCCGCGGGCTGGCGGGAGATACCGAGGGTGGAGGAGCCGGCGGGCATACCGGAGCCGACGCCGGAGCCGATGGCGGCCAGTCCCACGCTGAGACCGGCGCCGAGCAGGGCGGCCCAGGTAGGCCACAGGGCCATTGAGGAGTAGTCGGTGAACATGAGCATGAAGGCGACGACCATGGCGAAGATGGCCGGGGTTTGGCAGATGGCGGCGCCGATGAGCATGTTGGTGGTGAGGCTACCGGCGGTGCTGGGGTTACTGGCCAGTCCTTCGCTGGCCTCGGCGGCGGGGAATCCGGAGCCGAGTCCGCTACCGACGGCGCCGAGTCCCATGGCCAGGCCGGAGCCGAGGTAGGCGAAGCCTTGCACCAAGGTGGCGCCCTCGGCGTTTACGAAGAGCATCAGCATGGCGATGACCAGGGCAAAGATGCCGGCGCTTTCGGCCACCGCCTGTCCGATGAGCATGTTTTTCAGTATGGGGCCGGAGAGTTCGGAGTCTTTGGCAATGGCCTGGGCGGCGCGTCCGGCCGCGTAACCTTCTCCGAGGGCGGCGCCTATTGCGCCAAAGCCCATACACAAGGCTGCGCCGACATAGGCAGCCGCTTCAACCCATTGTACTTCGAGTATCGCCATCGGACCTCGCTACTTGGTCTGGACCGATATATAAACCAGAGTAAGCATGGTGAACACAAATGCCTGGATCGTTCCGACGAACAGCCCGAAGAAGGCGTTGAGGAACGGAGGCAGAACCAGGGAGTAGACCAAGTCGCTCACCACCATGATGATGATGAAGCCGCCCATGATATTTCCGTAGAGGCGGAAGCTGATGGAGACTACCTTGGATAGTTCTCCGATGATATTCAGCGGCGCCATGAAAAACATGGGTTGGACATACTCCAGGGCGTACTTTTTAAAGCCTTTGGTGCGTATCCCGGCGTAGTGAGCGATTATGAATCCGAGGATACCGAACCCCAGGGTGGTGTTCAGGTCCTTGGTGGGCTCGCTGAGGCCGGGGAAGATGCCGAGGATATTGGAGAGCCAGACGAACATGAAGACAGAGATGACCAGGGGGAAGTATTTGCGGTTACGTTCGTCGAGCGCGTCGTTGACCAGGCCTTCGAAGGCCGTGACCATGACTTCGCCGAGGGTTTGGGCGGTACCCGGGATGAAGGACAGTTTACGGGTGGAGAGGACACCGAAGACGATCAGGGCGCCCATAACCACCCAGGACATGATGAGGGTTTCGGAGTTGAACACCAGGCGGTAGCCCGCAACTTCCCAGGTCCACTGAGGAATGTTGGTCAGTTCGCCCACAGTCTTTTTATCCTTGCGTCTGGTCCGGCGTGCGGCCCAGCAGGCCGGACAGGGTTCTTTCACCGAAGATCGTTATTTGCACCACGAACAGGCCGATGACCACGGCGGCGAAGGCGAAGCGGTCCGGGAATTTCAGGGCCGCGGCCAGGGCCAGGGCCATAACGCCGAAGCGTACAGCCACGGAGCCGAGGCTGAGGACTTGGGCCTTGGTTCGGTTGGGGTTTAGGGTTTTGGGTAGCATTTGGCTCATGAGGAACAGGCTGAGGCAGGAGGCCACGGTGCCGAGGGCCAAGCCGCGGGCCCAGGGTAGCAGCCCCGTCGCCCACAACACCAAGCCAGCGGCGGCGCATAGCAACAGCGCCCGCTTGATCACCGTCCCGGTGTATTGTGCCAATCCGGTATCGGTCATGCTGTGGTGAGGCTCCTGTTCCGTATCGGTGTATTTAAAGCGGCGTCGCTTGGCTGTTGGGTCCAGGGACGCAGGTTTTATTTTATTATACGCCAGTTTGTTGGCGATGGCCTTGCTTTGCCGCGAGTTTTTGCCGGTGGTGGTCTTTATGTTACCGTCCGCGGTCCCTTTACTTGGTCCCTTGGCCGCTCGGTCTTACTCGCTGGCCTTGATCTTTACTTGCTGACTCCCATCTCCCATCTCACGCGCCCCGATCTTGCGCTGGCCCCGATCTCACGCGCCCCGGTCTCACACCGGCCCCGGTCTCACGCCGGCCCCGGTCTCACGCGCCCCGATCTTGCGCTGGCCCCGGTCTCACGCGCCCCGATCTTACGCGCCAGCCCCCTTGGCACCCGTGGTATTATGGAAGTGGAAGGGTGGAAAGAACGCGGTCACTTGG
>Ga0256835_1000552_pt1 | contig 27089 bp, 22 predicted proteins | sample PIR30metaG_FD_185972 | JGI IMG/M metagenome (GOLD analysis project Ga0256835, IMG submission 185972) | Hydrothermal vent microbial communities from East Pacific Rise, Pacific Ocean - PIR-30 | ecosystem: Environmental > Aquatic > Marine > Hydrothermal vents | place: Pacific Ocean: East Pacific...
AAGCCTTCCGAAGATCACACTGAAAACGATCATGCTGAACACGGGCCGAAGGATCGCCCAGCCGAAGCCAAGGACCGTCTGCTTGTACAGGACCTTGATGTCCCTGGCCACAAGGAACCGGAAAAGATCCCGATAGGCCAGGAGCTCCCTGACGTCCACCGCTCTCCAGCCACGGCGGGGCTCGCGGATGATGGTTGGTGGTTCGGAGTTCGGTACTGACATGGGTGCGGGTATCGTCAGTGAGGGGTGAGGAGTGAAGGGAAAGAGGACAAAGGACAGAAGATAGACGAGAGAGGAAAGACGAACGACGAAAGACGGGGGACTGCTCTAATGGTCGGAAAGTGCTGGAGAAGAATCAGTTCGAGCATCATGGTGGTCAGGCCGATGTCCTCTTGATGTCGTCGTACTTCGTGTTTCCCTGGCGGAGCTTCTCGGGGAGGTCCTCCTCCTCGCGAATGTCGAGGCAGCGGACAGTACCGGGTTCGACCTCCTTGTATCGGAGGCCTGTCTCGGGGCAGGTCATGATGCCGTCAGGTCCAGGCTTCATGGGATGGCCATGCCGACTCATCCAGCCGACCTGGCGGGCCGGAACGCCGACCATGAGAGCGTAGTCGGGAACGTCCTTCACCACGACGGCGCCGGCGGCAATGAAGGCGTAACGCCCGATGGTGATGCCGCACACGATGGTGGCGTTGGCGCCGATGGTGCAGCCGCGGCGAAGCAGGGTGCACTCGTAGAGGCTGTGACGGTTGACCTCCGAACGGGGATTCGTGACGTTGGTCAGGACGCAGGAAGGACCGAGGAAGACGTAGTCCTCGATCTCGGTGCCGGTGTAGACCGAGACGTTGTTCTGGATCTTCACCCCGTTGCCGATGACCACGTCGTTGCCGATGTTGACGTTCTGACCGAGCACACACTTGTTCCCTATCCTGGCACCGGACTGGACGTGGCAGAAGTGCCAGATCTTCGTGCCGTCGCCGATGGTGCAGCCGTCGTCAATGTAGGCGGACTTGTGGGCGAAGTAGTCAGGCATGGCTGGGCTCCGGGACAGATGAGAGAAGACAGACGAGAGAGGATAGGCGGAAGAGGAACAAGATTGAGCGGTTGGATACCACTCTCGTTTCTCGTTCATTTCCGGCATGTGCTTGGATCACTCTCATTGCTTACACTTCTTTCTTGTGCTGGTGATAAGGCCGCTGAGAAGGGCGAAGACTCACTCTATTTGTGCCTTGAGATCTCCACGAGGCGCTGCATCGAGGAAGCCAACCTCGAAAGCAATGATGATCTGCGTTTCGAGTTCCATGAGGGAGCCTCGCGCGATCCCCAGAAACCGGAGAAACTCCTGCTGGGTAAGCCAAGCCGCTCCCTCGGCAATGTTCGAAGGCACGGAAACGGCCGATGGCCAAATCTGCGCTGTCAATCCGAAGAGTTCTTGCTTGGGAAAAGAACCTGTCGCCTCGTAGACCATCCTGACCAACTTGATGGATTCCTTCCAGGCTTTGAGGCTGTGGTGTTTGACGAGCATGGTCTAGGAAGATAGAGGTACTAAGGGGAACGAAACGCACCAGACCGAGCCACCAGGGCTCCAATGGCCAGTCATCGGTGCAAGAACGCCCCGGCAGTCTTGAGATTGCCAGTCGTCTGTGTTGGGATGCTTTCCTTCGCCTTAGTAAGAAGAGAGACGATAGTATTCCAGCCGCTTGACTGTCTACGTTCCCGAGTCGGAAAGACTGTACCACCATTACGAAACCCAAGATTTCCTTCACCTTCTCTCGTCTATCGTCTTTCCTCTATCCTTCCTGATCTCCATCGTCCTCAACCTGTGCACCAGCTCGATGGAGGGCCGGGCATCTTCGATGCCGAAACCCCTGCCTGCCAGGGTCTCCTCGTAAACCCTGGTGTGAAGGTTGGTGAAGCCTCCCGAGAACTCGATCTCCTGGCCATCCACGGTGATGGAACGATGTGTCGTGTTCTTCCCGGGTACAGGCTCGAACGGAAGATCCTTCCTGTCGATGGACAGGAACCAAGCGACATCGGCACGTTCAAGAGCGATGGTGCCCGCAGCACGTTCGGGTTCGCGGAGGTGAATTTCTGCCTCCTCGACGCCACCGAAAAGCCACATGAGCATGTCGAAGAAGTGAATCCCGATGTTGGTGATCACACCTCCTGAGCGTTTTTCGTTGCCCTTCCAGGAGTAGCGGTACCACGGACCGCGGGAGGTGATGTAGGTGAGCTTGACCTGGTGACGCCTCCCATGGTCAGCGCGGAGTTGCTCGTGGAGCTGGATGAGCGAAGGGTGCACCCTGAGCTGGAGGATCGTGAAAACCTTCCGCCCAGTCTCCTCCTCGAGCTCGGCGAGGGCGTCCAGGTTCCAGGGGTTGAGCACCAGAGGCTTCTCACAGACGGCGTCGGCACCCAGCCGCAGGGCCAGACGGATGTGGGCGTCGTGGAGGTGGTTCGGTGAGCAGACGGAAAGGAACTGGATGCCCTCTCCTTGCCTGCGGAGCTTTTCGAGGTGCCGGTCAAAGCGCTCGAACTCGGTAAAGAAGGCCACGTCGGGAAAGAAGCTGTCCAGGATTCCCACAGAGTCGTGGGGGTCGACGGCGGCCACCAGACGGTTGCCCGTGTCGGAAATGGCCTTGAGATGACGGGGGGCAACGTAGCCTGCTACTCCAGTGAGGGCGAAGGTGCTCATAGACGAACCTCGTGGTTGGGGAGTGGGAAGTGAGGAGTGAGGATAGAAAACAGAGGAGAGGCGACAGGTGTCTGGAGACTGGGGATAGTGCAGCGGAATCGTTGTGGAAAGGGTCATCCTCACATCCACCGTTCCCTCATCCACTCGATGGTGGGGCCGAGGTCGAGGTTGGTGGCGAAGTCGATCATGTAGGGGATCTTCTTCACGGCGTCCATGGGGATGGAGACCTTCGGGGGGAAGGTGGGTGCCAGGCGGTGGTAGTTGGGGCCGAGCATCTGGTGGCACTGGTAGTCGGCGATGCCGGAGACGCCGTCGAGCATGATGGAGAGCAGGGGCTTCAGCCACTGGGCGTAGCCCCAGTCGTGGCGCTTGCCCCCGATGTGGTTGAGGCTGTGGCCGGTGCCGAGCGAGAGCAGGACGATCTCGTCCAGGGCCGGCGGGTCGGCGAAGTAACGCCGGTCCTGCGTCTGGGCCAGGGCGCACATGGAGGGGTTCGCGGCGTAGACCCCGCCGTCGATGTAGCCGTCCACGGAGGGGAAGTAGGTGGGCGCCGCAGCGGTGTAGAGCCCGGCCTTGTAGGCCAGGATGTCCCGGTCCGTTGCCTCGCCCGGGAGGTTGTGGAAGATCTTGGGCTTCCAGTGCCGGTGCTCCTCGTGGGGGTCCTCGTTGTCGAGATCGAAGGCGGTGACCAGGACGTTGCGCGGCAGGTCGCCCAGGGTGGTGTCGGCGCCGAGGATGCGCCTGAGCATCCGGCGCAGGGGGCCGATCTTGTAGTCGGCGCCGCGCAGCTTGCCCAGGTCCAGGAGGTCGTCCAGCCAGGAGTCGTCGAAGATCTTCGGTCCGTCCACCACGTAGAGGTCGCGGATGGTACCGAGGCTCTCGCCCTTCGCCAGCCCCAGGGCGAGAAGACCGCCGGTGGAGGTCCCCGCCAGGAGGTCGGCCCGGTCGAGGAAACCCTCGAGGCCCGGCGTGGCGGCGAGGCGCTCGAGGATCACCGTGGTGACGATGCCGCGGATGCCGCCGCCGTCCAGGGAGAGGATGCGGTAGCGGGTCATGGATGGGAGAATGTAGGAGATGTCATTGGTCGTGAATCATTGGTCGTGAAACGTGAAACGTGAAACGTGAAACGTGAAACGAAGGAGGGGTGGGGAGAGTGCGACGCCCGACCCTCCGCCCGTGCGACACCCCGCCGCCCACCCGTGCGAGGTGCGACGGCCGTCCGCCCGGCCGAACCGTGAAATGTGAAACGAATGAGGGGTGGTCGATCGTGGAGCGTGGGTGATGCGGATGTATCGGTACCCACCCGCCCGGGAGAATGAACCACGGATTCTGAGGATTGCCGGGATTCGGAGGGAACGGGAGGAGAGGGTGCGACGGCCGTCCGCCCGCCCGGGATCGTGAAACGTGAAAGGTGAAACGTGAAACGAATGAGGGGTGTTCGATCATGAAGACGAATGGTGCGGATGGGACGGTACCCACCCACCCGGGGAATGGGAATCACGGGTTCCGGGGGTTGCGGGGATTCGGATGCTCTGGGGGTTGTTCATGGGCGCATGCGCTTCTGTGGTTGGACGGCCTGGGGGCGCGCCCTGAAGGACGCGCCTCCACAGAGTGGTACGGTTGGGGTTCGCCATGAAGGGCGCGCCCACACAGGGGATGGTGCGGAGTCCGGGATCATCGTTCATGCCTTGATGACCTTGGGTCGCGGGTCGCGGTAGACGCCGCGGGTGTCGACGATGAGCGGGGCGTGGGCGGCCACGAGCCCGTAGTCCACGGCGGAGTGGTCGGTGGCGATGACCACGGCGTCCTGGGCCGCCAGGGTCTCCGGTGTGAGGGGGACCGACTCCATGGGCGGCAGGTCCGGCCAGGAGCGCATGGACGGGGCCTTCGGGATGTGGGGGTCGTGGTAGCCGACCTCGGCGCCGAGCTCGAGGAGGCGCTCGATGAGCTCGAAGCTGGGGCTCTCCCGGGGGTCGTCGATGTCCTTCTTGTAGGCCAGTCCCAGGACGAGGACCTTCGAGCCCTTCACGGCCTTGCCACGGTCGTTGAGAGCGAGCTGGAGCCTCCCCACGACCCAGCGGGGCATCTCCACGTTCACCTCGCCCGCCAGCTCGATGAACTTGGTGGGCTGGCCGTACTCCCGGGCCTTCCAGGCCAGGTAGAAGGGGTCGAGTGGAATGCAGTTGTGGACCGCGATCCCACCCGATGCCGTGAACGACTGCGCACCCTCGACCTCGAGGGAATACACATGGCCGTGCATTTCGCCGGCTTCCACATCCAGGAGAGGCATGGCGGCAAGACCAGAGGAAACGAACGATCGGTCGGCGATTGTGCGAACGTTCCTCCTGCGGGCAGCCCTCGCGGCCTGGAGCTTCAGACGCTTTTCTCCGAGGAACATCGAGCTGAGCCTGGCGATCACCTCGGCGCCCTGCATCCTGATCTGTGGTGAGCCTCCCTTGAACCGGGGATAGAACCCGCAATCCTGCAGCAGATGCACCGCTTGCTCCAGTAGCTCGGGGCTGGACGAGAAGAAGCCCACGACAGCCGTGGCGTTGGCGTGGGAGTAGGGCCGACCGTTCTTCCGGTACTCAGAACGTCCCGTACGTACCCAGACATCTCCGTCTCCGCGCAAGAGACCAGTGAGAAGCTCCCGCTTGTGCTCCATTCCCAGGTCGAAGAAGACCTCCGGAATTCGCATGTCCGTGGACCGGACACCACATCTCCAGTGGTCTCTCAGGAGCCAACCGAGGAGAAGGCTGGAAACCTTGATCGTCGTGGAGTACCAGGTCCTGTCCTGGTAGACCGAGGAGGCAAAGCCCAGGTGGTCGAGGATCCCACGCAGGTCCGCCACGTAGTCCCTCTCTCCACGATTGAAGGTCCAGCGCACCCGGAGAGCGTTTCCATCGGCTGTGATGCAGCCTTCGGAAAGGTAGTAGCCCACGAGCCGGGCCACATCGGGGGTAATCTGGATCCGCGACGGCCACTGGCGCCTCGCCCTCCCCATGCCGGTCAGGAGAACGACGTCCTTGCGGGAGAGTGCAAGCTCGTCCTCGACCTCGAGAAACCGATCGAGCCGCAATGCATTCGACCGGATGGAATCCCGGATCGTCCACCCGAACCGGCTCTTGAGCAGCGCCTCGAAATGGCTCCAGTGACACTCCACCGGGCGTACCCACACCCGGCGCCGCTCGTCCCCGGGCACCACCTGGATCAGATCGACCCACGGGCTGTCACCCTCCCGGGAGCCACGATCGGAAACAACGGGCACACGATCATTTCCCGTGAGCTCCGCTGCCGGCACCGTCCTCATGTCACCGTCCGAGTAGACCAGCATCGGATGCTCGGGTGTGACGGTCAGTGTACGGTTTCCGTCGGTCCGGATCGTCAGCACCTGGCCGTCGTACCTGCCGCGGTAAAGCGTCACTACTGGGAACCACCCGCGTTCACCGGTCGCCGGATCGATGGCCAGGGCCTCGAGGCCCTCGGTCTGGACATAGAGTCCCTGACGCGTCATGACCACCTCGCAGGAATCCCTGAGTCGGCGGTAGAGCTCCTCGAGCCGGTAGACGCCGGAAAGGCCCAGCCCCCTCACACGAACCCACTCCTGGCCAGCGAGACAGTGCCCACCCCAGCCGGGACCGGGGTTGAAGCGCATGAAGCCAAAGGGCTTGGTCTCGGCGGCGTCGAGCACCTCCCACACGTCGATGCCCATGGCGTCGTAGACCACCTTGAGCTCGTTGACCAGCGCGATGTTGACCGCGCGGAAGATGTTCTCCATGAGCTTGGTGGCCTCGGCGGCACGGGCCGAGGAGACGCGGACGGTGCGGGCGATGGCGTGGGCGTAGAGCGCTTCGGCGAGATCCCCGGAGGCGGGGTCCACGCCCCCGATGACCTTGGGGATGGTGGTGGTGCCGTAGTCGGGGTTGCCGGGGTCCTCCCGCTCGGGGGAGAAGGCCAGGAAGAAGTCCTCGCCGGCGCGGAGGCCCGACTCCTCGAGGATCCCCTTCAGGAGCTCGTCGGTGGTGCCGGGGTAGGTGGTGGACTCGAGCACCACCAGCTGGCCCGGCCTGAGGCAGGGCTTGATCTGCCGGGCCGTCTTCTCCACGTAACTCATGTCCGGCTCGCGCTGGGGCGTGAGCGGGGTGGGCACGCAGATGAGGATGGCGTCGGGCTCGTCCAGGCGCAGGAAGTCCGAGGTGGCGGTGAGCTTCCCGGAGGCCACCACCGAGGCCAGCCGGCCGCCGTCCAGATGCTTGATGTAGCTCTCGCCCCGGGCCAGGGCCTCGATCTTGGACTGGTCCACGTCGAAGCCGAGCACGGGAAAGCCCTTCTCGGCGAAGGCGATGGCCAGGGGCAGGCCCACGTAGCCGAGGCCGACGATGCCGACGGTGGCGGAGTGGTTGGCGATCTTTTCGGCGAGTGTGGTTGCTGTCGGGTTCATGGATGATCCTGGGTCAGGAGGTTAGAGCGTCAGGGCGTGAAGACGAAAATCGTGAAACGTGAAAGGTGAAACGAAAGAGGGTGAGGACGTGAGGGGGTGAGGAGGTAGGGGCGACCCCCACCCACCCGGGGGAGGTGAGATGACCGCCCACCCATGCGGGGAGTGCAGCATTCGCGTTCGCCGAAGGGAGGTCGCGGCAGGGAGCGCCGCTCTCCAGAGCGGCCTCGTGCATTCGGCCAGCGGAGGAGACATCGCTCGCCGGAAGATTGTCCCCCGCATTCATGCTCGGCGGGGTGGATGGCAGATGTGTCGGGGTCATGCTTCTCTGTGGATCGATCGGAGGAGGCCGTTGAGGATGGCGGAGAGCCGGTGGCAAGAGCGCAGGGGTGCAGGGGCGCAAGAGAGCAGTCACTGGTTACCCTGTTACCGGTGTCGTGAGGGTTGTGGGGTCCGAGGTCCGGCATAACAGTACGTGCCTAGGTCTTCTTCTTCGTGGGGAGGATCCAAGGATCCGGATGGTTCACCATCGTGACGAGCATCCTGATGATGTGATCGTAGGTCCCGAGAAGACGTGTGGCCCCCTCCTCATTCAAATACCCGCAATCCCGTGCGAAGTGGATCCAGGTCCGGGTTTCGGCGGCCTCGGCCTCGCAGTCGTTCAATCTGAGCTGAAACACTGCCCGATACCGGCGCTTCCTCCATGCCTCTGCGAGATTCGCGCAGACCGACCTCGAGCTGCGCCTGACCTGGTCGGTCAGCGAGTATCGTTCTTCAGGGGGGAAGCCCTTCGATGCATCGAAGACCTCACGGGCTGCCCGGTACGCCAGCCGATAGACCTCGAGATCCTCGTGCGAGGTGATGGGCCGGAACCCTGGCTCCATCACACCACCATCGGTCGACCCGCCGCCCAGTGGATACTCCGATTCGTCGTCACCTTTTCCCTCACTCTCCCCCTCGTTCCGGGAGGCCAGGGTCTGCCAGAGCTCGCGGGGGGAGAGGATCCGGATTTCCGGGATCGGTTCGAGGTCCAGGAGGTCGCTGTCCCCCGTGACGAGGATGCCGGCCCCGGCCGCGAGAGCGGAGGCCAGCACCCAGGCATCGTCGGGATCCCCGACGGGGCCGGGCCAGGGATCGCCGGGCCTGGCCACCACGGTGTGCCGCCGGAGCAGGTCGAGTGCCAGGTCCACCAGTTCCTCCGGCGCCTTCAGCTTCTCCCACAGTACCCGGGTGAGCTCGTCCAGCACCACCTCGCCGGTGACGAGCTCCTCGTGGGTGAGCACCGCCCGGAGGAGGTCGGCGCACAGGCCGCGGGAGACGAAGGCAGCGACAAGAACGTTCGTGTCACAGAAGACCTTCACGAAATGTGCTCGAAGACGTCCTCGTCCGTGAGCCAGCCCCGGGCCTCGGCCAGGGGCGCGAGGCGGCAGCGGAGCTCGTCGAAGGTTTCCACGGCGAGCTGGCGCTCGAGCGCGTCCCGGATGATCTCACTCCGGGTCCTCCCGGAAAGGCGCACCAGCTCCTCGAGTCGCCGCTGCATCTCCTCGTCGAGCCGGATCGTGATCGTCTTACCCATGTCTTACACTGTAGTACAGTACACTCCCGACAACAACCTCACTCCCCTGCTCCCCTGCCCCCCTGCTCCCCTGCTCCGTAGTACTCGCGATACCACTCGATGAAGCGTCGCACGCCCTCGCGGAGGGGGGTGGCGGGGCGGTAGCCGACGGCTGCGGCGAGGTCGTCCACGTCGGCCCAGGTGGCGGGGACGTCGCCGGGCTGCATGGGCATGAAGTTCTTCTGCGCCTCCAGGCCCAGGGCCTCCTCGATGGCGGCGATGAAGTCCATGAGCTGGACGGGGTTGTCGTTGCCGATGTTGTAGAGGCGGTAGGGGGCGGGGCTGCTTCCGGGATCCGGGTGGTCGCCGGACCAGTCCGGGTCGGGCTCCGGGATGCGGTCCAGGAGGCGGACCACGCCCTCCACGATGTCGTCGATGTAGGTGAAGTCGCGCTTCATGCGCCCGTGGTTGTAGACGTCGATGGGCTCGCCCGCCAGGATGGCCTTCGTGAACTTGAAGAGCGCCATGTCGGGCCGGCCCCAGGGGCCGTAGACGGTGAAGAACCTGAGGCCCGTGGTGGGAATGCCGTGGAGGTGGGCGTAGGTGTGGGCCATGAGCTCGTTGGCCTTCTTGGTGGCCGCGTAGAGGGAGACGGGGTGGTCCACGTTGTGGTGGACGGAAAAGGGCATGGCGGTGTTGAGGCCGTAGACCGAGGAGGAGGAGGCGTAGACCAGGTGCTCCACGGGGTGGTGGCGGCAGCCCTCCAGGATGTTCAGGGTGCCCACCACGTTGGCGTCGATGTAGGCGTGGGGGTTCTCCAGCGAGTAGCGCACGCCGGCCTGGGCGGCCAGGTGGATCACGTGGGTGAAGCCGGAGTCGGCAAAGAGCCGCTCCATGGCGGGGCGGTCCTCGAGGTCGATACGGGCGAAGGTGAATCCGGGCCGGCCCTGGAGCCGGGCCAGGCGGGCCTCCTTGAGCTTCGGGTCGTAGTAGGGGTTGAGGTTGTCGAGCCCGGTGACGGCGTCACCACGGCCGAGGAGCGCCCCGGCCACGTGGTGGCCGATGAAGCCGGCGGAGCCGGTGATGAGGATGTGACGTCGGGTGGTGGTCATGAGGAGCGCCTCGAGCCGGAGGTGGAGGGTGTTCGGGGATCTGTCGTGAAACGTGAAACGTGAAACGTGAAACGTGAAACGAAGGAGGAGTGGCCAATCGTGGAGGGTGTGGTGAGGGTGGAACGACTGCACACCTGCCCGTGCGACGGCCACCCACCCGACCGCCGTGAAACGTGAAACGTGAAACGTGAAACGAAGGAGGAGTGTTCGATCATGAGGGCGAATGGGATGGATGGGACGACCACACGCCCACCCGGATCTTGAAAAAGGACGGTATAGCTGCGAGCGCAGCTGCCAGAAGTTGTCGGGCTCTCATGCTTCGGTGACCTCCGGTGTCTCGGTGGCATACGGGTAGACGGAGTCGGATCTTTCTTCCGCGGAGGGCTCGAAGACCCTTCCCTCGTTGACGGACCGCAACAGACCGGAGAGAAGGGAAAAGCTTCGGTCCATGACCGCCGTCAGCGCCCTGGCCTGCGATGCAGTGCACAGCCCGAGGTCGATGGAGACCCTGAGCTGGGTTTCCAGCTCTGCGAGCGACCCGCGCGCCATCACCAGGTAGTGGGCAAACTCTTTCCTGCTGTTCCGGGCAGCACCCTCGGCGATGTTGCTGGGTACGGAGACGGCCGCTCTCCGCATCTGGGCCGTCAGTCCATACTTTTCTTCTCTGGGAAACTCAGCCGTCAACGTGTAGACGTGCCTGACCAGATCCACCGCCACCTTCCAGGTGTCAAGATCATGGTGAATCAGCTTCATTTCGTTCCTACGATCACACATGCCACTTCAGCACCCGCACAACCGATACCGCTGACCCCAGGTTCCCTCTCTCGTCGCTCGCTTCACTCCCCGAACAGGCGACTGGTGTCCTACACCCCGCAAACTGGCAGTCGCCCCTCCCACACCACTCCCATTCACGATCGGGCGACCCTCATTCATTTCACATTCAACTCACATTCAACGCTTCATGCTTCACGAACCGCGTGGGCGGGAGGCCCACCCTCACGCCCTGACTTCCTGCCCTTCTTTCGTTTCACGTTTCACGTTTCACGTTTCACGATCTGGGCGGGTGGGCGGCCGTCGCACGTTCTACCGTTCCAGCAGCCCCAGCAGGTACTCGCCGTAGCCGCTCTTCGCCAGGGGTTCGGCGAGGGTGCGGAGCGCCTCGTCGTCGATGAAGCCCATCCTCCAGGCGATCTCCTCGGGGCTCGCGATCTTGAAGCCCTGGCGGTGCTCGATGACCTGGATGAAGTTGGAGGCGGTGAGCAGGGACTCGTGGGTGCCGGTGTCGAGCCAGGCGTAGCCGCGGCCCAGGAGCTCCACCTCGAGCTCGCCGCGCTCCAGGTACCAGCGGTTCACGTCGGTGATCTCGAGCTCGCCGCGGGGGGAGCGCTCGAGGCCCTTCGCCACCTCCACCACGCGGGAGTCGTAGAAGTAGAGGCCGGTGACCGCGTAGTTGGAGCGGGGATGCTCGGGCTTTTCCTCGATGCTGACGGCCCGGCCAGCCTCGTCGAACTCCACAACGCCGTAGCGCTCGGGGTCGTGGACGCGGTAGCCGAAGACGGTGGCGCCACGGTCGCGGGCCGAGACCGCCTGGAGGCGGCTGGAGAACCCGTGGCCGTAGAAGATGTTGTCGCCCAGGATGAGGCAGGCGGGGTCACCCGCCAGGAAATCCTCGCCGATCAGGAAGGCCTCGGCCAGGCCCCCGGGGGTGGGCTGGACGGCGTAGGAGAGCTCCATCCCCCACCGGGAGCCGTCGCCCAGGAGCGTCTCGAACTGCGGCCGGTCGTGGGCCGTGGTGATGATGAGCACCCTCCGGATGCCCGCCAGCATGAGGACGCTGAGCGGGTAGTAGATCATGGGCTTGTCGTAGACGGGCATGAGCTGCTTGCTCACCGCCAGGGTGAGGGGGTGCAGCCTCGTGCCCGCGCCGCCGGCCAGGATGATCCCCTTGCGCACGGTGCTCAGGCCCCCTTCTTCGCCTTCTTCTTGCCCCCGGACAGGGCGGTGCCGTTCTCGCCGTAGCCGTAGTGGTAGTACGTGTAGTAGTAGGTGTAGTAGTAGGAGTCACGCTCCAGGTCCACGGCGTTGAGCACCACACCGGCGAGACGCGCCCCCGCCCGGCCCAGCTGGCGCAGGGCGTTGATGATGGCGGCGCGCTTGGCCTGGCCGTAGCGGACCACCAGCAGCACCATGTCGGCGTGCTGGGAGCAGATCACCGCGTCGGTCACGGAGGTCACCGGCGGGGTGTCGATGATGATCCACTGGTAGTGCTCCCGGGCCCGGTCCAGCATGCGCTTGAAGGAGCTCTTGCTGAACATCTCGGGCGGGTTCGGCGGGAGCGGACCCGAGGTGACGATGTCCAGGTTGGGCATGTCGGCCAGAGTGTGGATCACGTCCCGGGGGTCCCGCTCGCCCAGCACCAGCGAGGTCAGGCCCCGCACGTTCTTGGCGTTGATGATCTTGTGGAAGCGCGGTTTCCTGAGGTCCGCGTCGATCACGAGCACCTTTGCCCCCCCCATGGCCAGGGCCTTCGCCAGGTTGTAGGCCGTGGAGGTCTTGCCCTCCCCCGGGGCGGCCGAGGTGACCATGAGCACCTGGGAGGTCTCCTCGCGCGCGGCCATCATCACGGCCGTCCGCAGCGACTGGAAGATCTCCCTGGTCATGTGGGAGGTCTCGTCGGAGTAGCGCGGCACGGCCCCGAGGACCTCGAGCCCCAGGTAGCGCTCCACATCCTCCGGGGTCCGGACGGTCTGGTCGATGTAGTCGAGACCCAGCACCAGGCCGATCCCCAGGAAAAGGCCAAGGATCAGGGAGAGGGCGAGGGCCCGCGGCGGGTTCGGACGGAAGGGGCCGTTGGGCGGCCGGGCGGGATCGATGACGCGCACGTTGTTGAGCGCGGCCGAGCTCGAGATGTCGGTCTCCTTCGAGCGCCGGAGCATCTGCTCGTAGAAGGTCTTGTTCTCCTCGTACTCGTGGCGGATCTTCTGGTACTCCAGGTTCTGCTTGGACAGCTCGATGGTCTGGTTCCGGAGCTTCTGGAGGGCGGCAAAGAGGGCCTGCTCATGCTTCTTCCGGATGGCATAGTCGGTCTGGAGACTGTCCATGATGGTGGCGATCTGGGCCTCGATCTTCTGATCCAGCTGCGCGATGCGGGCCTTGAGCTCCTTGATCACGGGATGGGCCGGCTTGTACTCCCGGAGCTTGTCGGCCAGCTCCACCTCGGCCGCGGCCTTCTGGTCGCGGAGGCCACGGATGGTGGGGTCGTTGAGCACCCCGGGCAGGGTGGACTCCAGCAGATTGCCCGCGTGAAGGCCCCGGAGCGCCGCCAGCTTGGTCTCCAGGCTGATCCGCTCGGCCTTGGCCCTGGCGTACTCCTCGGTCAGGGTGTTCACCTGCTCGGTGATCACGTTCTTGTCCTGGTCGCCCACCAGGAAGGCGTCCTCGCTCTCCTTGAAGGAGATGAGCTTCTGCTCGGAGGCCTCCAGCTGCTTGCGGAGGGGATCCAGCTTCTCCTGGATCACCTGGTAGACCTTGCGGGTCCGGTTCAGGTTGTCCTCGATGTTGATGGCGATGTACTCCTGGACGTAGACGTTGAGCCACTCGGCCACCTTGTCGGGGTCGCGGCCCACCATGGAGAGCTCCAGGATGTTGGTGTCCTTGACGTTCTCCACCTTGACGCTGGCCAGGAGCATGGCCGCCGGGTCGCCTCCCTGGAACTCGGGGCTTCCCGAAAGTCCCAGCTTCTCGGCCACCCGCTCGGCCAGGCGACGGGTCTTGAGGACCTGGGTCTGATCCTTCACGAACTGCTGGAGCTCCCACCAGCTGGGGCCCGAGTACACCTGGCTCTTGATGATCTGGGGCGCCTGCTCGAAGGCGATGCGCGTGGTGGCCTTGTAGAGCTTGGGCCGGGTGAAGGACCAGGCACCTCCCACCAGGACGCACAGGGCCACCACCGCGGCGATCATCCAGCGGTGCCTCCACAGGAGGTGGACGTACTCCATGATGTTGATCTCGGGTTCGGCGTCCTCGGCCAGCCAGGCGCTGTCGGGGGGGCCACCAGGCCAGACAGGCCCGCCCGGGGCGATGCCCGAGGTGGGGAAGCCGGCGCTGCGGAGGGGTGGGATGTCGGGTCTGTCAGGCATGATCAGGTCTCCAGGGCCACCGGGAGTGGCTCTCCCCGTGCCGTACGTCGGTGGAAGTGTGGATCATAGCAGGGTTTGTGGGGTCGTGAAACGTGAAACGTGAAACGTGAAACGAATGAGAGCCCCCACCCGCTCTCGTGAAACGTGAAACGTGAAACGAAAGAGGGGTGTTCGATCGTGGACGGGGGGAGGAGGTGCGACGCCCAACCCCCTCCTGTGCGAAGCCCCCACCCGCCCGGGAGAGGCAACCACGGATTCTGAGGATTGCTGGGATTCGGAGGGAAGGGGAAGGGATGACCCCGCCCGCCGAGGGGAGGTCGCGGCAGGGAGCGCCGCTCTCCAGAGCGGCCTCGTGCCTCCAGCGAGCGGAGGAGACGCCGTGCTCCGGGAGGACGTCGCCAGGTAGACGCAACCACGGATTCTGAGGACTGCTGGCATCCAGAGGGGAGAGGCACCATGCGACGTACGTCAACGATCGTGAAACGAATGCCTGTGGAGGCGGGTGCTTCAGCGCCCGCCCCCAGCTGCCCCAGGGCATACGAGGCCGGGCAGGCCCGGAGTGCCACCCGCAGGGCTTGCATCACCCTTCGCCCTCCCACGGCCGACCGGGATTGGGGGCGCGGCCTGAAGGACGCGCCTACACTCCCCCACCCACCCGGCGGTGGGTCCTGGTGATGGACCTGCCCGGGACGGTGTGGAACCGGGGAGAACTGTTGTTGGATAAAGCTACCGCACATTGATTACAGCTGTAACCTACTGATCCGAAAGATGTTGGCCGTCCCGTGCTTCTCAGCTCGGGACGAGGGCCAGCGCTGAGACGTCGATCTCCACCGTGCGCTGGCCACGAAGGAAGTCCAGCAGGATCCTGGCCCGCTGCCCTCCCTTGAGATACCCCTCGAACACGCCCTCGAACCCCCGGAGGGGTCCGCCCATGACGCGCACCCGGGACCCCTTTCCCATCTCCTGCCGCAGGTCATCGGGAACGATGTACCCCCGGTCACCCTCGCGGCCCCTGAGCTCGTCGATGAGCTCCTGGTCCACCGTGGCGAGCTGCCGGTCGAAGCTCACCGGGCGGAGTACGCCAGGACAGTATCGGACAGCGTTCAGCTCACTGACCGGATCGCACGCCACGAAGATGTACCCCGGGAAGAGCGGCATGGGGCCGCGAGGCGCCCTGCGGTGCCACGGCGGCTCCAGGAAGAGCGGACAGTAGGGCTCCACCCCGCGCTGTGCCAGGTGATGGATCGCCACCCGTTCCTGACGGGGTTTTGTCCTGACGACCAGCCAGCTTGTGAGGTCTCCCCTTGCATGCCCCGAAGGGTCAGAAAACACTGCCATGCTGGGGTCATTATGCCCACGGTCTCGCAATTCCGTCAAGAATTTTTGCACCCTGGAGGAGGGTGAGGACGGCCCCCGCCCGCCCGGATCGTGAAACGTGAAAGGTGAAACGTGAAACGAATGAGGGGTGTTCAATCGTGGACGGGGTGGGAAGGGTGCGAAGCCCCCGCCCGCCCAGCCGGTCGGGTGCAGGGGGGCAGGGGGGCAGGGGCGAGGGGGTGCGACACCCGCCCGACCGACCGTGCGACGTCCCCGCCCGCCCGGGAGAGGAAACCACGGATTCTGAGGATTGCTGGGATTCGGAGGGAAGGGGAAGGGATGACCCCGCCCACCCGTCCAGGGAGCGCAGCATTTGCGTCCACCGAGGGGAGGTCGTGGCAGGGAGCGCCGCTCTCCCGAGCGGCATCGTGCCTCCAGCGAGCGGAGGAGACACCCTTCTCCAAGGCGAGGCGTCGCCGCACAGGCGGGGAGCTGGCCGTCGCACCTCGCAGGGTGGCTCCACAGCGCTCGGCGGGTCGACATCCTGACGCCCTGACGTCCTCACGCCCTCACCTCTCTTTCGTTTCACGTTTTCCGTTTCACGTTTCACGATGGGCGGGCGGGCGGGGGCCTGGTGCCGGAGGGGGGACTTGAACCCCCACGGTGTTGCCACCGGCGGATTTTGAGTCCGCTGCGTCTGCCATTCCGCCACTCCGGCAGGAAGGGTCATTGTGTCGCCGGGCCTCCCCGGGGTCAAGTCTTTCCGGGGGGCTCCGGGATCCAGAGGTCGCCGCGCTCCCTCCGCTCCTCCACGTCCCTCGCGATCTCCCGGGCCTTCTCCTCGTCGATGCCGGCGTCCCTCCCGAGGTAGACGGTCTGGGAGGGGAACGCGAAGCCGGTGCCCGACTCGGCGACGATGCGGAGGATCTCGAAGTTGAGCTCCTCGGCGAGCGCCGTGGACTCGTGGTAGTCCGCGGCCAGGACCCAGGTGAGGACGTCCACCTCGAGCGCGGAGTCCCCGAAGCGGGCGAAGCGGACCCGGACGCCGTCGTGGTGGACCTTCGGGTGGGCCAGGAGCATCCTCTTGACCCCGTCCACCACGTACTGGATCTGCGCGGTCGTGGAGTCGTAGAGGAGGCCGATGGTGATCTGGTACCTGAAGCGGTCGCGGGCCGAGTAGTTCTCCACGCGCTCGGAGAGCAGCGTGCCGTTGGGGATGGTCACCAGGGTCCGGTCCATGGTCCGCAGGCGGGTGGAGAGGAGCCCCACCTCCTCCACGGTCCCCGAGAGCGAGCCGATCTTGATGAAGCTCCCGATCTCGAAGGGGCGGTTGGCCGCGATGGTGATGGACCCGAACAGGTTCTCGATGGTCTTCTGGGCGGCGAAGGCCACGGCCACGCCGCCGATGCCGAGGCCGGCCACGAGGCCCATCACGTGGAGACCGATGGAGTCCAGGGCCACGATGGCGGCCACGCCCCACACGAAGACCTTGACGATGCGCCCGAAGATGGGGATGAAGTTGCGGGCCATGTCGTTGCGCCGTGCCATGGAGCTGTAGCGGAGCACCGCGGCCATGATGTCCACCCACCGGGTGAGCACCCAGCCCAGGAAGATCACGGCCAGGAGCTTCCAGGCCACGGCCAGGTTGTCCTGGGCCTTGCCGGCGATGCCGAGCAGCGGCACGGTGGCCCAGAGCACGAGGGCCATGACGCCCAGACGAGCCGGGCCGTCCAGGGCCGCCACGAGCTCGTCGTCCCACTCCACGGTGGTGCGCCGGGCCCCCCTGCGAAGGGCGTCCATGAGCACGGGGGTGACCAGCCGGGAGACCACCCAGGCCAGCAGGATCAGCAGGACGAAGCCGGCCCACTGCCAGAGCTGGACGCCCAGGAAGCTGCGGGCGAAGAACCACGTGGGGAGGATGTCGCCGAGCCAGCCGAAGCCGTGCCGGGCGTAGAGGGTGTCGATGGCCGCCACGGTGGCGCGATGGAAGACCCAGGCGGTGCTGCCGTCCTCCAGGAAGTGGCGGTGGAGGAGGACCTTCACCTCCCCACCCTTGTGGGGGATGGTCCCGAGGAGCTCGTCGTCGTCACCGAGCCCCGCCTCGGGGCGGCCGCCGGGGTCGTTGGAGAGCTCCTCGGGGTTGATCCAGAGGGTCCGGCTCAGGACGAGCACCAGGCGGCGGGCCAGCCGCGGGCCCACCTCGGGCTGCTTCTCCGGGGGGAAGGCGTTGAGGTCCAGGTAGAAGGCCGCGCGGCGGAAGTCCGACTTCCGGCACGCGTCGAGGTACCCCACGACGGTGTCCCGGGGGCTCCCCCGGTCCACCCCCGGGGGGACCTCGCCGAGGCCGGCGTCCAGCACGCCGCCCCCCAGGGACTCGCCCTTGACGATCACCCGGTACCACAGGGCGGTGTCCGACACGGTGCGCCGGGTGAAGAGCCAGACCACCTCGCCGGTGGTGGTGTCCGTGGTCCGGCGGAGCCAGACCTCGCCCTCGATGCCGCGCCTGGAGAACCGCAGGGCCACCACGAAGTTGGTGGGCTGGCCCTCGAGCATCGGCCCCTCGGGGGTGTCCACGTCCACCGCGTCCCGCCGGGCGCCCACGGCCCGCAGGACGCGGTAGAGCCGCTCGGCCGTCTGGATCCCGGTGGCGAGCTGCCTGTCCTCGGGAATCTCGGTGAGGTCGAGGCAGTGGGCGGCGGCCCCGAACTGCCCCCTGCGCGCCAGGTCGATGAAGGTCCGCCAGGTGGCGGCCGGGGTGGAGCGGTCCACCTCCGGAGGCACGGGGCCCAGGCCGGGGTTGATGGCCTCGCGCTGGGCCATGTCCAGGCGCTCCGGCCCCTCCGCGGCCCGGGTGCCCGAGGGCAGCACGAGGAGCAGGGCCAGGGCGAGGCACGCTGCGGGCAGCACGAGAGACCTGGTGCGGCTCATGGGATCACCTCCGGGCGGGGTCAGGCCCTGAGCCGGGCCGCCGTCTCGGCCAGCCGTCCCTGGGCCTCGGTGTTCACGGCTGGCAGCGGGATGTCCCCCAGGCTGTTGGTGGGCAGCAGGTGGATGTGGACGTGGGGCACCTCGTAGCCGATGACGATGGAGAGCACCCTGGCGCAGCCGGTCCGCTCCTGGAGCTGCCGTGCCACGGTCCTCGCAGCGTCCCACAGGCGGTGGTAGGCCTCGCTCTCCATGGAGAAGATCTCGGGCCACGGATGCCTGGGAATCACGAGGGTATGCCCCTCCACCCACGGGTTGATGTCCAGGAAGGCAAGGTGCTCGTCGTCCTCCCAGATCTTGTGGCACGGGATCTCTCCGGCAACGATTTTCTCGAAGATCGTCGGCATCGTTCCTCCCTTCCGCCGCTCGTCGGCGCGAGAAGCGTACCATCACTCCAGGAGACGAGTGGAGGGCGTTCCACTCTCATCAACATCCGAGTTGACCTGCGTTCATCCATACACTACATTACTGACCGGTGATACGATGGCTGTCCGGAGGATCACACCACAGGGAGGTAACGTGGTCGTAACCGATGACCTGCTGACCAAGATCGCCGACGTTCTCAAGGCCATGGCGGATCCCACACGGCTGAAGATCCTCCACAGCCTGCATGGCGGGGAGCGCTGTGTCTCGGACATCCTCGCCTCTGTGGGCGGCAGCCAGGCCAACATCTCGAAGCATCTCTCGGTGCTCAAGAGGGCCGGGCTCGTGGACTGCCGGAGGGACGGGCTGAACGTCTACTACCGGATCATCGACGAGGGCGTGTTCACGATCTGCAGCAACGTGTGCGATTCCCTGGAGATCCGCCTCGATCGAGAGCACCAGACGGTGGTGGCGGGACGCCAGCAGATGGAGGCCAGGGAGCAGCCGGACTGAGCGGGAGGCCCGCCGGATCAGCGGACAGGCTCCGCCGGCGGCGCCAGGGATGACGGCGCCGGAATCGAAGACAACCCATGGAGAGAGGGACATGAGATTCGAAATGACGGAGATGAAGTACGGAAGCTGCCCGGATTGCTCGGGGAACGTCATCCCCCTCCCCACGTGAGGGGCCCTTCTCTGGCGGTGCCAGAGCTGTGGTGCCATCATGAGAACCGAACAGGTCTTCCCGGACGGCATCCCGCGCGAGGTGTGGGATCGGGTGGTCCGGGCCTGCTGAGGAGGATTTCATGCCGATCTACGAGTACCGCTGCAAGGAGTGCGGCCACGTCTTCTCCCGGCTGCAGCGCGTCGGGGCATCCTCTGAAGGCGTGACCTGCCCCAGGTGCGGGAGCACCGAGGTGGAGCGCTTGGTCTCCACCTTCGCGAGCTCCTCCTCGGGTGCATCCGACACCGCGTCGTCGGCGCCGTCCTGCACCGGCTTCACGTGAGGCGTCTGAGCCACGGAGCCCGGAGGGCCCCGACGACATCGGAAAACAGGTGACGTGAAGACGGCCCCCGGCCGCCCGCCCCTCGTGAAACGTGAAATGTGAAACGTGAAACGAAAGAGGGTGTTCGATCGTGGAGGGTGTGGGGGAGGTGCGACGGCCACCCGCCCGCCCGTGCGGGGAGCGCAGCATCCGCGTTCGCCAGGGGGCGGTCGCGGCGGGGAGCGCCGCTCTCCTGAGCGGCCCCGCGCTTCCGGCGAGTGGAGGAGACGCCGTGCTCCGGGAGGACGTCGCCCGGGTTCTCCCACCGCACGATGCCGGCCTGGAGGCCGGCGTTCTCTGTGGCTGCATTCCTTCGCCAACCCGCCGAAGGAAGGTCGTGTCGGAGAGTTCGGCTCTCCTCCGTACCTCTGCGCCCCATCCGTACAGGAGCAGAGAGTCACGGATTCTGAGGATTACCGGGATTCGGACGGGAGGAGAAGGGATGAACGCTACCCTCCCGCCCGTGCGTACTCCCCCGTGCAGGCGGATGCTTCAGCGCCCGCCCCCAGCTTCGCCCGGTGATCCAGACATCCCCAGAATCGGAAACCACCACGGAGAAGGTCCCCGACCGTACGCCCTCCCTCGGTTCGTCAGGATTGGGGGCGCGCCATGAAGGACGCGCCTCCACATTCGAGGTACCCCGTGCAGGCGGATGCTTCAGCGATCTCTCGCCGGGTTAAGCCCACCAGACGACCGACACCCCTCGTTCGTTTCACGTTTTCCGTTTCACGTTTCACGATCCGGGCGGGCGCCCTACCCCGCCTGGCTGCCCTCCTCCTCGCCAGGGAGCCTGAGGCGGAGGACACCCCGCCGGACGAGGGCGTCCACGAGGAGCCGCTTCTCGATCTCGCTGCCCGGAAGGAGCTGGAGAACCTGCCCGAGGTTGTAGGATCCGTTGACCCGGGAGAGCACGAAGCCTTCCTCGGGGGAGCAGGAGAGGTTGGGAAGCTCTGCGGGGGGGATGGCCAGCTCGGGAACGGCCTCGTTCACCAGGTCGCGCTCGGCCAGGACCTCCTCGATCTTCTTCTCGAGGGCAGTGGCAAGCTCTGCGATCTCGGCCTGGTCGCCGTACTTGGTGCGCAGCTCGCGAGCCCGGTCCCATGCCTCCAGGAGCTGATCCTGCTCCACGAGCCGCTCGCCGGTCTTGAGCAGGACTCTCCACGACCCCTGGGAGAAGCCGGGGATCTCGGTGTCCGCCTCCTGGGGTGGCAGCAACTGGAAGAGCCCGTGCTTGAGCCCCTGGAACACGAAATTGGCCACGAAGAACTCTGGTGTCCTGCAGTTGAGGGCGATGCGCTCCACGCTGTTCTTGCCGTTGATCTCGCGGAGGATGGCCAGCTCGTCGGGCCCCAGAGACTTGACCTCCACGGCCCGGATGAGCTTGGGAATCCAGGAACCCTCGGGAATCACCGTCCGGATTCGCTCCCACTCGTCCGAGCGGCGCACGCCCTCGAGGACCAGCATGTCCACCGCCAGGTTCAGGGGCTGGAACCGCTTGGCCGGAAGGATGTTGTCGAGGAACCGGAAGTCCCCCTCCTTCCAGACGAAGAGGTCGTAGATGGCCTCGCCGGTCTTGACCTCGAGGATGTGCTGGAGCTCCTCCCGGGTGAGCCGTCCCACGATGACCAGGAGCTCCCCCAGCATGGTGCCGTGGCGCTCCTGCATGTCCAGGAGCTCCTGGAGCTCGTCCTCGTCCACGAAACCCCAGCCCACCAGGTAGTAGCTCAGGAACTCCTTGGGGTTGTCGGAGGCGGCCGCCACCACGCTGCCGTCCCGGAAGTACACTCTCTTCGAGAAGGTCTCGCCGTCCACCACGAGGGTGCCCGTCTTCCGGCTCTGCGAGATCCACTGCAGCAGATCCGCGAAGGGCATGGTCCGGAGGTTGCCGCCGATGGACACCCGTCAACCCCGCTTCCCGCCAGAACGGTGGATCGGGGGGGCGGGCATTTTTCCCCCTCGTAGCAGAACCTCACCCGGTGGAACAGTGTAACTATTCTGCCTCACGATACTTACAGCAACCCCGCTTCTCAATGATACCACGGCGGAAGCCGTGGAGGCGAGAGGGGGAGGACCACGGACGCGGACCCCGGCATCTCCGGCGACGGTGCCCCACGCCTCCGGATCACGAAAGGGGGCCTGAAGGCCCCCATGTGCTCGTCGTTCTCGTGACGCCCCTCAGGCGGTCGCCGCAGCGGTGGCCCGCGGCTGGCCCGCGGTCTGGCGGAGGTAGCCGTCGATGCCCACGGCGGCGGTCTTGCCGGCACCCATGGCGAGGATGACGGTGGCCGCCCCGGTGACGATGTCGCCGCCGGCGAAGACGCCCGGGATGGAGGTCATCATGGTGGTCTCGTCCACCACGATGTTGCCCCACCGGTTCAGCTCCAGGCCCTCCGTGGTCTGGGTGACCAGGGGGTTGGGGCCCTGGCCGATGGCCATGACCACGGTGTCCACCTCGATCTCGTATTCGCTGCCCTCGATGGGGATGGGGCGGCGCCGGCCGGAGGAGTCCGGCTCGCCGAGCTCCATCTTGATGACGCGGACGCCGGTGACGACACCATCGTCGTTGCCCAGGATCTCCACCGGGGAGGTGAGCCACCGGAAGTCGACCCCTTCCTCCTCGGCGTGCTCGAGCTCCTCGAGGCGGGCGGGCGACTCGGCGCGGGTCCGCCGGTAGAGGCAGACCACATGCTCCGAGCCCAGGCGCAGGGCCGTGCGGAGGCAGTCCATGGCCACGTTGCCCGAGCCCACCACGGCCACGCGGTTGCCCAGGGCCACGGGGGTGTCGTACTCGGGAAAGGCGAAGGCCTTCATGAGGTTCACCCGCGTCAGGAACTCGTTGGCCGAGTAGACGCCGATGAAGTTCTCGCCGGGGATGCCCATGAAGTACGGGAGCCCCGCGCCCGTCCCGATGAAGACGGCGTCGTAGCCCCACTCCTCCATGAGCTCCTTCACGGAGGCGGTCTTGCCCACCACGAAGTTGCAGCGGACCTCCACGCCCATCTTCTTCAGGTTGTCGATCTCGTACTGGACGATATCCTTGGGCAGGCGGAACTCGGGGATGCCGTAGACCAGCACGCCGCCCGGCTTGTGGAGGGCCTCGAAGATGGTGACCTGGTGACCCATGCGCGCCAGCTCGGCCGCGCAGGCGAGCCCCGCGGGGCCGGAGCCGACGATGGCCACCTTGAAGCCGCTGGGCCTCGCGGGCTCGGGCATGGAGACCTCGCCACCCGCAAGCTCGATGTCGGCGACGAAGCGCTCCAGCCGGCCGATGGCCACGGGCTGGTGCTTCTTGGCCACCACGCACACCTGCTCGCACTGGTCCTCCTGGGGGCAGACACGCCCGCAGATGGCCGGCAGCGTGTTCTTCTGCTTGATGATCTCGAGGGCCTTCAGGAACTCCCCATCCGCAACGGCCTCGATGAACGCCGGGATGTCGATGCCCACGGGGCAGCCCTCCACGCACTGGGGCTTCTTGCACTGGAGGCAGCGCTCGGCCTCCTCCATGGCCATCTCGGGCGTGTAGCCCAGGGCCACCTCGTTGAAGTTGGACCGGCGCACCACGGGGTCCTGGGCCGGCATGGGATGACGGGGGATCTTCAGACGCTCGGCGGGCTTGAGGTCGCGACCCATCACTTCACCTCCGCAGATTCCATGGCGCGGCAACGGTGCAGCTCCTCGAAACGCCTCCTGGCCTCCTCCTCCTGCCTGACGAACATCCGCTGGCGCTTCATGAGGAGGTCGAAGTCGACGGCGTGCCCGTCGAACTCGGGTCCGTCCACGCACACGAACTTGGTCTCGGCTCCGATGGTGATCCGGCAACCGCCGCACATCCCGGTGCCGTCGATCATGATGGAGTTGAGCGAGACGATGGTGGGGATCTCCAGTGGCCTCGTCATGTCGGACACCGCCTTCATCATGATGGCGGGGCCGATGGCGATGACCACGTCCGGCCTGCCGCGCTCCTCGATGAGCTCGGCCAGCGCGGTGGTGACGAAGCCCTTCTTGCCGAAGGAGCCATCGTCGGTGGTGTAGATCATCTCGTGGGAGGCCGCCTCCATCTCGGGGCGGAGGATCACGAGCTCCTCGGTGCGCCCCCCCAGGATGGAGATCACGTGGTTGCCGGCCTCCTTCATGGCCCGGGCGATGGGCAGCAGCGGTGCGATGCCCGCGCCCCCGCCCACGCACACGCAGGTTCCCCAGTTCTCCACGTGGGTCGGGGTCCCCAGCGGCCCGGCCACCTCGATCTCGGCTCCCGGCTCCAGCAGGGCCATCTCCATGGTGGTCTTGCCAACCTCCTGGACGATGAGGGTGATGGTCCCCTCCTCGGCGTCGGAATCGGCGATGGTCAGCGGAATCCGTTCGCCGTGGTCATGGAGCAGGACCATGACGAACTGCCCCGCACGGTGCTTGCGGGCCACCTCGGGAACGTGCACCACGTACCTGGTGAAGGCGGGTGCAATGGTCTCCTTGGAAATCAATCGTGCCACGTGACCTCCTCCTCGGTGCAGAACGGCGGGTGGTACCCCCCCTCCCGTCATCTCGGGAGACCATAGCCGGTCCGGAAAAATCTTGCAACATCTCCTTTTATTTGAGATTTTATATAAATTTCAATTATGCTCAGATGGTTATACATTGCTTTGACACGGGACGACAGGTGCCCTATGATTGCACCATGTGAAACGGGAATGGCCGGGACCGCGACAGTCTTGAGATCGATCGGGCAAGGACATGCCAGGCATCACTCTGCCGTACATCCTTCTCGTACTTTCCTGTGTCGTGGTCTCCGCGGCTTCACGGGCGTGGCGGCCCAACACCGTCCCCTGGGGCACCATGGTGCTCTTCGTGGCCGCAAGCTGCGGGCTGCCGGTGGGAGTCCTGCTGGCCACTGCGGCGGTGATGGTGATCATCGAGTGCTGGAAGCGGGCCGACGCCCTGGTGGAGAGCCTGTTGCCCCTGGTGGTGGCCGGTGTCGGCCTCGCACCCCGGCAGGCCGCCCTCGGCCCCTCGCTCATCCGCCTCACTCTCATGTTCGGCGCCAGCCTGGGGCTGGTCCCCCTCATCCGCCTGGTCTCACCGTCCCCGAGACGGGTCCGGATGGGGACCTGGGCGGAGGTCGCCTCCTGCCTCCTCCTGCTGGCCAGCGCCGTCATGGTGGGGTCCAGTCTGATGCTGGACCTACCCCTGCTCGGCATGCTGGGGCTGGCCGTTCCGATGGTCCTCCCGGCCATTTTCAGTGAGAACCTCGAGAACACGCGGCGCGGGCTCCGGATGGAGGCGCTGGCCGACCTGGCCCGTGTCTTCGCAATCGCCTCGAAGGAGGGGCAGCCCCCGGGTCTGCAGGACCTGAGGAACAGCCTCCACACCACGCTCCGGCCTGCCCTGGGCCACGAGGAGACGGTCCTGGCCCTCAACCCGGCGTTCGCCACCACGGCGGCCAGCCTGGCGGTGGCCCCCCGGCCCGAGGGTGGGGCCCGCCGCATCAGGGAACGGGCGCGGTTCCTCTTCCAGTCGGGTCGTGCCACGGAGCTCACGAGAGCCAGATCCACCTCACCGGGGGAACTCGCCCACCTGGACCCGGCCTTCACTCACCAGTTCCTCATCCCCGTGAAGCGGGACGATCACATCCTCGCGCTGGTGGGCCTGCTCTCGAACCGGTCGCTGGACGAAGTCATGGCGCCAGACGAGCTGGCACGGGTTGTGGAATCCTTTGTCCTGGCCGGCCTGTGCATCATGGAGCAGCGGCGGCGCCTCCAGTTCCTGGAGAAGAACACGGAGCAGCAGGGCCGCCGCCTGCGGCGCCTGCTCGAGCTGAACCAGCTGGTGGCCACCTCTCCAGACATCTCCAACCTCAGCACGAACCTCGTCCGCGCCGTGTGCGTGGGTTTCGGGGTCACGTGGGCAGGCTTCCTGCTCCGCGACGAGGCCGAGGAGGGGTTCCGCCTGGCGGCGTCGGCCGGAGACGACCCCGACTGGCAGATGGAGGAGGGGGCGGCCACCACGATCCAGGACGAGACCATCCGGTCGGCGCTTGGTCTGGGCTCCATGGTCTCCCAGTGCCACGTGATCCCGCTGGACCGGTGGCCCCACACCCTCCCGCGCCCGCCCGGCGTGGAGCACCTGCTCGCCGTGCCCCTCTGCCAGAACGGAGACTCTTTCGGCTACGTGCTGATCCTCCCCCATCCCCTGGCACCCATGCCGGACCTGGAGGACCTGCGGGCCCTGGAGATCCTCGTGGACCAGATCACGCCCTTCGTGGTCTCGGGCCTGCAGCTGGAGGAGATCAACAGGAAGACTCTCATCGACCCGCTCACGGGCCTCGCGAACCGGCGCTCGCTCGAGCCGTTCATGGAGCAGGCGATTCTCACCGCCCGGGAGAGGACGCAGCCCGTCTCCTTCGCCATGCTCGACATGGACGACTTCAAGCTGGTCAACGACAGGTTCGGCCATCCCGTGGGCGACGTGGTGCTCCGGGAGCTCGCCGACTCCCTCACCGAGAACGTCCGCACGAAGGACTTCGTGGCCCGCTACGGCGGTGAGGAGTTCTCCATCGTGCTCCCCGGGCTGTCGTCGGAGAAGGCCACCGTGGTGCTGGATCGACTCCGGATCTCCGTGGCGAACCAGGTCTTCGCCCCCAACGAGATCACGGAAGGGCTCCGTCTGACCGTGAGCATCGGTGTGGCCACCTACCCTGAGAACGGCACCACGGCAACCGACCTGCTCGAGGCCGCCGACATGGCCCTCTACCGGGCCAAGCGCCGCGGCAGGAACTGCGTGGTTGCCTCCTCGAACATGCCCCTTCCCACCCAGCTTGACGAACCCTTCGCGCTGTAGGCGTGAGGACGTGAGGGCGTGAGGACGAACCCGGTCGGCCGGGCAGGGGGGCAGGGGAGCGTGGGAGACGCCGGGGCACCCCACCCGGACGTACGTATACCCTCGTGGAGGCGTATCCTTCAGGGCGCGCCCCCAATACCCGCGAGCCGTGGGAGGGCGTACGGCTGGGGACCTTCTCCGCGGTGGTCTCCGATTCTGGACGCGTCTGGTTCACCGGGCGGAGCCGGGGGCGGGCGCTGGAGCACCCGCCTGCACAAGGGAGTACGCAGCCACGGGAAGCGCCGGCTTCGTTCGGGAGATCCCTCGACTCCGCGGGGCTGCGCCCCGCTCCGCTCGGGATGACAGGGGTGGGGTGGTCCGCCGGACCTCTGGTCGGGTATGCCGGGACAGCAGGCGAGAGACGGAGCGGAAGGGCAGGAGAACGGAGACGCACCGAGCACCCTGCCGCGACCTCCCCCCGGCGAACGCGAATGCTGCGCTCCCCGCACGGGCGGGCGACCATCGCACTCCCCCACCCCCTCCACGATCGAACACCCTCTCTCGTTTCACGTTTCACGTTTCACGTTTCACGTCTCACGTTTCACGAGGGCGGGCGGGGGGTTCACACGGGC
>Ga0256835_1000553_pt1 | contig 27076 bp, 26 predicted proteins | sample PIR30metaG_FD_185972 | JGI IMG/M metagenome (GOLD analysis project Ga0256835, IMG submission 185972) | Hydrothermal vent microbial communities from East Pacific Rise, Pacific Ocean - PIR-30 | ecosystem: Environmental > Aquatic > Marine > Hydrothermal vents | place: Pacific Ocean: East Pacific...
AACCAGCTGATATGTCTGCTGGAATTTTGCTGTATCCTAGTACAATATCTGTCTTTTGCATAAGCCCGTTCTCTGGTATCACCTGTGTTTTCGCTATGAACATAACGGGCGTAATGCACTTTTTATTCCACCAAATCAAAAATTCTTTCCAGCTATCTGTTTTCTTGTCGTGGATTCAGCATGTTAGTGTAACGGTTGGAACTAGCAATTAATGATGGTGGCGGCTATTTCTGTGTCCTGGAAACTCAGAATGTCTGTTTGGCTCCTTTGGTTATCCAAAGTGCCCTGCCTGTGGCTACTGCAGTAAAAAACCAGTAAAGGGAGGCCGAATCATGCCTAAATGCATCGGTAAACATGTTAATTGTCCAATAAATTATCAAAAAAACAAGGGCAACGACAAAAAGTTTTTCTTCCCTCGCCCCCTTTTGCCTTTTTAAGGCTGCCCAAAAAAGTCGCCACTGTACAATTATTACAGCCATAAGTGCCAGGGCCCCCTGAATTCCCAGGTAAAAGGCCTGGTTAAGAAATGTATTGTGTCCATGTTGAAGGCCTGCTTTTTGGACAAGCTGTTGCCAATGTTCTTTTATGAATTTTTTGCCAAGCCCTCTAGGTAAAAAGGGATGTTTGGCTATTTCCTTAACAAACTCCCTGTAGGTGGTAATTCTAAGGGGAATGGACCCCCCAAGCTGTCGAGCCTCGTCTATCTTTCCTTTTGAGATAAGACGCCAGTCTTCCCTGACAAAATGTTTCCCGATTCCAGAGCAGAGAGCCGTTCCAAGAATAGCAACTACTATAAAAAGGGATATTGCAATAGGAACAGTTGGAGTTTTCCGTGCCGAAAGTTTGTAAGATAGAAGAAGTCCCAACAGGCAGGCAATTATAGCCCCTCTTCTTGTTGTGGTAAAAAGGGTGAAAAGATTGGCCGTAAGAAAGAGTAGGTTTAGAATAACCTTTTTAACAGGAAAGACGCTCCAAAAGGCTATCATAAGTCCGAGAAAGAGGCTTGTGTGATGAATCCCGTGAAAAAGGCTGCATGTTCTTCCAAATTCAAAAAACATATCCATTCGGTCAGAGACGAAACGTTTTATAAGTTCTTGATCTGCAAAAAATAAATTCTTTGGAAACAATAACCACGTTAACATCATTCCAAGATAGCAGATCAAAAATATGGAATTTGCAAAAATCAAGACTTTTTCCCATCTCAAGGGGCAGTCGCCTGTTGTGGCAAGGCAGAGTGATACAATCACAAATAAACTGGAGTTTATAAAAAATTCACTAAGATATACCCTTGTTGAATAACCCGGCTCTGGACTGAAGGGTATGGAAACTATTGCAAAGAGGTTCCATAACAAGAGGGCGATAAACAGCGGATGAAGCAACAGGGACTTTAATTTTGTTGTTTCCCCAGCACAGGCGCAATGTCTTTTTAAAAGAAGTGCCGAGAAGAGGGCAACTAAAAACGAAAGGACATAACGGGCTGTAGGACCTATGCCAAAGGGCATAAGGGTCAAGAACAGAAAGGCTGAAATGTTTAGGGCCTTTTCTGTTGTAGAAATGGATTGTCTCAGTCTCTCATGTACCAACGTGTTTACCTGCCCAATTCTGGAAACGATTCCGTTTGTCCCTGGCAAGGACCTTTTTGGCAATATTGTACAGGCCCTGATCCGTCAGGTCTTTCCGGTTTGCCTCTACTTCGTACTTAATTTTTAGGTAACGAATAAGACGGTCTAATTTTTTGACATCAATAGGGGTGTTAAGGGCTTGCCATATTGTCTCAGGGAGGTCTTCTAGATTTTCTGGCCAATGCACCAGCCCTTTCAATCTGTAAAAGAGTGGTCCAAGCATTACTACTGGCTTTTTACCTTGTAAGGCCTCAAAGCCAGCAAGGGAATTGAATGTAACCACCATTGTAGCCTGCTGGAGAAGGTTGTTCATGTCAAACTTTCTAAAAAATACAGCCCTTGTATGATACCTTTTGGCAAGGCTGTCTCTAATGACAAATGGTCTAAAAGGATGTTCTTTAAAGATTATATTAAACCCTGTCCCTCTGTTTCTGTTGAGCTCTTCTACCGCATCAACCACCAGTTGAAAAAGGTGTTCCATACTCCTGATACCCAAAGGGTTAGGAACCAGATTCAGTACTTCATTACCTTGCAGGGGCACAAGAATGAAGGGTTTTTTTACATGTCTTTGGGGTTGCTTGCAGGATCGAATCTTTCGTTTTTTATACTTATGAACAAGCCTGTTAAGCATGGGCCTTTTGGGCCTCAAGTACGAAAGATGTCTCTTTTTTTCAGGAATGAGAGAGAGGCTCACCCTAGAAAGCCAGAGGGCTAAAACAGGAGGGTCCACCAAAGGTCTTTTGGGGAATCTTTTGGGAGGAAGATTTTGGGCCAGTTTAGGCATGTCAAGTTTTTTTGAGATACGCTCTTCCCAGGTTTCACAATCCGTAAACCTGATCCTTTCTGGAGCAACCGTCAGGGTTTGGCCTCGGAAAAAACCAGTTGAAAGATAATAAATCGGGCAACCTGTTATATTGGCAGCTATCTGTGCACAGGCGGTGTCTATGAAGTCTCTTTCGTGACAAAGACACACATCAATCTTGTTTTCTTTAAAAATAGACAACAAAAAGCCAATATAATTAAAAAAAAACTCTTTTATCTGTTTTTTTTCTGTTTTATCCGAGCTGAGTTTATAACATTCCACATCTTCAAGGATGTTTTGCCATTGCAGCTCGGTTGCCTTATCAGGCTGTGCCTTGGGATATCTGGTTATCTGTGACAATGCGTCTATAGGTTGTTGCTTGTTTGACTGAAAAAAGATTGTTTCTGCAGGGTGATTGGTTACAAAAAAGACGTTACAGTAGTTTTGTAAATACCTACCCAGTGTCAGATCAAACTCTTTTTTGGAAACAATGTACAGGAGATTCATAAGGGGAAAATGTAATAGACTCTGTTGCTAATAGGAAGGGCCCCCTTTGGAGGATGTTCGAATTTTTAAGGCAACAAAAAATCAGGTAGAAAAAATATGGGAAAGACAGCTCGAGATGTCGGGATAAAGGAAGCGAAAGCCCTCATTTAATAGCCTTGATGGATAGACGATCTTTGAGGCAGTAAGAACAGATGCTGCCTGTCCATAAAGAAGCCTCAGGACAATGCGTGGAACAGGGAACAGCGTTGGCCTTTTTAATATACGCCCCAGCTCTTTTGAAAATTCTCTGTTGGTTACAGGCCTTGGACTTACTGCATTGAAAATCCCTGAACTTCCCTGGTCTAGAATAAAGGAATAAATCCGAACAAGATCTTCTATATCTATCCAGCTCATGATCATGGAACCGTCCCCTATCGGGCCACCAAGGCCCAGTTTGAAAGGCAGAAGCATTTTTTTCAATGCTCCTCCTTCCTTCCCAAGGACAACGCCCAGACGAAGGATTGCGGTCTTTTTTTCACACTTCAACGCCTCTTCTTCCCATTGTTTTGCCAGTTTTCCCAGAAAGTCACTGGCTACCTCTGGACATGACTCGTCACATTCCTTGTCATTAGGATATATGCCTGTGGCAGAGGTTGAAATAAAGTGCCGGATAGTCGTGCCTTTCATTGCCTCTACAAGTTTTCTTGTGGTGTTGATCCGGCTGGATACAAGGGTCTGTTTATAGGATGATGTCCATCTTTTGATAATAGGCGCTCCTGCCAGGTTGATCACGGCATCAACTCCTTGCAGCTTGGCTCGAATGGTCTCCAGCGAGTCTTCTCGCTGGATAACTACTGGCTGGCCTATTATCTTTTTGAGACGGGTTCCTATGAAGCCGCTAGCTCCGGTTAGGGCAATTCTCAGATCCTTCATGGAAGACAACAAGATGTTTAGGCGAATTCTCCCCTAACTATTTCACCTTCTATCAGATAAATAACTTCTTCAGCTATATTTGTGGCCCTGTCGGCAATTCTTTCTAGGTGTCTTGCAAGGATATAGCAGTCAATCAGATATCTTGCTGCCTCAGGCTGTTTCTGTATTTCCTCTATGACCCTGTTATAATGTTCAGTTCTAAGCTTGTCTACATCATCATCAAGAATGAAAATCCTATGAGCCATGTCACTGTCCTGATAGGTGATGGCCTCAAGGGCGAGTTTGAACATCTTCAGCACGGCAGCAATCATGTCATCGTAGTCTGGTTTGTACTTCATCTTGACCTTGGCCTTTGAAAGGTCCCTAACCCTTCTTGCTATGCTGACTGCATAGTCGCCGATACGTTCAAGTTCGTTGTTGATTTTTATTATGGCTATGACCACTCGCAGGTCTTTGGCCACCGGCTGATACAGGGCCAGTATTTTCAGGCATTCTTCTTCGATATCGATTTCCAGTTCATCGATTTCATAGTCTGATGAGGAGACAAATTTTATCAGTTTTTCATCCCCTGTTTTTATTGCCTCACACGCTTTTCTGATTCTGTCTTCTACAAGTGCTCCAAGGCCGAGAAACTTTTCAAAAAGTTTGTCAAGCTGCTTGTGAAAGGTATAGTGATGAGGGGTCATGGCTTCCTCCAATTTTAGTGTGCAAGGCTACAAGACAAAGTTTAGGGTTATGTTAACATTAGTTTAAATAATTGTTAAACTTCATTTTTATACCGGATAAAATAAAAATCTACAATTTTGAACAATTCCCATTGTCTCCCAAAACCATACTCGGTGTAGAAGATGCAGAAGGCAGGAAGATGGGATTGCAGCAGAAAGTAAACTCGGCAAGAGGAGAACCTTTACGATCCTTCGTCCATTTGTAAAAAAAGGGAACTAGCCAAAACGTCCGGTAATGTAGTCTTCCGTCTCTTTCCTTCTGGGATTTGTAAACATCTTATCGGTGCTGTCAAATTCAATTAATTTTCCAAGATACATGAAGGCCGTGAAATCAGATACCCGTGCTGCCTGCTGCATGTTGTGAGTAACTATGATAATAGTGTAGTCTTCTGTAAGTTCGTCTATCAATTCTTCAACCTTGGCAGTTGAGATAGGGTCAAGGGCAGAACATGGCTCATCGAGTAAAACCACTTCTGGTTTGACAGCTATTGCCCTTGCAATACAGAGTCTCTGTTGTTGCCCTCCAGAAAGGGCAGTACCAATCTGTTTGAGTTTGCCCTTTACTTCATTCCACAGGGCAGATTTTCTCAGTGCCCACTCTACCCTTTCATCCATTTCTTCTTTTGAAAGCCGTTCATACAGTCTCACTCCAAAAGCGATGTTGTCATAGACAGACATTGGGAAAGGAGTCGGCTTTTGAAAGACCATTCCCACCTGTGCCCTTAAAAGGTTAAGATCCTCTTTTGGATCAAGGATATTTCTTCCATCAAGGAGAATTTGTCCGGTAGCATATTGCTTAGGATATAGTTCATATATTCTGTTAAAGCAGCGGATAAGTGTGGATTTACCACATCCAGACGGACCGATGATGGCTGTAACCTTTTTTTCTGGGATATCTATATTTATTGAGTGCAGGGCATGGAACTTGCCATAGTAAAAATCGAGATCCTTGACCTGGATCTTTGCAGGGAATGACAAAGGCCCTTTTTTCTTTTCCTTTGAATCTGTTCCCTTAATAGAAGCAAAGCCCTGTTCCAAAAGAGTCTTCTTGTTATTGGAATTTTTTTGTTCCATTTCTTTTTCCGTCTGCTGTATTCGGTTCTATTTACCCGATCTGAGAAAAGTTCTTACTATAATGTTTAGTGCCAGGACACTTATAGTAATGAGAAGAGCTCCTGCCCAGGCCAGGTTTTGCCAGTCTTCATAGGGGCTCATGGCAAACTGGAAGATTACCACCGGAAGATTTGCCACCGGTTCATTCAGGCTGGTGCTCCAAAACTGGTTGTTCAAGGCGGTAAAAAGTAGAGGCGCAGTTTCCCCGCTTATCCTTGCCACGGCAAGAAGAATGCCGGTAAATATGCCAGCTCTTGCAGCCCGGTAAACAATGGCCACTGTCACCTTCCACCTAGGTGCCCCCAGGGCACAGGCAGCCTCCCTTACAGTATTTGGCACAAGTTTGAGCATATCCTCTGTTGTGCGTACAATAATTGGCAGGGCGATCAGGGCAAGAGCCAGAGAACCAGCCCAGCCAGAGAAATGCCCTGTTGGTACCACCACTATTTCATAGATGAAGACCCCCAGTATTATGGAAGGAGCACTTAGAAGAACGTCATTAACAAATCTGATGACCGGTGCTATACGTGACCTTATGGCATATTCAGAAAGAAAGGTGCCAGCTAGCACTCCAACAGGGGCACCTACAGCAACCCCCATTAGTGTTATAAGAATGCTGCCAACAATGGCATTAGCAAGTCCTCCTGTCTCGCCAGGTGGAGGAGTAGGCTGGGTGAAGACTGACAAGTCCAGATATTTAAACCCATGGAGAAACAGGGTAGTCAACAACCAGACCAGCCAGAACAGGCCAAAAAGTGTAGTGAGGATGGAGGCTGACAGTACCGTTAGATTTACAATCCTTCTCTTTCTATAAAGACCGGCGTCCATATTTTTGAGAAGCCTGCTCACGTCCTGATTCCCTCCTTGAGAGTCAGTCTTACAAGAAGATATTTGGCTAGTGCGAGAACCAGAAATGTGAGAAAGAATAAGATAAGACCGAGAGCAATGAGCGAAGATGTATAGATTTCCCCTACTGCCTCGGTGAACTGGTTTGCCAGGCTGGATGAGATGGTGTTTCCAGGCATCAGTAATGATTTTTCTAGCCTATCTGCATTTCCAATAACAAAAGTCACGGCCATGGTCTCGCCAAGTGCCCTGCCAAGTCCAAGCATTATGGCCCCGACAACACCAATTTTGGTATAAGGGAATACGATTTTTTTTATTACTTCCCAGGTGGTAGCGCCGATTCCGTATGCAGATTCTTTCAAGACAGGTGGAACCACCTCGAATAGATCCCTGAATACAGAGGCCATAAAGGGAATAACCATGATCCCCAAGATTATGCCGGCAGTAAGTACCCCGATACCAAGTGGTGGACCGGAAAAAAGGGGCCCTATTACAGGCAGGTTGCCAAGGGTGTCTGAGATCCATGGTTCAATGTGGTCGGCAAAGAAAGGGGCAAAGACAAAAAGCCCCCACATGCCGTATATGATAGATGGAATTGCGGCAAGAAGCTCAATGGCAGTGGCTATGGGTTGCTTTAGCCATGCCGGACATAGCTCTGTAATAAAAATTGCAATACCAAAACTGACAGGCACACCAATAATCATGGCTATTATGGAGGTGACCACCGTGCCATAGATGGCTATCAGGGCGCCAAATTCTTCAGTAACAGGATTCCACTCGGTACTAACAATAAAAGAAGGGCCAAATTTCTTAAGGGCAGGCCAGGCCCCGATAAACAAAGACACCATTATGGCAACGATTATCACAAATACCAATATGGCACATGTCTTTGTGCCACTGGCAAAGATTATGTCAAGAATACGGCCTTTGACGCCAGAACGCAGTGTTGGGGTCTTTGTATGTCCAGCCAATTTGTTCATATACACACAAACTTGTCTATAAACTAAAAGTTACGGGCACCCTTAACATTTAACTGCCCTTTACGCAATCATGTACTGAAAAGAGCTGACAGTCCCTAATAAAAAATCAAGGATGCCCATAGGCATTTTCCGTTTATTGTTAATATGTTATGGCCAGACAGGATTCCCTGATTTATCCCTTATCTCTTTTTTCCATGCCTCTTCCACTAGTTCTACAACTTTTAGAGGTAGCGGCACGTAGTCGAGTTTTTTTGCCATCTCTTGCCCGTTCTTGTAACACCAGTCAAAAAAGGTCAGTACAGTCTTGGCCACTTCCGGTCGTTCCTGGATTTTATGCATGAGAATAAAGCTTGCACCAGTTATAGGCCAGCTATCTTCTCCTGGCTGATCTGTTAAGACTACATAAAAGCCTTTGGCGTTTTTCCAGTCTGCATTTGCAGCAGCGGCCTGAAAGGTCTCTATGCTTGGTTCAACATAGGCCCCCGCTCTGTTTTTAAGCTTTATATAGGTGAGCCTGTTCTGAAGAGCGTAAGCATATTCCACATATCCGATGCTGCCCCGAATCCTTTTTACATAAGAGGCGACGCCCTCGTTACCCTTACCGCCGATTCCGGTGGGCCATGCCACAGCCTTTGCATTTCCCACCTTCTCCCTCCAGTCCTTGCTTATTTTTGATAGAAAGTTGGTAAAGATCCATGTGGTTCCAGAACCATCTGCCCTGTGAACCACCGTTATGTTTCTGCTTGGCAGAGAAAGACCAGGATTTTCAGATGTAATTGCCGGGTCGTTCCATTTTCTGATCTTGCCAAGATAGATATCAACCAGGGTCTTGTTGCTGATTTTTAACTGGCCTGGCTTCACTCCCGGAAGATTCACAACAGGTACAACCCCGCCCATTATCATTGGGAACTGAATAAGTCCCCACCTTTCAAGGTTTTCTGGTTTTACAGGTGCGTCAGAAGCTCCAAAATCTACAGTTTTTGCCCTGATCTGCTTGATACCACCTCCTGATCCTATGGACTGATAGTTGAGCTTGATTCCAGTAAGTCTATAATAGGTTGCTGCCCATTTAGCATAAACAGGATAAGGAAAAGTGGCTCCTGCCCCTGAAATAGTCCTGACCTTACCAGCTTTGGCTTCGCCCATCTGTAGACCTGACAAGGCTACAAGACTGGCTAACAAAGCGATTCCAATAATCTTTTTCATAGTTTCGTGCCTCCTTTTCTTATTGGCTCAAAAAGACTTTAATGTCCTTATCAGACCGTTGGAAGGATTATAAGCCAGAAATGTTAGAAAACTATTAGGATTATTTTAACATTTCATCCATTCTGAATAAAGGAATGCAGATCAGTAGCCAGGAGACATCTTTCATCAGGCTGGAAGCCCTGCCTTGCCCGTCTCTTTAACCTAAGGCAAGATGATATCACGTCGCTTCAGATCCTATTCTATCCTGTCTTGAGACGGACTGACTGAAAATTTTACCGGGTATCTTTTTGTCATGGTAATATGCACGCCTATTCTTCAAATAGGGCCTCTACAAACTGATCAGGATCAAAAGGCCTTAGATCCTCCATTTGTTCACCAATACCAATATATTTGACAGGAATCTTCATCTCATGGGCAATACTTGCGACTATTCCGCCTTTGGCAGTCCCGTCAAGCTTTGTAAGCACGATTCCCGTCACGTCTGTGGCGTCACAAAAGGTTTTTGCCTGGCTAAGGGCGTTTTGACCAGTAGTTGCATCAAGAACCAAAAGGGTTTCATGAGGAGCGCCTTCAACCTTTTTAGAAATAACCTTCCTTATCTTTGCAAGCTCCTTCATCAGGTTTACCTGGGTGTGAAGCCGACCTGCAGTGTCAACTATTGCCACATCCGCACCTTTAGATTTGGCAGCTTCAAGTCCGTCAAAGGCCACGGCTGAGGGATCTGCTCCAGCCTTCTGGCTAATCACCGGTACGTTAAGCCTCTGGCCCCATTTTTCAAGCTGTTCCACAGCAGCCGCCCTAAAGGTGTCTGCTGCAACAAGCACCACCTGTTTACCCTCCTGCTTGTACCTGTAGGCAAGCTTGGCGATGGTTGTGGTTTTACCCACGCCATTCACCCCCACTACCAGGATGACAAAGGGCTTGACATTGCTCTTTGTTAACAACTCTTTCTGCTCTTTTTTAAAAATGGCCTTTAGATGTTCTTTTAACCTGCTTCTTAGGGCTTCAGGGTCTGAGATCTCTCCCCTGTCCATTTCCTGCTGCAACCTGTCTATAACCTGCTGCACAGTTCCAATGCCCATATCTGCCATTACAAGGATCTCTTCTATCTCTTCTATGAGCTCAGGGCTTATCTCCCTTTTTCCTAGAAAAAGCTCATCGAGCTGTTGGATAAAGCCGTTTCTTGAACGCGATATCTTCTCTTTTAGCCTTTTGAACATGAATCTTGTACCTTTCCTCTTAATCAAGAAGATGCTTGTGAAAGTTTCTTATTGACAGATATAAACATACTCGTATTTAATAGCAACAGCTCGGAATTAAAGAAATTCTCTAAAAATCAAATTCTTTTTTATGGAGGGTTTTGTGAACAAATCAGATCTCATTGATGCCTTGGCAGAAAGATTAAACATTCACAGGCAGTTAAGTGAGTTTATTGTAAATTCAATATTCGATGACATGACAGAGGCCCTGGTCAGGGGTGAGGGAATAGAAATAAGGGGCTTTGGTTCTTTTTCCATTAGAGAGTACAAGTCATACGTTGGCCGAAATCCCAAAACAGGACAAAAAATAAAGGTTAAACCCAAAAAATTACCATTTTTTAAGGTTGGTAAAGACCTCAAGGAAAGGGTTATGGCAAAGGCAGGTACCTAACTAGCCTGTTTCTAGGATATCAATACCAAGAAGGATTAGAGCTGCTGTAGTAACTCCCACCTGCGGGTTCAAACCGCAAGAAGGGCTTCGGCTTTTGACAACAGCCCTTTTTATATCAAAAAATCTGGCAATTCTTTCGCACTCCCTGGCCCCTTGTAGAAAATTTTTAGTAACGTCTGCTTTTTGCCTAACAGTTAACACCTTGGCCGTACCAGCCAGAACATCAAAGCCATCACCCCCGCTGATATAAGCTGCAGGCCTAGGAGTGGGTAGCCCACCAAGCTGTTCCGGACACACCGGAACAACCTGGCTCTGCTTTGCAAGCTTTATAATTTCGTCATCAGGCTTTGACAGACCGTCATACCTGCAGCAGATCCCAAGCAAGCAACTGCTAACCAAAATCAAAACAAGGAGTCTCCTGAAAAAACCACCGAGGACTCATCCTGGCCTCTTTTCTCAATTCTACCGATAAGAAATGGGTCTTCGTTTAAGGCCTTCAGTTGCAAGAGCACTTCCTGGGTTTCAGAAGGCGGAACAATAAGCACCATGCCAATTCCACAGTTAAAGGTCCTGAGCATCTCCTCCTGGCTTATTTTTCCCCTTTTTTGCAAGAATCTGAAGATAGACGGAACATACCAGCTACCCGTGTTTATTACTGCTTTGCAGGAATCAGGCAATACCCTAGGGATATTATCCTGAAAGCCTCCCCCGGTAATATGAACAATTCCATGAATCTTAAAGCTCTTTAACAAGTTGAGAACCGTTTTGACATAGATCTTGGTGGGAGTTAAAAGTATCTGGCCAATGGTTCCACCAGGAATCTCTGCAACCCTGTCTTCTGCATTGAATCCTAGCTGATCAAATATCAGTTTTCTAACCAAGGAGTAACCATTGCTGTGAAGACCAGATGAAGCAATTCCTATTATTTCATGTCCAACACCTATTTCTGACCCGTCGATGATCTTGTCCCTGTCTACAACGCCTACGGCAAAACCAGCCAAATCATACTCATTCGGTGGATACATGCCTGGCATCTCGGCAGTCTCACCGCCGATAAGAGCACATTCAGCCATCTTGCATCCCTGTGCTATGCCTTTTATGACATCTGTGGCAACCGCTTCCTCCAACTTGCCTGTAGCGAAGTAGTCCAAAAAAAACAAAGGTGCAGCTCCCGTCACCACTATGTCATTGACACACATGGCCACCAGATCAATTCCTATGGTATCATGTATCCCGGTCATGAAGGCGATCTTGAGCTTGGTTCCCACTCCATCAGTAGATGAAACCAGCACGGGATTTTTGTATTTTTCATGATCTAGGGCAAAAAGACCTGCAAACCCTCCTATCTCCGTAATTACTCCCTTGGTGTAGGTAGACGACACCACATCCTTTATGGAAGTTACCAAGCGATTTGCCTTGTCTATGTCTACCCCGGCCTCGGCGTATAAAGATTTTTTACTCACTGCCTCTTCTCCGTTAAAAAAATCCAGATTCCATTTTATCACAGGCTCTATATATGATATTCTTCAAATAGAGTGGCTGCAATCCCTATGGATAGTGTAACAGAACAAGTAGTGCAACTTTATTGATGGAAATAAAAATAGATTTTCGCAAAATACCAGTAGGACCTGACCATCCTATTGAAAAAAAAATACAGTGGGCACAGCTCATTTACGATGCCTGTTCCTCTCACCTGTTGGAAGACAAGACCATCCGTTCCCTTCTCAGAAAATATCAAAACAGTATTGAGGAAAACTGGCAGACAATGGCAGATACTGGTGTTGTGAAAGAATGTACGCTCTGCGCCTTAGAAGATGGAGGTAGCTGCTGTGGCAGCGGCATAGAGAACAAGTTTGATGTAGTTAATCTTTTAATAAATTTACTAATGGGAATCAGGCTGCCTTCTGTCCCCTTGGATCCTACTGGATGCTGGTTTTTAGGAGAAAAAGGGTGTCGTATTAAGGCAAGACATGTAATTTGTGTAAATTTCATATGCAAAAGGCTATATGATGCCCTAGGCCAAGAAGAGATAAAAAAGGTACAAAAGGCTATGGAAAAAGAGACCGAAAACGCGTTTATTCTTGAAGAATACCTCAAGCTCTGGCTGGCCAAAAATGTCTGATCCGGATATAAAAGTACACGAAAAATGGATGAAAGAGGCCTTAAGGCTTGCAAATGCGGCCTTGGCCCAGGGGGAATTTCCGGTAGGCTGCGTCCTGGTAAGTCAAAATCAGGAGGTAGGAAAGGGAAGTAGAACGAATAGTGGCGGAATGGCCCAGAATGAACTTGACCATGCTGAAATACTGGCACTTAGAGACTGGGTTAAGCGTGGCAAGCCCGGCCATTGCATAACCGTCTATTCCACCCTGGAACCATGTCTCATGTGTACAGGGGCTCTACTTATAAATGGGATCAACAATATTGTTTTTGCCTATGAGGATGTCATGGGTGGAGCTTGCGGTATAAAACTGGGAGCCATTTCTGCCAGTGGCCAGACTTTACGAGATTATTCCATGTATAGAAAATTAAAGGTGACATCCGGGGTCCTGCGTCATGAAAGCCTAAGGCTGTTTAAAGGCTTTTTCTCACAACCCAACAACAATTATCTCAAGGGCACCCCTCTTGAGCAATACACTCTGGAAGCGTATAAACATGAAAAACAAAAGCACAGACAAAACCATTAAAAAACGCACGGTTCAGTTCAGGCCCGACTCTAGAAATCTCTTCTTTCATATTCTTACAGCCTGCAACTTGAAATGTGCCCACTGCTATATCAACCAAGAACAGCATGGAACCAGAACGCTGGATGAGGATACCATCAAAAAGTGGCTGAGACTCTTTTCCTCTTCTACAACCTCAAGGGCCATCAAGGCCGTTGAAGACACAAACGTCATCTTCCTTGGTGGTGAGCCCACTCTGAACCCAGCCCTTGCCGAGGGCATAAAGGAGGCCAGAAGGCTGGGCTATGCTTCTGTCACTGTTGATACCAACGGCTACCTGTTCAACGACATCTTGGAAAAGGTAACGCCCGAGGAGGTGGACTATTTTAGCTTTAGCCTGGATGGATCTAGCCCGGAGGTAAACGACCCCATTCGAGGAAAGGGGTCCTTTGATGCCTGCACCGCCGGTATCAGACAAGCTGTTGAGCTTGGATTTACTGTCAGCTCCATCTTTACTGCAAGTACTGAAAATATCCACGATCTGCCTAATATGCCCGAACTTCTTAAAGGGCTAGGAGTAAGCAGGTTTTTTATCCAGGTCATTGGCATCAGGGGAAATTCTGCTAAAAAGGAAGGGACGACCCTTCAACTTACCAAACAGGTTTGGGAATCTGTTGTACCTGAAACTGCCCAAAGGGCAGCAGAATTGGGCCTTATCTGCCATTATCCTACTGTTTTTCTCTCAAAAGAAACCCTTTTTGAATGCGCAGGTCTTGTTGCAGAAAATTACTTCGTATTTCCAAATGGACGAGTCTATACCTGTCCTCTTTGTGAAGATTACCCACTTCATTCTTATGAGATAAAGGATAACAAATTGGTCAGAAGACCACCTCTGACTGAGATGGAATTGTTCAATCTTAAAATTCCAGAGGGGTGTGTAATGAATAAACTCCTTCATCCCGGCAACCTTTCCTATGATTCCAACGGGGAGCCCCTGTATAAGATCGCCTGTTGCATGCTAAAGGAAGAGATAACGGCGAATTAGAAATGGCTGGGAAGGTGGCCAAATGAGGCATCTTTTTATATAAGGCAATATTTCCTCTATACGCTGTTGAAACTATGATGTTATTGCGTTAAAACTAACATGTTATTATTTCAAAATATTTCGAATCTTGTAGTTAAAGTTCTGTTGCCTTATAAGTTGGATATTTTTGAATTTGTTTTTTATATTACAAGGCAGAGAATTTCATAATAGGGGAGATTGATGAAAATCCTTGTCACGGGAGGAGCTGGGTTCATAGGGTCCAACTTATGTGATCTGCTTTTGGAGCAGGGAGAGGAAGTTTCTGTAATAGATGATCTTTCTACCGGAAGCCTGGACAACATTTCCCATCTGTTTGATAATCCTGGTTTCACCTATGTCATCGATACCATATTAAATGAAAAGGTAATGGATGAACTTATATCCTCCTGCGATTGCATAGTGCATCTGGCCGCTGCAGTAGGGGTAAAGCACGTTCTTGAAAATCCGCTTTCATCCATTGAGACAAACATACTCGGCACAGAGACGGCATTAAAGCTGGCAAACAAATACAAGAAAAAGATCCTTGTAGCATCCACTTCCGAAGTTTATGGCAAGCACATGCATGCACCTTTGAAGGAGGATGACAACCTCATATATGGTCCTCCCAGTACCATGAGGTGGAGTTATGCGGCTAGCAAACTCGTAGACGAGTTTACAGCCCTTGCCTATCACCGAACCAAAAAACTTGATACAATCATCATCAGGTGTTTTAACACCATTGGGCCGCGCCAGACGGGGATGTACGGAATGGTTGTACCCAGATTTATCCAGCAGGCGTTAAGGGACGACCCCATAACTGTCTATGGTGATGGCAAGCAGACTCGCACCTTTACCTATGTAGGAGACGTGGTCAAGGCGATCTACAAACTGATAAAATGCAAGGATGGGGCTGGGGAAGTAGTAAATATTGGAGGCACTGAGGAAATAAGCATAGCTGAACTTGCCAACAAGATAAAAGAACTGGTAGGAAGCGAATCAGAAATAGTATTTATTCCCTATGATCAGGCATACGGAAAGGACTTTGAAGACATGATGCGGAGGGTTCCTTCTTTAGAAAAGCTTGAGTCTCTGATAGGATTTATTCCCGAAACCCCTCTGGATCAGATTCTCAGATACACCATAGAATACTTTAGAGCAAGGGCAGCCTAACATGGCCACAATGGTGGCAGAATTGGTTGGCTATTTTCTCCTGTCTTTTGTTCTCAGTGCATTAATTACTCCAATAGTCATACTGTTTGCCCAAAAAACCGGGCTGGTTGCCATGCCAAGGCAAGACAGATGGCACAGCAAGCCAACGGCTCTTTATGGTGGTACAGCCATATTTGTCTCATTTATCATTCCCTTTGTCATAGCAAGCCCAATACATGAAAATGGGAATCTTTTGCTAATAGCAGGAGCCTGTCTTTTCTTTCTGATCGGCCTCCTTGATGACTTCCTCGAGTTCACTCCTCAAAGCAAATTTCTTGCACAGCTGGTCTGTGTAGTGCTGCTTGTTGGTTTTGGTCTGAAGATCAACCTGCCAGGTTATCCTGTTACCTCCATATGCTTAAGTCTGTTCTGGCTGATAGGAATGGCCAATGCAATCAACATATTGGACAACATGGATGGCCTGTCTTCCGGAATCACTATGGTGGCCTGCTTTTCACTTGCAGGATACGGTCTGATGTTTGGCATCTCAAACGTGATTCTGCCCTCTATCCTTCTGGCTGGAGCCTGTCTCGGTTTTTTTATATACAATTTCAAGCCTGCAAAGATTTTTATGGGAGACTGTGGAAGCCTGTTTCTCGGATTTATGCTTGGAGGCCTTGCCATAGTCAGCACCCATTTGCATGAGACAAATGTTGCTGGTGGGCAGGAGACCTTTGCCAGCCTTTCCAACATAGTACTCATGCTGGCCGTTCCCATATCAGTTCTTATTATACCAATCTTTGATACGGCCCTGGTTTCCTTTTCAAGACTTCAAAGCGGGCGTGCTATATCTCAGGGCGGACGAGATCACACATCTCACAGGTTGGTGCTTCTTGGACTGTCTGAGGAACGCGCAGTTCTTACCCTTATGATAGCAGCAGCTGCAGTGTCAGCCGTAACCCTTTATATGGCAGCCCATTCCATGGAGGGGCTGCTGGCTGTACTTAGCATCACAGCAGTAATATCCATGTTTTTTGGTGTCTTTCTAAGTTATTTAAATAAGGACGTTTACGACGGGAAGAAGGCAGGAAAAAGGTCAAGAATAGCAGGTGCCATGGCAATGATATTAAACAAACGCCAGATTCTGCAGGTATGTATTGATCTGTTCTTGCTAACTGTTGGTTACTACTCGGCCTATCTCCTCAAGTTTGATGGACAGATAAGCCCGTTTAACCAAAGTCTCATAGAAAAAACCCTGCCTCTGGTATTAGGAGTCAAGGTATGCTGTCTATGGTTTTTTGGCCTTTACAGGGGGCAGTGGCGTTTTGCCAGCCTTGATGATACGTTCAAAATAATAAAGGCCACCCTGGTAAGTTCGGCCATCATTGTGGGCGTGTTGGTCTTTGTCTACAGATTTCAAGGATTTTCCAGGGTGGCCTTTTTTCTTGATGCAATTATGACCTTTTTGCTCATAGGCGGTATCCGCTTCCTGATGCGCATGTTCAATGAATATTTCATAAGGCAGGCTGAAAAAGGTCACTCTATCCCTATTCTCATATATGGTGCAGGAGATGGAGGAGATCTGTTTCTCCGCGAGCTCAGAAAAAGAAGGAACCATGATTACCTTCCGGTTGGCTTTATAGATGATGATATTGCAAAACAAGGTCAAGAAATTCATGGGGTGAAAGTGCTTGGAACAGGAAGGGATCTTGAAAAAATAATAAAACGTCATGGTATCAAGATAGTGTTTATCTCTATCCTTTCTTCTCCATTGTCGCTTTTCGAGGTCATAAGGGATAAATGTAAAAAGCTTGGCGTCAGATGTGTACAAATGAGACCGCTCGTCTCCTTTGAGAAAATTGAGCCAAAACCATCGACAGACAGAAAAAAGGCACCAACCCAGGTCTTATCTATTAAAAGGGATTAAAAGCTAAAAAAGGGGGGCCCATGAGAGTAATTCAACCAAGCTTTCAGGTTCTTGACGAATATTTCCAGCAGGGAAAAATCCTTGAACAGATTGAGCGGTGTGGAAGGGTCTGTTACAAGAGCGAAGACAAGATAACCCAGGAAAGTGCCATCCCTTTCATCAGAGGCATAATTAAAAGAGGGCATGAATCTGTAATAGAAATGGCCAACTTCGTAATGGAGGTGAAAAGCCAGCAGGATAGGTTTTTCAGGGATTTTTTTGTTCATATCCCAAGATTTTGCCAGGCATCAAGACTCTCGGATGATCTCTACCTAATTTCTGGCAATCCCCGCTCTTTCAGAGACCTTGCAAGACGTCTGCCTGATGCCCCGCTGATTTGTGCCATAAAATCCGAACTTCAGCGACATTATCCTGTCCTGTTTGAGGATATAGAAACAGACAGCCCTGAAGACGGGAAAACAGAAGTTAGGCTTCTTTCGCCACAGGAGGTTGACAGCCTGGCCCCTTCGCTTCTTGTGAAACATCGCTGTCTTCTTGCACATATTACAGTTAACAGGGCCGTGACCCATGAACTCGTCAGGCACAGGGTGGCATCGTATCTCCAGGAATCGCAAAGATACTGCCGCTACGGTGAAGAAAAGTTTGGCGGTCAGGTCACATTTATTAAACCCTGTTTCTTTGAAGAAGGCACAGACCAGTACGAACGGTGGGAAAAGGCCATGAAAGAGACTGAAGCCATATATCTGGAGCTGCTAAAATCTTCTTCTCCCCAGGCTGCCAGAACGGTGCTTCCAAATTCGTGTAAAACAGAAATAATGGTTCACGCCACCCTTGAGGAGTGGCAGCATATCTTCAGGCTCAGGGCTTCAAAAGCGGCTGACCCTTCCATGCGAGAGATAATGCTTATGATGCTGCCCGAGTTCTCAAGAAAATTTCCGGATGTCTTTGAAGATATTCTGAAATCTGTAGATAAGTAGCATGCAGACAGACTTTCTAGTGGTAGGCAGTGGCATAGCAGGTCTTAGCCTGGCACTTAAGCTGGCCAGCCAAGGTAACGTCCTTGTTGTTACCAAAAAGCAGCGTTCCGATACTGCGACCCGTCTGGCCCAGGGAGGAATCGCCTGTGTTCTTGGCAGTGATGACCACTTTGTGTTTCATGAGTACGACACAATCTTGGCAGGGGATGGGCTTAGCCACGAAGATGCCGTACGGGCCATAGTAAGGGATGGACCAGCCCGCATCAAAGAGCTGGAAAAACTTGGAGTAAACTTTACAAAGGATCATACTGGTCAATATGAGCTTGGCAAGGAAGGAGGCCATAGCAAAAGAAGAATAGTACACAGTGGAGATTTTACCGGACTTGAAATACAGAGGGTCCTGGTGGAAAAGGCTGCATCTAACCCAAACATTGAAATCCTGGAAGATTTTGTTGTAGTGGATCTTCTAACCTCCTGCAAGATAGCTAGCGGCAAAGACAAGACCGAAAGATTTACTGAAGAAGACCGGTGCCTTGGCGCATACGTGCTTGATGCATCCAGCGGGAAAATACATGCCATACTTGCAGACATTACTTTTTTGGCCACAGGGGGAGCAGGAAAGGTCTATTTGTATACCAGCAATCCTGACGTGGCTACTGGAGACGGCATTGCCATTGCGTACAGGGCAGGGGTAAGAGTTGCCAATCTTGAGTTTGTACAGTTTCATCCTACCCTGCTTTACCATTCAAAGGCAAAAAACTTTCTCATATCAGAGGCCCTTCGAGGAGAAGGGGCAAAGTTGATAGACTGGCAAGGACATGCCTTTATGGAAAAATATGATCCGGTCAGAAAAGAGCTTGCAGGAAGGGATGTTGTAGCCAGGGCCATTGACGCAGAACTAAAACGTACCGGAAAAGAGTGCGTGTATCTTGATATCAGTCACAGACCAGCAGACTTTGTCAAAAAAAGATTCCCGAACATATATAGGACATGCCTGAACTTTGGCATAGACATAACCAGGGAACCCATACCGGTAGTTCCAGCGGCTCACTACATGTGTGGCGGAGTTGTGACAGATACACGGGGACAGACAGATCTGCCAGGGCTTTTTGCCGTTGGAGAGACTGCATGCACAGGTTTTCACGGGGCCAACAGACTTGCATCCAATTCCCTTCTGGAGGGGATGGTCATGGCCCATCGTGCTGCTGGCAGGGCCCTAAGGCTCCTGCCAAGGTTTAAGTCTTTGTCCAGAGTAGATGTACCTCCATGGGATTCTGGCGGCGCAGTGGATATGGAAGAGGCCGTTCTCATTTCCCATAACTGGGATGTTATAAGGAGACTCATGTGGAACTACGTAGGCATTGTCAGAAGCACCAAAAGGCTCAAGCTGGCAGCCCAAAGGCTCAAGCCCATTTTGAAAGAGATCAATCAACACTACTGGGATTACATAATAACCAGGGATTTTCTGGAGCTTAGAAACCTTGCCATGACAGCCCAGTTGATCATAGAGGCTGCATCATCTCGAAAAGAAAGCCGGGGTGGCCACTATGTTGTTGACTACCCTTTGAAGGATGACTGGAACTGGCGCCGCGACACCCTACTTCGTAGGAGTTGATTCAAAGGCCGGCCTGAAATAGATTCCATCTGATGCAAAGAAGAAGATTGGCTACAATTATGGCGGCTGTCCTGGGCTGCTCCATCTTAATCTTGCTGTTTCTTTTCTGGCACAAGATCCAAGATATAATTGCCTGGGGTCTGACCATCCTTGAAAAAAGGGAAATCATCAGAGACTTTGTGCTTTCCCTTGGACCGTATGGCCCAATAGGTTTTATCCTGCTACAGGCCCTTCAGGTAGTTCTTTCGCCTATTCCTGGAGAAGCTACAGGAGTGGTAGGTGGATTCCTGTTTGGAAAATGGCTCGGACTTTTTTATTCCACTGTCGGGCTCAGCCTGGGCTCTATTTTAGCCTTTTCCATTGCCCGTCATTTCCGCCGTTTTGTAGAGCCCTGGCTCCAGAAATCACCATGGTACTGGAAGCTGGAAGGCCTGCTTGAACATCAGGGGATCTTTATCTGTTTTTTCCTATACGTGTTCCCCGGTTTTCCCAAGGATTTTCTTTGTTATTTCCTGGGACTTACCAGGATGCCTTGGCAGGTTTTTGTCTTCATTTCAACGGTTGGCCGTATTCCAGGTACTCTCATGCTCAGCTGGCAGGGGGCAGAGATATATAATGGCAACTGGGCGGGCTTTGTTTCTATACTTGTTATCACCTTGGTGGTTGCAGCACCAGCCTGGTACTATAGGGAAAAGATCTATGCCTGGGTAGAGGCCAAGATCAGGGAAGATCTGAAATGAATACATGCTTTCTTGACTGTTTTTCGGGCATAAGCGGTGACATGCTTCTTGGAGCCTTTGTGGACCTGGGCTGGAAAGAAAATGAGCTGTTGGAACTTCCTGGACTTATTGGGCTCAAAGACACAAGGGTGTCTGTGAGGCGCATCCGGAAAGGCGGGATATCTGCAGTCAAGATAGACGTAAAACCTGGCAATAACAGGAAAACCTGCAGACACTTGGGGCAGGTCAAGGATCTTATTAACCGCTCTTTTTTGCCAAAAGAGATAAAAGGGCAGGTTATCAGGGCCTTTGCAAGACTTGCAAGGGCAGAGGCCAAGGTTCACGGCATGGGAATTGATGAGGTTCACTTTCACGAAGTTGGCGCTGCAGACGCAATAATAGACGTGACAGGTGCCTTTGTTGCCAAGCGCTCACTTAAAATAGACCACATTGTATGCTCTCCTTTGCCATTATCTCGTGGTCTTACAGAATGTGAACATGGTCCCATCCCTCTTCCAGCGCCTGCCACTCTAGAGCTTTTAAAAGACAAAAAAGTCTATTTTGTTCACATGGAGAAGGAGCTTGTCACTCCAACAGGGGCCCTTCTTGCAGCAGAGCTTTCAGACAGTTGGGCAGAGCTGCCACACATGACAGTCAAGGATACCGGCTATGGGGCAGGTACATGGGATCTCAGGGATCGACCAAATGTTCTCAGGGCTATTCTTGGCCAAGGAGATGATTTCCATGTTCTTTCAGACCATGTTACAGAGTTGCGTGCTGTTGTGGACGACATGAACCCGGAACACATCGGCTACTTTCTAGAACAGGTTCTTGCAAAAGGTGCGGTCGATGCGTGGGTATGCCCTGTATTTATGAAAAAGAACAGGCCTGGCTTTGAAATACACGTTCTTGCAAGACCGGGAGACACTGAAACCGTGTCCTGTTTTTTTCTCACACACACCACTTCAACAGGAATCAGGGTTATAAAGACCAGGCGTATGATCTTGCCCAGAAAGGCAGTGCGGATAAAGACCAGGTGGGGAACTGTAACTGCCAAGGCAATTACAAGACCGGATGGCAATCAAGAGATAGTTCCGGAATTCGAGCAGTGCAAAGAGGTATCTGAAAAGTTTGCAGTGTCCATTGCCCAAGTGTACAAGGAGGTTATTTGTGGCAGCCAGCAACCAAAAAGAGATGGCGGGAAAAAGTAACGAAACTCCTTTTAAAAAGATTTGTAAGATCTTTGCAACAGGATTTGGATCCGGATACATTCCTAAGGCCCCAGGAACAGCAGGTGCCCTGCTTGGCATACCTGTAGGGCTTGGCATAAACCTTATTCCAGACACCGGCGGCTCTTTTCTGGCGTTAATAGGACTTATTGTCTTTTCATGCATCTGTGCTCACGTAACGGAGAAGTCTTTAGGTTTTGAAGACCCCCAGACAGTAGTCATTGATGAGATAACCGGCATGGCCATCTCTTTGTGGTTAATCCCCGCTTCATTTTTTTCCGTGGTGATACTGTTCATACTCTTTCGCCTGTTTGACATATATAAACCTTTTCCTGTAAAACAGATGGAAGATGTCTTTACGGGAGGGGTCTCTATAGTCATGGATGATGTCATGGCCGGCATCATAGCAAACGTGCTTTTCCGGGTGGGGGAGGTGGTCTTGTCATGATGGGAGAGATCATAGCCATTGGCGACGAACTCATATCAGGAAGGATTGTAAACACCACAAGCAGCTTTGCCGCCTCTAGACTCTTTGCTGCTGGACACCAGGTAAGAAAGATTACGGTAATTGGAGACGATCCGGACATCATCAAGGACACCCTGCTTGATGCCATTGCCAAAAATGAGTTTGTAATTATTAGTGGCGGTCTGGGCCCTACTACAGATGATATTACAAACGAAGCGGTATCCAAGGCACTGGGGCTTCCCCTGGAAAAAAATAGCCAGGTGGAAAAACAGATAGAAAAAATGGAGGCCCGTTTTGGCGAACATGCCCCGGAGCAGTTCAGGCGCAAGCTCACCATGCTTCCCAGGGGAGCCAGGGTTCTTAATCCAAACGGACATGCGGCTGGCTATGAGCTGTCCTTTAATGGAGTGTACCTCTTTTTTCTTCCTGGAGTGCCTGAACAATTGCGTGAACACCTTACAGACAGAGTGCTGCCACGCCTGAATGACCTTGATAAGGACAGGCCCTATGTATTTCAGCAGGTCTTCAAGCTTTTTGGCCTTAGCGAAACCGAGATAAACATGAGGCTTGAGGAGATGTCGGTATCCAACAGCCACGTAAAGCTTGGTTACTATCCGGTATTTCCTGAAGTACATGTAAGCATTACCGTAATCGACCAGTCAAAAGACAGGGCAAAACAGCTTCTGGAACGAGCTGCAAAAATTATCAGGGCCGAGTTTGAAAAATTTATAGTAGCTGAGGATGATGAAGGCAGTCTTGCAGCCACCCTTGGACAACTCCTCAAGTCAAAAAAATTTATGCTTTCGGCAGCCGAGTCGTGCACAGGGGGTATGCTTGGAGAAACAGTAACCTCTGTTGCTGGAAGCTCTGAATGGTTCGACCGGGTGATGGTGACCTATAGCAACAGGGCAAAGATGGACCTTCTTGGGGTTTCTGCAAAAACCCTCGAACAGTATGGAGCAGTCAGTCGTCAGACTGCCCTTGAGATGGTGCAGGGTGTTCGGAAAAGATCAGGAAGTCAGTGTGGTATTGCCATTACTGGTATAGCCGGTCCAGGGGGCGGCACCCCTGATAAACCTGTGGGTACTGTTTTCATATCCATGTCTGTGGAAGATATCCAACTGGTTCATCGTTTTCTTTTTCCGGGCACTCGTCAGGAAGTAAGAAAACTTTCAGTAGAGACGGCTCTGGACTGGCTGAGGAGACTTTTGAAATATGATTCGATGCTTCCTGGCTATAAACCTGTCGACTGAAGCAGAAAGATTTCTTTCAAGATCCATTGAAGAATTAAGGGGCTTGTACCGTAAAAAGGTTAAATGGGTCAGGCCTGAAAACTGTCATCTTACCTTGAAATTTCTGGGAAACGTTGAGGAAGGCACAATAAATGATGTTGAAAGCAAAGTTAGACAGATCTCCAGTACCTACAGCCCATTTGAGATAACACTTGGTGGAACGGGTGTATTTCCAAATCCTAGGTTTCCAAAGGTATTGTGGTTTGGGCTAAAAGGAGAGCTGGCATCTTTAAGGCAGCTACACAGAGATATTGAACAAGGCCTTACATGTTTTGGCTTTGAGCCAGATAATAGGCCGTTTATGCCCCATGTTACAGTAGGAAGGGTAAAATCCAGGTCTTGGAAGACCTCCGAGCTGGAAAAATTTTTAAAGATCGATCCTCCTCCACTGGAAATGGCGATTGAAAAGATTCATCTTTACCAAAGCATACTGCATCCAGGTGGTCCGGAATACAGATCTCTTGCTAGTTTTCCATTAATAAAAAAACGATAGTATCTCCTGCTTCCACCTCTCTGACCCTGTAAAAAACACCGATATGGTCTCTTCTTCTTTCTGTTTAAGTTCTCTTTTTTTGTACCGAAAAGAAAAAGAGAGAAATTTTTTCTTATTGGGAGAAAAATCTTTGAAAGAACAAGGCGGGAAAAAGGCGGTCAGCCTTGGCAAGGCCCTGGTATTTAAAGCCAGAGGCAGAAGTTTGGCATGCGAACTTAACAAGGTAAAAGAAATAGTCCGCTTCGCTACCATCACACCTTTACCCAATTCCACAGCCAGGGTGGCAGGGGTAATCAACGTAAGAGGGGAGGTAGTACCAGTAGTTGATTTTTGGTCAGAAGAAGGCTGTGGCCCTCGCAGCAATTCCAAAACGGTCGTTATTATCCAAACGGAACAGGAATCAATAGGGTTGAAGGTGGAGCGGGTATCTTCAATAGAAGACATTCATGCCTATGATCTTGGAAACAACCCGGAAGATCAAGACACATTGGTACCGGAAATAATATCATGTCATGTCTATCTTTCAAAATCTGGACTCGCTCCAATGGTCGATGCAGGGCTCATAATCGAATATATCAAGGCCCAGGCGTCTGCAAGAGGCCGTGTAGATGATAAAGATATTCACGTTTCTTCAGCAGCAGGAGGAATCCCATGATAGGTCAATTGACAACCTTGAAAAACATGAAAATCCAAAACAAAGTTTTATTCTTGATATTCCTGACAGGTCTGGTGGCCCTGGCAACACAGGCCTATCATTTCTATTCCATTCATAATCTCCTCAAAAAGGATGGTGCCAAGCAGCTCGAGCTTGTAGCCATGGGACTTGCCGAATCCTTCAACAGTTATTGGGAAAACAGGCAAAATGATGTTGAAACCCTGTCTTCCCTGGATGCCATCAGATCGGCAGCGGCAGAAGGCAATGGATTTTCTGGTGCAAACAGCCTGCTTTCAAAAATGGCCACCAAGTATTCTTATTACAACGGGCTGGCTGTTATTCAGGGAGGCTCTATCATAGCTGCAAGCCGTTCCTCCCTTCTAAAGAAACACATCAGGTTGCCTAACATTTCTAGCAATAAGGGCCCCGTATTAATAGGGCCGGTTTTGGATCCCCTCGGCAAAGGCCAGAAGGTCTTTTTGCTGATTAAAGGCATAAGGGCTGCCTCTGGCCAAAGAGCCTATCTAGTGGCATCCATCCTGCCTGACTCCCTAAGTAATCATCTAAAAAAATGGAGTAGTGGCACCGGCTTTTTAATCCTTGACGATTCTGGCGTTATAGTTATGGCAGCTGATAAAGATAGAATTGGTGCAAAGGCTCCCGCTTGGCTATGGAAGGTGACTCGAAGGGCCTCTAATGGAGCGGCTATAGTGAAAAGCGACAATGGCGATATGGCGGTTGCATCAAAATATGTTGAACAGTGGAAGAGGCTTACAGATAAAGACGGCTTTGCTGTATCATATATTGCAGAAAATGCACTGTTTTCCTCTATGCAAGAACTTCTTCAGCCAACTTTAATTGCAAATGGTGTGGTTTTTCTTATGCTTCTTCTTTTGGCCTACCTGCTGAACAAGGACGTTGCCCGTCCTATTGTTGAGGCAGCAACATTTCTCAATTCCACAGCTCAAAATATGGACTTGACCAAGAGGTTGAAGGTAAGAAGCAGGGACGAAGTCGGCGAGATGGCAGAATCGGTCAACAAGTTTCTGGCAAGCTTGCAGGAGGCATTCAAAGACGTTATCAAAACTACAGCCGAATTTAGCGAGGCAAGTTCGGAAGTCTATGAGGTGGCCAAACGCATTACCGAAAATGCCACCCAGCAGGCTAAAAGGGCGGATGATGTCCGCAAGAGAGTGGCACTAATGGGGCAGACAGCCCAAGAGGTTGCCCATCATGCTGAATCTTCTGCAAAATTGGCCAAGGAGGCTGCTCAGGTTATCGAGGAGATGGCCAGGACCAATGCTCAAATTACAAAGGTGTCTGCCCAGAATAAAGAAGGGGCAGAGGGAGTCGCCCAGACAGTTGCTGCAATGGGAGAAACAGCAAAGAAAGTCCAGGACAGGGCTGTTAAACAGTCTGAGGCCGCTGAAAAAACAGCCATGGCCCTAAATGATATGGCTGCTGAACTGGAAAAGATGGCCAAGGAAGCGAACAATGCCGCTGCCCAGGCAAAACAGACTCTGGATAGTGCCCAGAAAGGGCGTGCTGCCATGAGCGAAACAGTTAAGGGTATGCAAGAAATTGCCAGAAGTTCGGAACAGGTCAGGGAAATTGTAGACCTTATCTCAGACATTGCAGAACAGACAAACCTTTTGGCCCTTAACGCAGCCATCGAGGCAGCCAGGGCTGGCGAACACGGCAGGGGGTTTGCTGTTGTTGCCGAGGAAATCAGAAAACTTGCAGACCGTACCAGTGAATCGACAAAAGAGATAGAAAGCCTTATTCAGGGTAGCAGGGACAGTGTTGTTAAAGGACTTAAGCTTGCAGCAGAGAGCGAGAAGACCCTTGGTGAACTTTTGAATACCGTAGAAAACAGCAGTAAGGTTACCGTTGGTATCGCCGCCATTTCAGGACGTCAAAACAAGTCAATTCAAGGGCTCTTATCATCGATGGAGAATCTAAAGCTCCAGTCTGGTGCCATTGTGGATATGACCAACAAGCAGGCGGAAAGGCGTCAGCTTGCTGAAAAGGCAATACTGGAGCTTGAAAAATTAAGTGATGAGATCAGTTCCATTGCCAATTCCACAACCCTCACAACAAGAACAGCAGTTGAAACTGTTGACAAGGTTGTTCTTAATTCCACCGAGATAACCAATCGTACTTCTAAACAGAAAGAGAGAAGCTCAGCTCTGCAAAAACTTATGGATACTGTTGCCTCTGTTGCCCTTCAGAATGCTCAGGGGGCTGAAAGGGCCCTTAACTCTATGGAAGGACTCCAGTCTAAAGCCAAGAAGGTGGAAAAAATAATCAGAAAATTCAGGGTTTCATCTTTTCAATAAACCAAAAAACAGAGGAATTCAGGCAACCCAAAGCCAGGGCCTTTTAGACCCTGGCTTTTTATTGAAAAATCCATTTAAACGATTCCTTGCCCTTTGGTCATAATAATTGGTCATCAATTTTGGCCTTTA
>Ga0256835_1000554_pt1 | contig 27058 bp, 16 predicted proteins | sample PIR30metaG_FD_185972 | JGI IMG/M metagenome (GOLD analysis project Ga0256835, IMG submission 185972) | Hydrothermal vent microbial communities from East Pacific Rise, Pacific Ocean - PIR-30 | ecosystem: Environmental > Aquatic > Marine > Hydrothermal vents | place: Pacific Ocean: East Pacific...
AAGCATAGTTGCAAAGGGAAAAGCGCTGGAGTGCACCGGGTGCCACCCTGATTCCGGCAGCAGCGGGCAGGCCATGGCCTTGTCGGCCGCCATTCACGGTCTGCATGCCAACTACCTCACCGGCCTGGGGACCGAAGCCTGCAACAGCTGCCATGCCGGCACACCTGACCATGATTCGGCCGTTCTTCCGGGGATCCATGCCGAGGTGGGCCTGGACTGCACCAGTTGCCACGGTTCCATGGAAGCCCATGCCCTGGGCCTGCTGCTGGAACAAAAAAAGACTGGCCGTCCGGGTCCAGAGCGCCTCATGGCCCACCTTGGAAGCAGTTCCGGAATCAGCCCCCGCAAGCCGTGGCTCCAGATGCCCGACTGCCTGCAGTGCCACCGGGATTTCCGGGAGCCGGAAACCGACCGGCACGGGCCGTCGGGCTGGACGGCAAGTTTCGGCCGGCTTAGCGACGACGCCGCAGTGATGTGCGCTGCCTGCCACAACAGTGCCCACCGGCTGTACCCGGCCTCCAGAGCCGCTGCCTGCCTGGTGGCCCTGCAGTACCAGAAGGCGCCTTACCCGCTGGGCAGCGATAAAAACTGCGCCGTGTGTCACACAACGGCCATGGAAGAAGAGATCCACCATCCCAACATGCTGACCATGTTTCGCAACAGGGTAAAAATCCAAGTGCCCGGGAGATGATGCCATGACAGGAAAAATCAAGTTACCACCGCAAACAGGGCCGGCCGGCTTTCCTGGCCGCTGGCCGCTTTTCGTTCTCCTGGCGGCCATGGTGTTCCGGCTTGCATCCGGAACATCGCTGGCCAGCGAGGCCAGCCTCACCCTTTCCGAGGCACTGCGCATAGCCGTGGTCTCCAATCCCAGGATCGAGGCGGCCCGCAGCCGGATAGAGGCTGCCGAGTCGGGCGTAGGCCAGGCCCGCTCCGGCCTGCTGCCCCGGATCGACATCAGCGAAACCTTCAACCGCACCACAAGCCCCCTCTGGGCCTTCGGGACCAAGCTCAACCAGGAAGACATCACGGCCCGGGACTTCGACCCCAACCGGCTCAACGATCCTGATCCCATCAACAATTTCCGGACCGCCCTGACCTTCGACTGGGCCTTGTTCGACGGCGGCCGCAGCTGGATCGGCCTGCGCCAGTCAGAAAAAGGACTGGAAATATCGAAACTGGCCTACCAGCGGGGCAAACAGGTGGTGATCGCCCGCACCGCCATGGCGTTCGTGGGCCTGCTTCTGGCAGAATCCAACCTGCGGGTCATCGAGCAGGCCCTGGAAACGGCCCGCGAACACCTCCGGGTTGCCCAGAGCCGCTACGAGGGCGGCTTCGTGGTCAAAAGCGATCTGCTGCGGGCCCAGGTCAGGATCGCCGAGCTGCGGCAACAGAAACTGGCGGCCGAAAGCAACATCCAGATCGCCAAGGCCCGGCTCAACGCCGCCATGGGCCGGCCGGCTTCCAGCCCGGTGGAGCCGGTGGGCGTGTTCAAAAAATGCACCCCTCCCAGCGGCCGGCTCGAACAATGGATCGACACGGCTCTGGCCAACCGCTCGGACCTGGCCCTGCTGCGCCTGCAGCGCTCCATATCCGAGGACCGGATCAAGCAGGCCCGCTCGGGGCACATGCCCCGGCTGCACCTGCAGGGAAGCTACGAGATAAACACCGAAAGTTTCGATGACAGCGCCGAAAATTACACCATCGGCGCCGCCCTGAGCATCAACCTGTTCAGCGGGCTGGGAATCAGTTCCCGGGAGGCCCGGGCCCGGGCCGAGATGAAAAGACTCAGGGCCATGGTGACCGAAAAAGAGCTGGCCGTGAGGGTTGAAACCAGGCAGGCCTTCTACAATGCCCACAGCGCCTGGCAAAGGATCAAAGTTGCCGAGTCGGCCGTGGAGCAGGCCAGCGAGGGCCTCAGGATCGTCACCAACCGCTACCGCAGCGGACTGCTGCCGATGGTCAGCCTGCTGGATGCAGAGGTGGCCCGCCAGCAGGCCCTGACGTCCCATTTCAAGGCCCTGCACGACTACAAGGTGGCCCGGGTTCAGCTGGCCTTGGCCGCCGGAAAGATCGATGAAAATTTCAAGTAGCCAACCGGGAGGTAATCCATGCGTCTATCCCATTTCAGAAGTCTGACAATGATGATTTTGCTTGCGGCCGGCGTGGCTCTTGCCGGTTGTGGAAACGACATCTCTCCCGGCAACAGTTCCAGGAAAGAGGGCAAAACCTTCAAGGCGCCCGTGGCCGAGGCCAAACTGACCCAGCAACCCTTGATCTACGAAGCCGTGGCCACCATAACGGCCCGCACGGCCAGCACCCTTTCCAGCAAGCTCATGGGAACGGTACGGGCGGTCAACGTCCGGGAAGGGGACGTGGTCAAAAAGGGCGACCTGCTGGTGGTGGTCGACCAGCGCCAGGTAAGCGCCCAGCTGGACAAGGCCAGGGCCGGCCTCAAAGAGGCCCTGCAGGCCGCTTCTTCGGCCGAATCGGCCCGGGAGGCGGCCCGGGCCGCGGCCCGACTGGCAAAGACGACCTACCAGCGTTACCTGAAACTGCTCAAGGAAAACTCGGTTTCCCAGCAGGAATTCGACGAGGTGGAAGCCCGCCACCGCCAGGCCCAGGCCAGCCTGGCCCAGGCCGAAGCCATGGTGGATGCGGCCCGGCACAGGGTTCAGGAAGCCCAGGCGGCCGTCGAAGCCGCCACGGTCAGCAAAAAAGACGCCTACATCAGGGCTCCTTATGACGGCCGGATCACCGCCAAAATGATAAGCGTGGGCGACCTGGCCTCTCCCGGAACACCGTTTCTGACCATCGAACGCAAGGGGCTCTACTGCGCCGATCTCGTGCTTCCCGAACGCCACATCCAGGCAGTCAGGATCGGGGACAAGGTGGAGGTTATTATACCGGCCATGGGCAACCTAAAGGTCACCGGCACCATCGGCCGCATAATTCCCCTGGCCGATCCGGGCAGCCGCAGCTTCCAGGTCAAGGTGGCCCTGCCCGAAGGGCTGGACCTGAAATCGGGCATGTTCGCCAGGGTCAAGATCCCGGTGGGCGGGGCCGGCAAGCTGCTCATACCCAAAACCGCCATCGTCCGGGAAGGCCAGCTTACCGGAATCTATATCGTCGATCAAAAAGGACGCGTCCATTTCCGGCTGGTCCGGCTGGGCAAGCAATACGGCAACCAGGTGGAAGTGATTTCAGGGCTCAAACCGGGCCAGCGTTATCTCAGAATGGTCCCGGCCGGGCTGGAAGACGGTGACCAGGTGGAGGTAAGCGCATGAGAAAATCCATCGGCACGGCGGGCAAGATTGCCCGGTTCTTCATCGATTCCAAGTTGACTCCCCTTCTGATCATAGCCTCGATCCTGCTGGGAATGGCGGCCGTGATCGCCCTGCCGCGGGAAGAAGAACCCCAGATCATCGTACCCATGGTCGACATCTTCGTCCAGATGCCGGGCGCCAGCGCCAAGGAAGTGGAGCAGAGAATAACCGGTCCCATGGAAAAACTGCTGTGGGAGATTCCCGGCGTCGAGTATGTCTATACCACCTCCAGCCCCGGCATGGCCATGGCGGTGGTCCGTTTCTACGTGGGCCAGGACGAGGAAGAGGCCATAGTGCGCCTGCAGTCCAAGCTGATGGCCAACTACGACCGCATCCCCTGGGCCGCAAGCCCCCCTCTGATCAAGCCGCGTTACATCGACGACGTGCCGATCCTGGCCCTGACCTTCTGGAGCAAAACCCAGGATCATTACATGCTGCGCCGGGTGGCGGCCGAGATCGAAAACATCGTCAAGCGTGAACCGAACGTCTCTTTGACAACCTTCATCGGCGGCACTCCGCGGCAGGTCCGGGTCCTGCTGGACCCGGTCCGGCTGGCTGCCTCCGGGCTGGATCCCCAGCAGGTGGCCGCCATGATTCAGGCCACGAACCAGGAATCAGACGCGGGCTCCTATCCTTCGGTAGACGGCCAGGTCATAGTCCACGTGGGAGGTTTTCTCAAGACAGTCGACGACGTGCGCCGCGTGGTGGTGGGCATATCCGAAGGCCGCCCCATCTACCTGGAAGACGTGGCCCGGATCATCGACGGCCCGGCCGAACCGGACCAGTACGTCTTTTTCGGCACCGGCCCGGCTGCCGAGCACAAGGGAATCGACCGGCACGAGTTTAACGGTCATTACTACCCGGCCGTCACCCTGACCATTGCCAAGCGCAAGGGGACCAACGCCGTCAAGGTGGCCGAAAGAGTTCTTGCCAGGGTGGAAGACGCCCGCGGAAGGATTATTCCCGACGACATCCAGATGACCGTCACCCGCCATTACGGCGAAACGGCCAAGGAAAAATCCGACGAGCTCCTGTTTCACATGGCCATCGCCGTGGTCTCGGTCACCATCCTCATCTGGCTGACCCTGGGCCGCCGCGAATCAGGAGTGGTGGCCTTCGCCATCCCGGTCACCCTGGCCCTGACCATGGCCATTTTCTACATTTACGGCTACACACTGAACAGGATCACCCTTTTCGCCCTGATTTTTTCCATCGGCATCCTGGTGGACGATGCCATCGTGGTGGTGGAAAACGTGGTCCGGCACTATCACCTGCCGGAAAACCAGGGCCGTTCAAGGTTCAAGGTGGCCATCGAGGCCGTGGACGAGGTGGGCAACCCCACCATTCTGGCCACCCTGACGGTGATTGCCGCCATTCTGCCCATGGCCTTCGTGGGCGGCCTGATGGGGCCATACATGCGGCCCATCCCGGTGGGGGCCTCGGCCGCCATGGTCTTTTCCCTGCTGGTGGCTTTCATCGTCACACCCTGGGCATCGGTCCGCCTCATCAAACACGACCGGGACAATACGCCCGGTCATGATCACAGTGCCGAGGACTGGACCACCAGGCTCTACCGCAAGGTAATGTCCCCCCTGATCGCAAAGCCGTTCTGGCGCTGGATCTTCCTGGCAGCCGTGGTGCTGATGCTGCTGGCCGCCATGGCCATGGTGGCTGTGGGCCTGGTAAAGGTGAAAATGCTGCCTTTTGACAACAAGAGCGAGTTCCAGGTGATCATCGACATGCCCGAAACCGCCACCCTGGAGGAAACCGCCGAGGCCGCCATGCAGATGGGCGACTATCTGGCAACGGTCAACGAGGTGACCGACTACCAGATTCACGTGGGAACCTCCGGGCCGTTCAACTTCAACGGGCTGGTGCGGCATTACTACCTGCGGCGGGGACCCCACATGGCCGACATCCAGGTCAACCTGGTGGAAAAAGGCGCCCGCAAGCAGCAGAGCCACGCCATCGCCAAGAGGGTGCGGCCGGCGCTGGTGGAAATCGCCAGGCGCTACAACGCCAGGATCAAGGTGGCCGAAGTCCCGCCGGGGCCGCCCGTACTTTCCACCCTGGTGGCGGAGATCTACGGTCCTGACTATGAACGCCAGCGCCAGCTGGCCGCCCAAATCATGAAAATCTTCGAAGAAACTCCCGGGGTGGTCGATGTGGACTGGTTCATGGAAGAAGACCGGCCCCGCTACGACCTTGTCATCGACCGCGAAAAGTCCGCCCTGCACGGCATCAGCGTGGCCCAGATCGCCTCCAGTCTCAAGCTGGCCCTGTCCGGCCGCCAGGTGGGCCTGCTTCATCAGGAGCTGGAACGCGAAGACGTGCCGGTGGTGGTCCGCCTGCCGCTTGCCGACCGGGCGGACATCCGGCGCCTGGAGACCATCAAGCTCAGGGCGGCCAACGGCAAGCTGGTCTCCCTGTCCGCCCTGGTACAGGTGAAACGGACCGTGCCGGACCACAGCATCTACCACAAGAACCTGATGCCGGTGGTCTACGTCATCGGTGATGTGGCCGGCGAAAAGGAAAGCCCGGTCTACGCCATCCTGGAGATGAGCAAAAAGATCGACCGGATCGAGCTGCCCGAAGGCTACCGCATCGCTCAGCACACGGCCAACGTTCCGTCCAGCGACCGCCGCTTCGCCATGAAATGGGACGGGGAGTGGCACATCACCTACGAGGTCTTCCGCGACCTGGGCATAGCTTTCGGAGTGGTGCTTATCCTGATCTTCGTCCTGGTGGTGGGCTGGTTCCAGTCCTTTTCGACCCCCATGGTCATCATGGCCGCCATTCCCTTTTCCCTGATCGGCATCCTGCCGGCCCACTGGGCCATGGGAGCCTTTTTCACCGCCACCTCCATGATCGGCTTCATCGCCGGGGCCGGGATCGTGGTCCGCAATTCCATCATCCTGGTGGACTTCATCGAGCTGCGCCTGGCCGAGGGCATGGCCCTGGACCAGGCGGTCATCGATGCCGGAGCCGTCCGTTTCCGGCCCATGATGCTGACTGCCGCCGCCGTGGTTGTGGGAGCCTCGGTGATCCTGTTCGACCCGATCTTTCAGGGACTGGCCCTGTCGCTGATGGCCGGAGAGGTGGCTTCCCTGCTCTTTTCGCGGATGACGGTACCTATCCTCTACTACCTGGACAAGCGCTGGGAAACCGAACACGGCCACCCGGTTAAAAAAAGGAACAAGGGTGAAGAGTAAAGTCAGAAAGAAGAAGGGACAAGGGTGAGGGCTGACAGCACTCCCCTGGCGATGGCCTTGGCCTGGGGGGTTATCTGCCGGCACAGGGCCGGATCGTTGCGCGGATCGATGTCGCCCACCTTGGCGCCCTTGCGCACCCTGGTCCCGGAACGCACCAGGCCCCAGACAACACCGTCGATCCCGGCCGTAACCGGCCGTCCGGCGACTTCGGCCACGGCCTGACCGGCTCTTACCCGCCGGCCGATATCGGCCCGCACTTCCAGACGGCCTTCGGCCGGGCTGAAAAGCAGTCTTTCATGGGCCAGGCCCATCACCTCGGTGGGCCGTCCATGATCGGCGGTTGCCGAACCGCCGGTGATCACCTCGCCCAGGCGACTGCCTGACGGATCGGTCTCGATCACAAAATGGGCGTCCCTGCCGGCGACAAATCCGGGGCCAAGGGCTATCACCAGCTGTGCCAGGCCAAGATGGGTCCCGGTGTTGCGCTTGGCCATGACCGCGTCGATGAAACAGTCGATCTTCAGCCTGTCCGGCAGCCTCAGGTCCGGATCGACCACCACGGCTATCTTTCTGCTTGCCCAGGCAGCTTCCAGCTCGCCAGGGTCAGCGTCGCAAAGCATGGCTTCCACCCCCTGCACCATTTTCCGCCCCTGCCAGAGGGCTTCGCAAAAAGCCACGCTACGGCGTTCCACCGTGGGTGATGGGGTCTCGGTCATCACCAGGCGGGTAATTCCCGCCCGGAAAAGGGCATGGGCCACGGCCGAAGCCTTTTCTCCCCCGCCCTTGATCAGAACTGTCCTTCCGTCAACCGGCATACGATTTGTTCCTCAGCTGCGAAGTCCTGCAACCAGCCTTTGCAGCCGGAGTCCCTGATTGGTGAAAATCCAGTCTACTCCGCGCGATATTTCCCGCCATAGGCAGTTGGCCGAATCTGCAAAGCCGGTACCTACTTTCTGACCGGCCCGGTGATGGCGCCGCAGGTGGCGCTTTCCCACCAGCAGAAAATGCCCTGCCACACCCGCCCATCCATTTGCAAGGGCCATTTCACTCGTACGGCCCAACGCGGCCCGGGCAATGGGCACCCTGGCTGCCGGCGGCACCCACTCAACCTGGGCCAGGATTGCCGGCACAAGGCTCATAAGATGGTAGTCGGCAGCCGGTTCGAGCCGGCTCAGGACTTTCGCCATCTCCCCGCCGGCCGCCAGGCAATCCCTGCCGGCACAATCCTTGACTTCGATCATCAGATGGATTCTGCCGCCAAAACGGTCTGCCACCTCTTCAAGGTCCGGCAGATCGGGACACAGCCTGCCAAGCTGCCGCCTGGTCGTTGCAGCCACCTGCTCCGGCAGCCCGAAAACCCGGCTCAGGTCCGGGTCATGGATCACCACCGGCCGGCCGTCGCTGGTAAAACGGACATCCAGCTCCAGGCCCCACAGCCCGGCATCCGCGGCCCGTTCAAAGGCCGCCAGGGTGTTTTCCAGAATCCGGCGGTTGTCATACACGCCCCGGTGGGCCACAAGGCGGCAATCTTCCAGCTTCTCACGGCCAGGCACATCCCCGGGAAGCCCGGCCCAAAGTTTACCTGTCAGACGGTGAAAAATGGACTCCAGGATATCGATCGTTATCATTGCCGGCAAGTTCGCAAACAGACCTGTATCTGTTCAGTTGACTATCAGGACCGAAATGTCCCTGGCACCGGAAAACACCTTGTGGGAAGTGCTTCCCAGGAAAAAATCCCTTACCGCCGACACTCCGTGCCTTCCTATCACGATCAGGTCGTAACCCCGGGAGGCTTCGGCCAGGATGTCCCGCGCCACGCCCTTTTCCTTGGCCTGCTGTTTTATCTTGATGTTTTCATCGCCGAACCCTGCCTCTTTCAAGACCTCCACCGCCTGCCCGATGGCATTGTTGACAAGCTCCCGTTTCTTGTTTTCAAGGGTGCAGAACTGGCTTTGCCGGGACTTGAACAGGGGCACCAGCTCGGGACTGTCCATATCGCACAGGGCGGCCGTATCGATGATGACGTTGAAAAGGGTGAGCCTGCACCGGGGAGAAAACCAGCGGGCCACGTAGCGCACCGCCCGCATGGCGTTTTCAGAATCATCGAAAGCTATCAGTATGTTGCTTTTTTCCATCTGCCCCCCTCCTTTTGCCTTGAGGTTGATAAAAGGGACCGCTTCGCAAAAGGCTGACACTGGATGGCCGCGCAAAGACCTGGAGATCAGCAAGCCGGCCCGGCAACGTCCAAAGAGGCGAAGACATATCACCATTTGCGAGGCCACCGGCTTAAGATTACCCCTGAAAAGCCGAAAGGCAAGTGCCGGTTGCAAAAATACATGCTCCGGCCTAGAGGGGCCGGCCGATCTGAAGCAGCAATACCGGCTCTTGCCGGTCCGGAAAACCGGGCCGGGCCACCGGCCAGGCCACGCCCAGGTGCAGATTGGCATCTATTTCCCAGGCAAGCTCGAAAGAGGCGATCAGTTCCATACCCGTGCCCACCAACACCCGGTCGGCAGCCGGCCTTTGGGCGGCCAGTCCGCAATCGACGAAAAAACCGGCCTTAAGGCTGCGCCAGAAAACCGGAAAGGTTCCATGACCACGATGGATACGCGCCAGGGGCAGGTAAAATTCGGCCCGGCCGGTAAAAGCCTGCCCGGCCTCCAGGCAGTTTGGGGCGAATCCGCGCACCGGGAAAAGGCGGGTCGTGCGCCTGGTGAAAAATCCCTCGGGGACATCGCCGCCGATACGGAAGCTATTGTGCCCGGCAAGCACCGGCCCCCAGCTCTTGCCACCGTAAAGGGAAATCTCCCACCGTTTTTGCTTTCCCGGCCGCCACTGGAGCCAGCCGGACAACGAAGGCCCCCTGGATTCAATAATCTCCAGCTGAAGCCAGGTCTTGAGCCACTCCGTGTCCCGGGACCACTTGCACGCCAGCCAGTATTCGTTCTCGTGGTCAGAAGATTGCCGTGAATCGTACAGCGGTCCGTAACGCCGGCCGTTGAGACTTACCACCAGTTCCCGCGATATCCGCCATGACAGGCAAGCCTCCTTACGGGCCTCGGCCACTGCCTGACCGGTATCGGTTTCGTAGTCCAGGGGATAGCTCGTCAAGCGGCCGGACCACGGCTTGAGCACGCCTGCCAGTTGCCAGGCCGTGTACTGCTGGGAAAAAGCGTAGCGCACCCCGGCATCCCAGCCCGCCTTTCCGCAGGCATCTTCGGCCCGGGTCGCCAGGCCCAGCTGGACGTTGTTACTGTCAAGAAAGACATCCGGTGCCAGATAATTGGGCCACATCCCGCTGAAAGGCCTGTAGGGCCGGACATCCGGCAGCCCGTCGCTTCCGGCCGATGACGGTGTCTTTCCGCCAGCTTCTCTTTTTGCCGGCGGCCGGCGGTCGCCGGCTGCCTTCAGTTGGGACCTGCTCCAGCCTTCGGCCCGCAGGCAGTAACAATGGCTGCCGCAAGGACGCAGGGCCGCAGTATGGCATGTTGAAAGCAGGTGCCAGTCAGGATCGTATATTCTGAAAGTCCCGTCATGGTCGGAAGCAAAGACAAGTCCATGGGGGCCGAAAGCAGGATGACACTGGGTGCCGGCGGCAGTGACGATCTTTTTCCAGGTGCCGTCATAGGCCCAGATATCCCAGTTGCCGCCGGCACATCCGGCAACCGCTATCCTGCCGCCGGGGCCGGTTACCGGACCATCGAGAGCCGTGACCTGTTGGGGTGCCTCGACCGGGCACGGCCCGGAAACAGGCTTTCGGGCTCCGGCGTCCGAATTGCCGGCAAATGCGATAAACGGCCGGCTGCCTTTGTAAACCACCCTGACCGCGGCGACAGAATCTGCCGCCGGAGGAACCAGCGGCCCGGCCGCGCCAACAGCTGCCTGCCGGAGATCACCGGCACCTGGAAGCCCTTCGGTAGCCGGCGTCAAATCGCCCTGTCCGGCCCGGGCGCTGAAAGCGGTCCACAGTTGATCCCACCCGAGGCCGAATGTCTTTTCGGCCTTGAGATCGACTTCGAAGGGAATCACGCCCCCGCCATGGGCGCGGATGAAATCCAGCAGGGGGCTCCATCCATATACCCGGTAGATCCAGCGGACAAAGGGCCGGCCCCAGATGCGCGGAGACTCCGGGCCGGGCCAGATCCGGGGATGATTGCTGATCTTGTCCAGGCCGGGCCAGGCCGCCGTATTGCGGACGGCCCGATCCAGCGCCGACACCGACAGGGCCCCCGGACGCCCCCTGTGCAGCTCCCACAGCAGATGGCATACCCCGTCCGTGACCCAGGCGGGAAGGACGCGGTTGGGGGAAATCACCGCTCCCATCAGCTTGCGTCCGGCGGCGGGAATTCCGCGGCAGGTATAAAAGACAGCTTCCCTGGCCAGCCCCATGAACAGGCGGTAGGACCACGGATCGGGCTCGACGGCCCCGTCCTCCAGCGGGCCGGGCGGTTGAAGCGCAATCCGGATGCGGTACAGGGGAATTATCTCTGTCTGACAACCAGCCTTCAGCCTGCCCGCCACCAGGACCACGTGAATCTTTTCCGGCAGAGCAAGCCCCATCTTTTCCAGGAAAGACTTCATCGCCGGCAGGCTCCGGTACAGCCTTGCGGCCAGCACCCGCTCTGTTTCCGGACAATGGATCCACACCCCGGCCCTGTGGAGTGTGATCAGCGCCGCTTCGGAAAACCCGGTCCAGACCGAGACCATGGCAACGCAGGCCGCGACCGGAAGACGAAACTTTTTCAAAAAACGGTTCATCTGTGCTATGAAATCTTTGTCGATGGTTGGAATGCCGGCTGTTTGCCAGCCGCAACCGGAACTTGCCCCGGAATCGGCCGCAGCTGAAATCGCCTTCCGGAAAACAACCATACTTTGCCGGGACATGACAAGGCATATGTGTAATTTTCGGCATCACCCGAAGAACGCAGGCCGGAATTAGAACCCAAGACATGTGGCGGTTTACTTTCCGCAGACGCTCAGGAAAATGACGACAAACCTACCTGCGCCCATCCCGGTGCGCGCCCTGCTGTTCGACTTCGACGGCACCCTGACCGATCCGGGGGCCCTCGATTTCAGGATAATCCGGAGCAGGCTGAACTGTCCGGAAGACATCCCGGTGCTCGAATTCATCGAATCCCTGCCCGATCCTCAACGGCGAAGTGCCGCCCGCAGGGCCCTGGCCGAATTCGAACGCCGGGCAGCAGCCCTTTCGCGCCCCAATCCTCACGCGGAACAGGTTGTGGCCCAGGCCCGCAAGCTGGGGCTGAAAGTCGGCATCCTGACCCGCAACACCCTTGAATGCGTCAAGATCGCCCTGGACAACTTCGAAAACCTGACCCTGGAAGACTTCCATCTCGTTCTGACGCGGGACGACAAAGTCGCTCCCAAGCCGGCGCCCGACGGAATCCTGGCCGCGGCTTCCTTCTGGGGCCTGCCGCCCGAGCAGATCATGGTCATCGGAGATTTCATCTTCGACATCGAGGCCGGCCGGCGGGCCGGCTGCCTGACGGTCTGGCTCGACGCGGGCACCGTCCCGGCGGACATGCGGCGGCAGCTGGACTACGATTACCGCATCACCGGCCTGGACCGCCTGATACCCGTCATCGAGCGCCACCTGCCTTTGGATACCGGCAAGCTTCCGGCTCCCCTGCTGGAGGAGCTGCTGGATAAGTTTCAGGTAGAAGATCCTTCGATCGTCGTTCCGCCCGGCCCGGGCCAGGACACCGCCGCCGTCAGGCCTGAAAAAGACCGGCTCCTGGTCCTGAAATCAGATCCGATCACTTTTGCCACCGAACAGCTGGGCATGTATACCGTGGCGGTCAACGCCAACGACATCGCCACGGCCGGAGCCGTTCCGCGCTGGATGCTGGCCACTTTACTGCTGCCGGCGGGCACGACCGGGGGACAGGTTCGCGAAATCTTTGCTTCCCTGCACGGAGCCTGCAAACAGGCCGGTATAACCCTTTGTGGAGGGCATACGGAAATCACCGACGCGGTTACCAGGCCGGTGGTGTCGGCTGCCATGGTGGGCAGTGTGCCGGAAAAAGATCTGATCGCCAAAGAGAACATGGCGGCCGGCGACTCGGTGCTGATGACCAAGAAAGCGGCCGTGGAGGGCACGGCCATAATCGCCCGCCAGTTTGCCCGGGAGCTTGAAAGCAAAGGGGTGGACAGGGCCGTCATCGACGAAGCCCGGAACTACCTGCAAAGGATAAGCATCCTGCCCGAAGCCCGCCTGGCCGCCGCCAGCGGCCAGGTGACGGCCATGCACGATGTGACCGAGGGCGGTGTGGCCACGGCGGTCTCCGAGCTTGCCGCCGCCGGCGGCTGCCGGCTGCGCATCGACCTGGAGCGCATCCCGGTCTATCCGGCCACCGCAATCTTCTGCCGGGCCCTGGGGCTTGACCCCCTGGGCCTGATAGGCTCCGGAAGCCTGTTGCTGACCTGCCGGGGCCAATACCGCCGCCGGCTTATGGACGAGCTTGCCAAGGCAGGCATCGAGGTGGCTGAAATAGGCACGGTGGCCGGCAAAGGCCGGGGAATCGATGCCCGCAGAAACGGCAGGCCCGTCACCTGGCCTGAATTTCAAGTCGATGAAATCACGCGCCTTTTCAGGTAAACAAGGCCATATTCGAGCCCGCGCCCCGATTGACAACCCTCCGCAAGTGTGCAATTGTGATTTCAACTGGGTTTCTTTGGTTTTGATTCAGGCCTCCCTGCGCTGAAAAGGATCGGACGGTTCGATGGAAAGTTAGCACAGGCAGGCTTTTGCTTTTTGGGACCATAGGGGAAAGGACCTCATGCATTCAACCCGGTCCCTGGCCAAGGTCATATTTTTCCACACCATCCTCATCGTAATGCTCGCCGTTGGCATTTCGGGGCTAATCTGTCTGACCCAGCAGTACATGATCTTCCAGCGGCAGATCGAACAAACCCGCCGGAGCCAGACCGAAACCCGCAAGGCTCTGCTGAAAAGGCGGGTGGACGACATCCTGGAGTACATAGATTACAAAAGGCGCAAAATCGAAGCCGTTGCCAAGGGTAACCTGAAAACCAGGGTGAACCTGGCCCTTGCCGCCGCCAGACATCTTTACGATTACTGGCAGTCAAAGACGCCGGGGGCGGCGACGACAGCTTCTTTAATCCGCGAATTTCTGCGCGCCCAGCGCTTCAGCGACGGCCAGGGCTATTTTTTCGCCTTCGGCCTGGACGGCACGGCCCAGATGCACCCCCTGCGCCCCGGCACCGAAGGAAGCAATATCCTGGATGTAACCGATACCGACGGCAGGCCGGTGGTGCGTCAGATGATCGACTTGGTGCGCAGGCAAAACCAGGGGTTCTATTCCTATAAGTGGCCTCGGCCGGACAACGACGGGCGGGGCTGCCGGAAAATCGTTTTCATCGAATACTTCAGACCTTTGCAATGGATAGTCGGTGCCGGCATCTACTTTCAGGACATTGAAAAACAGGTACAGAATGAAGTGCTGGAAAGGATCGGCCAGATCCGCTTCGGCCGAAATGGCTATTTTTTCATCGGCCGCTGGGATGGTTTCACCCTCCTTGGACCGGGAGCCGGAAGCAATATGCTGGAAGTGACCGATGCCAACGGGGTTCAGATAGTAAAAGAGCTGATCGCCCGGGCCAAAGAAGGAGGAGGCTTCGTCTCTTATGTCATGCCCCGCTTCAACGGCCTCAGGCCGCTGCCGAAGATCAGTTATACCCGCCCGGTGCGCGACTGGCAATGGTACGTGGGCGCAGGAGTATACGTCGATGACATCGAAAATTCGGTCAGGGCGGCCCAGGCCGGCCTGAAACGGCAAATGTACCGGGATGCGGCCAAGGTCCTGCTTCTGATTCTGGTCCTGCTGGCCACCAGCCTGTTGATGGCCCGCAGCACGATCCTCAGGATGCTCGGTTCTTTCGATCTTTTTTCAGAGCTTTTCAGACGGGCCACGGAAAATGACGGCCGCATGGAGCAGTCCCGTCTCAACTACCTTGAATTTCACCAGCTGGCGCAAGCGATAAACCGGGTCCTGGAAGATCGCCGCAAAGCCGAAAAGGCCCGCCAGGAAAGCGAAAAACAGTACCGCCAGCTGGTTGAAAGCGCCAACAGCGTCATTCTGAAATGGGATCCGGCCGGCCGGATAATCTATATCAACCCTTACGGGCTTGCGCTTTTCGGTTACAGGAAAGAAGAACTGGTGGGCCGGTCGGTGCTGGAAACGATCGTGCCCAAAAAGGATAGCAGCGGCCGCAACCTGGAAGCCATCATCAATGACATCCTGTCCGATCCGGACCGGTATTCATCGCATGAAAACGAAAATATCACCCGCAACGGCCGGCGGCTCTGGATATCATGGAACAACAAGGGAATTTTCGATCAAAATGGAAAGCTCAGGGAGATCCTGAGCATCGGCCATGACCTGACCGAAAAAAAAGCCCTGGAAGCCCGCCTCATCCAGGCCCAGAAGATGGAAGCGGTGGGCACGCTGGCAGGAGGCATAGCCCACGATTTCAACAATTCCCTCCAGGCCATTTTGGGTTATATTCAGCTTATCCTCACCAGCAAGGACATAAGCCAATCCGACTTCCGAAAGCTTAAGCAGGTGGAAAAAGCCGCCCAGAAAGCCAGCCAGCTTACCCGCCAGCTTCTGACCTTCAGCCGCAAGTCGGAAAGCCACATGCAGCAGCTCGACCTGAACAGGCAAATCAGGGAGACCAGCCTGCTGCTGAAAAGAACGATTTCGGCCATGATCGAAATCCGGCTGCGGCTTTCTCCGGACCTGCCGCCGGTGCGGGCCGACGCCGTCCAGATCGAACAGGTGCTGATGAACATCGGGATCAACGCCCGCGATGCAATGCCCAACGGCGGGCGCCTGGTAATTGCAACCGGCATCGTCTTTCTCGACGAGCAATACTGCCGGCTGCATCCCGAGCTTGAACCGGGCCGGTACGTCAAGCTGACCATATCGGACAACGGCCAGGGCATGGACGAAGAGACTCTGAAACATATTTTCGAACCTTTCTATTCCACCAAGGAGACAGGCAAGGGCACCGGCCTGGGCCTGGCCACGGTCTACGGCATCATCAAGAACCACGGCGGTCACATAACGGTCCGGAGCAAACCGGGCGGTGGCTCGGTGTTCAATATCTTCCTGCCCGCGGCCGCCGAAGAAAGCCCTGATCAGGATGACGACTCCCGCCTTTCTTTTGAAAATCTGGGGGGAAGCGAAACCATACTGATGGTGGATGACGAGCAGAATATTCTCGACATAGGCAAGACCATATTGTCAAACGCGGGCTACCGGGTGCTGTGTGCCGGCAACGGCAGGGAAGCTGTGGAAATTTTCAGACGTAACAGGGGGAAAATAGATCTGGTGATAATGGATCTTATCATGCCGGAAATGAACGGCAACCGCTGTCTGGAGCTTCTGCGCGAAATCGATCCTGAAATCAGGGCCATCATCACCAGCGGCTATGCTCCCGAGGCCGGACTTGAAAGGCGCAGCGAAAAGGCTGCGGCTTTTTTGCAGAAACCATACCAGATGTACGAACTGCTGGAAGTGGTGCGCAAGGTTCTTGATCAATGACAGGGCTCGGCCTCGCATGCTCATCTGGCGACGACCGTGACAAAACATCCCCCCCCGCCGCCTGAGCCTGCCGTACGGGGAGTCGTGGCCATGGCCTGATTCGAGACAGCCTGTTTGCCTTCTTTGGTCACGGTACGCACGCGATAGATATATGTCGTACCCGGAGCCAGGCCCGTATCCGGAAAACTGCCGGCATCCGGGGCGACCCTGGCGATGGAGATAAAAGCGTTCTGCTCCCGGCTGTAGCGCTCGATAGTCAGGTCGGTGGCAACATCGGTGTTGATGACCCAGCTCAGATCTATCTGCCTTTGCGAGACCGGCCGGGAATTCAGGATCACCGATCCTGCCAGGTATACCGCGGTATCCAGGTTGAGGCGTCCGCCCGATCTGACAATTTTATGGAGACTTTCCAAACGGTCCACACCGCCTGTCAGCAACAGTTTCAGTTCGGCCGGCGACAGCACGGAATTGCGCCCGGCGGCCATGGCCGCCGCCCCTGAAACCACGGCCGCCGCCATGGAGGTGCCGTGCATATAGCAATAGCCGCCGGAAACTGCCGAAGCCGCGCTCAGTTCCATGGTGTCCAGATACCAGCCTTTGTCCTGTGTATCTTCATCGCTTACGAAATGAAACCGCAGCCTGAAATACGGAGCACCGTCGAAACGTCCCAGGTCGACTGTCACCGGCGTCCAATAGGGCAGAGTGCCGGAAATGGTGACCACCGGCGGGCCGCTGCCTGCTTTGAGCCGCAGGGGCAACCAGATTTTCCCGTCGGCGGTGCCTTCGACGAATAAAAAATCATGCCCGCTTTGGGAGGCCCCCAACAGGTGGAAGGTAAGCCTGGTGGCAACGGCGGCGGTAAGATCGAAGACCTCAGTGGCAATCCAGGTGTTGTTTCCCGGTCCATAATTGCCACGGGGGCTATGGGCCAGAACTCCGGCCAGGCCGATATCGGAATCATTGCCGGTTACCGACCAGACACCGGGGCTGCCTCCCGCCTCCCAGCCATCCAGGTCCCGGCTGCTGAAATTTTCCGACCACAGCAGCTTCCTGCCGGGGCGGGCGCTGAAGATGTTGAATCCCGGGGCCGCAAGGTCTACTGTTTGCGCTCCCCGGTTGGAAAACCAGGCCAGGGTGTCCTGGGCGGTGGTGGCCGCCACCGCCAGCAGGTTTTCTCCGCCAAAACCCGCCGGATAGAAGGGTTGGACATCGATATTGGCCGATCCGTTACCGGCGGCGCAGACAAAGAGAGCGTCGGCCCTTGCCATGGTATCGTGCAGGGCCCGGCTGTAGTATGGGCCGCCCCAGCTGCAGTTTATCACCCGGGCACCGTTGGCCAGGGCGTACTCGATGGCGGCAATGGCGTCGGAAGTGGCCCCGAGATCATAACCGTCGATAAAACGCAGGGCCATGATACGCACGTTCGAGGCCACCCCGGCGATACCCTGGCCGTTGTCCGATTCGGCCGCAATAATACCGGCCACGTGGGTGCCGTGACCGGTGGCGTCCTGGGGCTGGTTGTCCCCGTCCACGAAATCCCAGCCATGAACGTCGTCAACCTTGCCGTTGCCGTCGTCATCCAGGCCGTTGCCGGGTATTTCACCCGGATTGGTCCAGAGGTTGGCAACCAGGTCGGGATGAGCAAGATCGACGCCCGAATCTACGACGGCAACCACTACCCGGCCGTTATCCCCGGCCTTCTCCCAGGCCGGGACGGCCTTGATGTCGGCTTCCGGTCTGCCGACATACCCGTTGACCATCTGCCCGGTATTGCGCAGGTACCACTGCCTGCCAAAATATGGATCATCGGGCAGCTGCTGGGCCCGCAACAGGTAGTCTGGCTCGGCGTATTCCACGGCCGGGTCCTGCTCCAGCCGGAAGACGGCATCGGCCACGTCCGTACCGGGTTCCAGATCGACCCTGGCGATTCCGGTTGCGGGAAACTGCCTGATCCCCCTGACCTGTTGGCGGGCCAGAAAACCTGACAGCGCCCTTTGACCGGCGGACACCTTGAACTTGACCAGAATTCTGTCTTGCGCGTGGGGCGGCAGCTGCGATCCTGTCCGTGCCGCCGCCATGAGCGGCACCATCGCCACGATGGCGATCACGGCACATAACCTTTTCATTGACCAAATCAGTAAGGCTGGCATCTGCATAGCGGCTGTCTTCCTGCCTGTGCTGTCCTGAAGCGGGAACCGGGCCTGTTTTGCGGCGGCTCTCCTTCCGGGCTCAGATGATGACTCCCGGAATTTCTATCGTCCCGCAGCAGGAAAACTTGAGCGGCCGCCGACAGTCCCGCCGGAAAGACATAGATTGCCGGACCGCTATGCTTTGTTGACAAATATATCGATTTTATTTACGTTTTTTACCAGGAGCGGTTATGGGGAGGGGATCACTGATTTCTGCGGAGTCAAAATGGGAAAAGTTCTGATAATCAGCCGTAAGAGCGCTATCAACAATAAACTTTCAAAATACCTTTCCTCGGCCGACTGCGAGGTCGTAACCTGTAAATCACAGTCTGCGGCCATCCGGTCTGCCGAACGAGATCCTTTCGACGTCATTGTCCTGGATGCCGATCTGGACAGCGGCAGGCTGGATGTTCTTCCCGTCTTGAAAGAACTTCCTTCCAGCCCTGAAGTAATCGTTATAGCCTCCCTGCCGGAAACCGAAAGCGCGGAATTCGCCATCTGTAACGGCGCCTGGGACTACCTGCCTGTCCGCCAGGCCGATCAAATCCTGACCGCCGTGGACCAGGCCCTGCAGTACCGTGAAGAGCAGATGGCCGACATGCCTCCTGTGGCCCTGAAAAGGGAAAAGATCATCGGTAACAGCGCCCGCATGCGCGGTTGCCTGAAACTGCTGGGCCAGGCCGCCGCCAGCGATGTCAACGTCCTGATCACGGGAGAGACCGGTACCGGGAAGGAACTGTTTGCCCGGGCCATCCATTCCAACAGCCCGCGGCTGCGCAAAGGGCTGCTGAAACGCCCGGCCCGGTCGAACTGGCCCCGCTCCGACAAGAATTTCGTGGTGGTGGACTGTGCCGCCCTGCCGGAAACTTTGGTGGAAAGTGTTCTTTTCGGACACGTCCGGGGGGCTTTCACCAGCGCCGGCAACGATCATGAAGGACTGATCGCCCAGGCCGACGGGGGCACCCTCTTCCTGGACGAAGTGGGCGAGCTGCCCCTGACCACCCAAAAAGCCTTTCTCAGGGTTCTGCAGGAAAAAAAGTTCCGGCCGGTGGGCGGCAAAACCGAAAAGACCAGCAACTTCCGCCTGATTTCAGCCACCAACCAGGACCTGGAAGCCATGGCGGAAAAGGGGCTTTTCCGCAGGGACCTGCTGTTCCGCCTGCGGGGGATGACAATCGAACTGCCGCCGTTGCGCCAGCGCCCCGAAGACATCAAGGATCTGGTACGCTATCATACCCGGAGGCTGTGCGAATCGTACGCCATCGCCGTCAAGGGGCTTTCCAACGAGCTGCTGGACATGCTCCGGGCCTACCACTGGCCGGGCAACGTGCGCGAGCTGGTAAATACCATCGACGGCATGCTGGCCGTGGCCGGCAACTCGGCCACCCTTTATCCCAAGCACTTACCGGCCCACCTGCGGGTCAATATCATCCGCAAGCGGATCGGCTCGGGCGCGGCTGACAGCGGCGAAGACGGGCTGACCGGTCTGCCCCCTTTCCGGGATTACCGGGCCGAGGCCGAAAAACGTTACCTGGAAAACCTGGTGGCCCTGACCGGACGCAACATGACCCGGGCGGCCAGGATCTCGGGCATATCCCGCTCCCGGCTCTACGAGCTGATATCCAAGTACAAGATCAACCCTTCACCGGCCTGATCCCCGGCCTTCCCGTCCAGATTCCGGAACAGACCCTGGAAAACGGGGGAAGCCGCCCGGAAGCCCTCACGGCCTCCGGGCGGGATATCAGGCTGGAAGAACTAGCGGTATTCGGAACAGTAAATACGATTATTGCTGTCCTCGAACTGCCGCCAGACAACCACGGCCCGGCCGCCGGAGTTCATGGCCACCCGGCCTTGACCGGCCTCCTTGCCTTCAAGGCTTATGTATTCTGACAGGTCGGCGGGATCTTTCCATTTTCCCTGCAGGCGTTGGGATCTGAAAACATGGTGATCCCCTGCTGCGTCATCTTTTTGAGTCCAGACGATGATGGCCCGGCCGTTGTCGCCCATGGCCACCTGCGGGGCTTCGGCATCTGTACCGTCCGGGCTGACTATGTCTTCTTCACCTGCTGCCGGCCAGCTTCCGTCCATGTACTCGAAACGATATATTTTATGGTCACCGTTGGAAATAAGCTGGTCCCAGACGATGACGGCCTGGCCGCCGTCGTCCATGGCCACCCGGGCATTAACGGCATCATAATCTTTCTTGCTGATAAATTTTCCCAACCCGGGTCTATTCCAGGAGTATGTGCTGCCGCTTCCCTTCCGGTACTCGGACTTGTATATACTCCAGTCTCCGTCACTCTGAGTCCAGACGATGATGGCCTCGCCGTTGGCGGCCATGGCCACCTGCGGGTCTTTTGCATCGCCGCTCAAGCTGTCGTTGACAATGTCATCCGGATATAAAATCGTGGGCCAACTGCCGTTTCGATACTCGGCTTTCAGAATACGCTTGTCGGAACCATCGCTCTGCCGCCAGACGATGATGGCCTGGTCGTTGTCGTCCATGGCTACCTGGGCCGAAACCGCAGCGTAGGAGCCTGTTGCTGTGCTTACCTTGCTGGGAGTTGAATCCCAGTTTCCGCCACGGTAATCAATCCTGAAAATCTTTTCCGATCCGCTTGCTCCCTGCTGCCAGACGATAATGGCCTGGTCGTTGTCGTCCATGGCCACCTGGGCCGAAACCGCGGCAATGAAACCGGTCCCTGCGCTGACCCTGGTAGGGGACGGGTCCCAGCTTCCGTTACGGTAATCGCTCCTGAAAACATGTTTAGATCCGCCGACTGTCTGCTGCCAGACTATTACGGCCTGGCCGCTGGCGTCCATGGCCACCCGGGCCGAAGTCGCACTGCTGTAGCCGGTTGCCGAGCTGCTGACCTGAACGGGAGACGTCCAGGCCCCATCCCGGTACTCGGCCCGAAAGATCTTCTGTTTGCCGCCTGAGTCCCGCTGCTCCCAGACGACGATGGCCTCGCCGCTGGCGTTCATGGCCACGTGGGGCTTTTCGGTACCCTTGTCATCAACGGCCAAATCCGTTAGTTCTTTGGCATCGGACCATTGTCCGTCGGGAGGCGTCTGGCCGCCCCCGCTGCCTCCGCTTCCGCCGCCGCCGCCACAGCCGGTTACAATCGCCAGAAAGATTCCACAAAACAGGTACAGTAAGAACGTCCGGTTCATTTTCAGCATCACATCTCCTTTTCTTCTGATGATTGAACAGATACCGCTCCACCTCGCTTTACCGTCTCAACCGCCGTTGCTGCATATCTTAAAACCGGAAACAATAAAAGCCACCCTTAGGGTGGCATCTTGCTTGAATGAAACCAGAAGGCTTGCTTAATAAACACCTGCAAAAATTAATTTTTATATATGAAACCGGCGCAGCTTGCAAGCCGGCAACGACAATTTAACCACATACCGCAAAAACACGGGCCGGACATCACTCGGCGTGAAGATTTCGGCCCGTATGTTTTTCAGCGGTATTCTGATTTGAAAATTTGGAGATCGCCGCCGTCGGACTGCTGCCAGACGATAACCGCATCACCCCGGGCGCCGACGGCCACCCGGGGCACAGTGGCATCCTGGCCGTCCGGGCTGATGTTGGCGTCAAGGACGACCGGTTCGGTCCAGGCACCGTCGCGGTATTCGGCCCTGAAGATCTGATCATTGCCGCCGTCGGACTGCTGCCAGACGATCACCGCGGATCCGTTTGCGTCCATGGCAACCTGAGCAGCGGACGCATCCTGGCCGTCGGGGCTGATGTTGTCATCCGGCCCGTCGGGCCGTATCCACCGGCCATCCCGGTACTCGGCCCTGAAGATCTGCCAGTTGGCCCCGTCCCACTGCCGCCAGGCGACCACCGCATCGCCCCGGGCGTTCATGGCCACCTGGGGATAGTAATTGCCATTGCGGCCGAACTGGCTGACGGGAAGCGGATAGCTGAAATCAGACCAGGAACCGTCGCGATACTCCACCACAACAACCTGCCGCAGGGACGATACCCGCTGTTCCCAGACAATGACAGCCTCTTGCCCGGGAGCGATGGCCACCTGCGGATGGTAGGCGTGCTGGCCGTCGGGACTGATGTTGTCGCCAAGATCGGCATTGTCGGGATGGGTCCAGGTGCCGTTGCGGCGCTCGGACTTGAAGATCTGATTATAATGGCCGTCGTACTGCTGCCAAACCACGACGGCATCACCCCGGGAATTTATGGCCACCTGGGGAAACTGGGCATTCTGACCGTCGGGGCTGATGTTGTCATCCAGATCCGCGGGACGTAACCACAGACCGTTGCGGCGTTCGGCCTTGAAGATCTGGGACCTGTTGGGACTGCCGCCATTGTACTGCTGCCAGACCACAATCACATCGCCGTCGTCGTTTACGGCCACCTGCGGATTGTAGGCGTGCTGGCCCGGCAGGCTGAGCCTGACGGGATATCTGGGGTCCTCCCAGCTGCCGTTGCGGCACTCCAGCTTGAAAATCTGCCAGCGGCCGTTGTCGTACTGCTGCCAGACGATTACCGCATCACCCCGGGAATTTATGGCCACCTGCGGATTGTCGGCATAAAAGGCATACGGGCTGATGTTGTCTGCAAGATCCTGTGGCGCAGACCATTGCCCGTTGCGGTACTCGGCCTTGAAAATCCGGAAATGGCCGGAAACACCATCGTAGCGCTGGCGCCAGACCAATACCGCTTCGCCGTCGTCGTTTACGGCCACCTGCGGCTTTTCGGCCCGGCTGCCGTCCGGGCTGATGTTGTCGGCAAGATCCTGTGGATCTGTCCACCTGCGACACCTTACCACCACCGAGGTCACGTCGGCGCCAGCCACAGTTCCGCTGCCGTTTTCCACCGTGCAATGGCAATCGTCAGGCTGAGTGCCGACGGTCACCTGGTAGCTGTCCCCATCGTTGAGCTGACTGCTGAAGGCAAACTCACCATCTGCGGTCAGGGTCAGATCGTCGCTGCCGTTGTTGAGCAAAACGACGCTGTTGCCGTCGGCCAGGCCTTCCAGCAGGCCGCCCACGCTGTAGAGCACTTCCGGTTGTTGTGACTGCCCGCTCATATCGGGGTCCACCGCCCTTGTGCTGTCTGACCCGCCGCAGCCGGCCACAGCCGTACTGAAAAGGGCCGCCAGGATCAATACGGAAATCTTATGGCATATCAGCTTCACAATCTTCCTCCCTCTTTCGCGTTTAGCCCGCCGTCCGGAGCCAACCGTCTAACAAAGCCTGTTTATTATAATATTGAGCAGCCCGGCCGCTTTCAAGAACAATAACGTAAAACGGCCCCGTTTTCATTTGAGAATCCTCCGGCTGCCGCCTTTAGGGCATTTTGCGGATCAAACCCTGTCCCCTGCTTTGCCCGGACCGTCCGTTTTGTCTGTTTTTTCAGAAATTGTCCGTAATTACGGACAATTTACGTCACAGTCCGGATCGAACCATCGGTAAAATCACACCCGGAAACAGCATTACTATCTGAATTTATTTATTTTTTAGCTTTTTTGCAGAATCTGGCACGCCATTTGCTGTTTATACAGCAAAAGACATGCGTCCGCGAGGCTTTTTTTGGCCTGAACATACAGCGAGAGTAGAAAGATGATGCTTTTTTTCACCAGTGCAAGCAACTGCCTGACACGCAGGATGGAACAGAAAATACGCGCCCTCGTGCCCGGCAATCACCAAATTGAAACCTGTTCCGGTTTCGACAAGCTCCGCCGGCGCCTGCAGCGACCGGGCAGCAGGTTCGCCCTGGCGGTGCTGATGGTCCGCAATCAGGCCGAGCTCGACCGGCTTTACACCATGCGGGCCCTGTTTTCCGATCTGCGGCTGTTGCTGGTGCTGCCCCGCCGCCAGACGGTTGCAGCCGCCAGCACCCACGGCCTGCGTCCCCGTTTCGTAACCTACATGGGGTGCGGAACCGAGGCATTAACGGCCGTGCTGGGCAAGATGCTGAGTCAGGCCGGGCCATTTTAAAGGAAAGAGCACTTAAAACCATGTCCGCTTTTCAGGACAAAATAGACGCCAAGACAATAAGGGTTCTGATAGCCCTGCTGCTGTCGGCCTGCCTGGCCTCGCCGGCAGTTGCCGACCTGGCCTCACCCGCCTGGTGGGACCAGAACGCACCGGCCACGGCCCCGGACTGGCATTACCGGGTTCCGGTCAGCATCCCGGCCGGAGCGGCGGTCCGCAGCACCATCAGGCTGGATGTGGATTTCAACGCCCTGCTGGCCCAGATGGGGGTTTCCGGCACCTTCGATCCGGCCTCGCCCAGGGTGGTGCGTCCCAACGGTAACTTGGCCGCCACCCAGCAGTTTACCGACCGGGTCTACAGCGGCGGTACCGACGCTGCCGGCAACGGCCGGGGCGAAATCCGCTTCTTTCTTCAGGATACAGGGCCGGCGACCTACTATCTCTACTTCGACATCACCGAAAACGGCACCAAGCCCCCCTGGCCGGCCAACGCCACCATCAACGGCAACTTCGAGTTTTCCAGCGACGGCCAGCGCAACCCCCCCGGCTGGAGGGGCCGCCGATGGGATCAATACGACGCCAAGGCCATCGCCAGCCGCACCAACGTCACCATCGGCACCGACGGGAGCTATCCCCCTCCCTCTCCCCCTCAGGTGACCACCGACGAGACCGCACGCACGGGCAACTTCTGCTACCTGCTCGGCGCCCGCGACAACAACGAAAGCCAAAACCGTAACCCTTCAGCCGTCTTGCAGCGCCGCATCCGGGTTCCGGCCACCAACCCTGGCTCCCTGCAGCTGAGATACCGGGTCAAGGGCTGGGACAGCGCCGACGATGGCTCCAGCCGCTGGGATTTCATCCGCATCGGGCTCTACCGGGGAAACACCCTGCTCAGGGAACTGGTTGGGCCCACGGCCGGAAATTATGCCACCCACCCCTTCAGCCCCAACAAGGGCAGCGTCGCCGCCGGTTCAAACAATTCCGGCTACGGCCCATACAACTACTGGGACATGGATCTGAGCGGCACACATCATGCCGGCATGACCCTGGCCCCCGGTTCCGAGCCCTGGTTTGACGTCAGCGTGGACCTGACCCCCTATGCCGGCCAGACCATCCGGCTGCGGATAGAAAGCCGTAACATGCGTTATTACAAGTCCTGGTTTCACATCGACGACGTCCAGTGGTCGGTCATAGACGCGACCCCGGGAACCCCGCAAGGCTTCGGGGTCAACCTGACCGCGCCCAACGACACATCCGTGTCGGCGGCCTCGGTTTACCGGGTGGGAGACACCATCTCCCTGCGGGCCGGGCTCGATGCCGCCGCGACCCCGGCAGTGGACATCCTCGATCCTTCCGGCGCGGTCAAGGCCGCCGGCATCACCCTGTTCGACGACGGCAGCCACGGTGACACCACCGCCGGCGACGGCATCTGGGCCAACGACGGCAGCGACCCGGCCTTTCCCACCTACACCTTTCTGCCGGCCGATCCTGCCGGCTCCGCCTGGCAGGCCGTGGTCAGGGCCGCCGACGGGTCTGCCAGCACCACAGGAGCGCCCGACGGAACGATTCACATTCCCGGCCGGCCCGACACCCCGGTCTTCCAGAGCAATTTCTACAACGTGGACAACCAGGTATTCACCGTGGCCCGGCCGGTGCTGACCCTGGTCAAGTCGGCCGACACGGCTGCGGCCGCCCCCGGCCGGATCGTCACCTACACTGTCCGTTCGGCCAACACCGGCAACGAGCAGGCCACCCTGGTGGTCCTGGAAGACCGCCTCAGCCCTTACACGGCCCTGCGGCTCAACTTCAACGGCAGCGGCCCGAGCCCCTTTGCCTTCAACCCCGGGGGCACGGGCCTTTCCATGGCCGCCGCGGCCTATTCAAACGACGGCGGCGCAACCTTTACCTACAGCCCGGTGTCCGGTGGCGGCGGAGCCCCGCCCGGCTTCGACGCGGCAGTCAACGCCTGGCGCGTCACCATGTCCGGCTCCATGAACACCACCGGCGCCGGTTTTACCCTGCAATACCAGGTCCGGGTCAAGTGAGCCCGGCCCGAAATTCAAAGGAGGAACTACAATGAAACCGAAAAAGATCATCCTGGCTGCAATCACACTCTTGCTGCTTCCGTCGCTTGCCTGGGCCGAGCCCAAGGTTGAGCTGAAGGTTGAAGCCCGCAAGGAGGTCAAGACGGTCGAAAACGGGCAGGAAGTTATCAAGCTGCTCCCGGCCGACACCGTCCAGCCCGGCCAGGTGATCCAGTACACCATCTACTACACCAACACCGGCGACGAGGCCGCCACCAAGGTGGTGGTCAACAATCCCATCCCCAAGGGCACGGTCTACCTGGCCGAAACCGCTTACGGCTACGGCAGCAAAATCACTTTTTCGGCCGACGGCGGCAAGACCTTCGGACCGCCCGAGACCCTGAAAGTCACGGTGGTGCGAGCAGACGGAAGCAAAACCACACGCCGGGCCATGGCCGCCGAGTACACCCACATCCGCTGGGTGATCTCCAGGGTTGCTGCCGGCGGCAGCGGCAGCGTGGGGTTCAAGGTCCGCGTAAAGTAGCGGCGCAGAAAGAGAGAAAAGGATGATGAACCCGGCAATCGATTTTCCGGCCCGTGACGGGCCGTAAGGCAAGCTGAAAAGCGCCTGCGGAAGGCTCCCCCGCGCCCGGCAGGCGCCCTGAAGACAAACAACACAATAGAAGCTTTTTCTTTCAGGCTAAAGGAGGATAAAATGAAAGTGAAGACCTGTATTTGCAAATCACCCGGCCA
>Ga0256835_1000555_pt1 | contig 27052 bp, 23 predicted proteins | sample PIR30metaG_FD_185972 | JGI IMG/M metagenome (GOLD analysis project Ga0256835, IMG submission 185972) | Hydrothermal vent microbial communities from East Pacific Rise, Pacific Ocean - PIR-30 | ecosystem: Environmental > Aquatic > Marine > Hydrothermal vents | place: Pacific Ocean: East Pacific...
CTGGCGAGGAATTCCGACTTGGCGCGGGATGCCTCCAGGGCTTTTTCCCTGCTCTTGGCAAGTTCCGCCTCCGCTTTTTTTCTTTCGGTGATGTCGCGCAGGATTCCGACGCCGTGCCATTTGCCGTTCAGTTTGACTGCTGAAAGAGAGAGTTCGATGGGGAATTCCGAGCCGTTTTTATGCAGGGCGCTCAATTCGAGTATCCTGCCTATCCCGGCGCCCTCGCCTGTTTTCCTGAATCGCTCGAATGCTATTTTGAACGCGGGATGGAAATCATCCGGAGCCAGTAGATCGTGGAGGTCCTTTCCGAAGACTTCCTCGGCGGTGTAGCCGAAGATTTTTTCCGCCGCCGGGTTCCACAGCGTTATTTTCCCGTCGTTGTCGATCATTATAATTGCGTCCTGGGCCGCAGCGGTGACGGCTCTGAATTTCCCCTGGCTTTCCATCAGGTCGCACATGGTTTTTTTCAACTGGGAAATATCGGTGTAAAATCCCACCACGCCCACGAGTTGCTCGTTGACGAATACCGGAGCGCCGGAGATGCGGACGTTAATAGGCGAGCCGTTTTTGTGGAAACGGATGCCCTCCGTCGGTTTTAATTGGAAACCCGACAGAACGACGCTGCTAAGATCCTTCGCTTCCTGCTTATAGGAGTCGCCCGCCAGCAGTTCGTCGACATCGCGGCCTTTGGCTTCTTCGGCCGTGTAGCCGAATATCTGACTGGCCATCCTGTTCCACTCGATAATTCGCTTGTTCCTGTCGGTTGTCACTATGGCGTCTTGAGACGCGTTAAGTACGGCTTCCAGGTACTTTTCCCTTTCCCGGAGCAGCTGCTCGATATTCAGTATGTCGGAAACGTTCAGAAAGATCACGATCCGGTAGCGGCCGCCGCCGATTTCGACTTCCCAGTGGGAAAGCAGTACGGGGATGGATTCGCCCGACGAGGTGGAAAGAACTTTACGGGGTCTGCACGTATTCGTGCCTGTATCCCGGTCATCCTCTTTGTCATCCCGGATGGTGCCTATGAGGTCGCAAAGCGGCTTCCCAACCATTTCCGACACAGGCAGTTTCGCGAGTTCGGCCGCTTTCTGATTGGCGATTATGATCTCGCTGGTTTCGGGATCCACCAATGCCATGCCGACATCGAGAATGTCCAGGATATATTTGCTTATGTGACTGATTCCGGAAAAGGTTTGATCCTGCATTTCAACAACCCTTCTCAGTAACGTTACCCCCTTGGATTATATGCAACAAATGGAAAGTGGAAAAAAGTCCTATGGATATGATGGAGTAAAAGCCCGAAAGCCCTTGCCTGCATGGTCGGGTTTCGATAAAGTAGGTATGGGAGGTGATGTAGTATGGGTGAACCGATTCAACTCGATAAGGGTATTCCCGAGAATGTTCTCGAATTTTCGGAAAACGGTGACGATGAAGGTAAGGACAAGAAAAGAAACGGGATGAGGATTCTCCTTGTTCTAATTGCCGTGATTGCCGGGGTCGCCATGGTTGTTGCGCTGAGTTTCACCTCCGGGGGATCCTTCAGGGAGAATCCCAGCCCCGGAGAACAGGCGATTCGCGATTCGCTTTACGTCCTTGCCCAAAATATTCATCAATTCTATGAAATGAGCGGTAGGCTTCCCGAGATCCCAGGTGATCTCCATTCTTCCGTCCCGGGGCTTGTTTATGTCATAGAGGATGACAGTACGTGGTTTATCGAGGTCGGAGACAGCATCGAACTCGATTTCGAAACCGACCTGGAACAGTTCAAGAAAGCTGAGATCTGATGAAACGCGAAAAGAAGCAAGGCTTCACTCTTGTGGAACTGATGCTGGTAATCGTCATACTCGGCATCCTGTCGGCGATCGCCGTTCCGAAGTTTGCAGACATCAAGACTCAGGCGCAAACCGAAACCTGCAGGCATAACATGAGATTGATCGCATCCGCCCTCCAGATCTACTACGGTAAGACCGGTGAGTATCCCTATGCGCACCGGAGGCACCGTTGGCGTAATCTGCGCAGTCTCAAGGAATATCTTCCGGGATGGAGGAAGATGACCTGTCCCAGCACCGGAACTCATTACAGGTTCCGACTCGCCGGCAGGAAGGATGATAAGATCAGGATCCGCGGATGGAGCTTGAGATGCAGGAGAAATCACGGGTGGATCAAGGACGGACGCCAGACCTGGATCTAGAAGGGTCGATTCCACACGTGTTCTTGCCTTTGATCCGTTGCCGGGGAAGGCGGAATACCGTTAATCCCACCTGAACATGCGGGTGGCGAAAACGGTTCCGACCACCAGTGTCCCGACAAGCACCGCAATTTCCACCGGATGGTCCGAAAGACGTTCGCCCAGCCAGATATCCCTCATGAGCCTGATGACGTGGGTTTGTGGAAGTATTTCGGAAATTGTTCGAAGCGTGCCTGGAAGCATGTCCTGTGGGAGCATGGCGCCCGACAGGAAAAGCATCGGGAAGTAAATGACGTTCGCGGCGACGGTGCCGCTCCGTGCGCTGGAAGCCAGGCTTGCCGGAATAAAACCCAGTCCCGCCATTGCTCCGCAACTCAGTAAAAATGCGGCCAACGCCTCCAGGAGATTTCCGCGGAAGTGCATTCCGAAGAAGAATTTCCCCGCGATCAGCAGAAGAATGACACCCATGGAGGTTATCGCCAGGATAGCGCCCGTTTCGGCAAGGAGGAAGGATACCGGGGAAAGGGGGGTGGACATGTACCTGCGAAGGATGCCTTTCTCCCTGTAGGATGCGATATTGACCGTCAGGTTCATAACACACGCCGTGAGCAGGACTATGGAGATGAAAGAGGCGGTGGAGTAGTCGATGTATCCGAATGTCTTCCCGGGGAAGGGCTTGTTGCCCCATATGCTTCCGAAAAGCAGCATGAGCAGGAGGGGGAAGATAAGCGTGAAGAAGAAAGCCGATGGCTCCCGTAGATACAGCTTCAGCTCCATCATACCGAGTCTGCGGATTCCCGCGGTGTTACCCGTCCGATTCACCGTAATCCTTTCCCGTAACGGCCATGAACACGTCTTCGAGGGTGGGGACTTCCGTATGAAGATCACCGAGATCAGTTCCTTTTTCCGAAAGAGCCCGGATCACCGGGACCACGGCGCCAGCGTCTTCGAGATCCATTACGCAGGTTCCGTCCCGCACCCGTACCCCCAGTACGCCTTCCAGGTCCGCCGCATGTTCCGGGCGGAAATCGTCGCCGCATCCCAACCGCAGTCGCAAGCCCGGGCAGTATTTTCGCACCAACGCGTCGGGCGTGCCCAGGGCCACTACCTTGCCCCTGTCCATTATGGCCACCCTGTCGCAGAGTTTCTGGGCTTCGTCCATGTAATGCGTCGACAGGACAACGGTTCTCCCGTTTCCTTTCGAGTTTTTCACCAGGCTCCACAGGTCCCTTCTTCCCTTCGGGTCCAGGCCGCTGGTGAGTTCGTCGAGCATTATCAGTTCCGGGTCGTGCACCATGGCGAGGGCCACGAAAAGCCTTCTCTTCTGCCCTCCGGACAGTTCCGAGAAAAACGCGTCGGTCTTCTCCGCGAGTCCCACCTTTTCCAGGAGATCCATCCCCGGTTCGTCGATGCCGAAGAGAGAGCGGAAGAGCTTGAAGACTTCACCGACCCTGATCCTTTCCGGCAGTTCCGACTCCTGCTGCTGGAGCCCCACCTTCCGGCGCAGAAGCTGGGAATCCACCGTCGGGTCCAGGCCGAGAGTCCTGATCTCGCCTGAATCGGGTCGCCGCATTCCTGCCATGCAGTCCATGGCCGTGGTTTTACCGGCGCCGTTCGGGCCGACGATGCCGAATATCTCGCCCCTGTCGACAACAAGGTCCAGGCCGTCCAGGGCGGTGGTTTCCCCGTATTTCTTCCTGACGTTCACGGCCAGTATCACGGAATCGGACATTGCATCCCCCTCGAAGATAAAATAAGATAGTCGACTCTTACGCCGATGACAAAATAACCGGGTTCATCATCGGGCCGGGGTGTTCCGGAAGTCGTCATCACCGTCGCCGTGTCCTGCCGGGAAACGATGGTCGGGATGATTACGGAAACGGGAGAAGGTATCGAAACTTCCGAAAGAGATTCCGCCGTGATTTTATTTCCTGGAAAACCGTGAATATCAATGAGATCAGCGATTTCTCGGAATTAATCCTGTAACGGGTCCGGATGAACCGCGGTCGCCGTTGCTTATTGTTCAGGGAGTTGATTTATACTATAGTGACATGCGTTTGTATTCGTGGTTACTTTGTTTCAAAATCCAGGAATAAGGGGGTGAATGATGAGACTATTTTTAGTGGTGTTGCTTCCATTGGCTTCCGTGCTGACGGCTTTTCCGGCGTTTCACGACGGAATTCCGCTGATGTGCGGAGGAGACACGCTGGTCGCGGGATCGATCAGTTCCCCAACCGTGTTCGACTGGAACGGAGACGGGGTGAAGGATCTTCTGGTGGCTGACGTGGAAACCATCCAGGGAAGCACCTATGGTCTTATCAGGTTCTACAAGAACACCGGAACGAATCCTGTCCCGGTTTTCACGGACTTCCAGTACATGCAGGCGGACGGCGCTGATATACACACCAAGGGATACTGTTGACCCAAAACCGGAGCCAGAAATCCGCAGGTTGTGGATTGGAATGGAGACGATCTCAACGATCTCATCGTGGGCGAATGCTGGGGGCGCGTCAAGTTCTACCGTGCGGTGACGGCCGACAGCCTCACCGAAATGGATGATCTCATGGCGAACGGGTCCTACATCAACGGAGGGATGACCGCTTCGCCTCTTATAGTTGACTGGAACGCCGACGGGCTTCTCGACCTGCTGCTGGGGTGCATGACCCCTGATTCCGGCAGTGCGCTGCGGTTGTTCCTGAACATCGGCAGTGCCGGGGATCCCAAGCTCGCAGCTCCCGAGAACATACTCATAGGTGGTTCCGGAGTGGAGTTATATGCGTGTACTCCCCGGATGGCGGACCTGGACCAGGATGGGCTTGCCGACTTGATTCTCGGAGAGATGAAAGGCGGCGTTTACTTCGCCAGGAACACCGGTACCGCCGAGAAACCTTCGTTCGATAAATTGGAGCGGCTGGAATCGGAATCCGGCGTTATTTCCAAGGGGCACAACACCAGCCCGTGCATAGATGACTGGAACGAAGACGGCTACCCGGATCTTCTTCTGGGCAACGATGCGGGGCTCGTATACCTTTATCTTTCTCCGTCCACCGGAATCTCCGAAGAAAACCCGGGTGCGGAGGGAATTTCGGTTGATCTTCTCAGCAATCCGTGCAGGAACTCCGTGCCTGTTCGCATTACGCTCGCCGAACCGGTCGAAGTGACATTGAACATCTACTCGATGTCCGGAAGGCTTGTGCTGCATGACGACCTCGGCCGCCTGGAGGCCGGCGTCAACACCGTTTCGGAAGAAACGGCTGCGTTTTCTCCCGGCGTTTACGTTTGTACCTGCTCGGCGGGGAAGAGTTCCGCTTCCACCTGCATGGTTGTCCTGGGAGGTATTCGATGAAGGCGTCGTATATACTCGCGCCGCTGGCTGTTGTGGCGGCGTGTTACGGAGCGTCCGCCGTGCAGACCGACTGGTCCGGCGGGCCCGGCGTGCACGGGCCTTCCGGGCAGTGGGGGACCACCTTCGATTCCTGTGAAGTAAGTGTCGATTATTCAAGCATATCCGGATGTCTAGCGGTTTCCTGGGGAGTTCTGGAAGACGTGATTACGATGATTCCGGAAAGCCAGGAATATGCCATTCGTGTGAGGGCCGCAGACATGGATGGTGACGGAGACGTAGACCTGATAGCATCCGCCGAGGTAGACGACCGGGTTTGCTGGTGGGAAAACGTTGACGGTCTTGGTAAATCCTGGATGGTTCACGACGTGGACACCGCCTTCGACGGGGCCTGGGACGCCGTGGCGGCGGATATCGACGGGGACGACGACGTCGATCTTTTCGGCGCGGCGAAGAACGCGGACCTGGTCGTATGGTGGGAGAACACGGACGGTTCCGCCACCTCCTGGACCATCCACACGATAGCCGAGTCTTTTGATGGAGTTAAGGTGCTGGCGGTCGCCGACATGAACGATGACGGAGAAGTGGACGTGATCGGAGGGGCCAAGAACGGGGACGCGATTTCCCTGTGGCTGAATTCCGGAGGCGGTTCGTCCTGGCAGGAAGTATCCGTGGTTACCAAGTTGGACGCGGTGAATTCCGTGGTCGCCTTCGATATAGACAAGGACGGCGACCTGGATATTCTCGGCACGGCGACGCTTGACAAGGCGATCCGCTGGTGGGAGAACACGGACGGTTCCGCCACTTCATGGACCTCTCATGTGGTGAGCAGCACGTTCAGCGGTGTGAGAACCGCTGAAGCCGCTGATCTCGACGACGACGGGGACATCGACATTATCGCCGCCGGGGGAAGCTGCAAATCACCCGCGAACGAAGTGGCCTGGTGGGAGAATACCGACGGTTCCTGCGATAACTGGGAAAAACACGTCATCGGGTCCGGGGTGGACGGCGCTCACGTTGTTCTAACGTACGATATCGACGATGACGGAGATCTGGACGTATTCGCCACCGCCATTTTTGCGCACAAGATACTTATGTGGGAAAATGAGGGTTCGGCTTCGTCGTGGACGGAACATCAGCTGTGTTCCTACAACAGTCCCAGGTCCATGGTTCTGGCGGATATCGACGGAAACGGAATTATGGATGTAGCCGCCGGATCGGTTTCACGTGAAGCGATATCATGGTGGCGTGTGATGGGATACGATCCCTGTGCCGTGCTGAAATCCACAATCCTCGACACAGGCGGCGATTCCGAATGGGGAACGCTGTCCTGGAACGCGACTCCCGTTACCGGCACCTGGGTCAACCTCAGAGTAAGGAGTTCGTGGGATCAGGACGACCTCGGCGAGTGGTCCGATACCCTGGCCGTTTCACCCGTGGATATTTCCAAGTACATCGACGACGGGGACAGGTTCTTCCAGTACATGGTGGAACTCCGCTCTCCCGGTTGCGATACGTTTCCCGTATTCGGGGAGATCGTTCTTGATTGGACGCCCCTGGGAATGGGGAGTGAGACCCCGATGGATACTTTCCTGGAAGTGGCGGGCGGTAATCCTTCGACAGGTTCGGTCCTGTTGCGTTACGGTCTTGCGGAGGCCGGAATCTCGCGGGTGTCGCTTTACGACATCGCCGGAAGATGCTTGTTCACGGAGGGACCGGCGTTCCGTGCCGCCGGGAGCCATGAAACCTGGGTAACGGGACTTGTTCCGGGTTTGTACTTCGTGCGGCTTTCCTGTCCTTCGGGCGTTTTCTCGAAGAGGTTCACGGTTCTGGACCGGATGTAGCTTACGGTGCTTGAAAGAATGTTGCGTGATAAGTGTTGTTGTGAGTATATAAATGAGGGATGCCGCCATGCTTGATTCCGCCTTTTCTAAGGCATTGCGTAAATAAGCATAAGCTGCGTCCGACCCAAGCTTCCGAACCGGCGGGCGGGAATTCGAACCCCGATGAACTGATCCGGAGTCCGTTGTCCCGTCATGGGACGGCCCGCCGGCGGAGGCGGAATTATAGGCGCTTCAAACGACCGGCATCGAGAAGCGATTTTCCCCCTGCCCGCTGAACGCAGGTCGGTACCCGGCCGTGAAAACGGAACGATTGAGTGCTGAGTTTGGCCGGTTCAATTACGACGAACCACACCCAGGGCATTTGGTTACGTGAGCACGGCTTCCATGGCCAATTCTTCCCGCCAGGTGGAAGATACTGAGCCGTTCCTGAACCGCGTCATTACCCTCCGTTTTTCCCGCTCAAGTGTTACCCTGGTTGTACACAATCTCCATAACATCGGAATACCCGTACTGTGTGGGTAGTTGGTGACATGATACCGGTCAGATGGATTGTCCTTGACCGTAGGGTATTAGACAACATAAGATAGTATAGTGATGTTCGGTTGTATGAATGATAAGAAACCGTTCCGGATAAACGAAGATTGATTAGGTAGAATAAGAAGTTATGCAAATAGATTTAGTTATTCAGAAAAGTATAGCAAAAAAGTTTATGGATAGCTACTTAAGTAAAAAATGGAAATAAGCTACAAAAACACAACATCGTGTATAAGCAATGGCGTGCAAAGTGCTAAAAATGAATAAACATGAATAAAATAAACAACGGTGTAAAAATGAATAGAAGCGCGGGAAGCACTGCCACTGCTCATAGCCAAACCGTTATGTGCAATCCGCCTCCGGTCGCCTTGAAAAAATGTTTTATGAAGTACATCAATCTATTTGATTATTATGGGATTTCCAAACCTTAAAAATAAGCATGCGAAAGATTCCATGTTCAGTCCAAGTGAATTTATGGCTTATCAAAAAAAGAGAGGAAAATATCCAAAATTCAAGCCACCTGTTGGGGTAATCTTTTGCTATCAAAGAAGCTTGATGGAACATATTTTAGAGAATCACGAAACCACAAAAGTTGAGGGATTTTATGGTGAGATGTATTTGCTCGATGAAACAAATGGAATGGTGGCGATCATTGGAAAATTTGGAATTGGCTCACCTGTAGCTACCACTTTATTAGAAGAACTGATTGCTTTTGGAGTTAGAAAGTTTATTTCTATTGGCACAGCAGGAACTTTACAGAAAGATATTAAAATTGGAAGTTTAATGGTTTGTGAAAAAGCAATCAGAGATGAGGGAACATCTTACCATTACCTTAAACATTCAAAATATGCCTACGCTTCCAAAGAGATGACTAACAAAATACAAAAATCTCTTGAGAGATTTAAACAAAAATATTTTCTTGGAACAAGTTGGACTATTGATGCTCCATATAGAGAAACAGTTGCTGAAGTAAAACAGTATCAGAAAGAGGGAGTTGCAACAGTTGAAATGGAAGCTTCGGCATTATTCGCTGTTGCTCAATATCGAAATGTGGAACTTGGTGCCATTTTTACTATAAGCGATTCTCTTGCTGAATTACAATGGAAACCAAAATTCCATCTGAAAAAAACAAAGAAAGGTTTGGAAATCCTTTATAGGGTGGCGATTGATGTTTTACTTAATCATTAACGGTAGGCTACGCGGACTTTCTTCGCTCCGAACCACATTGCATTCTCACTCCACTTCGTTCCGCTCGGGGTACATAACAGCGGATAAACTGTTCAGCCCTTGCAGGGCTTCACCCAAATTGGCTTGCAAGCTCGCTAACTTCGCTTACCCGCAGATGTTACCTATAATACAAAAAATGACGAACTAAAAGGAATAAATTATGGAAATTAAAAATTATAACTTAGAGCCAAATCCAAAAATTGTCAATACTGAAAGCTCATCAGACGAAATCTATTTATCCATAAAAATCGGAAATGGACAAATCGGTGCTAACAAAGTGACATCTAATGGCGAATTACTGGCAAAAGGTAACTTAACTGAACCTACATACATTGGTGATTCGTCATCACTCTCTAATAGAGAAATTGAGATTGAAACTAATGTTTTAGATGTGAATACATTTACTAACAGATGTGTTATTACGACTACTATTTATAATCAAGATAATAAAGAATTATATTCTAAGATTGACAAAGGTGATGCGCCAGAGAACGGAGTAGCAAGTTTCAAGGGGAAATATATCATTAATTTTGCTGTTCTATTCTTTATTCTTCTTAACACATTACTTAACCAACAGTTATTGGCACAAACTAATTCAGATTATTTGGAATTTAGTAACCTAGAAACCCCGACTTCTCCAGGATTGATTTTATTCGATGAAACTCCTTCATCTATTGAAAAACCAACTACACCACAAGGGTTAGGATTAAGTTTACTAGGTCTTGGTCAGAACGGAGGTGCGCTTGAGTTTGCTCCATATTGGCTAAAAGACCATCCAGAGTTAACAGCAAAACAAATGTATACGGACAAAACTCCAATTTTATCTCATTTTGGGATATCGATAGCTGCAATAAATACAGATACACTGAGTTTTATTTCCGGTGGACTAAGAACTAGAGTCTTTCAATCTTATGGAAAAAATGTAGGTAAACTAAATAACATAAAAACGCAAATTGAGAATGCCTTATCTGATGGCGATTTCGAAAAGGTAGATTCACTAAGGAAAGAATATGTTAGTATAACGGAAAAACCTATTTTTAATATTGGCCTTGCGGCTGCACTCGGAGCAAGTTCATCAACTAACTCCTATGATGATTTAGAGCTAAATCGTTGGGCTGTATGGATGTCTTTAAATTTTAGACCTAAAGGGAATGATTTTTATTTTACCGTCTTATCAAGATATATTAACAACGAGAATTATGAAGGAACAAATGTAAAAGCAGGCCTAGTTGATTTAGGCACAAGATTAAACTATGATATATTAAAATTTACAGTTTCTTTAGAGTATGTGCATCGTATGAATTTTACCAGAAATATTTTTGATGATTATAGGTTAGCTGTCATTGGAAGTTACAAATTGATAGATAATATATTTATAACTTCAACTTTTGGGAAAAACTTCTCTGATGTTAACAATATTATTGCTCTTGCAGGACTTAATTTTGGTTTTTCACAGAAAAAAGTGAAAGCATATTAACTACTGGGCACAACAATACATATAAATCATACTGCGGCGCTTCATAGCGGCAGGTGATCCTGGTTGTCGGAAAATCATGATGCGGACAAAGGAAGATAAACGTAACATCTACACCTTTGCCTATCTTGATGAGAGTTCTACATCGAAGAACTGATATTTTGGCTGCGCGATCCTCCTCCACGGGCCAAGAATTAGCGGGCGGGCGAACCAAGAATTGAATCAGTGGTACCAAAACTGGCAGAAGGACAACGGGTTCCGATTGCGTGCCGACATAGTGTGGAAGAAGGTGCCAACAAAGCCGGGCAAATATCTCGATTTCTATCTGGCTCTTGTACGCTCCTTCTTCGAAAACAAAGATCTGTCATTCCATGCACTGGTTGTTGACACCTCGAAGTCCCCACTTGATTCACATAAGTTCTTCAAGTCATCGAAAGACCATGGCATTGATGCCTTCGCTTACCACTTGATACGATCAAGGGTACTCAGGTTCCCCGCAGGGTCCGAGCGATTGCACATCAAGCTTGACCGCAGACAACGACCGCCGGACTTGACAACAAGGGATTTGGGGGTCCGCTTGAGAGAAGCGGATAGAGATTTTGCGACTGTGAGCGGACATCCTCCACTTACTATCCGCCTCAACAGTGTCAAGGGTGGACAGCACACGCTCCTTCACCTGTGTGACTTGCTGCTCGGCGCAGTCACCGCTGACTTGAACCGCAAGACTCGAAGCATGGGCAAACTCGCGATATTGCGGGAGCTGTCCAAATGTCTTGGCAGAAGTACCGGTGAGGCAACCCCACCGGTCGAACGGAAATTTAATGTTTGGCATTTCGACGTGCCGGGGGAATAATCAAGCAGAAATCGATTCCAAGAGTGCCGCTGCACCCGACCGAAAAAACTACTGCCATTTCGCTTTGGCAGTTGTCCGGCGGGTGAGCACAGTGTTAGCCCCTGGTCAGGAGAGTGATAGAAACCGGAGGAGGAGGAGGAGGAGAATGAACATCCAAAGTTTGTTCATTGACTTTGTTAGCACATTTCTAATAGTTTTTGTAGTCACTTTGATTGTCACATACTTGTGGGGCCTCATTTTCCATGCAACAGGTGCAGTGGATTGGGAAACCTCATTTCGCATGGCGATCATTTTCGGGATTTTATTCCCTTGGATCGATGCGCGTGTACGTAAAGAACAAGAGAAGAAAGGTTAAAGTAGCAGGCTAAAATCCGCTGCAGCGGACGGCTCTATACGCCGCCGCCGAATTTTATCGTTAGGTGCACTTAAAGGAAATCATATGGCAATAACATTTCTTCAATTAGCAAAGAAAATATTACAAGAAGAGCGACGTCCTCTGACAGCTTCGGAAATTTGGAATATTGCCGTTGATAAGGGTTATGAGAAAGAATTAGGGAGCAAAGGAAAGACGCCTTGGCAGACGTTAGGAGCAAGGTTGTATGTTGATGTGCGTGATAATCCCGCAAGTGAATTTGCAACAATGGGAGCGCGTCCAAAGCGGTTTGTTTTGAAAAGTTTTGCAGCCGATTTTAAAGCAGAGGATCTTCAACCCCTAGACCTGCGTCTAACCACACGAGGACCAAAATATTCTGAAAAGGACTTACATCCTTTGATGGTATATTTTGGTTTTTACTACATGAGAGCTTTTTTTAAGACGATTAGTCATAACAAATCCAGCAAGAAGGGCTTTGGTGAATGGGTGCATCCTGATTTAGTAGGATGTTATTTTCCATTTAGCGAGTGGGAGCCTGAGGTTGTGGAAGTAAGTTCACTATTAGGTGATACGGCAATTCGATTATATTCGTTTGAGTTGAAAAGGGAATTGTCAATAGCCAATTTACGAGAAGCATTTTTCCAAGCGGTGTCAAATTCTTCATGGGCACATGAAGGATATCTTGTAGCAGCAGAAATTGACACTAATGATGATTTTTTAAACGAATTGAATCGGCTTTCAACAGCATTTGGAATTGGTATCATTCGGTTAGATGCCCACGATCCTGATTCGTCCAAAATATTTTTACCAGCGCGAACCAAAGATACTATGGATTGGGATACTGTAAATAAGCTAGCAAGTATTAATCCCGATTTTAGAGAGTTTCTTAAACGAATCAGGATTGATTCGCATAGCCGCGAAGTTCGAAGAGAAATGTATGATAAAGTAGTTAGCAAAGAAGCGTTAGTGGAAGTTTTTGAAAAATCAAATGAGTGCACCTAATCCTGATTGAGCAGACTTGTTTATCTCGCTGCGCTCGGTATCGCAAGCCACTCATACTCTCGTTGGGCGGATATGAAGGAGACATTAGATGCGTATACTTGGCTGGTTACGTGAAGTGGTAAGTGGCGATCCTGAAAGATTGCCTGCAAAATCATTTATCCCTCTTCTCACAGACGGCGGCGAAGAGCGAGGCGCAATTCTAGTTCATGGTGATGAAACCCGTGATCTTCTTATTCGTGAATTTACGCTTCACCCTAAAGCGGATGTTGCACCTCACGGTGGAAGTATTTCTTCCTATTTCGCCGATCAACTTGGAGCCTCTGCTGGGCTTGTTAATGCAGCATTACAATCCAGACAGCTACTTCAAGTTGTAGGTTCACCTCAAGTATTGGCAGGTCTAAAGAGCGGTTCCTTAAGCGTTATGCGTTCGGCAGGGCAAATGACCGGAACGGTAGTAAGCAATGCTACTCAGAAAATCGCGGGTCAGCTCCGATTCGCACCAGCAAACATAGCGAAAATAGTTGGTCCGCTTGCAATTTGGCAGATTCTTAATGCGGTTGCTGGGGTATCACACCTCCAAAGAATTAATGTAAAACTTGAAGCCCTACAAAAGGGGATTGAGCGTTTGACAATCAGGCTCCAGGCTAAAACCTATGGACAACTGATATCGGCGGTTGCAATACTTGAAGAGCTTTCAAAGCAACATGCTATTACTGGGACGTTTTCGCCCGACATGACGGTCAAACTTGCATTAGCAGAAAGGGACATACGATCCGCTCTAGCAGAGCAACGGCTACTTGTGCAAAGGTTTGACGACAGCAGCAAGCAGATACTGCAAGGGGCTGGAGGAAAACAGGGAGCATCTCGGTGCAACCAGCTTCTGAAGGAAGAATCGTCAGAATTTCTTATAGATGCCAAACTTTTGATAGCGGCTTCAAGGGCCTCCGTATTAACATCTGAGGTTTGGATTCGGCACGACTTAGAGCATAATCCCAGGCACGTGTCTATACGTTTACGTGACTTGAAGCGGGAGATAGAAACAATATACAATACGGTTTCGCCATTGGAAATTCTAGAAAAGCTACAAGAATATGCTGTTGATTGTCTTGAGGAGATGAATTGGTTTAGTAGGAACATATTCAACAGAGGGCTTAAGAAGGATATTCAATCACGGACTTTACAGCAACAAAGCGACTGCGAAAAAACTCTGCGAAGTGCCGGAACACCGAGCGTGGTTATCTGGAAAGACCAGAATAACCAGACTAAGAGTGTTGTGATTGACGTTGCAGTAGAGGTCTAGGATTACTCGTCCAACAAACGGTTCCAGCGGACGGTCTTCCGCCGCCGCTGAACCGAAACGTTATCCGTAGTAAAACTATTTAGAGAGAATAGAGAGGACAGTAATTATGGAACTTGGTGAATGGGCAAATATTGCCACAATTGTTGCGGCGCTCGTTGCTGCATGTGCTATTATTTACACATCGTACCAAGTTCGCCAGAATACCCTCATTAGTCGAGGTCAATTCTGGCTTGAACTTGAAAAAATGTTCACGAGGCATGATGAGGTACACATAAATTTGAGGCCAGGTGGAAAATGGACGAATCCCGATTCAGGGCCAGAGTCGGTTGAAGATTGGGCTAAAGTAGAGGACTATATGGGACTCTTTGAGCACTGCGAAGAGATGCTGTCTAAAAAATTGATAGATTGGGAAACTTTCGGTTCAATATTCTCATATCGGCTTCACAATATCTTATTTAATAGAATAATTCTGCAAGCTAAACTGATAGAAGAAAGAGAATCATGGGAAGGGTTCCTACGGTTATTGAATAATTTAGAGATTCCACTTCCTAAAATAAACGGCTAATAAGCTCCGTCTCTGATCGCTATTCCGCTGACTACAGAAATTTAGAAGCCGAGGAAGGCTCAACGCGCAACGGTTTGCGGAAGGAAGCGGCGGGATATAAGGCGGCATTTCTTTCCCGGCGTTATTCAAGCAATCCGGCGAACCGGGGATGCTTCGGGGGCGGGCTGCCCGGCGAACGGTCGTATTTACGGGCGACTCCGGCTCCTGCGGTTCGACGGGGATCAGTCGACGATTAGTTCGATGCATTCGACGGTGAACGGTCCTCTCGAAAGCACCGTATCTTTCACGGCTTCGAGTTCCCGGTCGACGTTCAGCACCACGTTGCGGTAGACGTTTTCGGATTCGTCCCATGAGGCGACAGCCAGGAAGTACCTGCCGGGGTCCGGGTTTGCCAGGAATTCGTCCAGGCTGATTTGCTCCAGGGGTTCGTCCGAGTAGCCCAGCGCGGGATTCGCGAAATGCATGCTTGCGCCACTCAGGACCAGAATCGGCAGATCCTTCGCGGCCGCCCTTGCTCCCGCCGTCCGCATCAGCAGCAGGGGAGCGCGGTAGCCTTCCAGGGAAGTGTCCATGTAGTTTGTTTCGTACTTCACCGAGAAATTGCCCAGGGCCGTTAGAACCAGGAATGCGATTGCGGGAATCGTGCCTTTCATGCCGGAAGAGGTAAGCATCCAGAGCATTCCCACCAGCAGGGGCGGGAATGCCGCCATGAGATACCTGAAGAAAGTGAACTCCATGATGCTGGAGGTGAGAAACTTGATGAGCACGAAAAACATTATCATGAGAAAAGGTACCAGGGTCAGCGCCACGTGAATTCCCGCCGGTTTCTTCCTCGATGCGAGGTACGAGAGGGAGGCGAACAGGATGATGGTGAAATAATTCCGGAACCTTGGCAGGGCGCCGAAAACAGACAGTATGGCGGCAAGCGAAAGCCCGGCCCGTGAATATCCGTTCCTGTGGTAGAGGAACCCTATTCCCAGGGCCAGCGGCAGCCACCTGTAATGGCCTGTAAGGAAAAAACCGAAGAACTTGAGCCTTTGAAGGAAGAGGGAAAGGCTGAAAGGCTCGTCGATACCGGGTATGTTCCCTTCCAGGAAAACGTAACCGTTTACGAGATAGTTGGAGATTCCGTTTATTACGGGAACCAGGAAGGGCAGGAGCAGGAGCGCCGTTTTCCCACCGGTCTTGCCTCTTTCCGGGTACAGGTCTGCAATGATGCATGCCGCGGGTATCACCATGGCCTGTTCACGCATCATCACGGCGAAGATCATCGCGGCCGACGCCGGACCATATTTCTTCACGGCGTAGAAATGCAGCGCCCATGCCGAGGCGGCCATGACGGCCGCTATGGGAAGCGACCTGAAAGCCTGGGCCATGGTGAGTGGGCTCACGAGCAGGGCGGTTCCCGAAAGAATGCCCAGGAGCCTTCCGCCCAGGTCTTTCCCCAGTTTCCAGGTGCCGATGACCGCAAGGAATGTGAAAACCGCGGGAAGCAGGTGGGCGGTGGCGGTGGAGTCTCCCATGATTTTCATCATTACCGCCCAGAGCCAGAAGTAAAAGGCGGCGTGGCCTCCGGCGGTTTCTCCCCGGTCCGTTCCGGAAGGTACCAGTGGAAGGCCGTTCTCCGAGAGCCAGGCGGCGCAGTTGTATCCGTAACCCCAGGCATCGCCGTAGAGCGGCATGTCCGCGAAAACCAGCAGGTACAGCAACGCCACCGCCGCCATGACCGCCAGTATGAAAATACGGTCCGCGGCCTTGCCGGATATGTCAGTCAACGTAACCTAGGTCCCTCAATGCCTGGATCGAAGTTGGATCGGCGTCCGCGAAACGGGGATGAGCCCTGGGAGGCGTGGCCCAGTAGTAAAGGACCTTTTCCATGCCGATGGAGTCGGCGGGCAGGGGTTCCTGTTCCGTGGGATCGGCATGAAGATCGAAGGAGAGGAATTCCTTGAGGTCGTTCATCGCCATGGTCTTCATATCGCCCGATACCACGCAGGCCAGTTGCCTGTGTTCCGCCCATGGGGGCAGGGATGTTTCGCTGGACGGAATGAATCTGCGGGGATCGGGATCGTCCAGGATGTTCACTCCGTCGAAGTCGGAGTCGTTCTCCACGCCGGCCCAGGCCAGTAGGGTGGGGAGGATGTCAAATTGGCCCACCCGCGTTGAATCCGTCAATCCGGGGGTTATGCCCGGCCCGGACATGATAAGGGGGACGTGCAGTACTTCCTGGTAGAGGGTTTCGCCGTGCAATACCCCTCCGTGCTCCAGGAATTCCTCGCCGTGATCCGCCATGATTACCACCAGGGTTTCGTCTTCCAGACGGTTGGCCCTCAGCCAGGCGAAAAGCCTCGCAAGGTTGTCGTCCACCCAGCGTATTTCACCATCATACATGTCTATGGCCAGCTGCCTGTCGGCTGCGTTGAGTATGCTGTCATCCTCTATTATCCAGTCGAAGAAAGTCATGGAAGGATCGTCCTGGTATGAAGTGTTGTAAGGAGGAGGGGGAGAGTACGGGGAATGTATGTCGTAGAGGTGAATCAGGCAGAAAAATCTTTCGTCACGGTTCTTTTCCAGCCAGTCGATGGCCATGTCCACGGATATGCCGGCTCTTCCCTGGCCGGTGGGATGGCAGTGGTACTCGTCAAACCCCCGGGCGAATCCGTATGCCTTGCTCAGTATGGTGAAATTGACTATGCCCAGTGTGGCGAAACCCGCGTTTTGCAGGAGAAATGGAAGGGACGGAAGGCTTTCGTCCAGCATGTATATGAGTTTGCGTCGATCTTCGCCATCCGCGAAGACCGGGTTTTTCGTGCCGTGGGACTGGACCGTAAGCCCCGTCCAGATGGTTGCGTGAGCCGGCTGGGTCCATGGAGCCTGGGCCTGCGCCTTCGCCCATATGGTTCCGTTTGCCGCGAGGCTGTCGATGGCGGGGGAAGTGTTGCGATGGTAGCCGTAACAGGAAAGATGATCCGGCCGGAGGGTGTCGAGGATTATGAGAATGATGTTATGTCTTTCGTTGCCCGGTACGGGGTGTTCCGGTCCGCCGCAGGAAAGAATCAGCAGCATGGAAGCGAAGGTCAGAAGCCTGTTCATTGCAAACCTTTCAAAGTGTATCCGTTTAAGGCGGCGTCGATCCTGAAACATGAAAAAAGGCCGATCACCGGCTCGGCTGTCCTGCCGACAGCATAACACCAGTGCTCGACTACCGTCAATAACCTGACTTATCTTCGTGTGGACACGCTACTTGTGCGATTCGAACCGAAGCGGCCTACGGTACTTTCCGAAAATTCCGATCCGTAATAAGATATACGGTATTTTCGAAAACCGTCCTTACCCGGACCCGGAGGTCATGATGTACACGGAATCTTTCCGCGAACTTCTGCAGGAGAATCTTGAAAAGAACAGGAATTCGGGAACGTTTAAGCGCGAAAGGATAATAACGACCCGGCAGGGCACGAAGGTCAAAGTGAAGAATACCGGGGAGGTTCTGAATTTCTGCGCCAACAATTACCTGGGGCTCGCGGGTGACGGGAGGCTTGTCGACAGGGCCAGGGAAGTGCTGGAGAAGAAGGGATTCGGGCTGTCTTCCGTCAGGTTCATCTGTGGAACCCAGGATATACACAAGGAACTGGAAAAGCGTATTTCGGAATTCCTGGGCATGGACGATACGATACTCTATTCCAGCTGCTTCGACGCCAACGGTGGGCTTTTTGAACCCCTGCTCACCGACGCCGATGCGGTGATATCCGACCAGCTCAACCACGCATCGATAATCGACGGCATAAAGTTATGCAAGGCCAGGAGGTTCAGGTATGCGCACTGCGACCTGGAGGATCTGGAAGAAGCGCTGGTCACGGCAAGGGGATGCGGTACGAAAATGATAATCACCGACGGCGTTTTTTCGATGGATGGAGAAATTGCGCCTATTCCCGGGATCTGCGACCTCGCGGAGAAGTACGGAGCACTGGTTGTCGTGGATGATTCCCACGCCACGGGATTCCTGGGCGAAACGGGCAGGGGTTCGGCGGAATATCATGGCGTCATGGAAAGAGTGGACGTCATCACCTCCACTTTCGGCAAGGCCCTGGGCGGCGCTTCGGGCGGATTCACGACCGGACCGGCTGAAATAATAGAAACCCTCAGGCAGAAATCAAGACCTTATCTCTTTTCCAACACGCTGGCGCCGGTGATCGCGGGGACGACCCTGTCGGTCCTGGATATAATCGAAAACTCCAGCGCCGAGAGGGACAGGTTGATGGAAAACCAGAGGTACTTCAGGAATTCCATCAAGAAAGCGGGTTTCAGGATAGTGGAGGGAGACCACCCCATCGTTCCCATCCTTTTCGGCCACCTTCCGAATGATGCGGCTCTGGCCCAGGAGTTTGCCGAAAGGTTGCTTGGCAAGGGCATTTACGTTGTCGGTTTCTTCTACCCGGTGGTACCCCGGGGGGAAGCGCGGATAAGGGTTCAGCTTTCGGCGGCTCATACCGGGCGGCAGGTGGATACCTGCGTGGCCGCTTTCCGTAAAGTGGGGGAAGAGATGGGCATTCTCTCCGAACGTACTTGACAAGTCCGGCGCCCTTCATAAGATACCCAACATGAGTAAGGAAAGTATTCCCATAGGAGAGGCGCTTTTCGGGAGGATACGAAGGGAGTTGCTCGCCATCTTCCTTTTCAACCCGGAGAGGGATTTCTTCCTGCTCGAGTTGGTTTCGCTTCTCAGGACCGGACGGGGCGGAGTGCAGAGAGAATTGGCGAACCTCGTGGCCGCCGGTGTGATCGAAAGACGAAAATCCGGAGTCAAAGTCCTCTTCAGGAGGAAAACCGGTGACGATCCCGTGCTGGAAAAGCTGGAAGAACTCGTGAGGGCCGTCACGGATCACGTTTCCGGGATTGTGAAGGTCATAACGGTTTTTAAGGATTTTATCCGGTTGGCGGTATTGAAAGACGTTCCGAGAGGAAACGGCAGGAGTTCGGTTAAAATTTTCGTGGTGACCGACAAGTTTCCCGACGATCTGGCGGTCGAGCTGAAAAGGCTGGAAGTACTGTATGGCGTGGACGTGGACCTGTCGGCCCCGGATTACGAAAATGCGAAAAGGCTTCTCGCCGAAGGTTCGAAGGAGCTTGGATGGCTCGAAGGGCCGGATATCGTTACCGTACTCGGAGATATCGACAAGCTGCTGCCCGGCGGCGACGTGGAGGAGGCCGTGGAGGAGAAGAAGGACGACCTGTTTTCGTCCGCCGGTCTCACGTGGTAGGAGAATAACGCCTTGACCTTCAAGAAAGACAGGCAGTTCTACAGGTTTTCCGCGTACGGATTTCTGAAGAATCTCCGTTTCTTCGAGCCTTTCATGGTACTCTACTTCCGTGAAAACGGTTTCTCCTTCCTGCAGATAGGTTTGCTGTTCTCCATAAGGGAAACGGCCACGCTGCTGCTGGAAGTTCCCACCGGGTTTGTGGCCGACATACGGGGCAGGAAGACATCGATGCTATTTTCTATGGCATCTTACCTGGTAAGTTTCCTCGTCTTCTTTCATTCCGCCTCTTTCGCCGTATCGGCGGCCGCCATGCTGCTGTACGCCTCGGGTGAGGCATTCAGAACCGGAACCCACAAGGCGATGATACTGGAATATCTTAAGGTAACCGGACAGGGAGAGTGGAAAGCGGACTACTACGGGGCCACGAGGTCGGCTTCCATGCTGGGTTCGGCCCTGAACGCCGTGCTCGCGGCGATCCTGGTCTTCTACTCGGGAAGTTACAGGTATGTGTTTCTTGCCGCGCTGTTTCCTTACATACTCAACATGCTCAACCTGGCTTCGTATCCCTCGTTCCTGAATTGGGCCGGTTTGAGGGAGGGTAAGAAGAGGCCGTCCATGCGGGAAAGCCTTTCGCATACGCTTGCGATGCTGAAGGATTCGAGAGCCAGGAGAGGGATAATGAACTCGGCGGCTTTCGATGCCGTTTTCAAGGTGGAGAAGGAGTACCTTCAGCCGGTAATCAAAGCGGCCGCCTTGGGACTGCCGCTCCTTATGGCGCTGCAGGAAGAGCGGCGGGTGGCCGTGGTGGTGGGATTGGTATTCTCGGTGCTTTACCTTCTTGCAAGCGCCTCTTCAAGGTTTGCCGGAAGGGTCGGCAGACGCCTGGGGGGAGTGGTCCCGGCGATGAACCGTACATGGATCGCCGCTTCACTTATTTTGGTGGCCGCCGGGGTGTTCCACCGGCTCGATGCATATTTCGTAACCATTCTGGCTTACGTGGTACTGTACATGCTTCAGAACCTGCGGAGGCCACTCTGCGTGAGTTACATCAGCGGAAGCGTGAACGACAGAGTCATGTCTGTCGGCTTGTCATTGGAATCACTGGTAAAAACTCTGTTCATGGCCGTTCTTGCCCCGTTGTGCGGCCTTGCCGCCGACAGGGTCGGCATAGGTCTGATGATGACGGCTTCCGGTGTCTTGATGATCATGGTGTACGGCGTATTGAAGATGCAACGGGAGCAAACCGAGGATTAACCGGCGCTTTCTTCACCCTCGTCGGTCGAAATGGGGCGCTTCAGTATCATTAGGGTGCTGCCCAGGCAGGCCCCCAGCGTGGCGACCATCCATCCGTCCTTCTGCTTTTCGGCTATTATATCCTTGACCCTTCCCCTGAGACTCCAGAAAATCTGGATAACCTCGTGTTCGTACCGTTTCCCATCATCTACCAAGATCAGGGTGTTGGCTCCGGAGATGTCGCCGAGGGCTACGACGCTCCAGTTTTCCTGTTCTTTCTCCGCGATGGTCTTCCTCATCGACGTGGCGCTCTTCCACGAAGCTGGAACCAAGAGATGCTTCAAGATAAACCTCCCTTTATACCGGGACAAAGATAGCGACGTACATGTAATTCATCAAGGAACCTCTCCAGTATCCGACCTTGAACGGGACCGACGCCCGGACTGACCGCCGCATCCGGCCGAAATGAACCCCGGGGCGGATGCGATCGGAAAAATCCAGTCGAACGATCTGTTTGCCGTCATTCCCTTTCCAGTGCTCTCTTGGTGGTTTTCAGGGCGCATAGGTGTCCGCACATGGAACAGACGTCTTCGTCCGATGCGAGGGCCTCGTTTCTTTCCGTCCTCGCTTTGGCCGGGTCGATGGATAATTCGTATTGCCTGTTCCAATCAAAAGCTTCTCTCGCCTCGGCCATCGCGTCGTCCGGTCCGGATGCACCGGGCAGGCCCCTGGCGATTCCCGCGGCATGAGCCGCTATCCGTGCCGTTACCACTCCGACTTTCACATCCTCCACGTCGGGAAGCCTCAAGTGCTCCGCCGGGGTTACGTAACAGAGGAAATCGGCCCCGTACCATGCGGCCATGGCGCCCCCTATCGCCGATGTGACATGGTCGTAACCGGGAGCGATGTCCGTGACTATCGGCCCCAGGACGTAAAAAGGAGCACCGTTGCAGAGGCTCTTTTGTATCCTGATGTTTTCTTCTATCTTGTGCATCGGTACGTGTCCGGGGCCTTCCACCATGACCTGGACTCCGGCTCCGTGAGCCCTGGCCTGCAATTCTCCGAGGGTGATGAGTTCCTCTATTTGAGCCCGGTCCGAGGCGTCGGCTATGCAGCCGGGGCGCAATCCGTCTCCAAGCGAGAAGGTCACGTCGTATTCGTGCAGTATTTCGATCAGCCTGTCGAAGAATTCATAGAGGGGATTCTCCCTGTGATTCTTCTCCATCCACTCGGCCATGAGCGATCCGCCCCTTGAGACGATGCCCAGTTTCCTGCCCTGGTGCTTGAGCAGATCCAGGGCGCGTTCGGTGACACCGCAGTGGAGAGTGAGGTAGTCGACGCCCATCCTGCAATGGTCCTCCACCGCCCCGAAAATTTCTTCGACGGTCACGTCGGCCACGTCACGCCCTTCCCCGAGAATCGTTCCGAAAACCTGGTAAACGGGAACGGTTCCGATGGGGACCGGGCTTCTTCGGAGAATGGCGGTGAGGATCGAACGCCAGCTGGGACCGGTGGAGAGGTCCATCACCGTATGTGCGCCGTAAGCCACGGCCACCCTGAGTTTTTCCAGTTCGTCGTCCATGGATTCGAAGTCCGCTGAACTGCCTATGTTGGCGTTTATCTTGACCGATACGCCTCCGCCTATCGCAACCGGGCGTTTCGGCCGGTCGATATTGTTGGCGGGTATTACTATCGTTCCCGATGCCAAACCCTCCAGCAGGTGTTCCACGGGAACCTTCTCGAATTCGGCCACGGATTCGACGAACTCACAGGTTGAACCGTTCCATGCTGATTCGATGAGCGTAGCCATTCCCGTTTCTGCTCTCCCTTCAGGGCGATGGACGGGAAACCGTGCCCGTCACGTAACGACCATGTACAATATAACAATTCACCCCCGGGTGTTACGCACCGCGTGTTTGGTTATCTTCCCGTAGAGAGGTGTTTCATGGATGAAGATTACAGGGACCTGAGCAGGCTGGTCACCGTGTTCGAAGCGGAAAGCGAACTCGACGCCGTGACCATTCGGTCATTTCTGGAGAGCCAGGGTATTCCGGCGGCGGTGAGAAGCCGCCAGATCCCGATGTATGACGGCATAGCCAGGGTCTGGAATCCCGTATGGGGGTACGTTATGGTGCTCGAAGAGGATTCCGGAACGGCGGCAAGCCTGATAGCGGAGTACATGGAATCCATGGGCCTGTCGGACCCGGAGCCGGAAGGCGGGAACGAGGATGGAGAGCCGGGATGACTCGCCTGTCGGTACACCGTCGTCTTTCCGGAACCCTGGAGGGCTGAAGCTCGCGGCTCTGCCGGGGACGCTTCGGGAATCGATTGCATAATATTATCGGCTTCATGCGACATTTTACGACAATCATGGAGGGTATGAAATAATGACGACCGGGAAATTCGAGAGGATACTGATCACGGGTGCCCTCGGACAGATAGGAACGGAATTGACCGCCGAACTCAGGCGGAGATACGGTGCAGACAACGTGGTGGCCTCCGATGTCAGAACGGTGGAAGGACATCCTGTAATTAATGGAGGTCCCTGGACATCGTTGGACGTCACCGACGCCGGTGCCGTGAGCGACCTCATCGGCGGAATGAACATCGACGCAGTATTCCACATGGCCGCCATACTTTCCGCAACGGGTGAGAAAGACCCTCAACTGTGCTGGAAGGTGAACATAGATGGAACGCTGAACGTGCTCGAAGCGGCTAGAAAGCACGACCTGGCCAGGGTGATCATTCCCAGCTCGATAGCGGTGTTCGGACCGGAGACTCCCAGGGAAAACACACCGCAGGAAACCGTACTCAAGCCCAGGACCATGTACGGAATAACCAAGGTGTCGGGTGAATTGCTGTGCGACTATTACGTGTACAAGTACGATCTGGACGTCAGGGGACTTAGGTATCCCGGAATAATATCGTCGGAGACTCCGCCCGGAGGGGGCACCACGGATTACGCCGTGGAAATCTACTACGAGGCGATACGGGAAGGCAGGTACACGTGTTTCGTGAGGGAAGACACCATGCTTCCGATGATGTACATGCCGGACTGCATAAAGGCTACCCTGGACCTGGCCGAGGCGGATTTCGATTCACTTGTTCATCATTCGGACTTCAACGTGGGTTCGCTGTCCGTAACCGCGGGCGACATAGCGGAGAGCATAAGGAAGCATATTCCCGGCTTCCGGGTGGAATACCGGCCGGATTTCCGCCAGGCGATAGCGGATACGTGGCCGCGGAGCGTGGATGATTCGGCAGCCAGGAAGGAATGGGGATGGAAACCCGACTGGGACCTCGATGCGATGACCGCCGACATGTTGCAGAAACTGGGCGAAAAACTGCGCGGTTCGTAATCCGGGATCGACGGTTTCCCCCGGTCACAGTTTCCTGGCCAGTACCACCACGCGACACGCTTCCCTGTATTCGCCGCCGGTGGATTTGGCCGACAGGAACAGTATGTACCTTCCTACGGGCAGGCGGGAACCGTTCTGGTCGGTTCCGTTCCAGGTGACCGTTTTCGAAGGCCCGCAGGTCTCCCGGTGAAGCAGCCGCGTCATGAGCCTTCCCTGTACGTTGTAGACCTCCAGGGTGACCTCGTTTTCCGTACCGTCGAAATTCATTTCTATAGTCAGGAGATCATCGACGCCGTCACCATCGGGTGAGAACGGATCGGGATGACAGTCGAGAAACCTGCCAGGCGGACCCGCTCCCGAACAGACACTGTTGACCGAGCCCGGAGTACCTCCGGAGAGGCAGCCTGCCCAACTCGATTTCCGATAGCCCGGAAGTTCCGGATCCGTCTTTTCCAGGCTCACACCCGTCGAGGCTCCCCAGTCATCGTCGTACGGAACGTAGTCGCAGACCTGGAGGTCACCGTTCCTCAGGATGACCAGGTCCGCCCAATCTTTTCCGGGCTGGGTAGAGTTGTTCAGGGTAGGCCACGAGGATGGCTGGAGCAGGGGGCATTCGACACCGGGCCACGCGTCCCGGAAAGCCGAGGAATCCGAGGTGATCACCACGAATCCTCCGGGAGTCAGCAACAGGCTTTCCGCGCCGAAGCGGGTGCGCTCCTCGGAATCCTCCAGGTACCGGTCCGACAACCGGATCGTCGTCTGGGAACGGTTTTGGATCTCCACCCATTCGGGGGTGCCGGAAGAAGGGGCGTACATTATTTCGTTGATAGTCAGAGGAGACCGGAAGTTCCAGAAGCAGGAGAGAGTGTCGTCCTTGGGGAACGAATCGCCCCGGCAGGACGATACCGCGAAGATCGGCAGCGTTCCTTCCGGAGCGTTCCAGTTTGCGAAAGATCGGATAGTGTCTCCCGGAGCCGATGTTCCGCATGCGAACGTTCCTATTAGTTCTCCGGAGGAGGGTACGCCGTCATGATCGCCGTCCCCGTAGAAAGCAACGTTCATGGTGTTCTGGGAGATGGTGTCCGTGCCGGAATTCACGAATACGGCGCGAAGCTGAACTTCCGATCCGCCGTCGCCCATGGGAGGGATGCAATCCATGAAGACGCCGGCGGCATTGGGACCTTCCAGGTAGGGCGGAGGGGGTGCGCCGGGAGTGGGGCCGGTGACCGGTGAGAACCAGCTCTCCCGGGCGTCTCCGAGGGTGTGGTCTTTCCTCTGGACGCTGAGATCTTCCCCCGGGTCGAAAGGGATGCCGTCCCGGCCGTCGTCGTCGCACATGAGAGGATCATCGTTTTGAAGGGGAGTTCCGTACGTCGACATTACGTCCGCCCACGTCTGTCCCTCGTGCCGGTAGAGGGTTACCGGGTCCTTGCCGGAGAGGCCGTCTCCCAGGGTGGTGTTCCCGGTGGTGAGTACGACGGTTCCCGGGGGAAAGTCGTAGGGCTGTGTGCCGGCGGTGTACTCCCTGTCCAGTATGATGGCGTAAGAGTTCGAAAGAAGGAAAGGAGAAACGACGGCGTCCGGATCGGATATTGTTCCCGATTCTTCGTCCCAGGGTTCCAGCCAATCCACGGCATCCCCGTCGGTGAAAGAGCAGCCGAGAATGCAGAATACCCCCGGACCGGGATAGAAGAGTTCCACGAACTCGTCGTTGTCTTCGGATGCCGGGTTGCACAGTACTTCGGTCACCACCAGCGGAACTCCTTCTCCCGATTTGAAGGGTCCGAAAGTCACATCGTTTTCCGGTATGTCGTCGTCGTGGATCCGTACCCTGGCGGCGGCGAGGTGATAACCTTCGGCCGGGGCCTGTGCCGTTGCGGACAAGGTGTCGCGTTGTCCCGGAAGAAGAGAATCGAAAGACGAAGAGAGGAGCAATTCACCGGCCTGTGGGAAGGAATCGGCGTTTGCGTCCAGGAAAATGGAAATCCCGATATCCGATGCGACGGAAGTTCCGCCGTTCAGCACCACCGCCGAGAATCGCACCGTTTCCCCGGGTTGCGGGTTTGCGGGGAAGATCAGCAGGGTGTCCGCCGACACGTCCAGAGTATCGGTGAATTCCGCGGGTCCCCCCGGGGTTCCGCCCTCGGGCGAAGCCGCCCAGTTGTACTCCCTGTCGGAGAGATAGTGAAATTTTCTCTGGACGCTGTGGGATTCTCCGGGATCGAAAGGTATGCCGTCCAGGCCGTCATCGTCGCACATGAGGGGATCGTCGTTTTGAAGAGGGGTTCCGTAGGTCGACAGTACGTTGGCCTGGGCCGTTCCGGCGAAGTCGTACAGGGTAATGGGATCGTTTCCGGACAGGCCGTCGCCTATCGTGGTGTTCCCGACCGTGAAAACGTATGTCGATTCAGCCAGGTCGTATTCCTCGATACCGGTGACGTACTCGGGATCGAGAACCAGCCCGTAGGAATTCTTCGGCAGGTACGACGAGTAGATCGC
>Ga0256835_1000556_pt1 | contig 26975 bp, 21 predicted proteins | sample PIR30metaG_FD_185972 | JGI IMG/M metagenome (GOLD analysis project Ga0256835, IMG submission 185972) | Hydrothermal vent microbial communities from East Pacific Rise, Pacific Ocean - PIR-30 | ecosystem: Environmental > Aquatic > Marine > Hydrothermal vents | place: Pacific Ocean: East Pacific...
ACGACCTCCACGAGTTGGCCCCAGGCCAGCCAGGGGAGATCTGCGTTCGGCCCACGGGACTGTCCGACGGTCTGATGCAGCGGATCGAGTACATCGACGATCCCGAAGCCACGGCCAGGTTGTGGCGGGGCGGTTGGCTCCACACCGGGGATGAGGGTGTCATGGACGAGGAAGGGTTCTTCACCTTCCTCGACCGGAAGAAGGACGTCATCCGACGGCGGGGCGAGAATATCGCCTCGCAGCAGGTGGAGCACGTCCTCCTCAGCCACCCCAACGTCGCCCTGGCCGCCGTGGTGGGCGTGCCCTCCGAACTCGGCGAAGAGGAGGTCCTGGCCCTGATCGTTCCCATCGCGCCCGTAGAACCGCAGGAGCTGGCGGCCTACTGCCTGGAACGACTGGCAGCCTTCAAGGTTCCCGAATGGTACCGTTTCGTCGAGGAGCTGCCCACGACACCGACGGGACGCGTCAAGAAGGCGGAGCTCAAGGCCGGAGGGGACCTGACCAACGGCGCTGTCAAGATCAACGTCGCAGACATCGCGAGGAATACACCATGAGAGAAAAGATCTACGAGTTCGAACCGTACAACCGGGCGCAGAAGAACCACACCCTCGAGGTGGCCCGGCTCGCGGCCAACGCCGCCCTGACGGCGCCCAAGGCCGGCGGCGTGGACGGCGTCGAGTGCGAGATCCTGACGGGCGACGACCTCCTGGCGCTGGCCGACGCCATGGAGCGCGAGTCCCACAACTTCTCCGGCCACGTCAAGCGCCGTTTCCTCTACGAGACCGTCATGGCCCGCGAATCCGACGTCTGTCTCGTCATCGGCCACTACCGGTCGGCGGGCACCCCGCTCGACGCCGGGTGCGGCTTCTGCGCCGGACGGATGGACTGTTCCTTCGTCTACAACGCCAGGAAGACCGAACACGGCGTGATCGACCTCAGCGCCGTCCCCCCGGAGGAACGAGCGAAGGTTCCTTTCCACGGCCCCATGTGCGTTCCCAGGAACCTCGACCTCGGCATCGCCGTGGGCTCGGCAATGCTCATCACCCAGCGGCTCCTCGTGGACGCCATGCCGTTCTACACCGTTTCCGTGGCCGCGCAGCGGATGGGCGTCCTGCCCCGTTCGTGGATCAAGGTCGGCATCCTGATGTCGTCCCGTCAGAAGAACCCCTACGTCGACGTCCTCCCGGACTACCACCTCCACAACCTGGCGACCATGGAGGACGACCTCCGTAAGATGTTCGTCACCCTCCGCGGCGTCTACTGGTACGACTACAGGACCTGGTACCCGAAGTGGGCCAAGAAGGAGTCCGGCGGCGACCCGGAGAAGGAGTGAGCCATGCCGATTCTCACTGAGAAGGACTACACGTTCGAACTGATCCTGCAGGCCGCCAAGGACGGTGCGGCGGCGGCGCTGGGCGCGCCCCGGCTGACGCCGAACCTCGAGCTCGAGACACGGATCGTCTACGGGGAAGAGATCGGCTTCATGGTCCGGCTCCTGGAGATCTTCGCCGGTCCCGAGGGCGCCTACTCCCAGTTCATCTACGGCGACTACCTGATGGGCAAGCGTTTCCTCGAACAGAACGAGCCCTACGCCATCCTGTTGATCGGCGCCAAGACCTCCCCATCGCCGCTGGCCTGGGACTGCGGGGCGTGCGGTTTCCCGACCTGCGGCGAGTTCAACCGCTTCGCCAACGAGAACAAGTCTGCCGGGATGTTCGGCTACGGTCCGGCCTGCAACTGGCTGATGATGGATTTCGGCATCGCCCTGTCGCAGGCCTCGGCGGCCATCTACGCCAAGAACGTCGACTCCCGCCAGCAGGGGTCGTACGGTGCGGCCGCCCTGATCCTCGGGATGATGCCCGGCATGGACGCCATCATCGCCAACTCCATCGGCCCCCTGAACCGTGGCGTCTTCCAGGAGTGGTACAACCGCCCGGAGATGAAGGGCTCGTTCGACATGGACAAGATCTACGAGATGCTGATCGCGACCTTCGCCTACCACTTCGGCGCGTTCTCCGGCGATGGCATCCCCATGATCAAGAACACAGACGACTGGTTCTGGGAGCCGTTCAAGGCCGGCCACGGTCCGATGCCCGAGGCCGTGGAGATCCTCCCCCAGATCCTGGAGAAGGCCGGTGAGGTCACCCTGGAGTACGAACAGTGGCTCCAGGAGCACGCCGCGGGCAACGGGGAGTCCTGATGCAGGATACCTGGATCGCGGGAGTCGGCCACACGGTCTTCGCCCGGCACCCGGACCGCAGCCTTGCGGACCTGGCGCTGGAGGCAGCCACGGATGCCGCCGAAGACGCTGGCATCGGGCTCGAGGCCGTCGATGCCGTCTTCTTCTCCAACTCCACATGGGGTTACTTCGACGACCAGCACTGCATCCGCGCCCAGGTGGCCCTTCAGGGAACCCCACTGGCAGGCAAGCCCATGGTCAATGTGGAGAACGCCTGTGCCGGCGCCTCCACGGCGCTTCACCTGGCCCGGACCGCCGTGGCGGCGGGTCAGTACGGCACGGTGCTCGCCCTGGGCGCCGAGAAGATCTTCAACGCGGACACGGGCAAGATGTTCGGCGCCTTTCTGACGGCCCTGGACGTGGCCCACGCCGAGGAACACCTGGGACGCTTGATTGGCCTGCGTGAGCAGGCCGTCGGTCTGCTCAGGGAACGGCACCCCGAGCTGGCTTCCCGCATGCCGGCCGAAGCTGGGGGCCAGCGCACGGTGTTCATGGACGTTTACGCGGCGTTCGCCCTGTGGCACATGGCCGAGTTCGGCTCCACGCCCGAGCAGCTCGCCGTCATCGCCGCCAAGAACCACAACCACGCGGTCGACAACCCCAGAGCGCAGATCCGCATCCCCATGACGGCGGAGCAGGTCCTCGAAGACCGTCTCGTCTCCTGGCCTCTCACACGATCCATGTGTGCGCCCATCGGCGACGGTGCCGCTGCGGCCATCGTGATCTCGGACGAAATCCGGCGGCGGCAGGGCGGCTCCCGATCCGTGCGCATCCGCGCGTCGGCAATGCGGACCGGTACGGACAGGGGACTGGACGACATCGCGGCCGACATCGCCATCCGGACCGCCCGGGCCGCGTATGAGGAGGCAGGGATCACCCCCGAGGAGATCCACCTGGCAGAGATCCACGATGCGACAGCGTTCGGGGAGCTCCACCAGAGCGAGGTGCTGGGGTTCTGCCCCATGGGGGAGGGCGGCGTCTTCGCCATGGAGGGCCACTCCACACTCGGGGGGCGTCTCCCCATCAACACCTCCGGCGGCCTCGAGTGCCGTGGCCATCCCATCGGTGCCTCGGGACTGGCGCAGATCCACGAGCTCGTGTTGCAGCTCCGCGGCGAGGCCGGCCCACGGCAGGTGGAGGGAGCTCGGCTCGCTCTTGCGGAGAACGGCGGCGGCAACATCGGCAACGAGGAAGCCACCCTGGTCATCCATATACTGGAACGGTGAGGGAAGGACGGACATGAAGAACGTATACCGCGACAAGATCTGTCTCATCACGGGAGCGGCGTCGGGCATCGGGAGGGCGCTGGCCGAGCAGCTGGCAGATCACGGTGCCCGGGTCATCGCGACCGACATCAATGAGACCCTGCTCAAGGAGGTCATGACGCCGCTTGCCGAGCAGGGCAAGGCCGTGACAGCCATGAAGCTGGACGTCAGCGACTACGGCGCGTTCAAGCAGGTCGTGGACGAGACCGTCGCCCGCTACGGACGGCTGGACTACATCTTCAACAACGCCGGCCTGGCCATCGTCGGCGAGGTCCGCGACACGGAGATCGAGGACTGGCGGAAGGTCCTCTCCGTCAACCTCGACGGCGTCGTCCACGGATCGCTGCTGGCGTACAAGCAGATGGTCCAGCAGGGCCACGGTCACATCGTCAACGTCGCCTCCGTGGAGGGGCTCATCCCATTCCCTGCGACCGTGTCCTACGTCACGACGAAGTTTGGCGTCGTGGGACTCTCCGAGGGCCTTTGGGTCGAGGGCAAGGACCTCGGGGTCGATGTCAGCGTCGTCTGTCCCGGATGGATCAGGACCAACATCGTCACGGGCGCCAGGTTCATCAAGATGGACCGCGACCGCGTGCTCGACGCCGTCAAGCTGTGGATCCGTTTCGGCGTCTCTCCGGAAGACTGCGCCCGTGTGATGCTCCGGGGCGTCGCCCGGAAGAAACGCATCATCACCGTGACAGGGCTGGCGCGGATCATGTGGTGGATCGCCCGCATCAGCCCGACCTTCATGATGAACCTCGCCCGCAAGGATTTCGCCAAGTGGCGCAACAAGGCTCGTATCGAAGAACAGTGAGGCGGCTGCCGCCGAACGGGCACTGATTCTTCCGCACCGAGCCGCTACACTGGCACCGTGGAGCACGTCACGGTTTCATGGCCCGAGGATGGTGGGCCGGAGGAGGTGTGCCGCAGCCTGCTCCGGCATGCCAGCGAACCCCTCCTGCTGATACTCGACGTCCCGGCGGGAGGAGGCGGGCCATCTGCCGATCCCGCCAGAGTCGCCAGACTGCGGAGCTCGCGTGCCGTGACGGCGGCGCTGGCGGCAGGGACGGTCCAGGAAGGCGCCCTGGAGCTCGTGCTCTCCTGCGATCTCGTCTACCTCCGGAAGGACGCCGTGCTCGATACCGGCAGCGGAGACGAGGCCCCGCCACCGGGCGTGGTCCGGGCGTTCTCCCGCGCAGGGCACCGCGCCCTCCACCGGCTGCTGCTGGACCCCCGTCCCGTTGACGCCACCGAGGCGGAACGGCTTGGCGTGGCCTCCGGCGTTCTCGTAGACGATGATCCGCTCCCGATCCCCACCGAGGCTTCTTTCGCGGCCCTTGCGGCCGCCCGCGACCTGGCACGGGCCTCCGGCAGTCCGACGTTTCGCCGAGCGTTGGAAAAGGCATCGTTCCAGCTCCTGTTCGCGACCGGTGATCCCTACGAAGGCGCAACGGCGTTCCTCCACAAACGCCTCCCCCGCTTCCCTCCGGCCTGAAACCCCCAATCACCCTCCCCCCCCGGGCGTTCCGCCGCCCGAGCGGGGTTCTGGCTGCTGCACGGCCCGACAGGCAACAAGGGCGATCCTCCATTGTCCCGCCCGAGCCCCATCCGGAATCCATTGCGAGATCCCGGTGTCTCCACCTCCGATCTCTTAGCGCGGCGGGCCAGGAGCCGGAGCGGGCGGTGTTCCCGCCGGAACGGGCGGTCCACTCCTGTCACCGCTTCGCAGCGCGGCGTCGCCGAGCATCACTGCAAGGTCGGCGGCCGTGATCCGTCCGTCGCCGTTGGCGTCGACCTCTGCCGTGGGACAGACACCAGCGGCGTCCGCACACCTGTCTCCCACGACGAACCCGTCCATGTCGAAGAGTTCCAGGACCGTCATCACCAGGTCGCTCCCTCCGACCGATCCGTCGCCATCGGCGTCCCCCGCGACGCACGCCACGTTGGCCACCTCGAGGTTCGTGTCTGCGGCGGCGAGGATCGTGTCCCCGTCGATCGCCACGCCGAACGACGCCCGCCGGGTCGGCACCCAGGCGAGCACCCTGGGCAGGTCGGGTTCGCTCAGATCCATCACCGCCACGCCGCCGACGTTGAACGCCACCACAGCCTCGGTTCCCATCGCCACCACGTCCTCCGCCGAGAGCCCCGGTGAGTACGTAGCCAGCAGGGCCGGCGCCGTGGGGTCCGAAACGTCGAGCACGGCGAGCCCCGAGGAGCCGTCAGCCAGGAGCGCCACGTTCCCCATCACGGCCACGCCCCGGGCGTTTCCCGGAGAGTCCCAGCGCCCCACCTCGGCGGGATGCGCCGGGTCCGTGACATCGACGACGACGAGCCCCGCGCTCCCCCCGGCAAGGAATGCGGACCCGCCGGCCACCGCCACGTCCCAGATCTCGCCGGCGACGGCCAGCGACCCGGTCACCGAGGGGTTCGAGGGATCGGCGATCTCCACGATCTGAAGGCCCGTGTAGTCCGCGACCCAGACGGTGGTACCGGAGACCGCCACACCCACCGCGTACCCCGGGGTGTCCACGGTGCCCAGCGTCGACGGGTTCAGGGGGTCGGAGACGTCCACGACCCGGAGCCCCAGCCCCCCGTTCCCCGCCAGGGCGAGCGAGCCGGAAAGCGCCACGTCGTAGACGTACCCACCCGGCGCGTACACGGCGGTCACCTCCGGGTCGTGGGGGTTCGTGACGTCCACGCCGAGCAGCCCCACGGCGTAGTCCGCGACCCAGGCGAGACCGTCCGCCACGGCGACGTGCCATGCGAACCCGGGCTCCGGTACGGACCCGAGCGGCGCCGGGCTCGACGGCGTACTGCCGTCGATGACGTGGAGCGCGCTCCAGTAGTCCACCGCGTACCCGACCGTTCCCGCGGCGTCCACCGCACGGACGTCCGAGAGCGCCGTGTACGCTCCGGACTCCGCTGGTGAGGCGGGAGTGGCCACGTCGATCAGCCGCACACCACCCCCGCCGTCGGCCACCCAGGCCGTATCGTCCGCCACCGCCACGTCGCGGGCCGACCCCGGCGTGTCCACCCCGCCCACCACCGCCGGGTCCGAAGGGTCGGCCAGATCGACGATCCGGAGACCGGTGGCCTGGTCCGCGACGTACGCCGTCTGCCCGTCCATCACCACACGGGTGGCGTACCCCGGGGTGTCCGCCGCGCCGAGGATCGCCGGGTTCCCGGGATCCGAGAGATCGACGGTCTGGACCCCTGGGTTCCCGTCGGCCACGCAGGCCAGCGCCCCGGCCGCCGCCACATCCTGCGCGTAGCCCGGCGTGTCCACCGTTCCAAGGTGGACCGGGGCCAGCGGGGAGGACACGTCCACCGTCTCGACACCCGAAGAGCCCAGCGCCACCAGGAGAGTGTCGCCGACGATCCCCAGCCCGGCGGGCCAGGTCGCCGTGGGATGGTTGCCTGCGAGGACCGGCGCGGCAGGGTCCGAGGCGTCGATCACCCTGACGCCGCCGCTCCGGGTGACGAGGTACACCGCGCCATCCGTGCCGGCGACCACCCGCAACCCCCGGTACGGCGTCTCGAGGTGCCCGAAGTGGGCCGGGTTGGCGGGGTCCGAGACGTCCCAGATCCCGAAGCCGTAGTTGTCCGCCGTGTACGCACGATCGCCGGCGACGAACAGGTCCTCGGTCCGGTCGGGGTTGAGGAAGTCCAGCGGGTCCCGGCCGACCCAGGAGACGCAGGCCGGCGCCGTTCCTTCCGTCGTCGCGCAGACCTCGGACGACGGAGCGGACTCCGCGCCGCACCCGTCCACGGCCGTGACGGTGTAGCAGTAGGCCGTCCCCGGCGAGAGGCCGCCCTCATCCGCCATGGTCGCCGGCGCGTCGACCGCCGCGACGAGCACACCGCCCCGCCGCACGCGGTAGAGGGCGGCGCCCTGGGCGGGGTCCCACGAGACGTGCACGCTCTCCTCGCCAGCAGCCACGGCCTGGACGCCCGCCGGCGTCTCGGCCGTCCCCCCGGCGCAGACGATCGCCACGGCCACCGTGGCCGCGCACGGCCTGCCGTCGACGGAGACGGTGACGGTGGCGGTGCCGGCGGTCCCGCCGGAGGTCAGGACGGCCGCGTAGCTCCCGTCGCCGTTGTCGGTGAACGCGGAGAGCGTCCCCAGGGTCGTCTCGCCGGTGACCGCCCGGCCTGGCGCCGGGTTGCCGAAGGTATCCACCACCGAGACCGTGATCGCCGCCGTCTCGCCCCCCGTCTCGATGGTGCCGGGGTCGGCCGCGATGCCGAGCCCCCCGCACGACGGGCACTCCACGGCGATCCCCTCGAGGCGGGGCCATGTGGCGAGCCACGCCGTCCCCGTGGCCGGGTCCACGGCGATGGCCTCCGCATACCGGCCCGTCGGCAGGGAGAAGAGCCCCACCGGGTTCGACGGATCCGAGACGTCGACGGCCAGGAGGCCGCCGACGCCGTTCGAGGCGAACGCCACGTCACCGAGCACCGTCACGTCGGTCACGCTCTCCGAGGTGGCCAGCCGGCCCACGAGGGACGGCGCCTGGGGGTTCGAGACGTCGAGGATGGCCAGTCCACCCTGGGCTGCGGCGAGGTACGCCAGGTTCCCATCCAACGCCACGGCGAAGGCGTACCCGCCCGGATCGTAGGAGCCGAGCGGCTGCGGATTCGGCGGATCCGAGACATCGACCGTCACGAGCCCGTCCTCGCCGTCCGCGATGAACACCGTGTCACCGGTGATCTCCACGTCCCAGGCATACCCGTCCGTGTCGAGCGATCCGGCGAACACGGGCAGGGCCGGGTCGGAGACGTCCGTGACGTGAAGTCCCGACGAGGCGTCGGCGACGAAGGCGTAGTCACCGGAGACCTCTACGTCGTAGGCGAACCCTGGTGTATCCCACCAGGCGACGTACACGGGGACCGCCGGATCGGAGACGTCGAGAACCGTCACGCCGCCGGACCCGTCGGCCACGAACGCCGTGTCGCCCACGAGGGTGACGCCCATCGCGTACCCCCACGTGTCGTACTCCCCGACGAACACCGGGGAGGCGGGGTCCGAGAGGTCGTAGATCTCCACCCCCGCCAGATGGTCGGCGACGTACGCCGTGGAGCCCGCCAGCGTGATGCCGTACGCCTTCCCGACGGTCCGCACCGTGGCGCGCCAGGAGGGCGCCGTGGCATCGCTGACGTCGACGACGGTCAACCCCCGGGAGTAGTCCGCGACGAACGCGTCGGTTCCCGAGAGCGCGATCCCCCACGCGCTGCCCCCGCCGTACCACTGTCCCAGGCGCGAGGGGCCGGAAGGATCGGTCACGTCCACGGCCTCCACCGCGTACCGCCCCACGGCCAGGAAGACCGTGTCGCCCCCGACGGCGACACCGAAGCAGTACGCCAGGGTCTCGTACGACGCAACCACCGCTGGGCTCAACGGATCCGTCACGTCCACGATCGTCATCCCCTCGCTCCAGTCGGCGACGTACGCCGTCGAGCCCGCCACACGGACGTCCTCCGCGTAGCCCGGCGTGTCCGCGGTCCCAAGGACCGAGGGGTGGGCCAGATCGGCGACGTCCACGATCACCAGGCCGGCGTCCCACCCGGCGACGTACAGCCGGGACCCGATCACCGTCACGTCCCGCGGGTCCCCCCCGGTCGTGATACCGGTGACGCGAACGGGGCTGGCGGGATCGGTGACGTCGAGCACCTGGACCCCCTGCCACGAATCCGCCACGTACACCGTGTCGCCGTCGATGGCGACACCCATGGCGTTGCCGGGCGAGGTCCACATGGCGCGAAGCGCCGGCGCATCGGGGTCCGTCACGTCCACAACAGCCACGCCTTCTCCGCACGCCACCACCGCCGTATCGCCGTCCACCGCCACGTCCCGAGCCTCCTGCGGAAGGAACACCTCGCCCCGTTTCACCGGTGCTGAGGGCTCGGTGACGTCGTACACCGTCAACCCGTACGTGTCGGCCGTGAACGCAAGCGTCCCGGAGAGAACCACCTCGAACGGCGCCTGGTTGAGCGGGCCGAACCCCTCGAGCCCAACCTGCCGGGGACACGCCTGGGCCGACGCCCGGCACGGCGCGCCGAGAAGCGCGAGAAGACAGACCGCCCACACGAAGCGCACGACACCTCTCGGATGCTTGCCCATACGAACCTTCCCTTGTCTCTGGCCCGGTCCCCCCCGGGCGGGGCTGGATTTTCTTCTGTCCCCGATGGTGGGTGCGCGTCACGGAACTGTCAAGGCTCCTCACGCAAGGGGGGATACGCCCCGGTGACCGGTGTCACCGCCAGGCAAGGAAAGGTGGCCGGTTACGCACCGAACACGGCAGTGCCGCACCCTGGCGGGGGTGCGGCACGGTGGTTTCCCGGGTGCGCCGGGTCTAGCGTCCTGGTAGCGAGAGCGGCCGGCGGAGCCCCTCCCGGCCGGTGCGAAGGCGCTTCGACCCGTCATCGCCGCCGTCGTCGGGAGGCGGGCTGGGGAACATGCACTGCACGTTGAACGGGAAGGTGAACGACGGCAGTACGGTGGTCGGATCGTTCGACCGGCCGTCGATGAACGACCCGTAGCAGGTGAAGAGCGGGATGGGGTTCGGGCTCGTGGTCTGCCAGGCGACCATCTCGACTTTGAGCATGGCGCCACTGACGTCCTCGTCGATGCCGAACCAGTTCCGGAAGACCCGGTTGATCTGGAAGTGAGAGAGCGGGCCCATGACGATCCGCTTTGCGAGGGAGTTGCCCTCCTCGTCGACGAACTCTGCGCCCGAGCTGTCGTACGGCGTCACCTGGAGCGTGATCCCGGTCTGCCGGTCGGAGGCGTTGAGGAAGCCGATGTTGTAGCGGAGGATGTCGCTGTCCGCCCCACCGCTCAGCACGAGGTAGGTGAAGTCGCCCTGCTCCGACGTGGCGTTGGGATCGGCCATGGAGTACCAGGGAACTCCGGGGATCGTCTGACCGTACGTGACGTCCTCCTCGATGTAGTCCGGGTTCTCCGGATCCTCGCTGTCGGGATCGGGCTTCCACACCGTGGTCTGATTGTACGTCCGGGCCGACGCGACGATGTTCCGGTAGACCGGCCCGTCCTCGTTGTCCGCGGTCCCCGCCTCGTAGGCGAAGATCATCAGGGCGCCCAGGCTTGCTGCCACACCGAGCTGCGGGCTCCAGTACGTGCCAACCACGTCGTCGAGCACAACCGAGCCCCCCGGCGGGATATCCGCCAGCGCCTCGTTGATGTGACCCCACCCCTCCCCATCACGCCCGCCCAGCGCGGAATCCCGGGTTCCGACGTAGTAGGAGTTGTCCCCGAGCCCCGATGGCAGGAAGAACACCGCCACGTCCACCGGCACCTCGTCGACGTTCGTGATCGTCAGATCGCTCCGCCATACGCTCCCCGAGACGCCCTCGTTGTGGGCAACCGCCGGAACGTAGACGAGCTCGGCCGCCTGGAAGTAGCCGGCCTGGACCGAACCGGCCACCATCACCACCGCCGCAAGCACGGCGCACGTTCTCCGAACCATTCAGGCCTCCCCGGCTGCAGACCCCTGGGGGCCGGAGCCGTCCCCTATACTGACACCACCACGTTCCATGGGCAAGACGATCCGTGCCTCGAACCCGTCCTCGACGTTCTCGAGCTCGAGGCGCCCGCCGTGGCTCACCGCGATCCGTTCGGCGATGGCCAGACCAAGGCCTGTCCCGCCGCGCCGGTTCGAGAAGAACGCCTCCCGGACGCGCTCGATCTCCTCCTCGGGGATCCCTTCTCCGCGGTCATGGACCACGAGCCGGACCTCTCCCCTGCCGGGATCCGTGTCCGCCCGGAGGGTGACGACCCTCCGGGCCGGCGGCAACCCCTCCAGCGCCTGGACGGCGTTGAGGATCAGGTTGAGGAGAACCTGCCTCAGCTGGGCCGCGTCCCCGCGAACCCTCAGGCCGGCCGGCGGCTCCACGACCCGGAGGTGGACCCCCATCCGGCTGGCCTCGGTCCGGAGGAACTCGCCGACCTCCCGGAACAGGCGCGCGAGCGCGACCGTCTCGAACACCGGTTCCGACGGCCGCGCGTACGTCAGGAAGTCCGTCACGAGCCGGGCGAGCCGTCCCACCTCCCGCCGGGTGGAGTCCAGCGACATGCGGGCCGAGGGCTCGACCCCGGCGAGGTCCTCGTCGAGCAGCTCGAGGTTGAGGTTGATCGAGTTCAACGGGTTGCGGATCTCATGGGCGAGGTTCGCTGCCAGGGCGCCGAGGTCGGCCAGCTCCTGGGCCTCGTGCCGCTTCGCCTCGAGCCACCGGTTCCGCTGGATCAGGTGCCAGATCAGGGCGAACGCCCCCGCCAGCGCCAGCACCGTCAGTCCCGCGGTGATCACCGTCTGGATCAGGAGGTCCCGCCTCAGACGTGCGATCCGTCTCGCGAGCACCCCCTTGCTGGCGAGCAGCACCACCTCTCCCATGTCACCGATCGGTGCATGAAGCTCGTAACTCTGCTCGCTGTCCGTCACCTCCTGTTCGAGGCCAGGGCTCAGCTCGAGGTTCTCCGGCAGTTTCTCTCCCGGCGGGACCTGCCTGGACTGGAAGGTGCCCTCCCAGACGACGTTTCCATTCCTGTCGCGGATCACCACACGCTCGAACACCTGCCGCTGTGCCAGCTCCGCCCCCCGCATGAGCAGCGTCTCACGACGTTTCTCGACGACCTCGTAGATCGAACGCTCGCCCTCACCCTCCATGTCACGGGCCAGTTGCCGGACCTGTTCCTGGCCGTAGACCAGCGTATCCTCGAGGTACCGGCGAGAGAGCGACCGCGAGATCATGTGGCCAAACAGGAGCACGATGGCCGCGACGATGATCACGAACGCCACGGCGGCCGCCACGTACTGGCGCCCGAGGCTCCGGTCGAGCGGTTCCCGTTCCCCAGGCCGGCCGCCTCCCGGTCCGCGAACCGGCATCCCGTCTCCGCCTAGATCCCGCAGGCGGAGCGCAGATCGTCCACCCGGTCCGCCCGCTCCCACGTGAAGTCGGGATCGGTCCGCCCGAAGTGGCCGAACGCCGCCGTCTTGCGGTAGATCGGACGCCTGAGGTCGAGGTACTCGATGATCCCCAGCGGGGTCAGCGGGAAGACCTCGCGGATCGCCGTCTTGATCGTGTCCTCGGGGACGGTCGCCGTCCCGAAGGTGTCCACCATCACCGACACCGGGTCCGCCACGCCGATGGCGTACGCCAGCTGAACCTCGACACGGTCGGCGAGCCCTGCGGCCACGACGTTCTTCGCCACGTGCCGCGCCATGTACGACGCCGACCGGTCCACCTTCGTCGGATCCTTCCCGGAGAACGCCCCGCCGCCGTGGGAACCCACGCCGCCGTACGTGTCCACGATGATCTTCCGGCCGGTGACCCCGCAGTCGCCCTGAGGGCCTCCGGTGACGAACCGGCCCGTGGGGTTGATGTAGAACCGCGTCTCGTCGTCGATCATCTCGACCGGGATGACGTGGTCGATGATCTTCTCGCGGACCTCCTCACGGAGCTCACGTGTGGGGACCGTGTCCGAGTGCTGGCAGGAGACCACCACGGCGTCCACACGGCGCGGGACGCTGCCCTCGTACTCGACGGTCACCTGGCTCTTGCCGTCGGGCCTGAGCCACTCCAGCTCCCCCGTCCGGCGGGCCTCGGAGAGGCGCATGGTCAGGCGGTGGGCGAGCATGATCGGGAGGGGCATCAGCACCTCCGTCTCCCGGCAGGCGAACCCGAACATCAGCCCCTGGTCACCGGCGCCGCCCGTGTTCACACCCATGGCGATGTCCGGTGACTGCGGGTCGATGGAGGAGATCACCGCGCACGTCTCGTAGTCGAACCCGAACTTCGCCCGGGTGTACCCGATCCCCTTGATCGTCTCGCGGACCACCGCCGGGAAGTCCACGTAGGTCTTCGTCGTGATCTCCCCTGCGATGAACGCGAGCCCCGTGGTCACCAGCGTCTCACAGGCGACCCGGCCCTCGGGGTCGTCCGCGAGGACCGCGTCGAGGATCGCGTCCGAGATTTGGTCCGCGATCTTGTCCGGGTGACCCTCGGTCACCGATTCCGACGTGAAGAGATGCACACCGTCGATCGCCATCGTTCCCTCCGGGCCCGAACGCTAGCACCGCACCCGAGCCCGGTCAACGCGGGCGGCCGCCCGCCACGGCCGGCGCGGTCCCGCGGACCGCGGCAGATCAGCCAGCGACGGCCTCCATTGCGACCCGGAACTCTGCCTTCCTGCGCTCGGCGGTCCGGAGCTCGGCCCCGGTGAGCGGCCCCAGGACCAGCTCGACGCCGAGCTCCCGTTCGAGGGCCCCGGCGAGGAGCCGGACGATCGTCCCGGACTCGGGGACATCACCAAGCTCCGCCGCCACGGTGGTCACGTGGGGCCGCAGGGCGGAGTCATCGGCCAGCCCCAGCGCGCCGGCCTGGAGCCGCCCGTCCCAGTCCAGCAGGATCGAGCCGTGCTGGAGCACGGCCCCCCCCCGGATCCGGACGGCGGACCCGACGAGCTTGCGCCCCCGGACGACGATCTCCCCCCCGGCTGGTATCCGGAAGCAGGGGATCGCCTCGGTGGGCCGTGGCAGCGGGCCGTTCCCGGACTCGCCGGCGAGCTCCGCCTCGACCCCGAGCACCCGGAGACCGTCCACCAGCGCCCCGGCGATCCTCCGGTACGCCCCTTGGACCGCCGCCGGCAGGACCGTTCCGTCCACCGGGGCGACCACCGCGTAGGTGACCTCGAGGTGGTGGAGCACCGCACGCCCGCCGGTGGGCCGCCGCACCACGTCGATCCCCTCCCGCCGGCAGAATCTGAGGTCGACCGCCCCCGCGGGCTGGTGCCGACCGAGGCTCAGGCACGGCGGCGACCACCCGTAGAACCGGACCGTGGGCGGGGCCGTCCCGGACGCCACGCCATCGAGCAGACCGGCGTCGAGCGCCATGTTCGACGCCCCGGTCCGCGCCCCGTCCCCGACAAGACGCCACCGCGGGCCGGTCATCCCCGGCCGTTCCCCCCGGCCCAGCGGTTCCACGCAGACTCCACCGGTTCCCCACCGAACCAGAGCGCCCGGGTGAACCCCTCGACCCACGGCTCGAACCCCGGCACGACCCGGAGGTTGTCCACGGCGGCGAGCTCCATGGGATCGTTCTTCAGCACCTCGATCGCCCGGGCGGCTCGCCGCAGCCTCCACCCCCAGGAGCTCTCCTCGTAGCACTGGTCGAGCCGCCGCGCCCACAGCCGCAGAAGGGCGGCCGTCCGGATCGCCACAGGGTGGGCGTTGGCCGGAGCGAGGGTCGGGATCACGGGGTCGAGCCCCAGGCGGCGGATCGTCACGCCGGCCCGGCGCTCCAGCGCCAGGAGTCCCCGGCTGACGTCGGCGTGGAAGAGGCAGTTCTCCATCCGATCCACGAACGCCGTCCCGTCCACGCCGTCCAGGATCCGGTGACGGTCCCGGGGCGTCAGGAGGAGCGGCGCCGTGACGGCAAACGCTCCCCCGGATTCGGCAACCCACTCGAGCAGCCGCTCGATCTCCGCCTCGGCACCCGGGAACGGGAACAGCCCCGCGATGGCGCCCCACCGCCATTGCTGCCACTCCTCTGGGATCGCGGGCGGTCCGCCGAGCGGCTCGGGCAGCAGCGGCCAGACCACCGTGACCCGGTCGGCGGCGCCGTCCTTCTCGAGCCCGAGGTCGGACGGGCACACCTGCTCGTCGTCCACGACGAGCAGCACGGAGCTTCCGGCCTCCAGCAACTGTTCCAGTGCGTCGCACCGCTCGGCGCCCACACGGGCGAATACCAGGGCCCGGATCGGGGATTTCGGCACGTTCGCCCGCGCCGGAAGGATGCGCCGCGGCGCATCGGGCCAGACGATCCCCATGCGGATCGGGTCGAGCGTGACACGTTTCCCCGGGAGGTACCCCGGACGCAGGACGTGGGTGACGGGAAACAGGTCGGGAAACGCCGGCTCGACCCTACGCATCGCCGCCTCCGAACATCACATCGATCGCCGAGCCGCCGCCCTGAAGCTGCCGGCCGACGTACTTGGCCAGGACGTCGGTCTCCAGGTGGACCCGCTCGCCACCGCGCCAGCCCCCCAGTGTCGTCACCCGGAGGGTCTCCGGGATGACAGCGACCTCGAACCATCCCGGCCCGGTTTCGGAAACGGTCAGCGACACGCCGTCCAGCGCCACGCTCCCCTTGACCGCGACCTCCCGCTCCAGGGCGGCCGGAAGCTCGACCCGGACGGTTGCGAACGCGCCACTGGACCGGACCGAGAGGACCCTCACCACTGCATCCACATGCCCCTGGACCAGGTGCCCGCCGAGACGGTCCCCCAGCCGGAGCGCCCGCTCGAGGTTGACCGGCGCACCCGGCGCGAGCGACCCGAGGACCGTGCGCCGGAGGGTCTCGGGGGAGAGGTCCGCCGCAAACCCGCCCTCCGACGGCTCAAGGACAGTCAGGCAGGCGCCGTTCACCGCAACGCTGTCGCCGGCCGCCTGGCGGTCACCATGCGGCCAGACGACACGGACGCCGAGCCGTGCACCCGCACCGCGGGCCGACACGCCGCTCACCGCACCCACCGTCTCAACCAGTCCCGTGAACATCGTGGCGAACCAGTGTACCAGCCCTGATCTCCAAGTCGCCACCCACCGGCGTCACCGACTCGATCTCGAGACGGAGCGCGTCGGCCAGCCGTCCCACGCCCTCTCCCCCCACGGCGCACGGCGCCTCCCGTCCGCCGATCAGGAGCGGCGCTACGAAGAACACCGCCTCGTCGCAGAGTCCCGCGTCCACGAACGCGCCGTGGACCCCGCTCCCGCCCTCCACCAGCAGTGAGACGACGGGAACCGCCGCCAGCGCCCGGAGCGCGGCAGGAACGGCCACCCGCCCTCCCCCGTCGGCCTCGACCTCCAGGAGCCGGGCGCCCACGGCCTTCAGGCGCCGTCTCCGGGTCGCCGGAGCCTCCGGCGTGTGCAGGAGGACGACCTCCTCCGGCCGCCAGGCGAGGAGCGCCGCATCCGGCGGCGTCCGGAGCCGGGAGTCGAGCACGACCCGGAAAAACCGCGGGTTCGGGTTCATGCCGGACCGGCGGGTCAGCTGCGGGTCGTCGGCCAGCACCGTCCCCACGCCGACGAGGATCGCATCGTGCGCTTCCCGGAGCTCGAGGGAGCGCCGCCGCGCCGCCTCCCCGGTGATCCACCGGGACTCGCCCGTGCGTGTGGCGATCCGTCCGTCGAGGGACACCGCCGCCTTGAGCGTCACCCACGGCCTCCCATCCCGGGCCCAGAGGAGCCACCGGCGGTTCAGCGCCTCTGCCGCATCCCGCTCCACCCCGAGGGCGACCTCGACCCCCGCCCCCTCCAGCCGCGCCGCACCACCCGCCGCGACGGGGTTGGGGTCGGGGCAGGCGATCACGACCCTCCGGATGCCCGCGGCAAGGATCGCCTCGGTGCACGGCGGGGTCTTCCCGTGGTGGTCGCACGGCTCCAGGGTGACGTACAGCGTACCGCCCCGCGCCCGCCCTCCCGCGGCCTCGAGTGCAACGACCTCTGCGTGCGGACCGCCCCAGAGGGCGTGCCACCCCTCCCCAGCGAGCTCTCCCTCCCGGTCGAGGACCACGGCGCCGACCATCGGGTTCGGCGAGGTGCCGAGACGTCCACGCCGCGCGAGCTCCAGCGCCCGCCGCATCCACCGGCGGTCGGCGCCGGAGTCCACCCGCTCACCCCTCCAGGAGTGCGTCGACGAACTCCGCCGCATCGAAGGGGAGGAGGTCGTCGATCCCCTCCCCCACCCCGACCCATCGCACCGGCAGCCCGAGACCATCGGCGATGGCCAGGACGACACCGCCTTTCGCCGTACCGTCGAGCTTGGTCAGCGCAACGCCGTCCACGCCGGCCGTGGCGCCGAACCGGCGCGCCTGCTCGATCCCGTTGGAGCCCGTGGTCGCGTCGAGGACGAGCAGCACCTCGTGCGGCGCGCCCTCCACCTCCCGGCCTGCCACGCGGCGCACCTTCTCCAGCTCCTTCATCAGGTTGGCGCGGGTGTGCAGCCGGCCGGCGGTGTCCACGAGCACGTGCGCGATCCCGCGCGCCTTCGCGGCGGCGATGGCGTCGAACACCACGGCAGCGGGGTCGGCCCCCTCCTGCTGGTGGACCACGGGGACGCCGATCCGGTCCGCCCAGACCTTGAGCTGGTCCACGGCAGCCGCCCGGAACGTATCCGCCGCCGCCAGCAACACCGTCTCGCCCCGCTCCTTCAGCCGGTGGGCGATCTTCGCGGCGGTGGTGGTCTTCCCCGTCCCGTTGACGCCGACCAGCAGCGTCACACGCGGGGGCACCGGTGCCTGCCGTGGTACGGCCCCCTCCTCGGCCCGCCGCAGAAGAGCGAGCAACCGCTCCCTGAGCGCGGGCTCGAGCTGGGCGGCGTCACCGATCCGGCCGGACCGGACATCGTCCCGAAGCCCGTCCACGAGCCGGAGCACGAGATCCACGCCGGCGTCGGAGGCCATCAACGCCTCCTCGATCCGGTCCAGGTGCTCGGGGGCAACCGGACCCGTCCGCCGGATCGCCTCCCCGACCTTCTCGAGGAACTCCGTGTGGGTCATGAACAGACCCCGTTTGAGCTTCTTCAGGAAGGGACTCGCCATGCCACCCCCGCGTTCCTGGTCCGGCCGGAAAGCCGGACTCAGCCGATCTCGCGCTCCAGGATCCGCGCCACGTGCTCCAGGCGATGGCGCGCACGGGCCGTCGGCCCACCCCGCTCCATCACGAGCACGACATAGTAGCCATCGCACAGAACACGCGTCAACGCGGTCAGCCGTTCCCCCGCCAGCTCGTACGAGCGAAGCGGCCCGCCTCCCGCCTCCTCCAGCGGCGCTCCGAGACGACGCTTGAACACCGAGTGGAACGCACCCTCGACTTTGATCTCGTACGGCTCGCCGTGCCGGGTCACCCACTCGATGGCTTCGCCCTCGTGGTCGAGGAAGATCGCCCCGAGCGCACCGGGAATATCCGCCAGGAGGTTCGTCAGAAGGTAGTTGAACGGCATCAGTTCCCGCCGGCTCCTGCAAGGAGCTCCTCGGCCTGCTTCGCCATGTCCGACGCCGGGGCGGCGTCGATGACGGCCTTGAGGTTCTCCCTGGCCTCCTTCACCTTTCCCGTAGCGAGTTGGAGCCTGCCCAGTGCCAGCCGGGCCTCCACCCGCTCCGGAAACTCCAGCCGGGCGTCCTCGAGCATCCGGATGGCCTCGTCCAGGCGGCCCTGCTGCTCGAAGATCTCGGCCAGTCTCAAGTACGCCTCGAACACGGCGCGCGGCGGCACGATCGCCTTGCGGAAGTTCTCCTCGGCCGTCCGGTAGTCGCCCCTGCCAAGCTGGGTCATTCCCAGGTTGTAGTAGACCTCCTTGCGATGGGGATAGGTGACGTCGGCCAGGACCGCGAGGAAGTCGACCTCGGCCATCCGGTACTGTTTCATGGCCAGGTAGGTCAGCCCCCGGTTGTTCAATGCATCGCTGAAGCTCGGGACGAGCTCCAGCGCCTTGTCGAAGGCGTGGAGCGCATCGCTCAGGCGAGCCTGTCGCAGGTAGCACAGTCCGATCATGTTGTAGATCGTCGCGTTGGTCGGCTGGAGTGACCTCGCCTTCTCGAACTTCTTCAGCGCCTCGTCGTACCGCCCCTGCTGCAGGAGGACCGAGCCCTCACGCATCAGCGTCAGCGGATAGAGCGGGTCGGCTGGAGTGACCTCCGTCGTTGTCTCCGCAACCTCCGGGCCGTTCCCCGAGGAGGCGCACCCTCCGAGCACCGCGATTGCCAGCATCAGGGCGATGTACCGTCGCATCAGCTCACCTCCACCCCTGTCTCGACGACGGCCGGAGGCGTGATGTCGCCACGCCGGACCGCCTCGACCAGAGCCTCGACCACTCTCTCATCGTACCGCGACCCGGCCATCTCCCGCATCTTCGCCAGCACGTAGTCCAGACTGAGCGCCGTTTGGTACGGCCGGTTCGTCGTCATGGCGTCGAACGTATCCGCCACGGAGATGATCCGGGCCACCATGGGGATCTCCTCACCCTTCAGGCCGTCGGGGTACCCCTGTCCGTCCCACCGTTCGTGGTGGTTCCGGATCCCTGGGAGGATGTCTCGCAGGAGTCGAATCGGCTCCATGATCTGGGCTCCGATGGCCGGGTGCCGCTTCATCTCCTCGAACTCCTCGGGAGTCAGTTTCCCCGGCTTCTTGAGCACCTCGTCGCGCACCCCCAGCTTGCCAACGTCGTGGAGGATCGCCGCGATCCGGATCCGGAACACGGCCTCGGGCGCAAGGCCGAGGTGCCTCGCGATCGCCATGGAATACGAGCTGACGCGTTCGGAGTGGCCTCGCGTGTACGGATCCTTGGCGTCCACGGCGGCAGCGAGCGTCTTGATCGTCTCGAGGAACAGCTCCTGGTTCTGCCGCAGCGCCTGCTTGAGCCTCCGGACGAGCGCCTCGACGCTCCCCGCCATCCGGTTGAAGTTGTCGGCAAGGCGCGCGATCTCGTTCTCACCCGGGACCTGCGCCCGCACGGCGAGGTCTCCCTCCGCGATCCGCGAGGAGACGGCGGCGAGCTGCCGGATCGGCCGGGTCAGCGACCGGCTGACCCCGAGTCCCACGGCCAGCCCGACCAGGGCGGCCAGGACCGACAGCACCAGGGTGCTCCGCTGCATCGCGGAGACGGCGGCGAACGCCTCCGTCGTCGGACGCTCCACGAGCACCGCCCACCCCATGCCATCGACGGGTGCGATGGACCCCAGCACCGGCCCCTCCGTGGAGAGCGCCGGGTTCCGGTAGACCTTCGTCACGCGGATCGGGACCTTCAAGAAGTCTGCCACCGGACCGATCCCGCTCAGGTCCCGGCCCACCACACCGGCCTTCGAAGCCAGGACCGCTCTTCCGCGGCGATCGACGATCGTGACCTCGAGGCCCACCAGCGATCCATCCCGGAGCCGTTCCACCAGCGGCTCGAACCCGAACACCGCTTCCAGCACCCTGGTGACGCCCTCCTTCCCACGAACCGGATGGGCCACCAGCCAGTATCCCGGCCTCCCGGCCGTCCCGCTCCCGACCGTCTCCTCGACGGCGCGTCCCTCCCGGAGGACGGTCGCGGCCGCCTCGTCCAGGTGTTGCTGGAGAACCGGGAGGACCGATGACTCCAGGGTCTCCCTTCGGACCAGGACCTGTTGCCCCTCCCCGTCGACGAGGCGAACCAGCTGAAGCGCCGAATCTTTCTCCCCGATCTCCCGCAACACCGCTTCCACGGCCGAACCCTCCACGGCAGCCGATGACGACAGAGCTGCCGTCACACCCTCCAGGCGCGCCCGGTGGGCCGCGAAGAACATCCGGACCTCCGCCGCGAGGTCCACGGCCTGGCGGGTCAGATACTGCTTCTCCAGGGTCGTCAGGTACTCCCGGTTCCGGCTCGCCAGGATCAGGCCGACGGCCATCACGGGAACCACCGTGACGAGAATGAGCGTCGTCACGATGGGGTAGGTGATGCTCGAACGGAAACGGTCGAAGAGTCCCATGAGACCGGTGCAGACTATATCATGCACAGGGAGCCCGGCCGGCCGGCTCTCTCAGGGAGGTCCGATGACCCTCGACAGGAAGACCGCAGCCCGGATCCTCAGGCGGATCGCCACGCTGATGGAACTTCATGGTGACAACCCCCACCGGATCCGCTCCTTCGCCAACGCCTCCCGGACCATCGAACGGCTGGAGGGCGACCTCGGGGAGATGGTGGCCTCGGGTCGGATCCTCGAGGTGCGGGGGATCGGCAAGGGGACCGCCGCCGTGCTCGCCGAGATCGCGGCCGGCTCCACGCCTCCGGTGTTGGCAGAGCTCGAGGCCCGCACGCCACCCGGTCTTCTCGAGCTGTTCGAGCTGCCGGGGCTCGGGCCGAAGAGGATCCGGACGCTCTGGCGGGAGCTGGGGATCACCTCCCTCGGCGAGCTCGAGTATGCCTGCCTGGAGAACCGCCTCATCGACCTCCCCGGCTTCGGGCCCCGCATGCAGGACCGGATCATCGAGGCCATCGCCTTCCGCCGCCGCTCGCAGGCACGCCGGCGGATCGACGAGGCGTGGGCCTCGGCCGTGCCGCTGCTGGCGGCCCTCGGGGCCGCTGGCCGCCGTGCCAACGTCGCCGGGGGGCTCCGCCGCGGGTGCGAGACTGTGGACGCCGTGGAGATCGTCGTATCCTGCGACGATCCCGGTGTCGTCCTCACCGCCCTTGCACCTCATGTCACCGGAGCGCGCGCCGACGGCGGCTCCGTGGCGGGGACGACCACCGACGGCCTTCCGGTCCGGGTCCACACGGCAGATCCCCGGGCGTTCGGCGCCACCCTTCTCTACCGGACGGGGAACGGGGAACACCTGGAGGCGCTGGAACGGCGCGCGGCGGACGGGGGCCTCGAGCTCGGCCCTGACGGGTTGTTCTCCGGCAGTGACCGGATCGCCGGCGCCGACGAGGAGGGAGTCTACGAGGCCCTCGAACTTCCATGGATCCCCCCGGAGCTCCGAGACGACCCCGGCACCGTCGAACGAGCCTCGGCGGGGACGCTGCCGCGCCTCGTGACCGTGGAAGACCTCCACGGAGCGCTCCACAACCACACCCGCGACTCGGACGGGGCCGCCACCCTCGAGGAGATGGCAGACGCCGCCCGCGGCCTCGGCTGGGCGTTCCTCGGGATCGCCGACCACTCCCCGGCCGCCCACTACGCCAACGGTCTCGACGCGGACCGGCTCCGCGCCCAGTGGGCCGCCATCGACCGCTGGAACGCCGAGCACCCCGATCTCCGTCTGATCCGGGGGCTTGAGGCCGACATCCTCCCCGACGGCGCACTCGACATTCCGCCGGGGTGCGAGGAGGGGCTCGAGTATGTGGTGGCCTCGGTTCACTCGTCGTTCCGGATGAGCCGGGACGCCATGACCGCGCGCCTCCTGGCAGCCGTGGAGCACCCGTCCACCACGATCCTCGGCCACCCCACCGGGCGGCTCCTCCTGGCCCGCCCCCCCTACGAGGCCGACCTGGAGGCGGTGCTCACCGCCTGCGCCGAGCGCGGCGTGGCGGTGGAGATCAACGCCAACCCGCACCGCCTCGACCTCGACTGGCGGTGGACCCGCCGGGCGCTGGAGCTCGGCATCCCCCTCGCCATCGACCCCGACGCCCACGCAACGGACGGGCTCGAGGACGTGCGGTGGGGCGTCACGGTTGCGCGCAAGGCGGGCGCCCGGCCGGAGGACGTCCTCGGCGCCGGGCGGCCGCCACTACCGTCCCGCTGATCTCCGGACCCGGGGATCGCCGTCTCACTCCTCGTCGCGCTCCGCGGCGGCCCGGTGGAGCGCCTCGTCGTACGCCTGGAGCACACGGTGGTGCGTCAGCATCCCGATCAGCGGTGCCGGAGGCCGGGACTGGACCACGGGCAAGGCGTCCGCGCGGTGCGCCGTGAACCGCCGGATCGCCGTGTGCAGGTCGTCGTCCGGGAGGAGGTACCCCAGCGCGTCCACGGGGACACCGAGGTCCCCAGCGACGAGGAGCGACCAGACCTCCGGCGTGGTCAGGACCCGGCGCACGTCGTCCGTGGAGAACATCCCGACCAGGCGCCCCTCGCCGTCGAGCAGCGGGAAGTAGGTCTGGTCGGTCTCGGCGATCAGCTCCAGCACCTTCGGGAACGGTGTGGAGGGGTCCACCGTCAGGATCTCCATCTCCGGATCGAGCACCTCGCGGACCTGCATCCGCTCCAGGATGTCCACCTCGAACTCGCCGAGGTGCGCCGGGGAGTCCACCCGGCCCGGGACTTGCTGGTCGTAGATGGAGACGCCGCGGGTCAGGAGGAACGTCACCGACCCAACCAGCATCATCGGCACGAGCAGCTTGTACGAGCCGCTCATCTCCGCCACGAGGATCAGCGACGCGATGGGCACGTTGGCCACCCCGGCAAAGAAGGCGCCCATCCCGACGAGGACGCACGCCGAGGTCTCCGGCGCCGCCGAGGGCACAACGCGCTGGGCCACGTCGGCGAACACCGCGCCGGTCATCCCGCCGATGACGAGCGACGGTGCGAACACGCCGCCCGAGCCGCCCGACGAGATGGTGAACGTGGTGGCCAGGATCTTCGCCGGAACCAGGAGCAGGAGGAGCTTGAGCGGAAGCTGTCCGTCCAGCGTCAGCTGGAGCCACCCGTACCCGCCCCCCATCACCTGCGGGAGGAACATGGCGAGCGCCGCCAGCAGGAGCCCGCCCACGGCGGGCCGGATCCACACGGGTCCCGGCATCCTCCCGAAGAACGAGTCCCGCATCCAGTAGAACGTCTTGACGTAGGCGATCCCGACCAGGGCGAGCACCATCCCGAGCACGAGGAAGGTCAGGAGCTCCACGGGATGCGAGAACCGCGTGGTGTTCGTCCGGAAGATCACACCCCAGCCGGTCAGGGAGGCGTTGACCACGTAGGCGACGATGGCGGCGATCAGGGAGGGGATCAGCGCCTCGGACTCGAAGTCGTTCTCGGAGTAGAGCACGTCGATGGCGAACAGGGCGCCACCCAGCGGGGCCCGGAACATCCCGCCGATTCCGGCCGCCATCCCGGCCACGACCAGCGTCCGCCGCTCGTGGGCCGTCAGGCCGAGCACCCTGGCGAGGTGGCTTGCGAACCCCGCACCGACCTGCGCCACGGGACCCTCCCGGCCGGCGGACCCGCCCGACCCGATGGTCAGAGCCGAGGCGATCAGCTTGAGCGGCCCAACCCGCTTCCGGATCAGCGACCGTTCCCTGTGAAACGCCCGGATGACGGCGTCGGTGCCGTGTCCTTCGGCCTCCGGGGCGTACCGTTGGACGAGCCAGCCGACGATCAACCCCGCAACCGGCATGATGATCAGCAGCACCCACGGCCGGCGCGGTTCGATCCAGCTCGTGTCCGAGATCTCCCCGTGACCCGGCGGGTGGAACCCGACGAGCCAGTGGTGAAGCACGTGGACGACCCCCTCGATCCCCCACGTCAGGAGCGCAGCGCCCAGGCCGGCCACGACGCCCACGAGGGAAGCCAGGAATAGCCACCGCCCGAAATCGTACAGCTCGAACCGTGTGGCGAAGGCGCGGAGCCTGGCCGCAAACGCCAGGAACGGATGGCGCCACCCGCCCCCGTCCTGCCGCGACTCGCCTTCCCCGGGCACCTCGGCCATCCCGGCCGCCGCTCAGGCCGTATCGGAGAGAGTGCCCACCGCCAGGCAGGCGTTGGTCCCACCGAAGCCGAACGAGTTGCTCAGCGCCACCCGGACATCCATCTCCCGCGCGGAGTGCGGCACGTAATCCAGGTCGTTCTCCGGATCTGGCTCGTCCAGGTTGATGGTCGGCGGAACGACTCCACGGTCGATGGCGAGCACCGCCACGGCGAACTCCAGCGCCCCGGCGGCACCGAGCAGGTGGCCCGTCATCGACTTGGTCGACGACACGGCGAGCCGGTAGGCGTGGTCGCCGAAGACCTGCTTGATCGCCAGGGTCTCCACCCGGTCCCCGAGCGGCGTCGACGTGCCGTGGGCGTTGATGTAATCCACGTCCTCCGGGGCCAGACCGGCATCCGCGAGCGTCGCCCTCATGACCCGGATCGCGCCGTCCCCGTTCTCCGCCGGCGCCGAGATGTGGTAGGCGTCGCCGGACATCCCGAACCCCAGCACCTCGGCCAGGATCGGAGCGCCCCGCCGCCGGGCGTGCTCGAGCTCCTCGAGCACGACAACCGCCGCACCTTCACCGATGACGAACCCGTCGCGGTCGCGGTCCCACGGGCGCGAGGCTCGCTCGGGATCGTCGTTCCGCGTCGAGAGCGCCCGCATCGAGGCGAACCCCGCCACGGTCAGCGGCGAGATCACCGACTCGGACCCTCCGGCGATGATGGCGTCGGCGTACCCCTGGCGGATGTAGAGCAGCGAATCGCCGATGGCGTGGGCAGAGGTCGAGCACGCCGTCACCGTGGCCGAGTTCGGCCCCTTCGCCCCGGTCCGGATCCCCACCAGGCCCGAGCACATGTTGATGATCGCTCCCGGGATGAAGAACGGTGACACCCGCCTGGGGCCCTTCTCCAGGAGGATCGAGTGCTGGTCCTGGATCATGTTCAGGCCGCCGATCCCCGAGCCGATGACCACTCCAACCCGTTCGGCGTTCGACTCGTCGATCTCGAGCCCCGAGTGCTCCAACGCCATGTCGGCCGCCGCCACCGACAGGTGGACGAACCGGTCGAACCGCCGGATCTCCCGGGCATCCATCCACCGCGTGGGGTCGAACCCGTCGATCTCGCAGGCGATCCGGACGGCGTAACCCCCGGCGTCGAACTGGGTGATGGGACCGGCACCGGAGCGCCCAGCGACCAGAGCATCCCACGTGGACTCGGTATCCAGTCCGACGGGAGTCACCAGCCCCAGACCGGTCACCACCACCCTTCGCGTCATGGTCAGCCCTCCACGTGCTGCTTGAGGAAGTCCACCGCGTCACGGACGGTGGCGATCTTCTCCGCCGCCTCGTCCGGGATCTCCACGTCGAACTCCTCCTCGAACGCCATCACGAGCTCGACGGTGTCGAGCGAGTCCGCACCGAGGTCGTCGACGAACGACGCGTCCAGCGTCACCTTCGCCTCGTCCACCCCGAGCTGCTTGACGATGATCTCCCGGACCTTGGCTTCGATATCCATCCCTCTCTCCTCCCTCGTTGTCGTTTCTCGGCTCCTACAGAGCGCGACGGTGATACCACACGCGTGCCCCCTTCGCAAGCCGCACGGCGCCGGAGGCCGTTGCGCCGCACCCCGGCGATCGATGGTGTTTGTCGGGTTCCGGTAGCCGGAGGGTCGTCGTGCAGTTCCGGCAGAATCCGGCGAATCGCTGGCTCTCGCCCGGCGGTCGGTCGAGGATCCAGCCCGATCAGAGGAACGGACCCGACCCTCACCGTGAGCGTGGCGGGTGCCTGTGGCCGTGTCGGCGTCCCGGCCGGTGCCCGTCCACGTTCGTGCCCGGATCGGTGGCCGGGTCGGTGCCGGGGTCGCTGTGCGGAACACGAGCCCCGGCACGACCAGGACCACCGATACGGACAGCAGCGATGCGCCCAACTCCCGCAGCACCCCGGGGACGAGCGAAGCGACGTCCCGGCTGGCGCTCCAGAGAACCAAACCCTCCACGATCGGGACTGTCCCCAACCCGACCGCCCCCCTGACCGAAACGAGACGTCCCCGCCCCGTACCCCACTCCCCCAGCCATCCAGGGACGAGCGAAGCGATGTCCCGGCTGGCGCTCCAGAGAATCCAGGCCCTCTACGATCGGGACTGTCGCCAACCCGACCGCCCCCCTGACCGAAACGAGACAGCCCCACCTGGTACCCCACTCACTCACCTACCAAGGGACCAGCGCAGCGACGTCCCGGCTGGCGCTCCAGAGAACCCTGGCTTTCACGATCGGGACTGTCCCCCAACCGACCGACCCGCCGGCCGAAACGAGGCT